>Ga0068852_100002290_pt1 | contig 13168 bp, 16 predicted proteins | sample KBSCornC22_FD_66594 | JGI IMG/M metagenome (GOLD analysis project Ga0068852, IMG submission 66594) | Corn rhizosphere microbial communities from Kellogg Biological Station, Michigan, USA - KBS Corn C2-2 | ecosystem: Host-associated > Plants > Roots > Rhizosphere > Soil ... | reverse complement strand
CAGCGCATGATCGCTATAGGCCGTGACGAAGACGAAGAGCGGCGGCTCGACCTCCATCAGCCCCTGGACCACGGAGAAGCCGTCGAAGCCGGGCATCTGGATGTCGAGGAACACCAGGTCGGGCTTGTGCGTCTTGATCGAACGGATCGCCTCGCGCCCGTTGGTGCAGGTGTCGATGATCTCGACATCCTCATGGGCCTGGAGACGGAGCTGGAGCCCCTGGATCGCCAGGGGTTCGTCGTCGACCAGGATGGTGCGGATGGTCATGAATCAGGTCCTCGTCGTGTTCGACTGGTACGGTATCTCGATCGTTACGGTGAACCCGTTCGGTCCCGCTTCGGTTTCGAAACGGTGGTCGGCGCCATAAGCCTGCGCCAACCGGTCGCGCGTGTTCGCCAGGCCGACACCGGTGGAAGAGGTGGTTCCCCCCGCCCCGCTGTTCAACCCTGACGGCGATCCTGGGCCGCTGTCGCTGACCGTTATATGAACGCGATTGCCCAAACGGCGCACCGCGACCGCGATATCCGCGCCTTCTTCCTTGGGCGTGACCGCATATTTGATCGCGTTTTCGACCAGAGGCTGGAGCAACAGCGACGGGATATTGGCGTGCGCCGCGGCGGGATCGATATCGAAGCTGGTGCGCAACCTTTCCTCGAACCGCATCTTCTCGATGTCGAGATAGAGTTTGAGTGTCTCCACCTCCTGCGCGACCGGCACCTCGCCCTCGGGCTCGCTCACCAACGTATAGCGCAGGAAGGAGGACAGGCGCGACAGCATCGCATTGGCGCGTTCGGTCTGCTTGAGCAGCACCAGGGTCGAGATCGAATTCAGCGTGTTGAACAGGAAATGCGGGTTGAGCTGATAGCGCAGCATGGCGAGCTGCGCGGAAGAGGCGTGGCTTTCCAGCCTGAGCAGCTGATCGCGCTGCTCCTCGACCAGGATGTAGAAATTGATGCCGTAATAGAGAGCGGACCAGGCCACCAGCAAAGACACGTCGAGCAGGATGGCGCCGAGAAACCGAATGCCCTCCGGCATCGGACCGGTGCGGTAGAAGGTGGCGTGCGCCCAGGTTTCGATCGACGAGAAGACGACCGAGGCGACGAGCACGATCAGGATCGACGCGCCCCAGGTGATCAGCGGACGCATGTGGAACAGGCGCCGATAGGCGGCCGACATGAGCAGGGTCAGCGAATAGCCGGTCGCGGTGGCGAGCGCGGTCGGGACGACGTACAGCCAGCCCACGCCATTGGCGATCCCGCCGAGCGCGCGCAGCACGAAATAGCCGGCCCAGCCCGCGGACTGCAAAGTCCAGAAGGCGCGGTTCTTGTCCTCGAAGAAGGGGGTCTGGCGAAGCAGGGTACGCGGCATCAGGACGCTGCCTCTACAGGATCAGGCACGCCCCTGCCAACCGCGCACCGACTTGCGACCAACCGTGCAGCCATCGTTTCGGGTGAACGTTGAATAAACACCTGATTCCATGGCCGTTCATCCGAATCGGCGTAAGGAAATGGCTAAGTGGAGGCCCGCCCTTCACGGTAAGGATTGGAGGGAGTGATGCGTAAATTCCTGACCGCAAGCCTCGGCGCGCTGGCGCTCGGCGGCATTGCGCTCGGCGCGGCCGCGCCGGCCGAAGCCCGTCATTATTATGGCGGCGGCTGGGGCGGCGGCTATTATCACCATTATCATGGCGGCGGCCGTACCGCGGCCATCCTCGGCGCGGGCGTGCTCGGCCTGGCGGCCGGTGCCGCGATCGCGAGCGGGCCGAATTATTATTACGACTATGGCCCGTCATATTATGCCCCGCCACCGCCGGTCTATTACGGGCCGCCGGGCTATTATGATTATGGCCCCTCATACTGCCGGACAGACTGGCGCTGGGACGGCTGGGCGCGGCGTTATGTGCGGGTCCGCTATTGCGACTGACGTCATAACGCGCGTTCAACGACAGAAGGGCGGCGGAGCGATCCGCCGCTCTTTTCGCATCCGCTCAAGGCGGAGGCATTTTGTCGAAGCTTGGCAGGTCCGGATCGACCTTGTCCCAGGCATGGGCGCTGCTGCGGTAGAGCACCATTTGCGGCCGATAGCGGCCGGGATCGTCGAGGCTCGCGGCCCGCACGGTGAACAGATCCGGATTTTCGGGAAAGGTCATATAAAGCGGTGAGCCGCACGTCGGACAGAACCAGCGGGTCTTGCTTCGCCCGCTGTCGCCGCGCATTTCCCAGCTTGCGGCCTCGCCCGTCATGTGCGCCGCCGCGCGCGGGAAGGTCAGGTGCGATTGATGCCCCGTCCCGCTTTCGCTCTGGCAATCGCGGCACTGGCAATCGACCGAAACCAGAGGCTCGCCCGAAATCTCGTAGCGGAGCGCGCCGCACGCGCATCCGCCGGTATAAGCCTCGCTCAATGACATTCTCCGGTGGAAAGGTTGGAAAGAAAGTCCCCGTGGCAGGCCTCAAATCTCGGAGGCGATCTCACCCAGTCTTGGCACGACCTTCTTCCAGCCCGCGCCCATATTGCTGAACGCCGTCTCGTTGAGTGGCAGGACGAAGCCGGAATGGACCAGCCGGACGCGCGTGCCGCCGTCCACCTTCGACAGAAGCCAGGTCACGATCGTGTCGAGCTTCGCCCCATAGCCGACATTAGCCTCGTGCCCGCCCTTCCAGGCATAAGCGAACCGCTTCTGCGGCCGCACCTCCAGCACTTCGCAGTGGATCGTGCCGTCCCAAGGGCCTGCGGGCGTGGTCTTGAAGGTGAAACGGTTTCCCTCGACCGGTTCGAAACCGGTGGGCGGCATCAGCCAGCGGCCGATCAGATCCCCGCTGGTCAGCGCCGTCCAGATCGCCTCGGGGGCATGGGGAAAGACCTCGTCGACGACGATGTCGTGCGTCGTGTCCTGCTCGATCGCGGCATTGCTCATGTGTCGATTTCCTTCAGCAGGGCGCGGAGCTTGCCGAAGCGCTCGCGCCAGAAGACGTCATAATGGTCGATCCAGTCCGCCAGCGGCGCGAGCCCGCCGGGCGCAACGCGATAGAAGACCTTGCGCCCTTCGGGCCGTTCGGCGACGAGACCGGCCTGCTTCAGCGTTTTCAAATGCTGCGACACCGCGCCTTGCGTCACGCCGCTGCCGTGCGTCAGATCGGCGACGGCAATCTCACCCGCGTCCGCGATCCGTTCGAACATCGCCCGCCGTGTCGGATCGGCAAGCGCGCGCACCACGGCGCCGAGATCGTTCGCTTCCTTCATGGCGAATCGAATTAGCTATCGCTAATAGATTAGTCAACGCTAATTGATCTATACAACCCCGCGGTAGAGCAATCCCTTGACACGATATTCCCTTGATGGAATATTCCATCGATGGCATGCGAAGTTGAGTATACGGACGAATTTGAAGGGTGGTGGAACACCTTGTCCGAGGACGAGCAGGACGACGTGACGGCTATCGTCACACTGCTCGAAGATCAGGGAGTCCGCCTACCCTTTCCCTACTCATCCGGCATCAATGGCTCGCGTCACGGTCATATGCGCGAGTTGCGCGTGTAGAGCGGCGGGCAGCCAATTCGGATCTTCTATGCCTTTGATCCGGTTCGCGTAGCGATCCTGCTGATTGGCGGCGACAAGACGGGCAATGAGCGATTTTATGATCAGTTCGTCCCGGTCGCGGACGATCTCTACGACGAACATTTGGAAGCGTTGCGTAAGGAAGGACTGATATGAGTGGTCGAAACAAGTTCAACCAACTCCGCAACCGGCTTTCGCCGGAACGTCTGGAAAAGGTGGCGCGCAAGGTCGAAACATTGCGCGAGGAAATGACGCTGGCCGAACTGCGCCAGGCGCGGGAACTCACGCAGGAGACGCTGAGCGCAACGCTGCACGTCGGCCAGGCCGCGGTCGCAAAGATGGAAAAGCGCACCGACATGTATGTCGGCAATCTGCGCCGCTTTGTTGAAGCCATGGGGGGCGAGTTGGATATCGTCGCTCGCTTTCCGGAGGGCGTCGTGAAGATCAGCAATTTCGCGGATATTGGGGAATCGCGATAAGCAGCCCCTGCTCGCATTGGAAGGTACGATGTGACGCATTTCCTCGCCCCGATCCCGGCCGATCGCAAATCCGTGCAAGGGGAGGAACGCGGATATGCTGCATTTGATCGCGCGCTCGGCCTGGGCCTCGAGGATGAAGCGGCTGGGCATGTGATCGACGCGCAAGAGGTGTTTGACCGGCTGGAAACGAAATATGCGGCGAGTGCGCTCCGGTGAGCGGCATTTCCAGGCCGGCTGAGCCGTGTTGACGTAGAACGCCCGGTGATAGCGTAGCAAGTCGCCAGTTCGACATGCCTTAAGAATGGTGCGGGCGGTCGGGCTCGAACCGACACTCCTTTCGGAACCGGATTTTGAGTCCGGCGCGTCTACCAGTTTCACCACGCCCGCACGGCATGAGGCCAGTTGGCGTTCCCTATCGCCAATGACGGCGGGCGCAAGGGTTTTCCGGCTTCGGCCTGCTACTTGCGGTGCCGCGGCTTGCAATGGCGATGCGCGCCGCGCGCCTTGTGGTGGGTGCAGGCATGCTTGCCCTTATGCATCCCGCCTTGGGCCATCATGCCTCCGGGGGCGTGCATGGCCACATGATGCTTTGCCATATCCCCGTTCATCATCGACGGTCCGCCCATTGGCATCTGCCCGGCGGGCGACGTCGCGGGCGCAGCCGCGGGCGCCGGATGATGCGCGGCATGCTGGTTGGCCTGCGCTATCGCCGGTCCGGCGAACAGAAGGGAACACGCCAATATCGTCGCAAGTCTGGTCATGACATCCTCCTTGTGGACGGCTGCCATGATCATCGACCGGCGCTCGGTCGTGCATCCGTAGAGTTACCTATGTCCCCGTCTGCCAATCCGGCCGATTGCAAAAAGGACGCCGCGCCCCTTGACCCTGACATGATGTCAGACCCCACATCGCGTCCCGAAGGTAGGAGCGGTCGATGGAACATTCGGGTCATCATCATTGCGGCCACGGCGGGTCCGGCCATGGCGCCAAGCACGATCAGGCGCACGCTCCTGCATCGGCCGCCCTGCACCAGCCGAGTGCGGACGGCATCGTCTGGACCTGTCCGATGCATCCCGAGATCCGGCGGGACCGTCCCGGCGCCTGCCCGATCTGCGGCATGGCGCTCGAGCCGCTGACCGCCACGCCCGACGCTGGTCCAAGCCTCGAACTGATCGACATGGGCCGGCGCTTTCGGGTCGGGCTGGCACTGAGCCTCCCCGTCCTGCTGCTCGAAATGGGCGGACATCTGTTCCCCGCGCTCCATCATCTCGTGCCGATGCAACTGTCGATCTGGATTCAGTTGCTGCTGGCGACGCCGGTCGTGCTGTGGGCGGGATGGCCCTTCTTCGAACGTGGCTGGATGTCGCTCAAGACCCGCAACCTGAACATGTTCACGTTGATCGCGCTCGGCACGGGCGTGGCCTGGACCTATTCGATGGTCGCGGCCCTCGCCCCTGGCATCTTCCCCCCAGCCTTCCGTGGCGCCAACGGCAGCGTCGCGGTCTATTTCGAGGCGGCGGCGGTGATCACCGTGCTCGTCCTGCTCGGGCAAGTGCTCGAACTGCGGGCGCGTGAGCGGACGTCGGGCGCGATCAAGGCGCTGCTCGGCCTCGCCCCCAAGACCGCGCGCCGCATCAATGCTGGTGGCTCCGATGAAGAGGTGGCGCTGGATCAATTGCTCGCCGGCGATCGCCTGCGCGTTCGGCCGGGCGAGAAGGTGCCGGTCGATGGCGTGGTCGCTAACGGCCGCTCCTCGATCGATGAATCGATGGTCACGGGCGAATCCATGCCCGTCGAAAAAGCGGCCGGCGACCGGCTGATCGGCGGCACGCTCAACCAGAGTGGCGCGCTGACGATGATCGCGGAAAAGGTCGGCAAGGACACCATGCTCGCACGGATCGTGCAGATGGTCGCCGACGCGCAACGTTCGCGCGCGCCGATCCAGCGCATGGCCGATCAGGTTGCGGGCTGGTTCGTGCCTGCGGTGATCGGCGTCGCCTTGCTCGCCTTCATCGGCTGGAGCCTCTGGGGCCCGGAGCCGCGCTTTGCCTATGGGCTGATCGCGGCGGTGACGGTGCTGATCATCGCCTGCCCCTGCGCCTTGGGGCTCGCCACGCCCATGTCGATCATGGTCGGGGTCGGCCGCGGTGCCGGACTGGGCGTACTGATCCGCGATGCCGAAGCGCTGGAGCTCTTGGAAAAGGTCGACACTCTGGTGGTCGACAAGACCGGAACGCTGACCGAGGGCCATCCGTCGGTCACGCGGGTCGAGCCCGCGCCGGGCTGGAACGAAGCCACCTTGCTGCGCCTCGCCGCGGCGGTGGAACGCGCGTCGGAGCATCCGCTGGCGCTTGCGATCGTCGAGGCGGCGCGGGCGCGCGGTCTGGACTTGGCCGAGGTGTCCGGGTTCGAGGCTTCGACCGGCCGCGGTGCGCTGGGGACGGTCGAGGGAAGGACGATCGCGCTGGGCAATGCCGCGTTGCTCGCCGCACAGGGAATCGATGCGGCCAGCCTTGGCCCCGCCGCCGACCGGCTCCGCCAGGAGGGGGCGACCGCGATCCTGATCGGCGTCGACGGCGAGGCCGCGGGCGCGGTGGCGATTGCCGATCCGATCAAGGCGTCGACCCCCGAGGCACTCGCGGCGCTGCGTAAGGACAAGATCCGCGTGGTGATGCTGACCGGCGACAACCGCACCACCGCCCAGGCGGTCGCCGCGCGGCTCGGAATAAGCGAGGTCGAGGCCGATGTGCTGCCCGATCAGAAGAGCGCGGTGGTGATGCGGCTGAAGCAGGAGGGCCGGATTGTCGCCATGGCGGGCGACGGGGTCAATGACGCCCCCGCCCTCGCCGCCGCCCATGTCGGCATTGCCATGGGTTCGGGCACCGACGTCGCCATGGAAAGCGCGGGCGTCACCCTGATCAAGAGCGACCTGACCGGGATCGTGCGGGCGCGGCAATTGTCACGCGCAACCATGTCGAACATCCGGCAGAATCTGGTCTTCGCCTTCGTCTATAATGCCGCGGGCGTACCGATCGCGGCGGGGGCGCTCTATCCCCGGTTCGGCATATTACTGTCGCCGATCATCGCCGCCGCTGCCATGGCGCTGTCTTCGGCGAGCGTGGTCGCGAATGCCCTGCGGCTGAACAGGAAGGCGCTATGAATATCGGCCAGGCCTCGAAGGCGAGCGGCGTCTCGCAGCGGATGATCCGCCATTATGAGAAGATCGGCCTGATCCCCGCGCCGCCGCGCCGGGACAGCGGCTATCGCGATTATTCGGGAAGCGACGTGGAGCGGCTGCGCTTCGTCGCCAATGCGCGCGACCTGGGCTTTCCGGTCGGCGAGATCGGGACCTTGCTGTCGCTCTGGTCCGACACGCAACGCTCGAGCGCGGAGGTGAAGGCGCTCGCGATCGCGCGCGCCGACGATTTGCGGCGCAAGGCCGAGGCGCTGGAGGCGATGCGGCGTTCGCTGCTCGATTTGGCCGAGCGATGCCATGGCGACGATCGGCCGAGCTGCCCGATCCTGGATGCCTTGTCCGGCGTCACCCACGACGGGGCTTGACCTTGACACGATGTCAGATCCGATAAGCAAGGCCATGTCCGACGTGCCGATCGATCGCCGTCAGTTATTGCGTGGTGCTGCCATGGCGGGCGGCGGCGCGGTCTTAGCCTCGGTCTCGCCCGGCTGGGCGGCCTTGGTCTCGTCCGGCATGACCGCGCCGATCCCCGAACTCGGCGGCGAGGACATCGCGCTCAGGATCGCGCGCCAGACGGTGACGGTCGACGGCCGCGCGATGCCCGCCATCGGCATCAACGGCAATGTACCTGCTCCCCTGCTCCGCCTGCGCGAAGGGCAAAGGGTTCGGCTGCATGTCCGCAACGAACTGGATGAAGAGACATCGCTTCACTGGCACGGATTGATCCTGCCGACACAGATGGACGGCGTGCCGGGCGTGTCCTTCCCCGGCATCAAGCCGCATTCCGACTTCACCTACGACTTCCCGATCGTCCAGGCCGGCACCTATTGGTATCACAGCCATTCGGGCTTCCAGGAGTTGATGGGACTCTATGGCCCGATCGTGATCGCGCCGGCGGCCGAGGATCCGATCAAAGCCGACCGCGAGCATGTGATCATGCTGTCGGACCACAGCCGGATCGACCCGCATGCGGTCTATGCCAAGCTCAAGCAGGAGCCGGGCTATTTCAACCGCCAGCACCAGACGCTCGCCGGGCTGATCGCCGGACGCGACCAGCCGCTGTCCGAACGGCTGCGCTGGGCCGGCATGCGCATGGACCCGACCGACATTTCGGACGTGACCGGGTCAGTCTTCACCTATGTCGTGAACGGGCATGGTCCGGAAGAGAATTGGACAGCGCTCTTCCGGCCGGGCGAGCGCGTGCGGCTGCGCTTCATCAACGCGGCCGGCATGACGATCTTCAACGTGCGCATTCCCGGCCTGCGCCTGACGATGGTCCACGCCGATGGACAGGCGATCCGCCCGATCGAGGTCGACGAATTCCAGTTCGGGCCCGGCGAGACCTATGACGTGATCGTCACCCCGGTCGAGGATCGCGCCTTCACGATCGTCGGCGAGGCGATCGACCGGTCGGGCATGGCGCGCGCGACGCTTGCGCCGCGCCCCGGAATGTCGGCGCCGATCCCTCCGCTTCGTGCCCGCCCGCTTGCCACCATGCGCGACATGGGAATGGACATGAGTGGCATGTCCCATGGCGGCGGCGATATGGGCAATATGGCGGGCATGGACATGGGCCATATGGACCATGGCTCGGCCTCCCCGCCTGCCGAAGCACCAATGGCGAGCATGAAGATGCGCGATCAACGCAATGCGCCGGCGGTGACGCTCGGTCCGGGCGTCCAGACGATCGCGCCCATGCCCGTCGACCGCACGGGCGAGCCGGGCCAGGGGCTCGGCGACGCAAGCCATAAGGTGCTGACCTATCGCGATCTGGTCTCGCCCGAGCCGAACCCCGACGTGCGTGCGCCCGCGCGCGCGATCGAGGTCCATCTGACCGGCAATATGGAACGTTATATGTGGTCGATCGACGGCCGCACCATGGCTGAGGCGCATGATCCGATCCTGATGCGCGCGGGCGAGCGCGTGCGGGTGACACTCATCAACGACACGATGATGACCCACCCGATCCACCTGCACGGCCATCTGTTCGAGTTGGTCACCGGCCATGGCGATCATGCCCCACGCAAGCATACGGTGAATGTCGCGCCCGGCGGCAAGGTCAGCTTCGACGTCACCGCTCTGCCCGGCGACTGGGCGTTCCACTGTCACATGTTCTTCCACATGGCGGCGGGGATGATGCGCATTGTCCAGGTGCGCCCTATGGCCGGAGAGGTGGCATGAGGGCGATCTTGCTGCTCGCCACGGCCGCCCTGGCGACGGGACCCTTGGCCGCGCAGTCCATGGCCGGCATGCAGATGCCGGGCATGGCCATGCCTGCGAGCCCGGCCAAACCCCACGCTGCGACCCCGCTCAAGAAAAAGGCCGCCTCAGCCCGCAAGCCGGTCGCAGCGCCACCGCACCGCCACCAAGCGCATGACGCGATGGGCGGCATGGACATGGCCGCCCCACAGCCTTCACCCGGCGCGGACAGCGCGCCCGCCGATCAGGCCATGCCCGGCATGACCATGCCCGGTGCCCAGGCGGCACAGCCGGGGCACGACATGCAGCACGATATGGCGGCCATGCCCGGCATGGCCCCCTCGCCGGCTGCCGCGGGGACCGACTTGCCGCCCGGCGATGCCCCTCCCCCGCCGGTTCGCCACGACCGTAGCGCCGACGCTTTCTATGGCGCGCCGGCCATGGCGGAGGCCGAGGCGCGGATGATGGGGGCGCATGGCGGCAGCACCTATCACCAGATCCTGTTCAACCTGGCCGAATATCAGGCGCAGCGCGGGCGAAATGCCTATCGCTGGTCGGGCGAGGCCTGGATCGGCGGCGATCTCGACCGGCTGGTGGTCAAGAGCGAAGGCGAAGGCGCGTTCGGCCGCAGCGTGGAGAGCGCCGACGTGCAGGCACTCTATTCGCGCGCCATCGACCCTTACTGGAACCTGCAGGCGGGGTTGCGCCAGGCGTTCCTGCCCGGGCCCAATCGCCCTTATGCAGTGCTCGCGATCGAAGGCCTTGCGCCTTATTGGGTCGAAACCGAGGCCTCGCTCTTCCTGTCGAGCAAGGGCGACCTGCTGGCGCGCGCCGAAGCTTATCATGACCAGCGCATCACCGAACAGCTGGTGTTGCAGCCGCGCGCCGAGCTCAATTTCGCCGCGCAGACCGTGCGCGCGAACCGGATCGGCGCCGGCCTGTCCGACGCGGAGCTCGGCCTGCGGCTGCGCTACGAATTCGCCCGCGAATTCGCACCTTATGTCGGCCTGTCGTGGGAGCGGCGCGTGGGCCGCACCGCCCGCCTCGAGCGCGATGCGGGGGAAAAGGCCGGCGGCATCCGCTTCGTCACGGGCTTACGCTTCTGGTTCTGAGGCGGATGCACGACTTCCGCAGCCCTCAAGCCTCTGCTAGCCGCGCAGCCCATGTCCCGTATCGATGACCTGCTCGACGAATATGGCTTCCTTGACGCCGACGACCGTTATCGTCTGCTGATCGAGCTCGGACGCGAGCTGGAGCCGATGCCCGAGGCGCTCAAGACCGAGGCCACCCTGGTGCGCGGCTGTTCGGCGGCAGTGTGGGTCTATCCGACGCGGACAGACGATGGGCGGCTCCATTTCCTCGCCGACAGCAATGCCGCGATCACCAAAGGCATCATCGCCTTGGTACTGCTGACCGTGCAGGACCGCACCCCCGCCCACGTCGCCGCCGCCGACATCGAAGGCGCGCTGGCGCCCTTCGAGCTGACGCGGCAGCTGAGTTCGAACCGAACGCAAGGCATCCCCAATATGATCACGCTGATCCGCGAGACGGCGAAGCGATATTCATAACCGTCGCCCCGGCGAAGGCCGGGGCCGCTGGACGAGAAGCGACGGACGGGAAGCATCCCCCACGGCGCATTCTTCGTGAGCTGGGGACCTGTCCCCGCTGCCGTGATCCACGCCTCCAGCGGCCCCGGCCTGCGGGGTCCCCGCAAAGTATTACTTGCGGGGTGCCTTGTCGCCGGGGCGACGATTTGGGTGAGCGCTCAACCTCAGGCCGCGCGGCGTTCCTCCGCCTGCCGCAGCACGTCCCACGCCGCCTGGACCGCGCGGAAGCGTTCGGCGGCCTCCGCATCGTCCGGGCGCGCATCGGGATGGTTGGCCTTGGCGAGCCGACGCCAGGCGGCCTTGACCTCGTCGAAGCTGGCGTCGCTCTCCAGCTCGAGCACCGCCAGCGCCCGCATCTCGTCGCGAGACCGGCTGCCGTCGCCAGGCCCGCCCCAGCCATAATAACGGGCATCGGCATAGCCCGACGCGTCGCGGCGGTCGGCCGCCTCGCGCGCGGCGGCTTCCTCCGCGCTCAGCCCTTCGAAATAATTCCAGTTGCGGTTGTACTCGCCGGCATGTTCCTCGCAGAAATACCAGCGTTCCGGGCTGTTGGGTGATTTGGGCGCGGGGCGATCGCCCGGCCGGTCGCAGCCCTCGCGGTCGCACAGCCGCACCTTGGCCGCGCCGCGTTCGCTGCCATAGCCGCGCCAGCGGGGGAATCCCCAGTCATTTGATCGTGTCGATCGAGCCATCGCGGCCTAAATAGGGGCGCCAGCGCGAAACGCCACGCCCTTCAGATCAACCTTGCGGAATCCGATAGCGGAAACGCTGCTTGGCACTGCCGCAGCCAGCGCGGCGGAAGGGAAAAAGCCAGAGGGCCTGTAAGCCGGGTTCTGTCCATTCCGGCGTGACCGGAACTGGGCGACCATTCCTCTAGGGCGACGCTCGCGCGCCGCCTCAAGCAACCAACCCGGACGACGGGGGCGAGCCACCCCATATGCCGTCCCTACTCGGTCTTGCTCCCGGTGGGGTTTGCCGTGCCGCCACCGTTACCGGAAGCGCGGTGCGCTCTTGCCGCACCCTTTCGCCCTTGCCCGGAGCCCTTGCGGGCCGAATACCGGGCGGTCTGCTTTCTGTTGCACTGTCCCTGAACGGCACGTCGCCACGCCGTCCGCCGGGCGTTACCCGGCACCGTTGCTCTGCGGAGCCCGGACTTTCCTCCCGCGCGGGTCACCCCGCGCCGGCGGCCGCCCGGCCCTCTGGCGCACCGCGCATAGAGCGGGCGGCGCGGTTCAGCAAGCCGAGGGGGTTTGAGCTGGCAGTCAGTTCGCGTAAATCTCTTTGGGTGAAAGCTGCGCGCGTCAGATGACCGCCTTCGCAATCTGCAGGAACACCACATAGAGCAGCCCCGCAATCGCCATCGCCGCGGGCAGGGTCGTGACCCAAGCGAGGGCGATGTTGCGCACGGTCGATACCTGCACGCCCGATCCGTTACCCGCCATCGCGCCGGCGACGCCGCTCGACAATATGTGGGTGGTCGACACCGGCATGCCCTTGAACTGTGCGAGCAGGATGGTGCTGGCCGCCATCAGCTCGGCCGAGGCGCCCATGCCGTAGGTCAAATGGGTCTTGCCGATCTTCTCGCCGACGGTGACGACGATTCGCTTCCACCCGACCATCGTGCCGAGCCCGAGCGCCAGCGCGACCGAGATCTTGACCCAGGTCGGGATGAAGCGCGTGCCTTTCTCCAGCAGCCCCTGATAGGTCTTCAGCTTCTTGTCGTCGCCATTGGGATAGATATTCTTCGCTTTCTCCGCATCCTTGGTGAGCAGGTTGAGCGTGCCGTAGACGACATACATCTGGTTGCGCAGGTTGCGCGTCGCCGCGGCCGGAACGTGCGCGATCGCGCCATAATCGCGCAATTGCTGCTTGATGTCGGCGGAGACGATGTCGAGCGCGGCGTGGACCTGCGGCGTGTCCGCGACATGCGTGCGCAGCGCCTCGGTCAGGATCATCGGCGCATCCTGCGGCGCGACCGACACGCCTTGCCCATGCGCGGCGAAGACATTGTGCGCGGCGTCGACCGATCGGATGAAGGCCGGGGTCGAACTGTCGGGCATGGTCCGGTTGAGCGCATAAGCCGTGGGGGCGACGCCGATCAGGATCAGCATGATCAGCCCCATGCCCTTCTG
>Ga0068852_100002289_pt1 | contig 13172 bp, 7 predicted proteins | sample KBSCornC22_FD_66594 | JGI IMG/M metagenome (GOLD analysis project Ga0068852, IMG submission 66594) | Corn rhizosphere microbial communities from Kellogg Biological Station, Michigan, USA - KBS Corn C2-2 | ecosystem: Host-associated > Plants > Roots > Rhizosphere > Soil ... | reverse complement strand
ACCACTTGTCGAAATAGGCGCGGTCGTAGGTCTTGGGCATTCGGGGAGGCTTCGAGAGAAAAAGCAAAAAAGCGACAAAGGCGGAATGCGTGCCTTGCGGGAGTTCAGTGCGGCTATGCGCGGCTTACGGTGAGCAATGCTGTGCGGTCTTGCGTTGCTGCGCATCGCCGGGTTCGCGTCGGTCCGGACGCTGCATCCCATCAAACGATCCATCGGCGCGCACCGCGTGCGCGGCGCTCACTCCGCGCCTTCGGTGGCTCGCAGTCCGCGCTGCACCTTCAACGGCAGTTTCTCGACGACCAGATCGTAGGATCGCCGCAGGAAGCGTTCGAGTTCGCCGGCGGCGAGCTGGTCCGGGTCGGTCAGCGTGACCCAGAATGCGCGCGCCATGTAGGGCGCGGGCATGAAGCCGGGCTGTTCGGTGAGTTCGAGGAAGCGGTCCGCGTCGACTTTGAAGGACACGCGCCCGCGTTCGACGCCGAGCGTGCAGTAGACCGCGAACATCTTGCCGGCCACGCTGTAGACCAGATCGACTTCCCACTTCAGCGTCGTGCTCACGCCCGGCCAGGGCGCGCAGATCGAATCCAGTTTTTCCGACTGCAAGGTCGTCATCTGCCCCTACCCTTCGATGCGATAGCGCCGGTCCCACACGCTCACGCGCGGCGGCTGGCGCCCGCGCTCGAACGCATCGTACCCGGGCTTGAGCTCGGACCAGAAATCGAACCACGGCGAATCGCGTTCGGCGGCCAGCGCCGCGTCGTCGAGGCGGAACGGAAACGCATGCACGTCGAACGCGGGCTGGCCCGCGCGCAGCGCAGCGTCGACGACGGTGTAGATCTCCTCGATCGCCTCGTCGCCCATCGCGTAGCAGCCGATCGAGACGCAGTTGCCGTGCACCATGAGGAAATCGCCGGTGTAGCCGTGCGCGCGCTCGTAGGCGTTGGGGTAGCCGAGATTGAACGCGAGATGGAAGCGGCTGGCCGGATTGAGCTGGCCGCGCGCGACGCGATAGAAGCCTTCGGGCGCCTGGTTGTCGCCCTGGCGGCGCTTCGGGCCGAGCTCGCCCGAAAAGGTGCAGATCGGATAAGTGCGGAAAAGCCGGTAGCGGCCGTCCTTGCCGCCGAGCCAGAGCTCGAGCTCGGCTTCGCGCTTGAAGATGCGCACGAAGGCCGGCGCGCCGAGGTCGAGGCCAAGCGCACGCAGATCGCGCTGCAGCGCCGGCGTGACGCGCGCCGCCGCCTGCGCGGGCCGGCTCTGACCCGACACCGCATTCATGACGCGACCGCCGACGCGGGCCCAGGCCCAGGGCGCCGCGACAACGAGTGCGGCAACCAACCCGATGACGATCCAGCGACGACGCATGGCAATACCTGCAGGAGTCTGGAGCGCAGTGTATCGGCCGGACACGCCACGCGGGGTCGACGAGCGGACATCAGGCCGCGGCCAGCTCGACGCGATTGCGGCCGCGGTCCTTGGCGCGATAGAGCGCCGCGTCGGCCAGTTCGAGCAACAGGTCGGCCGCATCCGACACCTCGGGCACGGTCGCCGCGGCGCCGATCGAGATTGTGACCGCGCACGATTCGGCGACGACGGTGCAGAGGCGCCGGCCGAGTTCGCCGGCGGCAGCCACATCGCAGTTCGGCACGACGAGGCAGAACTCTTCGCCGCCGAAACGCGCGACCAGCGTGTTTTCGCGCACACCGTGGACCAGCGCGTCGGCCACGCGGCGCAGCATCGCGTCGCCGGCGAGATGGCCGTGCGCATCGTTGTAAGCCTTGAAGTGATCGACATCGGCCAGCAGCACGGCGACGGGACGCCGCGTCTGCACGGCCGTGGCGAGGCTGGCGGCCAGGTACGCGTCGAAGCGGCGCCGGTTCGCCACGCCGGTGAGCCCATCGCGCTCGGCCAGGTCGCGCAGTTGCGTGTTCGCGAGTTCCAGCTCGGTCGTGTGCGCGCGCACCAGCGCATCCAGCTTGCGGTTGCGCGCATCGAGCAGGCGTATGCGCGCGCGCAGGGTCAGGCTCAACACGAACCACGCGACCAGGAACGCGAGCAGCACGGCAAGCGCCTGCAAACCGGTGCGCTGGTACCAGCGCGGCACGATGCGGAAATCGAACGCGCGGTACGAGAACTCATGCCCGCTGCCGCTGCGTGCGCGCGCCTCGAAGTGGTAGTCGCCCGGCGGAATCTGCGCGTAGCTGAAGTCGGCGCGCGGGCTCCAGTTGCTCCACGGCTCGTCAAGTCCCGCGACGCGCGCCTGGAACATCGGCGGCGTGCCGCGCGAGAGATCGGCGAGGCCGAGGCGAAAGGTCAGTCCGCCCGCGGCGTAGTCGATCTGGGCAGGCGCGCCGACATCGAGCGCGCGGCTCGCGCCTTCGCGCGGCTGCAGGCTCACCGAATGCAGGCGCAGCAGTGGCGGGGCATAGCGTTCCGGTGCGGCGGCGGCATCGAGGTGCAGCAGGCGGCTCGAACTTCCGACGACGACGATATCGCCGTCGGGCAGCGTCGAAACCGTTCCGATCACGCCGCCGCCATGATCGAGCGCATCGATGCGCTGCCAGCGACCAGTCGCGTCGCGCTTGTACAGACTGCGGTAGCTGTAGGCCCAGGCGCTGCCGTCACCGCCGTTGCGCAGGCGTACCACTTCCTCCGCGCGCAGGAGTGCCGCCAGACCGGCAGCGCCGCCGGCACCATCGGCGTGCTCCGCAGAGAAGCGCATTCCGTCCCAGCGGAACAGACCCGTCTTAGCACTCGCATACAGCGCGCCATCCAGTTCGCTGACCAAGACTTCGTCGTCCGGCGTCAGGCCCAGCGTCGCTTCGAAGTGTTCGATCTGCGGCGGCTGCGCCGGATCGGCGGCGAGGCGCACGCGCAGCAGTCCCTGGTCGGCGCAGCCGAGCCAGGCTTCGCCGTTGGCGGTTTCGACAATGCTGACCACGAGCACGCGCAGGTCCGTATGACGCGCCGCAAGCTGCCAGCCCGAGGCGTCGCGCTGCAGGATCGCGAAGCCTCCGTTGGTGCCGACCCAGGCGCGGGCCGGATCGAAGCGAGAACGCTGCAGGATGCGCGGATATAGGTCGTCCGGCCCCAGGCGCCTGCGTTTGCCATCGACGCGCTGCAGGCCGAACTGATCGGCGAGCAGCAGCGTGTCGCCGTCGGCCAGCAGGCTCCAGGCTTCGCCGCCGAAACCTTCGAGTGCGACAAAACGCCCACGCGCACCGTGCTCGCCCCAGGGCGCAATGACTTCGCCGGCCGAGGTCTGCAAGCGCAGTTCACCTCCGACGAGCTGCGCATCGTGCACCGTGCCGGTGACGCCGTCGGCCTCGCCGTAGACCGTCCACGCCACTGGCCACGGCATGCGCACGACACCATCGTCGTCGGCCACGAGCAGCGCGCCGTCACGGTCCACGTTGAGGTCATACTGGGCCGTGGTACCGAGGCGTATCGGCTGCAGCGCGCCCGTGTCGGTATCGACGATGCGCAGTACGCCGTCATCGCCGGCGAACGCCGCATGGCGCGGATCCAGCATGCGGGCGCGCTGGAAATGCCGCGTCTCGCCATCGCTCAGCAGCGTGCGCGGCACGCCGTCTTCAAGCACGACGAGCCGCGGCGTCTGGTCATGCACGAGCAGCCGGTGCGCATCGAGCGACAGCAGGTCGAACGCCGGATGCTGCGCGAAACCGTTGCCGCCCGGGATCAGCTCGAAGTGGTTGTCAACGAGCTTCTTGAGTCCCTCGCCGCGCCAGTTCACGATCAGTTCGCCGTTGTGTTCGGCGATACCGCCGAAGCGGTCAGGCGCATTCCAGGCGTGCAGGCGCTGGCCATCCCGGTCGACGTGGAACAGCCAGCGCAGTCCGCGGAAATACAGACCGTCGTTGCGTTCGACGACGTCCCAGATATCGGCGAAACCGTCGGAACCTACGTCACTGTTGAACGCAGCGGCCACATCGACGAAGCGCTCGCCGCCCTCCGCGGTGCGCTCGATCCAGCCGAAACTGTCCATGCCGCCGAACCAGAGCCGGCCGCGGCGGTCGAGCTTCAGCACACGCACAGGGCCAGGCCGCGGCACTACGAACGATTCCCAGCGCACGCCGTCGAAACGCAGCACCGCGCCGGCGGTGCCGACATAGAGCAGGCCGTCGCTGCTGCGCGCGACCGAGAAGAACTCAGGAGAGATGTCGATATTTGGCGAGAAGCGCGTCATCAGCGGCGTCGCCGCCCACAGCATCGACGCAAAAAGCCACAGCGCTACGCCCGCGAACCCGCGACGTACCATGCCCCACCGCATGCGCGCCCCTCCCGTCGCTGACGCCATCGAGGCGCGCAGACGGTTAGATGCTAGTGCGCCGGCGCGCAATTAGCACCAAAACAATTGCGGCGTATTGCTCCGCATTTTCTGCGGCGATCGCGACACCGCCATCGCGCTTCAGTACACCGGCGTATCGCGGCCGACGTCGACGGATCAGCGCCGCAGCGCGGGGTGGAGCGGCGTGGCTTTCAGGCATCGACACGACGGTGAGATCGCGTCGCCGCAAAGCCGTGCGGCAGGGTCGCGCACCGTCACCGATCTACGAGCAAAGCGGCAGATCCGGCCGCTGACTATCACGCAAAATCCGCATTGACACCCTAGTATCAAAAGGCCACTGTTATACACGCCGCGCAGCGCGAAGCGCGCGGCACACGGGGAGAAAAACCGATGCGAGACGAAGGCGATGCGGCGCACTGCGCCGCGCGCGGCATGCGGCCGTCTGCGCCCGCCAGCGCACGAGCCGCACGGCATCCGCCTCGGCTCAGGGTTCGCGAAAGCACGCTCCCGCCAGTCCAGCCGTTCCCACATCCACGCGCCGCACAGGAAGCCGTCATGTCAAAGACCGCCACCGCATTCTCAGCCACCCTGCTCGCCCTCCTCGCCGGCACCAGCGCGCACGCACAGGATCGCGGCGGCACCGATGCGCAGCTGCGTGCCGATACCGCGACGCTCGCGTATCGCAATGCCGCCGTGCCCGCGCCGCCGGGCTGGAAAGGACCGACGTTCAAGCTCAGCCACGACTATCCCACGCAGGACCCGGGCACTTGCCCGAAATCGGAATGCACCTGGCTCGACCTCAAGGTCGACTTCACGCTGCCGCTGAGCGGGCCTGCTCCGACCTGGGGATCTCCGTGGTCGGACTACATCGAACGTGTGCTCGACTACATCAAGAAGGGCCAGGATCCGGCGCTGCGCAATGAGATCGGCTGGAAGGCGACAGTCGGCAGCGAGAATCGCTGGTTCCATGTGCCGTGGATGGCCTACGACCCGACGCGCGGCCGCGAATACGTGCACGGCATGACAAACGAGCGCACGGCCACGCTCGACGACTTCGGCGAGGACGTCGAGATCGACCGCGGCATCAGCAAGCTGCTGCTCGCCAACGGGCAGGAATCGACCAAGTTCTTCGAGACCTGGGCCTTCGGCGTCTACAACCGCTGGGGCGCCTATGCAATCGGACGCAGCATCGGCCGCGACGGCGTGCCGATCGCGGGCACCTACGGCGGCGTTCCGGCGCCAGCGGGCCTGCCCTTCCCAGAAGGCACGGTCGTCGCCAAGTTGCTGTTCACGACCGCGACACCGACCGACGTGTCGTACCTCAAGGATTCACCGGCCTGGCAGACCGACCGGCATATTCCCAAAGGGGATGAATTCCTTTGTGAACGCAAGATCGCCGAGGTGCGGCTGATCCAGCTCGACATCGCCGTGGTCGATTCGCGCTCACCGACACGCTGGGTGTTCGGCACGTTCGCCTGGAACGGCAACAAGGCCGGCAAGACCGCCTGGGACAAGCTGGAACCCGTCGGCCTGCAGTGGGGCAGCGATCCGTGGACCTTCCCCGCGGTCGCCCAGTCCGGCAGCATTCCGGCCCACGAAAGTGTGCTCAACAAGGCCATCGGCACGCCGCAGCACTTCGGCTGCAACGAGCGCCTTGCCGGGCCGGTCGACAACAAGCTGTCGTCCTGCCTGTCCTGTCACGGCGGCGGCTTCGCGCCACCGATCGGCTTCGCCGCAACACCGACCACCGCGCCGCCGATCTTCGGCTTCAACGGCCAATGCGAAGTGAACTCGGTCGACAACGCGCAGTACTTCAGCAACAACCAGTTCCCGATGGCCTACACGGGCGGCCAGTACCAGGGCCTGCTGAGCATGGACACCTCGCTGCAGATGCAGGTCGCGTTCGAGCAGTACGGGCAGTACAAGCAGTACGGCAAGCCGGCGGGGTGCAAGGCGAGCAAGTGATTCGCTGCCCATAAAGGCACAATGCAACACTAGTTACACCGTCGTTCGCGTTGGCTTTTTCTTCGCCACTGGTGCTGCCAGACCAACGTTTCAGAGTTTGCTTAGTAGGCGATAGCGAAGAAGCCGCAAGCACAATCGGCGTGGTTGCCACACCATCCCCACCCAAACCCTCCCCTTGAAGGGGAGGGCTTTATCGCGACGCGCCGACGTCGCTGCCGTCGACGAAAGAATCCCGTCAAAAAGTCGTCGCGGGTTCGACTTGGCCCTCGCCTTCAAAGAGGTTGTAGCCGGTGGTGCAGAACCGACAGGTTCTCACGGCTTCAACGCCTAACCGGCTGGAGGATTTGGGCGGAGATGGTGGTGCCTCGCGTCGCGGCTACGGACCAGGAGAGCCCGCCGATCGACCTCAAAGATCCCGCGCCACCCGGAACCCCACGCGCCCGCTGCGCGTCGTCGTCAGTGCCGACAGACGGAACGCCGAGCGCACCTGGTCCGGGTCGCTGCCCCACGAGCCGCCGCGCACGACGTGGCGTTCGCAACCGGGATTGATCCACGCGCGGCTGTCGCGCGGGGCGCGGATGTAGGTGTCGTGCCAGCAGTCCTCGACCCATTCCGACACGTTGCCGTCGAGGTCGAACAGGCCGAGCGGATTGGCCGGGAAGCTGCGCACGGGCGCCGGTCCCCAATGGTCGTCGGTGTAGCGCGGAAACGCCTTGCGCCAGGTGCGATGCGCCGGCGAGCGGTCGCCGGCGCCGGTGAAATTGCCGATCGCGCGCACGGGATCGCCGTCGCCCCACGGGAAGCGCGTGGCCGAGCCGGCGCGCACGGCGTACTCGAATTCCGCTTCCGATGGCAGCCGGTAGTTCTTGCCGGTGCGTTCGCTGAGCCAGGCGAGGTAGGCGGTCGCGTCGTCCCAGCTCACGTGGATCACCGGCAGGTTGTCAGCGGCGCGGCGGCCGCGGTAATCGTCCTGCCACGACACGGTCTTGCCATCGACCATGCGTCCCGAGTTCTCGTCGTAGACGCTGGAAGCGCCTTCCTGCTCGGCCGTGGTGCGGTAGCCGCTCGTGCGGATGAATTCGCGGAACTCGCCGACCGTGACTTCGCTGCGCCCGAGTGCGAAACCGCTGTCGATGATGACTTCGCGCTGCGGACCTTCGGCGTTGCGATGGCCTTCTTCCGCGTCGGGCGAGCCCATGAGGAAGCGCCCGGTCGGCACCACGAGCACGGCCGGCGCCGTGCCCGCGCGATCGAGGAACGGATCGCTGATGAGCTGCCCAGGCTTCATGCTCGCGTAAAGCCGCGCGTTGCGCAGTTTGTCCTGGAATTCGTCGACGCCGGGCAGGTCCGCGCTGATGCCCTGCGCCTGCGTGGCCAGGCGCTCGGCCATATCCGCATTGCCCGAATCGAGCGCGGACTGCGCCTGCGCGAGCACGGTCTCGGCGCGCTGCCGGCGCACGCCTTCGGTGCGGGTGCGCGTGTCGAGCAGCGCCTGAGAGCCCGGCGCGATCGCGGCGGCTTCGGCCAGCACCGCGTCGGCCGCGGCGAAGTCGTCGCGCGCCACCGCCGCGAGTGCGCGTTCGAGCACGCTGCGCTGGATCTGTTCGAGGCCCTGCTGTGCAAGCACGTTGGCCGGATCGAGTTCGCGCACGCGCCGGTACACATCGAGCGCGCTCGCGCCGGGCGGTTCGAGGCCTTTGCCCTGCTTGAGCAGCTCGGCTGCACTCGCGAGCAGCGGATCGACCTCCTGCGCCAGCGCGAGCCGCGTGCGCAGTTCGGCGAACCGCGCCTCTTCGTGCGGCACTTTGCTGAGACCCGTGAGGATGCGCTGCGCTTCGGTGGTATCGCCCTGGTCCAGCGCGGCGGCGACTTCCTGCAGCAGACGATCCTGCACCGCAGCCAGGCCGCTGCGCGCGCGCCGGTTGGTCTTATCTTCGTCGAGCGCCTCGCGATACAGCACGAGCGCATTGGCCTCGGCCGGCTCGAACAGCTGGCCATCGGCGACGGCCTTGTCGGCGCGCGCGAGCAGCGCGGCGATGCTCTCGGTAGCGGGGACTTCCGGTTCGGCGGGCAGTTCGGCAACCGGCGGCGGTGCCGCGGCCAGTTCGCGCGGCGGACCGAATTCAACGATGGCCTGCGTGTTCGCGCGCACGTCGATCGGTGGTGCCGGCGCGCTCGCGCGGACCGGCAGGCTGGCCGGACGCTGACCCGGCGAAACGTGGATGACTTCGGGAAAAAAGCGGTATACGAGCGCGAATCCGAGCAGGGCGATACCCGCTGCTCCACCCCAGGTGGTCTGCTTGCGGACGTTTTCAGAACCAGCCATGCGCGCGTCGAATGTGACAGCAGGGACAACTGACCTTAGGCTAACGCGTTCTGCCTGACAACCGCGTGCGCCGCACGCCCTCACTGGAGTCTTGCGTGCACCACTGGATTGCGCAGCCTGAAGCTGCCGCCGCGCTCGTCGCGCGGCATGCCGCCACCCGCCTTATCGGACTCGACACCGAGTTCATGCGCATCGACAGCTTCTATCCGCGCCTGGCGCTGGTACAGGTGAACCTCGACGGCGAGATCGCCCTGCTCGATCCGCTCGCCTTGTCCGGTGTCGGCGCGCTCGCGCCGCTGCTCGCCGATCCCGCCAACACCTGCGTCATGCACAGTGCGAGCGAAGATCTCGAAGCGCTCGCCGATGCGGTGCCCGCCGGGCTGGGCCGCCTGTTCGACACGCAGATCGCCGCGGCCATGACCGGCTTCGGCGCGGGCCTGAGCTACCAGAAACTCGTCGCCGCGATCGTCGGCGTCGATCTGCCCAAGGCAGAAACACGTTCCGACTGGCTGCGCCGGCCGCTCAGCGCCGAACAGCTCGACTATGCGGCCCAGGACGTGGTGCACCTCGCGATGCTGCATGCGGAACTCGACGCGCGGCTCGAGCGGCTCGGCCGCCGCGAATGGCATGCGGAAGACTGCCAGCGGCTGCTGCACAAGGCACGCAGCCGCGACGGCGACACCCAGCCGCAGCGCGGTTTCAAGAGCGCCGCCGAATGGCCGCCCGAGCGGCAGGCGCTGCTGCGCCGCGTACTGCTCTGGCGCGAAGCCACGGCCCGGCGCGTCGACAAGCCGCGGCCGTGGCTGCTCGACGATATTCACATAATGGATTTTGTAACAAAGCCGCCGCACGACACGGACGAACTTTTCCAGCGCGCCAAGGGTCTGCGCGCGCTGCGCGGCGCCCAGCGCGATGAACTGTTCGGCATCTTGCAGGAACCGCTGACGCCGGACGAAATGGACTTCGCGCCGATCTTCCCGCTGCCCACACCGGCGCAGAAGCGCACCATCGGCGCGATGAAGGAATCCGTCGTTGCGATTGCTGCGGGCCTGGAAATTCCCGACGGCCTGCTCTGCGCGCGCCGCCATATCGAGGCGTTCGTGTTCGACCGGCAATGGCCCGAGGCACTCGAGGGCTGGCGCAAGGCGATCCTGTTCGATGCGCTGAGCGCCAAGCTATAGCAACGCCGTGGGCGTGTGGCACAGGGCGAGGCGAGTACGGCGAGCCTTCACTTTGAGACAGACCGCTTTTTAAGTCTGGCCGTTGCGCTCGCATCCCAGCAGGGAGGCATATTCCCTCACGCTGCTTGACACGCCGCGGGCGCATCCGTTCCACTCGGGCTTCATGCGCACACCGGCCCGCCATCGCACTCAGTTCTTGACCGCCCCCGCGGCGGTCTGCGGCGTTGGCGCCGGTACGACGATTACGACGTCCACCACGACTAGCGTGGTGCGGCGAGTCGTGCGCGGATAGGTTTCTCAACGCAAACGGCCCCGCACCTCCTACAGGATGCGGGCGCGAGACCCGAATCCTGCAGAACGCGGAGCCTCACCGGAGGCTGCATGAGTTCGTCCGCTGTCGCTTTGGATCGTGAACCCGCCGACGTGGCCGCCGCCGCGCCCCTGTCCGTCATCGCCCACAAGTTCGGCGGCTCGTCGGTCGCCGACGCCACGCGCTATCGCCATGTTGCCGGGCTGCTGCGTGCACGCGGCGAAGCCGTGCAGGCCAGCGTGGTATCGGCGATGAAAGGCGTCACCGATGCGCTGATCGCGCTGGCCCACACCGCGGCCGACGGCGGCGACTGGCGCACGCCGTGGCATGCGCTGCGCGAACGCCATCTGCGCACCGCGGACGAACTGCTCGGTGAACACGCCGCGGCCAGCACCGACTGGCTGCAACGCCAGTTCGACGAACTGGCCGAACTGCTGCATGCGCTGGCCGTGCTCGCGACGCCGACGCGCGAGGCACTCGAGCGCGTGCAGGGACTCGGCGAAGTCTATTCAGCACGCCTGCTGTCCGAACACCTGCGCGCACTCGGCGAGGATGTCGCGATGCTCGACGCGCGCGAGGTGCTCGTCGTCCATCACGGCGATCTCGGCGTCGCGGTGGACTGGCCCGTGAGCGAGGCGCGACTGGCGCGCTGGCGCGAAGCGAATCCGTCACCGCGCGTGATCATCACCGGCTTCGTTGCGCGCGATGGCGCCAACCGCATCACCACGCTCGGACGCAACGGCAGCGACTACTCCGGCGCGATCTTTGCGGCATTGTTCAAAGCACAAGAACTGCATATATGGACCGACGTCGACGGCGTGCTGTCGGCCGACCCGCGTCTCGTGCCGGAAGCCGTGCCGCTGGCCGCGCTGTCGTATCACGAAGCCTGCGAGCTCGCCTATTTCGGCGCCAAGGTCGTGCATCCGCAGACCATGACGCCGGCGATCAGCCGCGGCCTGCCGATCCTGATCCGCAACAGCTTCCGGCCGGATCATCCGGGCACGCGCATCAGCGCCGCGGGCGACGAGGCCGGCCCGGTCAAGGGCCTGACGCTGTCGCCGGATCTCGCCCTGCTCAACCTCGAAGGCGCCGGCATGATCGGCGTGCCCGGTACGGCCGAGCGCGTGTTCGCTGCGCTGCGCGATGCACGCGTCTCGGTCGTGATGATCTCGCAGGGTTCGTCGGAACATTCGATCTGCTGCGTCGTGCGCGAGAGCGAAGCCGACACCGCGCGCCGCGCGCTGCAGGCCGCATTCGCGCGCGAGCTGGCCAACGCGCAGGTGCAGAACGTGCAGCTGATCCGCGGCATCAGCGTGCTCGCCGCGGTCGGCGACGGCATGGCCGGCACGCCGGGCGTCGCGGCGCGCCTGTTCGCGTCGCTGGCGCGCGCACGCGTCAACATCCGCGCGATCGCGCAAGGCGCTTCGGAACGCAACATCTCCGTCGCCGTCGCGAGCGCCGACGCGGACAAGGCATTGCGCGCGGCGCACGCCGGTTTCTGGCTGTCGGCGCAGACGCTGTCGGTCGGCGTGATCGGCCCCGGCAAGGTCGGTGCGGCGCTGCTCAACCAGCTGCATGCGGCGCAGGCGCGGCTCAAGCACGACAGCAACCTCGACCTGCGCCTGCGTGCGGTCGCCTCGCGCGGACGCATGTGGCTCGACGATCGCGGCGATACCGCGGACTGGCAGCGCCGCCTCGACGAATCGGCCCTCGATGCCGATCTCGATGCGTTCACCGAACACCTGCAGGCCGCGCACCTGCCGCATACCGTCATCGTCGATTGCAGCGCGAGCGACCGCGTGGCCGACCGCTACGCTGGCTGGCTTGCCGCGGGCATCCACGTGATCACGCCGAACAAACAGGCCGGCGCCGGACCGCTCGCACGCTACCGCGCGATCCGCGCGGCCATGGCCAGCGGCGGCGCGCGTTTCCGCTACGAGGCCACGGTCGGCGCGGGCCTGCCGGTGCTCAGCACGCTGCGCGACCTGCTCGACACCGGCGACGACGTGCTTGCGATCGACGGCATCTTCTCGGGCACGCTGGCCTGGCTGTTCAACCGCTACGACGGTTCGACCGCGTTCTCCGCGCTCGTGCGCGAGGCGCACGCACTCGGCTATACCGAGCCCGATCCGCGCGACGACCTGTCGGGCACCGACGTCGCGCGCAAGCTCGTGATCCTCGCGCGCGAAGCCGGCCGCGATCTCGCGCTGGACGAGGTGCAGGTCGAAAGCCTCGTACCCGCCGCGCTGCGTGATGCGGCACCGGATGAGTTCATGGCGCGCCTGTCCGAAATCGACGCCGCATTCGCACAGCGCCAGGCCGCGGCTGCGGCGGCCGGCAAGGTGCTGCGCTACGTCGCGCGCCTCGATCGCGACGGCGGCGCGAGCGTCGGCCTCGTCGAACTCGGACGCGAGCACGCGTTCGCCCATCTGCGCGAAACGGACAACATCGTGCAATTCTCCACTCGGCGCTATTGCAACAATCCGCTCGTGGTGCAGGGACCCGGCGCCGGACCGGAAGTGACCGCGGCCGGCGTGTTCGCCGATTTGCTGCGCGTCGCCGGCAACCTCGGAGCACGTGTCTGATGCGTACGTCCGCGACGGCATTCTCGCCGGCCTCGGTCGGCAACATCGGCGTCGGCTTCGACATCCTCGGCCATTCGATCACCGGCGCCGGCGACCGCGCGACGGTACGTCGCATCGCCGAACGCGAAGTGCGCATCCGCGCGATCCGCGGCAGCACGGTCGATCTGCCGCTCGCGGCGCCCGCGAATACCGCGGGCGCCGCGCTGATCGCACTGCGCGAAGCTCTTGGACTCAACTACGGCTTCGAGATCGAACTCGACAAGGGCATACCGCTGGGATCCGGCATGGGTGGTTCGGCTGCGTCATGCGTCGCCGCACTCGTCGCGGCGAACGCGCTGCTCGACGAACCGCTGCCGCGCGCGGCGCTGTATCCGTTCGCGGTCACGGGTGAAGCCGTCGCGAGCGGCGGCCGCCACGGCGACAACGTCGGTCCGATGCTGCTCGGCGGCGTCGTGCTGGCCACCGCAAATCACACGGTCTGCGTGCCCGTACCGTCCGA
>Ga0068852_100002287_pt1 | contig 13174 bp, 7 predicted proteins | sample KBSCornC22_FD_66594 | JGI IMG/M metagenome (GOLD analysis project Ga0068852, IMG submission 66594) | Corn rhizosphere microbial communities from Kellogg Biological Station, Michigan, USA - KBS Corn C2-2 | ecosystem: Host-associated > Plants > Roots > Rhizosphere > Soil ... | reverse complement strand
CAACGAGGGCCGCGGCTATGTGCTGCGCCGCATCGCCCGCCGCGCCATGCGCCACGGCTACAAGCTGGGGCAGAAGCAGCCGTTCTTCTACAACCTGGTGGCGGACCTCGTGGGCGAGATGGGGAGCGCCTATCCGGAGCTGCGCGAGGCGCAGCCGCGCGTCACCGCCACGCTCAAGCAGGAAGAGGAGCGCTTCGCCGAGACGCTGGAGACCGGCATGGCCATCCTCGAGACCGCGCTCGCGAAGGATGCGAAGCGCCTCGACGGCGAGACCGCCTTCAAGCTCTACGACACCTTCGGCTTCCCGGTGGACCTCACCGCGGACATCGGGCGCGAGCGCGGCTTCGAGATCGACATGGATGCGTTCGCCGCCGCCATGCAGGCGCAGCAGGAGCGCTCGCGCGCCGCGAGCAAGTTCAAGGCCGGCGGCACGCTCGAATACTCCGGCGTGAAAACCACCTTCCGCGGCTACGAGACGATGTCGGAAGAGGGCCGCGTGGTCGCGCTCTACAGGGGCGGCACGCCGGTCGAAAGCCTGGGCGTGGAGGAGGAGGGCGTCGTGGTGCTCGACCGCACGCCGTTCTACGCCGAGTCGGGCGGGCAGGTCGGAGACCGCGGCGAGCTCACCAAGGGCGGTGTGTGCCTCACGCTCTTCGAGGTGCAGGACACGCAGAAGATCCAGCCGGAAGTCTTCGGCCACCACGGGCGGGTCAAGACCGGCGAGCTGCGCGTGGGCGATACGGTCGCGGCCCAGGTCGATCTCGAGAAGCGTGCGCGCACCATGCGCCACCATTCCGCGACGCACCTCATGCACAAGGCCCTGCGCGAGGTGCTGGGCGCGCACGTGCAGCAGAAGGGCTCGCTCGTGGACGAGGACAAGACCCGCTTCGATTTCAGCCACAACGCGCCCATGACGGCGGAGGAGATCCGCCGCGTGGAAGCGCTCGTGAACGCCGAGGTCCTGCGCAACGAGCCCACCAATGCGCGCGTCATGTCCATCGACGAGGCGCAGAAGATGGGCGCGATGATGCTCTTCGGCGAGAAGTACGGCGACGAGGTGCGCGTGCTCGACATCGGTTCCTCGCGCGAGCTGTGCGGCGGCACGCACGTCGCGCGCACCGGCGACATCGGCTACTTCCGCATCGTGTCCGAGGGCGGTGTCGCCGCGGGCATCCGCCGCGTCGAAGCCATCGCGGGGTCGGTTGCCATCGCCTACGCGCAGCAGGAGTCGGATCGCCTCCAGCGCGTGGCATCGTCCCTCAAGGCGCAGCCGCAGGAGGTGGATGCGAAGCTCGCGCAGCTCCAGGAGCAGCTGAAGGCGCTCGAGAAGGAGATGGCGCGCTTCAAGCAGAGGATGGCCGCCAGCCAGGGCGACGACCTCGCCGCCTCCGCGGTCGACGTGAAGGGCGTGATGGTGCTCGCCGCCAGGCTCGAAGGCGCGGATGTGAAGACGCTGCGCGAGACGCTGGACCAGCTCAAGAACAAGCTGAAGAGCAGCGCCATCGTGCTCGCCGCCTCCGAGGGCGAGCGCGTGAGCCTCATCGCGGGCGTGACCGCGGACCTCATCGCGAAGGTGAAGGCGGGAGAGCTCGTGAACCACGTGGCACGCCAGGTCGGCGGCAAGGGCGGCGGACGCCCGGACATGGCGCAGGCGGGCGGCACGGATTCGAAGGCCCTGCCCAAGGCGCTCGAATCGGTGCGCGAGTGGGTCGCCGAGCGCCTCTGACCGCGGTGGGCTGAGCCGATGCAGCCGCCCGAGCACAGCCTGCGCCGGGTCCTCAACGACGAGGTGCACGCGCGCCCGCCACTGCGGCTGGGAGGCGCGCAGCGCGTGGTCTACCTGGCCGTGGCGCACGAGGCCGGCGAGCGGGCCGCGCATCGCCAGGCGCTCGCGACGCTCCTGGAACGCTGCGGCGCCACGGTCACCGCCGAGCATCCCGACCACGTGATCGCCGTGGCCGGGCCACTGCGCGTGAAGTGGCAGGGCCATTCCGAGTTCACCAGCTACACCTTCTGCGCACCTCCCGAGGAGGGCGAGACGCCGGCGGAGTTTCTCGGCCGTGCAGGGTGGAATGCCGTGGCCGCGAGCGTTCCCGGCCAGGTGCTCGTCGCCGCCTGCGTGGAGCTTCGGCCGCTCGCGGCGGAGCAGCCGCCGCCGGATGCCTTCCGTGCCGAGGGCGAGACCGTGGTGGGCGGCGCGATCGCCGAGGGTCATGGCTGGGCCTACGCGGACTTCCGCATCCGCGCGGATGGCTTCACGCACTTCCTCGTGCTCAACCACGCCATGGGCCTGGGGCAGGCGGGGCGCATGGTGCAGCGCCTCCTCGACATCGAGACCTACCGCATCCTGGCCCTCGCGGCCTTTCCGGTGGCGCGCAGCGCGGGACCGTCGCTCGCCGCCATGGAGGCCGAGCTCGGCGACACCGTGGAGCGCATCGCCACCGCCGGCCCGGAGATGGATGCCCGTCTCCTCGACGACCTCACGCGCCTCGCCGCACGGGTGGAGCAGCTGCATGCCTCCACGCGCTATCGCTTCGACGCCGCGCAGGCCTACGACGCCATCGTGGGGCAGCGCCTGCACGAGCTGCGCGAGGTGCGCATCCCGGGCCTGTCCACGATCGAGGAATTCATGCAGCGGCGCATGGCGCCCGCGATGGCCACGTGCCGCACCATGGCGCGCCGCGTGGACGACCTGGCCGGCCGCGTGTCGCGCGCGAGCGGCCTGCTGCGCACGCGCGTGGACATCGTGCGCGAGCGCCAGAACCAGGCGCTGCTCGCGTCGATGAACCGGCGCGCGAAGATGCAGCTCCACCTGCAGCAGACGGTCGAGGGCCTGTCCGTGGTCGTCATCACCTACTACGGCGCGTCGCTCGTGGCGATCGCGGCGCGCGCGCTCAGGGCGGGCGGCGTGCACATCGAGCCCGAGATCGCCGAGGGCGTCGCACTGCCCGTCGTTGCGCTCGTCGTGTTCTTCGCCGTGCATCGCGTGCGCAAGGCGTTCGCCGGGGGCGAGGCGTGAGCGGCTCGGGCTGCCATCCGCGCATCTCCAACTACCTGCGCCTGGCGGGGCTGCAGTCGCTCGCGGCGCGCGAGGCCAATGTCGAGCGCGCCATCCACGACCTCATGGAAGCCATGGGCGAGAAGGTCGCCATCGGCGACGAGTCCTCGCTCTATCACTACCCGGTGCCGATGCTCACGGAGGATGGCTCGTGCTCCATCGTGGACGAGATGGCGCCGGTGCCCTACGACCTGGCACGCATCCTCGGCGGACGCAGCGAGCAGACCACGCGGCGCCTGGCGCTGCTCGAGCGGCTGGTCGAGCGCGTGCAGGAGACCACCGCCGCCGAGTGGGTCGGCGTCTACCAGCGGCGCACGAACGCCGCGGGCGAGCCGGTGCTGGTGAAGGTCTCGTACGTGGGGCGTCCGAGCCGTGCGGAATTCCCGCTCACGCCGGCGTTCGCCGAGCGCAGCACCAACAGCACCGTGGGCCTCACCGGACGCGCCACCGTGATCGACGACGTGAGCAAGCATGTCGAGGCGGGCGGCGGGTTCTACGTGTGCGACGACGGCATCCAGTCCGAGGCGTGCGTGCCGATCCTCGCCGAGGATGGCGAGGTCGCGGGCATCGTCGATGCCGAGGCGAAGCCCAGGAGCTTCTTCGGCGTGGAGCGCCTCGCGGTGGTGGCGGCCCTCGCCATCGTGGCCGCCGCCGTGCTGCCTTGAGCCCCGCGCTCGAGATCCGGGGGCTCGGCAAGCGCTTCGGCACCCACGTCGCCCTCGACGGCCTCGACCTCACGGTGCCGCGCGGCGAGTTCCACGCGCTGCTGGGGCCGAACGGCGCCGGCAAGACCACGACGCTGCGCATCGTCGCCGGGCTCACGCGCGCCGACGAGGGCACGGTCCGCGTGATGGGCCACGAGATCGGCGAGGATCCGCTGGCCGCCAAGCGCGTGCTCGCCTTCCTGCCCGACGAGCCGCTCCTCTACGGCAAGCTGCGCCCGCTCGAGTACCTCGAGTTCGTGGCGGGCCTGTGGCGCCTCGACGGCCGCCTCGCACAGGCGCGCGCCAACGAGCTGCTGGAAACGCTCGGCCTGGGCGACAAGCGGCGCGAGTTCGTCGATGCCTTCTCGCGCGGCATGCGGCAGAAGCTGGCGCTCGCCGGCGCGCTCATCCACGATCCCGCGGTGATGCTGCTGGACGAGCCGCTCACGGGCCTCGATGCGGCGGCGGCGCGCCAGGTGAAGGACATCCTGCTCGATCGCGTGCGCGCGGGCTGCACGGTGATCCTCACGACGCACATCCTCGAGGTCGCCGAGCGGCTCGCCGAGCGCATCAGCATCGTCTCCGGCGGCCGCATCGCGGCACAGGGGACGATGGCGGAGCTGCGCGAGCGCGCGGGCCGGGGCGAGACCCTCGAGGACGTGTTCCTCGCGCTCACGCGCGACACGGCCGCTGCTTCCTAGGCGAGGCGCGACGGTGCCGCCGCGGCCGGGTGGGCCCACGCTGCGGTCGCGGTGGCGGCTGCCGGGTTTCGCGCCCGGATCGTGGCCCTGGCTCCTCGCGCACGAGCTGCGGCTGTTGTGGCGCTCCTTCGGCATCCGCTCGCGCATCATCGCCGCCTTCGCCGTGGTGTTCCTGCTGCTGGCGCACGCCGCGGGATACGCCGCGCTCCAGGCGCATGCGCTCGAGACCATGCTCGCGCGCGCGCCGGGCGCGGCCATCGGCATCACCATCTTCGTCTGCCTGCTGGTGCTCTCCTCGGCGTTCGGCCTCGCGGTGCGCGTGCTCCTCGAGCGCGGCGACTTCGACCTCCTCGTGCCGTCGCCCATGCCGATGACCACGGTCTACGCCGTGCGCGGCATCGCGGTGGCGATGGCCTCGGTGGGCAGCCTGGCGCTCTTCCTGCTGCCGCTCGCGGACATGGGGCCCTTCGCGGGGCAGTGGCGCAAGCTCGGCGCGTGGCCCGCGCTGGGCGCGCTCGGGCTGGTGTGCGCGTCGATCGCGCTGGCGGTACTCCTGCTGCTCGTGCGCTGGCTGGGACTGCGCCGCGCGCGCGTGGCCGCACAGGTCCTGGGCGCGGTGGTCGGCGTGGGGTTCGTGCTCGCGATGCAGGTGCCCGGCCTCCTGTCCGCAACCTCGCAGGCGCATCTCCAGGCGTGGGGTGCGGCACAGGCGGGAAGCTCGTGGCTCGGGTCCGGCAGCCCGCTGCTCTGGCCGTTCCGCGCCTTCATGGGCGAGGGCGCGCCGCTCGCGGCCATGGTCGCCGTCGCCATCGCCTCGTTCGTGGTGCTCGTGAGGACCACCCACGGCGCTTTCCTGCGTGCGGCCCAGGAGGCGCCGCAGGTGCCCGCCGCGCGTGCGGGCGGACGGGAGGTGCCGCCGCGCGCCTTTCGCAGCGGGCTCGTGCGCGTGGTCATGGCCAAGGAGCTCACGCTCATCGCGCGCGATCCCATGCTCATCGCCAAGGCGCTGCTGCAGCTCCTGTACCTGGTGCCGCTGCTGCTGGTGACGCTGAAGCGCACGCAGCCGCTCGGGCTCGTGGCCGCGGCGCTCGTGGTCCTCGCCTCGGGCCTCGCCGGCACGCTCGCCTGGATCACCGTGAGCGGCGAGGAAGCGCCGGACCTGCTCGCCTCCGCGCCGGTCCCGCTCGAGCGCGTGCGCTGGCTCAAGGTCGCAACGGCGCTCGTGCCGGTCGCGGTGGTGGTGCTGCCGTTCCTCGGCTGGTACGCGCACCTTTCCTTTTTCGCGGCGGGGGTCGCGGCGGTTTTCGTGGCCGCCGCGCTCGCCTCGAGCGCGGTGGTGCAGGTGTGGGCGACGCCGCTGGGCGGCGGGCGCGACCTGCGCAAGCGCCACCGCCAGAACCCCTTCGTGCACATCGCCGATACGCTCTCGAGCTTCGGCTGGGGTCTCGCGTGCTACCTCGCGGTCGAGGGCTCGCCGTGGCTGGTGGCGGGCGTGCTGCTGGGACTCTTCGCGCCGGCCACTGCCTGGCTCAGCGCTCGCCGCGCGGGTTAGCGCCCGCTGGCAGCGGCGGGCCGTCCAGTGCCACGGGGACCCGCACCTGCACCCGGGTGCCGCTTGCCGCGCTCGACTCGACCGCGAAATTGCCGCCCACCACCGTGGCGCGCTCGCGCATGCCGACCAGCCCCAGCCCGGTGTTGCGCCGGACCGCAGCGGCGGCATCGAAGCCCTTGCCGTTGTCCGCGATGGTGAGGCGCACCTGCGAAGCCGTCCAGTCGAGGTGCAGCTCCACCTTCGTAGCGCCACTGTGCTTGGCGATGTTGTTGAGCGCCTCCTGGGCGATGCGGTAGAGCGCGGTCTCCACGTCGCGCTCCGCGCGCCGTCCGCTGCCCGTGCCGTGCATCTCCGCCTCGACGCCGAAGTGCGACGACCAGTTGGCGAGGTAGTCGGCGAGCGCCTCGGCGAGGCCGAGGTCGTCGAGCACGACGGGGCGCAGCTCCCAGACCAGGAAATCGAGGTCGGAGTCGAGCTGCCGCGCCACCGACTCGATCTGCCGGATCTCCTCCACTGCACGGGACGGCAGGTCGGGCTGCGCCTTGAGCATGGCGAGCTTGAGCGTGATCGCGCTCACCTCCTGGCCGAGCTGGTCGTGCAGCTCGCGCGAAAGCCGCCGCCGCTCGTTCTCCTGCGCGTCGGCGAGCTGGCGCGAGAGCTGCAGCCGCTCCTGCTCGGCGCGGTCGCGCTCCAGCGCCTCCTGCCGCAGCAGCTCGTTGGCGGCCGCGAGCTCCGCGGTGCGCTCGGAGACGCGCCGCTCCAGCTCCTCGCGCCCGCGCGACAGCGCCTCGACCGCCCGGCGGCGATCGGTGATGTCGGTGATCACCACGAGGATGCGCGGCGGCAGCCCCACCACGGTGCGCACCAGGTTGGCCGCGACGTCGCCCCAGAACTCGCTGCCGTCGCGGCGCGAGAAGCGGACCTCCGCGCGGTAGTCGCGCAGGCTCCCGCTCGCGAGCGCCTCGATCGCGCGGCCGAGGGCTGCGGCGTCCTCGGGATGCGCGAGGCCCGTGAGCGGCCGGTCGTGCAGCTCGTCGCATTCGTAGCCCGCCATCGCGCACATGGCCGGGTTGGCGCGCACGATGCGTGCCTCGGCGCCGTCGCAGATCGCCTCGCCCACGCTCGAAACCTCGAACGACGCGCGGAAATCCGCCTCGGAAGCGCGCAGCCGCTCCTCCGCCTCCTTGCGCTCGGTGATGTCGATGAAGGTCACGACGACACCCCCGATGCGATCCTCGCTGGTGCGGTACGGCAGGACCCGCATCATGTAGACGCCGCCCTCGGTCGTGCGCACCTCGCGCTCTATCGCCTGCAGGTCCCGCAGCACGTCCTCGACGTGCGCGGGGAGGTCCGTGTCCAGCAGGCGCGTGGTGATGTCCGAGAGCGGGCGGCCCACGTCGGCCGGGATGAGGTTGAAGAGCTCGCGCGTGGTGGGCGTGAAGAGCTTCACGCGGAAGCTGCGGTCGAGGAAGAGTGTCGCGATGTTGGTCGACTTGATGAGGTTCTGCAGGTCGTTGCTGGTGTGCGCGAGCTCGTCGATCTTGATCTTGAGCTCCTGGTTCACCGTGGTGAGCTCCTCGTTCATCGACTGGAGCTCTTCCTTGCTGGTCTCCAGCTCCTCGGCGGAGGAGCGCAGCTCCTCGTTGATCGCCTGCAGCTCCTCGTTGCTCGCCTTGAGCTTGTCGGCCTGCATCTCGTGGTGCTGGGTGGAGGTGCGCAGCTCCGCCTTGAGGCGGCCGACCTCGTCCTCGAGCTGGCGGGTGATCGGCGGCACGGCGGCGGGCGCCGCGCGCGGCACGTCCGGGATCGGCTCGGCGGAAGGCTCGAACACCACCAGCATGAAGCCGCGGGCCGGATCGTCCGGGTGCAGCACCGGGCGCACGCGGATGTCGATGCGCTCGTCGCCTTCCTCCCCGCGCGACACGAGGTTGAGGGCCGTCACCGGGGCCTTGGTCTGCTGCGCGTGGTAGAGGGCCGAGCGCAGCTCGAGCCGGATGTCCTCGCGCGCGACCTTGAGCAGGTTCATCGTCGGCTCCCCGCCCGCGACCCGCAGGTAGCGCCCGGCCAGCGGCGACAGGTGGACGATGTCGAACTCCTCGTCGATCACCAGCGAAGGGGACGCGTACGCTTCCAGCAGCTGCTGGTGCAGCTCGGCGAAGGTGACGCGCTCGCGCTGCCGCCCCTCGCTGCCCGCGCCCGTGGGCTGCAGCCGCAGCGGCTCGAGCGTGTACGACGTGCCGAGGTCCGGCACGGGATAGCTGCGCCCGCTCGAGGGCCGCGTGCGGAAGATGTGCTGGTCGGCGCCGAGCCCGGCGTAGAGGTCGGTGCGGCCGTCGACCGACTCGGAGCTGCCGAGGAAGAGGTAGCCGCCCGGGTTGAGCGCGAAGTGGAAGGTCGACAGCACGCGTTCCTGCGCGGAGCGGTTCAGGTAGATCAGCAGGTTGCGGCAGGTCACCAGGTCCAGGTGCGAGAAGGGCGGGTCCTTGATCAGGTTGTGCGTGGCGAACATCACCATCTCGCGCACCTCGCGGCGGAGGCGGTAGCCGCCCTGCTCCTGCACGAAGAAGCGCGCCAGCCGCTCGGGCGCCACGTCCGCCGCGTCGTTGAGCGTGTAGATCGCCTCGCGCGCCTGCGCGATCGCGTCCTCGTCGATGTCGGTCGCGAAGATCTGCACCTTGGGCGTGTCCATGAGACCGAAGGTCGCCTCCGCGCAGAGCATCGCGAGCGTGTACGCCTCCTCGCCCGTGGCGCACCCCGCTACCCACATGCGCAGCGAGTCGCCCCCCTGCTTCGCGCGGACGATTTTCGGGATCACGTCCAGCTCGAGCGTCTCCCAGGCCTTCGCGTCGCGGAAGAAGCTGGTGACGGAGATCAGCAGGTCGCGCAGCAGCGAATCGGTCTCGTCGGGGTTGTCGTGCAGGAAGCGCACATAGGCAGCCAGGTCGGTGCAGTTGCGCACGCCGATGCGACGCTCGATGCGCCGCAGCAGCGTGGGCCGCTTGTAGTTGCTGAAGTCGTGGCCGGTCCGCACGCGCACCTGCGTGAACAGCTCTCGCAGGGCCTGCTGGTCCTGGGGCCGCTCCTCGATCTCCTCGGCAATGCGCAGCCGCACGCGGTGGTCGCGGTAGCGCAGGATGGCCTCGGCGATGCGGCCCACGTCGAGGACGTCGTCCACGAGTCCGGTCGCGATGGAGTTGCGCGGCATCTCGTCGAAGCCCGCCTCGCGCGGCGTCTGCACGAAGGCCGCACCCCCCATCTCCTTCACGCGCTTGAGCCCCATCGAGCCGTTGGCGCCCGTGCCCGACAGCACCACGCACACCGCGCGTGGCCCGAGCGAGTCGCCGAGCGTGCGGAAGAATATGTCCACCGGCGCGCGCCGCTCCTCGATGCGGGTGTTGTCCGCGACCTCGATGTCGCCCCCGCGCATGCTCAGGTGGCGGTCGGGCGACACCACGTAGACATGGTTCGGCTCGACGCGCACGCGTTCCGTCACCTGCGTGACGGGGATGCGTGCGACCGCCTGGAGCACGGCCGCGAGCTGGCTGTCGTAGTCCGGGGAGAGGTGCAGGATCACGACATAAGCCATGGAGCTATCGGCCGGAACATTCCGGAAAAATTCGCTCAAAGCGGGTATGCCTCCCGCCGATGCGCCGATGCCTACCACGAGGAAATCGCGCGGTCCCTGCTCGAGCAGCTCGATGCGCGAGTCGCTCCTGCCGTGCTGCAGGTTCAGGTCTTCTTGTGCCAAGGAATATTCCGCAGTGAAATCGGTCTCACCTCGAACAGGATACTCCGCCACACCACACGTTCCGGGTGGGTTCCATGCATAGGGACGTCGTCGTCATCGGTGCATCGGCCGGTGGGATCGATGCGCTGCGAACCATCGCCTCGGGCCTGCCACGGGATTTCCCGGCAGCGATCTTCGTGGTGGTGCACATTTCCCCCCATTCCCCCGGGATACTCGATTCCATCCTGGAGCGCGCGGGCCCCCTCCCGAGCGTCATGGTCCGGGACGAGGAGCCGATCCGCCCGGGTTGCATCTACGTGCCGTTCCCGGATCATCACCTGGTGGTCGAGGAAGGGGTTGCGCGTGCCACGCGCGGCCCGCGCGAAAACCTTTTCCGGCCGGCGGTGGATCCGCTGTTCCGCTCCGCCGCAGAGGCGTTCGGCCCGCGCGTGATCGGCGTGGTGCTCTCGGGCGGGCTGGACGACGGCAGCGCGGGATTGTTCGCGGTGAAGGATCGCGGCGGCGTGGCGATCGTGCAGGACCCGGCCGAGGCGCCAGTGGCTTCCATGCCCCTGAACGCGATGCGCTACACGCAGGTCGACCACTGCCTGCGCGTGGCGCGCATCGCGCCGCTGCTGGTGGAGCTCGCCCGGCAGCCGGCGCAGGCCGCAGGTGCGCCAGTGCCCGAACGCATGAAGCTCGAGGTCGGCATCGCGAAGGAGGAGGCCCCGCTCGAGGAGCGCGTGGCCCTCCTCGGCGAGCCCTCGCTCTACGCGTGCCCGGAGTGCCACGGCGTGCTGACGCGCCTGCGCGAGGGGCCGAACGAGCGCTATCGCTGCCACACCGGCCATGCGTACTCGCAGATGAGCCTCATCGCGGACATGGAGGATCGCATCGAGGAATCGGTCTGGAACGGCATCCGCGCGTTGCAGGAAAAGGCCATGCTGCTGCGGCACATGGCGGGGCAGGACGAGGGAAACCGCAAGGAGCTGCTGGAGCGCGCCGCGGAGGCCGAGGCGGACATCGAGCGGTTGCGCCAGGTCACCCTTCGCAGCGACGCGCCGACGGACGAGCTGCGGCGCGAGGCTTGAGGCCGGCGGTTGCGTTAACGCCCGCCCGCGGCGAACGCCTTCTTGCCGTCCTTCCAGCGACGGTACGCCTTGGGATTCTCGAGCGCTTCGAGCAGCGCCACGTTCATGTCCACGCTGGTGTCGTCCAGTCCCGCGTCGCGCGCGGCGTGGCGGCCCCGGGCGATGATCACGTCGGCGTTGTGCGCGACGGCCTGGTGCATGCCGCTGTCGATGGCGTCGTTCGTGGGATCCGCATGGAATGCCTTGCAGGGCTCGACGCTCTGCGAGTGGTAGCGGCGGCATTGCGCCGGGCGCGCCTCGTACGCGGTGCACGCGCCGTCGTCGCCCAGCAGCGAGCAGGGCACGTTGGTGCGCTTGCGGCCTTCCTCGCCGAGGGCCCGCGTCTTCTCCACGTTGGCTCGCAGCCGCGCGATGACGCCCTCCAGCCGGGGAGCGTCGAAATTGCGCCGCAGCCACGCCGCGAGCCGGAATGCTTCGTACGGCTGCACCTGCACGCGCAGGCTGCAGCAGAAGGCGCACCCGCGCGAGCACGCGATGTGCACTTTGTGGCCCGCGATGGTGGCCGCAAGCGCCTCGTCCACGCGGCGGTGGAGCGTGATCACCGCGGTCGTCATTCGCTCCGGCTCGCGAGCCTGGGCGAATAGCGCCTTCGATTCCTCGCTCCACGCGCCGAGGCGCGCCGCGACACCGCTGCCTTCGTCGCTCACTTCTTCGCCGGCATCAGGTCCGTGATGGTGCCCTCGGCGATCTCCGCGCCGAAGAAAACGGTTTCGGACAGGGTCGGATGCGGGTGGATCGTGAGGCCGATGTCCTCGGCATCCGCGCCCATCTCGAGCGCGAGCACCGTCTCCGCGATGAGCTCGCCCGCGTTCACGCCGACGATGGCCGCGCCGAGGATGCGCCTGGTGCCCTTCTCGAAGAGGATCTTGGTGAGGCCTTCCTCGCGGCCCACGCCGATCGCGCGCCCGCTCGCGGCCCACGGGAACACGGCCTTCTCGTATTCCACGCCCTGCGCCTTCGCTTCCGGCTCCGAGAGGCCCATCCAGGCGACTTCCGGATCGGTGTAGGCCACGCTCGGGATGGTGCGCGCTTCCCACACGTGGTGGCTCATGCCCGCGATCACCTCCGCGGCGAGCTTGCCTTCGTGCGTCGCCTTGTGCGCGAGCATGGGCTCGCCCACGATGTCGCCGATGGCGTAGATGTGCGGCACGTTGGTGCGCATCTGGTTGTCCACGGGAATCCAGCCGCGCTCGTTCACGGCCACGCCCGCCTTCTCCGCGGCGATGCTCTTGCCGTTGGGGCGGCGGCCCACGGCGAGCAGCACGCGATCGTAGGTTTCGGGCGCGGGCGCGGCGCCTCCGCCGGCATTCTCGAACGTCGCGCGCAGGCCTTCCTTCACCGCCTCGATCTTCGCGACCTTCGTCTTCAGCATGATCTTCTCGTAGCGCTTCTCGATGCGGCGCGCGAGCGGCTTCACGATGTCGGGATCGGCGCCGGGGATGAGGCGGTCCATGAACTCGACCACGCTCACCTTCGAGCCCAGCGCGTCGTACACGGTGGCCATCTCGAGGCCGATGATGCCGCCGCCGATGATCAGCAGCCGCTTCGGGATGTCCTTCAGCTCCAGCGCGCCGGTGGAATCCATGAGGCGCGGGTCGTCGTACGGGAAGTCCGGGATGCGCGCGGACTGCGAGCCCGCGGCGATGATGCAGTGGTCGAACGAGATGACTTTCCGGCCATCCTTCGTCTCGACCTCGAGGCTGTGCGGCGAAGCGAACTGCGCCCGCCCCTCGACCACGGTCACCTTGCGTCCGCGCGCGAGGCCCGAAAGCCCCTTGGTGAGCTTTGCGACGACGCTGTCCTTCCACGCACGCAGCTTGTCGAGGTCCGTCTTCGGCGCCGCGAACGTGACGCCGAAGTGGCTCATCTCCGCCGCCTCCGCGATGACCTTCGCTGCGTGCAGCAGGGCCTTGGAGGGGATGCATCCGACGTTCAGGCACACGCCGCCCAAGGTGGCGTAGCGCTCCACCAGGATCACCTTCTTGCCGAGGTCCGCCGCGCGGAAGGCCGCGGTGTAGCCGCCCGGTCCCGCGCCGAGCACGAGGACTTCGGCGTGCATGTCGGCGTTGAGGCTCGCGAGGGTGGAGGCGAGTTGCTGGCGGACTGAAGCCTGGGCCCCGGCCTGCGCCGGGGCGACGGAGGGAGATTGGGCCCCGGCCTTCGCCGGGGCGACGGAGGGAGATTGGGCCCCGGCCTGCGCCGGGGCGACGGGCGCAGATTGGGCCCCGGCCTGCGCCGGGGCGACGGAGGGAGATTGGGCCCCGGCCTTCGCCGGGGCGAC
>Ga0068852_100002284_pt1 | contig 13179 bp, 9 predicted proteins | sample KBSCornC22_FD_66594 | JGI IMG/M metagenome (GOLD analysis project Ga0068852, IMG submission 66594) | Corn rhizosphere microbial communities from Kellogg Biological Station, Michigan, USA - KBS Corn C2-2 | ecosystem: Host-associated > Plants > Roots > Rhizosphere > Soil ... | reverse complement strand
CGCGTCGTCGGCGGGGCGCGTCAATCTCATCGGCGAGCATCTCGATTACAACGGGGGGCAGGTGCTCCCCATGGCGATCGAGCGCCGCACGCAGGTCGCCATCCGCCACGCCCGCAACGGATCGAGCGTGGCGGCCAGCGCGAGCCATCGCGCCGTCGGGCGATTCGACGTGGAACATCCCGTGCGCGCGGGTCACTGGTGGGACTACGTCGCCGGGGTCGTCGTCGCGCTCGCGCGCGAGGGCGTGCACGTGCCGCAGTTCGAGGCGGCCGTGTGGAGCGACGTCCCGTCGGGCGCCGGGCTGTCGTCGTCCGCCGCGCTCGAGGTCGCGACGGGAACGGCGCTCAATGCGCTCGCGGGCGCATCGCTCCCGCTCAAGACCATCGCGCGCGCGGGATGGCGCGCGGAGAACGAGTTCGTCGGCGTGCCGTGCGGGATCATGGACCAGTTCGCGTCCGCACTCGGCCAGTCTGGACACGCGCTGCACATCTGGTGCGACACCGAGGCGACCGAGCAGGTGCCGTTCACCGAGAGCGTGCTGATCTTCGACACGGCGACGAAGCGGTCGCTGCGCACGTCCGACTTTCAACGTCGGCGTGAGGAGTGCGAGGATGCGTTCCGGCGCTTGCGACAGATCTACCCGGATCTCAGGAATCTCGCGTCGGCGACGCCGGAGCAGGTGCGCGACGCGCATCTCCCCGAGCCGCTCGATCGCCGCGCGCTGCACGTGACCGAGGAGAACGTGCGCGTGCAGCAGGTGGTCGCCGCACTCAAGGCCGGAGCGCCGATTCCCGGCGACCTGCTGTACGCGTCGCACCGCTCGCTCCGCGATCTGTTCCAGTGTTCCACGCCGGAGCTGGACTGGTTCGTGGACGAGGCGTCGCGCGTCCCCGGCATCGTCGGCGCGCGGCTCACCGGTGCCGGGTGGGGCGGGTGCGCCATCGCCGTGGGCGCGCGGGACGCGCTCGAGCGCGCGGCCGCGGAGTTGCCCGAGAAGTACGAGCGTGCGTTCGGACGACAGCCGCGAACGTGGATCACGCGTGCGGCGGCCGGTGCGCACGTCGACACGTCGGCGACGGGTTAGCGAAGGGAGCGCCGGCGCGGATCGGGGGTAGTACAGGGCGTCACCAACCCGACGCTATGCCGTCGATTCCGTGCGTATCCTTTCCATGGATTCATCGTCCTTGTCCGTCACTGGACAGGATCCGATGCACACACCGTTCATGTTCGCGACCGGGATAGAGAACAGCTATCCCACCCTCTCCACGGGGCGTCGCATCGATCAGATGGAGAAGTGCGGCCACTACGAGCGCTGGGCGGAGGATTTCGCCCTCGTTCGCGAGATGGGAATCAGCGCACTTCGCTACGGCCCGGCGTACTACCGCACGCACACGGGTCCGGGGCGCTTCGACTGGTCCACGGTCGACGCGCCGATGCGGCACCTTCGCGAGCTCGGCATCGAGGTCATCGCCGACCTGTGTCACTTCGGCGTTCCGGACTGGCTCGCGGGCTTCCAGGATCCCGCCTTCCCGGTGCTGTTCGCGGAGTATGCCGGTGCGTTCGCGCGGCGGTATCCGTGGGTGCGCTACTTCACGCCGGTCAACGAGATCTTCGTCTGCGCGAGCTTCTCGGCGCTGCGAGGATGGTGGAACGAGTGCGAGTCGAGCGACGCCGCTTTCGTGCGCGCGATGCGCAACCTGTGCATGGCGAACGAGCTCGCGGTCGAGACGATCCTGTCCGAGCGTCCCGATGCGATCTTCGTGCAGAGCGAGTCGATCGAGCACTTCGCGCCCGCGGGGCGCGGCGCGACGAAGCTCGCCGAGCACTGGAACGCGATCAAGCACCTGTCGCTCGATCTCACGATGGGGCACGAGCTCGCGCACGGCATGGCGGCGTTCCTCAACGAGCACGGCGTCACGTCGAACGACCTGAGCTTCTTCCGTGAGCGGCGCGCGGTGGGACAGCGCTGGCTGGGGACGGACTACTATCCCACGTGCGAGCATCTCGTCTACGCGTCCGGGCGCCAGACGACGAATCATCGCCGCCCCATGGGATATCGCGCGCTCGCCGCGCAGTACTACGACCGCTACCGCGTGCCGCTCTTCCACTGCGAGACGAATCGCCCGACGCGCTTCGCGGTGGAGTGGCTCGAGTCGCAGTGGGGCGACGTGATGGCGCTGCGCGAGGCGGGGATTCCGGTGCGCGGCTTCACGTGGTACTCGCTCACGGACCAGATCGACTGGCAGCATGCGCTGCGCGTGGAGCGCAACGACGTGCACTCGGTGGGCCTGTACGATCTCGATCGGCGCATCCGGCCGGTGGGCGAGATGTACCGCGCGATCGTCGCCGCGGGGGTTGCAGAAGCCGCGGCCGACGAAGTGGAGCAGGAGCGCGCGCTGGCGCTGGCGTGACCGCGTAGGGCGCGGGACGCGGGGGGAAGTCCTTATCTTTCGATGGCCGGTGCGTGTTCGCGCCGGCCATTCGTCCTTCCTGCAACTCGTTTCCTGCCACTCACTCCAGATGCGCCGAACGCTCTGCAAGTCGAAGATTCACCGTGCGATCCTGACTGGTGCGGACCTGCACTACGAAGGGAGCATCACGATCGATCGTGACCTGATGGACGCGGCCGACATGCTCGAGTTCGAGCTGGTGCAGATCGTGAACGTGAACAATGGCGAGCGACTGGAGACGTACGTGATCGCGGGGCCGCGCGGCACGGGGACGATCCAGCTGAACGGCGCGGCGGCGCGACGCGGCGCCGTGGGCGATCACGTGATCATCATCAGCTACGCCGAGTACGACGAGGGCGAGATCCAGGCGTTCCAGGGTGGCTTCGCGCCCAAGCTGGTCTTCGTCGACGAGCACAATCGTCCAACGACCTCGACCATCAAGCGCGGCGCGTAGGTCGGCTGCAAGTCGGGCAACTGGTCAGAAAGGGCGCTTTTCGGACGCGCTCTGCACTCTGCCGTACCAATGCCCCGGGCAATCGATGGCGACCTAAACAGCCGTTGCCGTTCGGCATAGCGCTTGCTTTGACACGAAGGGACATCTCAATCCGAAAACGATGGCCCTTTCGACTCCCCGCCTCCGTGTCCGCAGCGGGCACGGTACCCCCCTCATTGTCCACAGCCACCTGCGCTGGGACTTCGTGTGGCAGCGACCGCAGCACATCCTGACGCGGCTCGCCGCCGATGCGCCGGTCTTCTTCCTGGAAGAACCGATCTTCCTGGACGACATCGGCGAAGGCGGGATCGAGGTCACGCAGCCGTCGCCGAACGTGTATCGTGCGGTGCCGCGGCTCCCGGGGAGCTTCCGCAGCGACTACGACGCGGCGATCGCCGAAGTGCGCTCGCTCGCGCTCGTGACGCTCGGTCGCGGTGAGCTGGCGTCGCGGTTCGAGGCGCCGGTGCAGTGGTTCTACACGCCGATGCCGGCGCCCGCGATGCTCGGCGCGTTCCACGAAGTCGGCGTCGTGTACGACTGCATGGACGAGCTGTCCAAGTTCCGCTTCGCGCCGCCGGATCTCGTACGCCGCGAGCATCTCCTCATGGAAGCCGCCGACATCGTCTTCACCGGCGGGCGCCGCCTCTGGGAGGCGAAGGCGAAGCATCACCGCAACGTGCACTTCTTCGGCTGCGGCGTGGACAACGAGCACTTCGCGCGCGCCCGCGATGCACGCACGGCGTTTCCGGACGACATGGCCTGGGTGCACGAGGTCGAGGGACCGATCGCGGGCTACTACGGCGTCATCGACGAGCGGCTGGATTACGATCTCATCGCGCAGCTCGCGGCGAGCGATCCGGCGCTGCACGTCGTGATGGTAGGGCCGACGGCCAAGGTGGATCCCGCGGCGCTGCCGCAGGCGTCCAACCTGCACTGGATGGGACAGCGCAGCTACGGCGAGCTTCCCAACTACGTGCGCGCGTTCAACGTGTGCCTGATGCCGTTCGCGCTGAACGAGGCGACGGAGTACATCAATCCCACCAAGACGCTCGAGTACATGGCGGCGGGACGGCCGATCGTCTCGACGGCGGTGCCCGACGTGGTGCGCAACTTCACGCCGGTGGTGCGCGTGGCGCGGGACGCTGGCGACTTCGTCTACGGCGTGATGCTCGACGCGAGGCACCCGAACGCGGGACGCATCGCCGACGGGATCAACATGGCGCGTGCCGCGTCGTGGGACGCGACGGTGCGCTCCATGCGCGACCTGATGCTCGATGCGGTCGCCGCACACGAGGCGCGCGCGACGCAGGCAGAGCGTGCACTCGAGCGCACGCTCGAGCGGCAGCACGACCGACAGCACGACCGACAGCACGACCGTGCTCCGGAGCGCACCAAGGGGCTGGCGTCTGCGCCCACGCGCGCAGCCGTGTGATGGCACCCCCGCCGATGAGCGTCACGCCGAAACCGTGACGACTTATGGTGTGAGCGGGGGTGCCCTCGAAGTCTGGGGCGGAGTGGAGTGCACCGTCAGCCGCGTCCGTGACGGGTATGTCGATCAGCTCGAGCTCACCGGCCACGCGCATCGCGATTCCGACATCGACCTGATCGCCTCGCTCGGCGTGCGCGCGGTGCGCTACCCCGTGCTGTGGGAGCGCGTCGCGCCGCACGGACTCGAGACGGCGTCGTGGAGCTGGAGCGACGCGCGCCTCGATCGGCTGCGCGCGCACGGCATCACACCCATTCTCGGGCTGGTGCATCACGGGAGCGGGCCGCGCGACACGTCGCTGCTCGATCCCATGTTCCCGACGAAGCTGGCGGTCTACGCGCGCGCCGTCGCGGAGCGGTATCCGTGGCTCGAATGGGTGACGCCCGTGAACGAGCCGCTCACGACGGCGCGATTCAGCGGGCTGTACGGGCACTGGTATCCCCACGCGTGCAGTGATCGGGCCTTCGTGCGCGCGCTGCTGCACGAGTGCTTCGCCGTGCGCGCGGCGATGCACGCCATACGTGAGGTCACGCCGCACGCGAAGCTCGTGCAGACGGAGGATCTCGCGCACATCCACGCGGCGCCGGCGCTCGCGTATCAGGCGGAGTTCGAGAACCACCGCCGCTGGCTCACGTGGGACCTGCTCACCGGACGCGTGGATCGCACGCACCCACTGCACGCGTACCTGACGCGCGCGGGCGCGACGGAGCGCGAGCTCGCGAGCCTGCGCAACGATCCGTGTCCGCCGGACATCATCGGCGTGGACTATTACGTGACGAGCGAGCGCTACCTGGACGACGCGCTGGACGCGTATCCGTCGCACTGTCACGGCGGCAACGGCTGGGATCGATACGTGGACGCGGAGGTCGCGCGCGCGCGCCCCGAGCAGCGGCGTGGCGCGGCGGCGCTGATTGCGGAGACCTGGGAGCGCTACCACATCCCCATCGCGATCACCGAGGCGTTTCTCTCGTGCGATGATTGCGCGGAGCGCGTGCGGTGGTTCGCGGAGCTGTGGAGCGCGGCACTGGCGGCGCGCGACGCCGGCTGCGACGTGCGCGCGGTGACGGCGTGGGCGCTGTTCGGCGTGCACGGATGGGACGCGCTCTCGACCCACGCGCATGGACAGTACGACGCTGGTGCGTTCGACGTGCGCGACGGCGTCCACGAGACGCAGCTCGCCGCGGCGATTCGTGCGTTCGCGCGGCATGGCTGGTGCGATGATCCAGCGATCGACGTACCTGGATGGTGGCACCCGGAGCGTGCGTGCGATCACGCGCTCGCGACACCGGAATTCTCGAACCCTCAATGATCTCGAAGTGACCGACGCCGCAGCACGCACCCCCCAGTCCGCCGACGGCGATCAGCCGCGCATCGTCATCATCGGGGCCGGCCCCACTGGGCTCGGTGCCGGATACCGGCTGCAGGAGCTCGGCTATCGGAACTTCCTCATGCTCGAGGCGTCGGAGAAGGTGGGCGGACTCGCGTCGAGCGAGACCAGCGCGAATGGCTTCACGTACGACATCGGCGGCCACGTGCTCTTCTCGCACTACCCGTACTTCGACGCGCTGTTCGACAAGCTCATGGGCGACGACTACCAGGAGCTCGTGCGCGAGGCGTGGGTGTGGATGGAGGATCGCTTCCTCCCGTATCCCTTCCAGAACAACATCCGGCACCTCTCGCGCGAGACGGTGCTCGAATGCGTGCTCGGCCTCATCGACGCGCAGAAGACGCCGCTCGACCTCACGAAGTTCCAGAACTTCGAGGAGCTGATCTACGGCGTGTTCGGCGCAGGGATCGCCAAGCACTTCATGCTCCCGTACAACTTCAAGGTGTGGGCGCATCCGCCACGCATGATGAACCGGGAGTGGATCGGTGAGCGCGTGTCGGTGGTGGACGTGAAGCGCGTGCTGACCAACGTCCTGCTCGACAAGGACGACGCGGGGTGGGGCCCCAACTCGACGTTCAAGTATCCGCGCTACGGCGGCACCGGCGGGCTCTTCGAGCGCATCGTCCCGTACGTGAAGGATCACCTGCGACTGAATGCACCCGTCGCGCGCGTGGACGTGAAGCGCAAGGAAGTCGTCCTCGCGGATGGAACGCGCGAGCGGTACGATCTCCTCCTCTCGACGATGCCGATGGATCGACTGGTGTGCGCGATCGACGGCGACGCGCCAGCCGAGGTCATCGACGCGGCGGGGAAGCTGCGCCACTCGGGATCGTACATCGTCGGCGTGGGCGTGAACCGCCCTGCGCCGTCGACCAAGTGCTGGATGTACTTCCCCGAGTCGAATGCGCCGTACTATCGCGTGACGTATCTCTCCAACTACAGCCCCGAGGTCGTTCCCGACGTCTCGCGCCAGCACTCGCTCCTGGCGGAGATCTCGCACTCGGAGTTCAAGCCCGAGCCGCGCGACACGGTGGCCGCACGCACGATCCAGGGAATGGTGAACACGAAGCTCCTGCACGAGAGCGACGTCGACCAGCTCGCCGACGTGCACGTGATCGCGCGCGATTACACGTACCCGTTGCCGGGCGTGGAGCGCGATGCCGCGCTGCGTGTCATCCACCCCTATCTCGAGTCGCGCGACATCTACTCGCGCGGCCGCTTCGGCGCGTGGCGCTACGAGGTCGGGAACATGGACCACTCGGTCGCGCAGGGCGTCGAATGGGTGAACCGCGCGGTGTGCGGCGCGGTGGACGACGAGCTCACGTACCAGGCGAAGCGCGGCTGCTGATGCGACGCGAGTATGGAGCGCGTCACGAGCGACGCGCTCCGCATCGACGAATCACCGCGCCGTGAGTGCTTCCGCGATGTCGCCTTCCGGACGCACGACGCGCATCCCGAACTCTGCGCCGAGCGCACCGAGCCGTGCGGGATCGGGCCAGCCGGCCGCGAAGAGCTCGGCCACGCGTGTGTAGTACGTGCGGAAGGCGCTCGACGTGTTGAGGACCCAGTGCTTCCCGTCCGAGCCGCCCGTCACGTGGAACGTGTGCATCACGCCGCGTGGGAGGTACACCACGCTTCCGGGACCACAATCGTTCCACGCGCCATTGGTGAAGACCCGGTACGTCCCCTCGACGATGATGAACATCTCGTCCTCGCCGTCGTGCACGTGCGGCGGGACGGCGCTCTCGCTCGACGAGACGGTGGCGAGGCCGAGCGAGAAGGCGCCGCGCGTCTCGTCGGTGCCGAGCTTGAAGAGGATCTCGTTGCCGTAGGCGCGGACGCGCTCGCCGTCGTCGGCGGAGATGACGAGTGCGCGTGCGGTCGATTCGGGGGCGCCAGCGAATGCCGCCCAGTCGGCGGCGGAAGGAATGGTCGTGGTCATGGTGATGTCGGGTAGCGGTGGATCGCATCCGGCGACGCGACAACGCATCGCCGTCGAGTGATGCACCAGACTACCGACGCACACGCATCACGCGCATGGGTCGAACGACCCGCCGCCGGATGCTACTCGGCGAGCGGCGGCGCGGCCGTGTCGTCGATCGCGATGATCGCGCCACGCACCGGCCGCTCGCCATCGCGGGCGGGACCGAGCAGCGGGTTGATGCTCACGTTGCACTCGATCGCCCTGCCACGCCGATTCACCGCGTCCACCGTCTGCTCCGCCGAGGACACGGCACCGAGGAGCACGCTGCGGATCGACGGCCTGAGCGTCTCGATGGGCAGCCCGATGTCGAGCCCGAGGAACGACCGGCCCTGCGCTTCCTCGGCGCGAACACCCCACAGCTCTTCGGCGCGCTCGTTCCACATCAGCACGTCCATCCTGCGATCGATCACCACAACGCCGCCGCGCAGGCTGGCGAGCACCGACTCGAGAAACGCATTCGCGTCGTTGAGCTCAGCGCCGCGCTGTCGGACCTCGTCGTTGATCGCCTGCAGCTGCTCGTTGGTGGACTGGAGCTCCTCGTTCATCGTCTCCAGCTCCTCGTTCGTCGACTGGAGCTCCTCGTTCGTCGTCTCGAGCTCCTCGACGGCCGACTGCAGCTCCTCGTTCGTCGTCTCGAGCTCCTCGTTCGTGGATTGCAGCTCCTCGAACGCCGTCTCCAGCTCGTGATTGGACGACTCCAGATCCTGCTGCAGCCGCTTGACTCCGGTGATGTCGGTGAAGCCGAGCGTGACGCCGCCCATGCCGCCCGAGGAATCGGGGATCGGCGTGACCTGCAGCGCGTACCAGCGCGTCTCGCCACCCCGCAGGACCCACTCGATGTCGCCGCGCGCGATCGGCTGGCGCTCCAGGTACACCTGATCCACGAGCGAGCGCAATTCCGTGGGGCGATATGACAGCTGGAGATCCTGCAGCGGGCGCCCGATGTCGGTGGGCGCGAGACCGAAGAGCGTGCGAGCACGCTCGTTGGCGAAGACGACAGTTCCGCCGCGGCTCACCACCAGCTGGGCGACGGGACTGCTGTCGAACGCGGCCTCGCAGAGCCACGCGATCGGCGATGCCGTGCGTGGCTCGCCGCCCGGCTCGGCACGGTTGGAAAATCGCATGTATCGGTCGGGACTGGAGTGACCGGGGAGCTTCGTGAAGAGGCGATTCTTGAGGTCGAGCGGCGCGAAGGTGCTCGCGTGCGTGAGCAGCGTCTCCGCGCGCCCGAGCAGGAGTACGCCGCCGTCCTTGAGCGCGAAGTGGAATCGCGAGAGGATGCGCCGCTGCGTGGCGGCGTCGAAGTACATGAGCGTGTTCCGCGACACGAGCAGATCGATCCTGGAGATCGGCGCGTCCTGCACGAGATCGTTCCGACCGAAGATGACGGCGCGTCGCAGCTCCTTGCGAAAGACCCAGCGATCGTCGGCGGCCTCGAAGTAACGCGTGCGGAACTCCGGCGGCACCGACTCGATCTCCGCGGTGGTATATGTCGCGGCGCGCGCGCGCTGGAGCGCGTCCTCGTCCACGTCGGTGGCGTAGATCTTCACGCGCGCGCGGAACTGCTCCAGGCCGAGCGCTTCGGCCAGGATGATGGCGAGCGTGAACGCCTCCTGACCGGTCGCGCACCCGGCGCTCCACACGCGAATCGGCGCATCCGCAGGGGAGCTCGCCAGGAGCGCAGGCACGACCCGCTCGGCGACCGCCTGCCACGCGGCTTCGTCGCGGAAGAAGGACGTGACGTTGATGAGCACCGTGTTGAAGAGCTGGACGAACTCGTCCTGATGCGTTTCGAGGTAGTACTGGTACGCATCGTAGCTCGCGATGCCCAACGTCTGCATCCGTTTGCGAAAGCGCCGCACGAGACTGGCGCGCTTGTAGCCGCGGAAGTCGAAGCCGCGCTGCGCGTACAGGTATTCGAGGAGCGCGGTGAATTCCGGCGTCCGCGCGTCGGCGAGCAGCGCGGCGATCCCGGACGCGGCGCGCGCGTCCGTGTTGTCGGGGGCGGCCTCGTCGCCGTCCTGCTCGTCATCCAGGTGTTCCTCGCGCACGTCGTCGGGCGATTGCCCGATGACGTCCTGCGACGCTTCGTCCGAAGCGGCAGCCGAGGACTGTTGACTCATGCGACGAAATCTACCCCCGGATCACGGTTCTACGCGGGGCCGAGCAGACTCTCCGCGTCCGGTGCCGTGAGCGCCGGCGCCGTGGCGAGCACGTTGCGCAGGATCGCGGCTCGCCGCTCGAGCTCAGCGGCGTGCTGCGCGAAGCGTGCGGCGGAGTAGGCGTGCTCGTGACGGACCGAGCGCGCTTCCATCCGCCGGGCAAGCGCTGCGCTCTCCTCGAGCGAGCGATACGCGACCCAGAGGGCCTCCTCCACGTCTTCCGATTCCATGGCGACGAGTGTCTCCGGTGAAAAGGCGTGCCCCACGCGGCATCGGTAACGGATGAGCTTGCCTTCCTCGATCTCCCAGAGCGCACCGTGACAGTTGGGGCACGTGAAGCCCGACGGCTCGCCGCGCGGCAGCGGGGGCGGTCCGTCGGGCGTGAAGATGTGCTCGTCGAACTCGACCATCTGGACCTCCCTCTGCAGGAGCCGGCCATTACGGCACGGCGCGTTCTCGTGGACCGCCTCGCGGCTGGTGGCGATGATCGCGCTGGGGATGGCGTCGAGTGGGACGACCTCGTCCACGGCGACGTGTTCGATGGCACTCTGGGGCATGCCGGGGAAGAGTGCGTCCGCGGGATCCTGCACGATCGCGCGCCCGCCACAGCGCTTGATCGCGATCAGCCCCGCCGTGCCGTCATCCAGATTTCCCGAGAGCACGACGCCGACGACGCGTGCGCCGTACGCGGTCGCGGCGCTGCGGAAGAGGGGATCGACGGCGGGGCGCGTCCCGTTCTCCATGGGGCCGCGCACCACGCGAACCCGCCCGCGCTCGAGCATGAGATGCCGATCCGGCGGCGCGACGTAGATCGTTCCGGGCTCGATGGGATCGCCGTCGCTCGGATGTCGGGCGGGGAGCGCGCCTCTGCGCGTGAGAATTGCCGGAAGAAGACTCGTTGCCGTCGGCGCGATGTGGACGACGACGAAAACGGCGCCGGGAAAGTCCGCGGGGAGCGCGCGAGCGATCTCGCTCGTCGCCTCGACGCCTCCCGCGGACGCGCCGATCACGATGATGTCGCGGTAAGCTGTCCCGGAATCGCCACCGGAGGCGTCCTGCGACGCATCATTCGGGATTTCGAAGTCGAGCACTCTGGCCTGACCGTCGACGAGGGGTAGCGCGGACGCCATGATGGCGTACGTTGAAGAAACACAGGTTTCGGAAGTCTACCACGGTGGATTGTGCATGAACCCGTCCACGGGAGAGCCGGAGATGGAAGCAGTCGCACAGTCCGAGGACGAATCGCTCTCGGGGCGACTGGCTGCGAGCCTCGAGGAGCTGCAGACGGCCGAGGAGGAGCTGCTCACGCAGAACACGGCGCTCATCGAGATGCAGGAGGTGCTGCGGGTCGAGCAGCAGCAGCATCGCGTGCTCTTCGAGAGCGCACCGTGTCCATATCTGGTCACCGATCTGTTCGGTACCGTCCGCATGGCCAATCGCGCGGCCCTGAGCGCGCTCAACACGCGTGTGGACCTGATTGGCAAGCCGCTCATGACGTTCATCGCGCTGGAAGCGCGCACGGCATTTCGTGAGCGCGTGACCGCGCTGGCGAGGGCAGCCGACGCGATGCCGCCCGTCACGATGGAGATCGAGCTGCACCCGCGTCGCGCCGCCCCGTTCCGGTGCACGATGAGCGTCGCGCGGTCGACGAATCCGCGCGACGGCTCCGGGAACCTGCTCTGGATGGTGCACGATGCACCCGAGCGGGAGCCGGCCGCCCCGCACGCGACCGCCGATTTCCAGTCGCACGCGGCGGCGGCGAATCGCGAGATGCTGGCCGAGCTGCGCCAGGTGAACTCGGAGCTCAAGGCCGCCAACCGCGAGACGCTCGCGCTGTTACATCGTGAGCAGAAGCTCCGGCGCGCGCTCGAGCGGGCGGAGAGCGCCAAGACGCGCTTCTTCGCGGTCCTGAGTCACGAGCTGCGGACGCCGCTCCAGGCGATCTTCGGCTATACCGAGCTGCTCTCCCGCGCGCTCGAGGAATCGGCCACGCCTGCAGTCCGCGAGTTCCTGCGCCGCATCGAGCGGAGCGAGCGGCACCTGCTCAGCCTCGTCAACAACGTCCTGGACTTCGAGCGAATGACGCACGGCACACCCGTGCACCCCGATGTGGGGCCCATCCCCGTCGCCGAGGTGCTCGACGCGCTCGAGGCGATGCTCGCGAGCCAGGCGACGGAGAAGGGAATCGAGCTGTCGGTGCAGTACACCGATCCGGGCCTCGTCGCGACCGGTGATCGGTCGATGGTACAGCAGGTGATGGTGAACCTGCTCTCCAACGCGCTCAAGTTCACGCCCGCGGGCGGGCACGTGACCGTGGACGCCCGCCACACCGAGCACGACGAGATCGCGATCATGGTGTGCGACACGGGGCGCGGCATTCCCGCCACGGAGCTGGAGCGCATCTTCGAGCCGTTCGCTCAGGTGTCGAACCGCGACGCGCGGCAGGGGGCGGGACTCGGGCTCGCGATCAGCCGCAAGATCATGCGCTCGCTGGGTGGCGAGCTCTCCGTGGAGAGCACACCGGGAAAGGGAGCGAAGTTCACCGTCACTCTTCCCGCCGCGCGCCCCTCGGCGTTGACGCTGACGTAGGCACCACGAGCTCGCGCGCGGCCAGGTCGAAGCAGAATCCGGACCCGACCACCCCCACGCGCACCGCGCTGAGCGTGAGCGGCTCACCGTCGCGTCGGGCGCCCGCATTCGAGAACCGCACGCCGCGCGCATCGACGAAGGTCACGCCGCCGGCACCGACCACGCGCGCCTCCTCGCCCTCGATCACCATCGCGGTATCCTCGTCGATGCCGAGTCCCAGCAGCGCCGGGAACTCGGCGAGCGCGACGAAGAGACGGTACAGACGGCGCCGCTCGGAGAAGTGCGTGTCGATGATGGTGGGATGCGCGACGAGACCGAGCCCGGGACCGATGTACTGCTCGATGAGCTCACCGGCGCTGTCCACCTCGTTCCCGGCCAGCGTCGTCCGGGCGAGTGCGGCGGCGCCGGCGCTGGTGCCACCGACGACGATGCCGCGGCGATGCGCCGCGTGGATCGCGGCGCCCACCGGCGTGCCACCGATGACCGAGATGAGCTTGACCTGATCGCCGCCGCCGAGAAAGATCGCGTCCGCGCTTGCGACCGCAGCGGCGTTGCGGGGATCGAGCGCGTGCCCACGCGCGGTGATGATCGGCGTGTCGACTTCGGTACAGCCGGCCGCGGTGAGCTC
>Ga0068852_100002281_pt1 | contig 13182 bp, 6 predicted proteins | sample KBSCornC22_FD_66594 | JGI IMG/M metagenome (GOLD analysis project Ga0068852, IMG submission 66594) | Corn rhizosphere microbial communities from Kellogg Biological Station, Michigan, USA - KBS Corn C2-2 | ecosystem: Host-associated > Plants > Roots > Rhizosphere > Soil ... | reverse complement strand
CGGCTTGCCAATAATAGTAATCGGCGTATGGTGCACCAGAATATAAATAGCTGTTCAGGATATTGTTTACTACCAGGTTAAAAGCCATTTTGTCTTTTTGATAAGATAAACTTCCGTCCAGCCTGAAATAGTCGGGCAAACTGTTTTTGGAATTGTCAAAAACATACCAGGGCGAACGTTTTGCCTGGTACTGGTAACCCAATGATATACCAAACCCGCTCAGCACTTTGGTGTCAAACCTGTAATTTAACCATGCATTCTGGATATGCCGTGTAGAGCCGGCTACCTGGTTTCCTATTACTTTAGGGTCGCTGTCTTTGGTGGTTTTTGCTTCTGTGTACGCGTAATTAATAATCACATCCAGGTTGGGAAGGATTTGCCCCTTAATATCCAATTCCGCCCCCCTGGTTTTTTGCTGGCCAGACTGCCGGCTGTATGGCTGTCCCGTTGTAGTATTAATATGATCAATATCCGCCGTCAGTACGTTGTTCCTTGTAATCTGGTAAACGGCTGCCGAAGCGTTCCATCTACCATTCATCCAATCCTTTTTAAAACCCAATTCAAGATTGACACCCACAATAGGAGCAAAACTTTTTCCCTGCCAGTCTGTTCCATAATTTTCCATGAATGACTGATCAGATACAAAATACGCGGCCGTATTCTTATCGATGGAATAGCTGAGGCCAATTCTTGGAGTAAACCGGCTGTTTTTATAATCTCCCGAATACACATCGCCGGTTTTCAGAGTCGTATACCTGCCGGCAATGGTTAAACGAAGTTTGTTCGTAAAAAAATTCAGTTCATCCTGCAGGTATAAACCGGAATAGGCATTGTAGTAGTGTACACCTCTTTCTCTTAAAGATCTGCTGCGGTCAAATGTTTCAGACAACGGTGATACCCCATACGCCGGTTTATAAATATTAAATGGTTTTGTGCCAAGGGTGGCCGACTGGTTCCAGTCGTGGTAATAATCCTTGCTGCTCATATCTACTCCTGCCAGTATTTTATGCACCAGCCTACCCGTTGTCGCTTCGCCATTTAAAAATACCTGTCCTATTTTGGTCATGCCCAGCACATCCCAACTGCTGATACTCCTGTTGATCAAACTATCATTATCTGGCACAAAACCATCCGGATAGGCCAGCCACATGCTCATGCCTTCCTGCTGGTAATTAAGATAAGTTGCCTGGACGGTAAACTTCCAATCCTTATTTATTTTGTGTTCAATAATTGCCAGCACACTTCTTTCATTCATATTGGTAGCGGGCAGACTGGCTTCTGCGTTGGTAAAATTCCGGGGTAAACCGGCATAGCCTTTTTTTGAAAAAAGGTAGTTGGACCCTATTATGTTTACCTGTGAAAACTGCTGTGTATATTCTACCGTCAGCGAAGTTTGATCATCTACCAGGTATTTTACCACGGGTGTTATGGTGTACCGGTTATTGAAATCAAACTGCCGGTGAGAACCTTTCAGTTGTCCCATTACATTTATACGGTACAATAGTTTACCGTCTTTTGAAAGCTTGCCATCCAAATCAACAGCGGTCCGGTATAAATTAAAACTGCCCAGAGAAATGCTTGCTTCACCCTTTGTCCGGCCACCCGGTTTTTTAGTAACCACATTGTAAAATCCACTGGGGTCACCGTTGGCCAGCATAAATCCCGCAGGGCCCTTTACAAATTCAATACGTTCTACCATGCTCATATCTTCTGTAAGTGGTCCCCAGGTGGTTGACACATTCATACCGTTCCGGAATGCACCCACATTGCTGCCCCTCATGGTAATGCGTGCATAGTTATCCCAGTGTTCTACACGGCTGGCCCCGCTTACATTGCGGGTCACTCCTTCCAGCATATCAAATATCTGCTGATCATTTATCAGCTTACCAGTTATAACCTGTATGTTTTGCGGAATTTCAAGGATAGGCGTTTGCAAACGCAGTGAACCGGAGGTGCGGTTTGTTTTAAAACTGTTCCTGTTTCCCACCACCACTACTTCATTTAGTTGTTTGTCCGATAACACCAGCCGTATATCTACCCTGCTTGTTCTGTCATTTTCCACAATAACTTCCTGTTCGGCATCTTTGTAGCCAACCAGACTAACAACAATGGTCTGTACGCCTGCCCGGACGTTTTTTATTTTGAATACCCCATTATTATCTGCAACGGCATTCCCGTCCTGATTTTTCAATAAAACAGTAACGCCTTCTGCCGGTTTATTGTCCGCGGTAGTGATGTTTCCTTCAACGATGCCCGTATGCTGCACCTGCGCACTAATACCGGCTATACCTATTGCTAATCCTGTAATAAAACTGCTTATCTTTTTCATTTTGCGCATAAGTTTGTTTTGGCGGGCTCATTATGGAAAAACTTCTGGCTGCCGTACATTTTCCGGAGCAATACAAGAAAACCAGCAATGGCCCTTATGAATATTTTTTTATTTACCGCAGCAAAACTAAACAGCGGCTGACCGAATGATTATCAAAATCAGGAAACTGATTTACGCAAAAAGGAAACTGACGGTGGCATGACAGTTTGAGCGGTTAATGAAGAATTGTTTTTATGCCGATGCGCCCACATCATCCTGTAAAACATCTGCGGTTATTGCAAGCCGTTACCATAGCTGGTGACTGAGTTTTGCAGTGCCATTAAATGCCGCCTCATCCACCACATATTGAAAATTAATAAGGCCATGTAGCCGGCAAGCCGGTTACATGGCCCTGTAATTACAGTATAGTGGTCTGCCGAACCAGCAAACGCAATTCCTTTGCAGCATCCACCATTGCTATTAATGCTTTCTGGGTTTCCTCCCAATGGCGCGTTTTTAATCCGCAATCGGGGTTTATCCAAAGCTGTTCTGCCGGTATTACTGCAATGGCTTTTTCCATCAATGCCATCATTTCCGCCTTCGATGGCACCCTGGGCGAGTGAATATCATATACGCCGGGGCCGATTTCATTGGGATACTTAAAATCGGCAAATGCATCCAGCAATTCCATTTGTGAACGTGAGCACTCAATGGTAATCACATCGGCATCCATAGCTGCAATACTGGAAATAATATCATTGAATTCCGAATAGCACATGTGCGTATGGATCTGTGTTTCATCCTGCACTCCGCCGGCTGCAATACGAAAAGCCCGTACGGCCCATTGCAGGTAAGCCTGCCAGTCTTCTTTGCGAAGTGGCAACCCTTCCCTGATGGCCGGCTCATCAATCTGTATAATTTTTATACCGGCCCGCTCCAGATCAATTACTTCATCGCGTATGGCCAGCGCTATTTGTGTACAGGTTTCACTCCGCGGCTGATCGTTGCGCACAAAACTCCATTGCAAAATAGTAACGGGGCCCGTTAGCATGCCTTTAACCCATTGCCTGGTTAATGACTGCGCATAGGAAGTCCAGCGCAATGTCATGGCAGTAGGACGGCTAACATCTCCATAAATAACAGGCGGTTTTACGCAACGGCTTCCATAACTCTGCACCCAGCCATTTTTTGAAAAAGCAAAGCCATCCAGTTGTTCGCCGAAATATTCCACCATATCGTTGCGTTCAAATTCTCCGTGTACCAGCACATCAATACCTGCTGCTTCCTGCCACCTGATGGCTTCTGCTGTTGCCGAAGCAATCAAATCGTCATATTGTTCCTGGGTTAACGATCCTTTTTTTAATTTGGCTCTCCAGCTTCTGACTTCGGCAGTCTGAGGAAATGATCCAATGGTAGTGGTTGGAAACAGTGGCAAACCCAAAGCAGCATGCTGTTTTGTTTTGCGTACAGAAAAATCATTCAACCGCCGTGCATCTTTATCAGTAATGGCGGCAGTACGTTGTTTTATTTTTGGAAGGTGAATAAGCGAAGAAGTTTTACGGCTTTTATTGGCCGCCACATTTTCCTGCCATTTAATATTGGATGATTCGCTGCTTTCTTTAGATGCCAGTTGCTTCAGCGTTACCACTTCGTCAATTTTTTGTTTGGCAAAAGCCATCCATTGCTTTATTTCCGGTGTTAATGTTTGTTCATCGGTTTCCAAATCCAAATCGCAGGGCGCGTGGATTAATGAACAGGATGGCGCAATCCAAATCCTTTCCGATCCAATTGCTTCTGTCGCCCGGTCAATCAATGCCAGCGATGCCTCAAAATCATTTTTCCAGATATTGCGGCCGTCCACTACACCCAGTGAAAGATTGATCCTGGAATTTTTAACATCAGTTGCCAGTATATCCTTCAGTTGCAAAGGACAGCGTACCAGATCCAAATGCACTGTCTGAACAGGCAGGTCCAGTACAGTTGACAGGTTTTGTCCATAACATTCAAAATAACTTGCCAGTATAAAATGCAAGCAGGGAAATGCACCGGCTATTCGTTTGTATGTTTCAACAACTACCCGCTGCTCTTCGGCAGAAAGATTGAGCGAGAGACAGGGTTCATCGAACTGAATATAATGCGCATTGGCATCATCAAATTTTTTCAGCAGTTCAAGATAAACCGGTAAAAGATTTTTGATAAGAGCAAGCCGGTTAAACCCGCTTCCTTTTTCTTTTCCCAGCAGTAAATAAGATACCGGCCCCAGCAATACAGGCTTTGTATTAAATCCTGCCTGTTTTGCTTCAATAAATTCATTGACTGCCTTGTTCGAATACAGGGTAAATTTTTGATTGGCTGTAAATTCAGGAACGATGTAGTGATAATTGGTATCGAACCATTTGGTCATTTCCATGGCTGTAATATCATGGTCATCCTTCTGATAACCCCTGGCCATAACAAATAACAAATCGATATCCGGCAACTGCTTTTCCTGCATAAGCTGGTGATAGCGCTCCGGTATGGCGCCCACCATCAGGCTGGTATCGAGTACCTGATCATAAAAAGAAAAATCATTGCAGGGCAATACATCTATGCCCGCATCGTGCTGTAATTGCCAGTTTTGCCGGCGGATGGATTTGCCTGTCTGCAATAATTCCTGTACTGTCAGCTTTCCGGCCCAGTACTGCTCTAAAGCTTTTTTTAGCTCACGCTGGCTGCCTATCCTCGGGTAGCCCAGGTTGTGTGTTTGCATGTTTGTGCTTTTAAAATGATAAAATCAGTTTAAAGCCCTTTGCTAAACTCCGCAATGTTTTGTATAATGAATAAGATGAAGAAGTATGCACACGACACCCTGCGGAAGATAGACCACCCGGATAAAATGCACATCAATCCGACACCTGCTTCATTCCACGAAAGCATTGTCAATACAGTTAAGGCAGGTCTCCTGGCTTGTAACATTTTTACCGTCCTTCCCATTGCATTTTGGTGCTACAGTGGACAATGATTGGTAAAAACTATTTTGTTACTTACAGTTGCGGGACAGCTTGTGATTTACACACAATTCCCTATTAATCCCGCCATGGGCGGGAACCTTCTCCGTTTGATGAAGAAATAAAGTAAAGAACTTATCCGGCGCAAATGTACAATAATATGACCCACAGCGCCACAGAAGTGATTTTCTTTTTTGCGGCGTGGCATTGAGGCGATGCACAGAGATTGCTTGAGCAATGGTTATCCCAATAATCCCATTCTTCCCTTTTATCCCAGTTCAGACATTAGCATTGAGGCGGTACACGGTGATTGCGTCGCAATCGTTCCGGACGAAATAAGCAATACAAAAATCTCAACGGCTTATAAAAACACCCGGGTATTCCTTTGTTGCCTTTTGATCTTTATAAACAATTTTTCCGTTTACCCAAACCATTGCAATGCCCGATGACAATGCTTTTGAATCAGTCATCGTTGAATTGTCATTAACGGTTGCCGGGTCAAACAAAACCAGGTCGGCAAAATAACCGGGAACCACCATGCCACGGTTTTTTATGCCCAGGTGTTCAGCCGTTAAACCCGTCATTTTGTATACGGCTGTTTCAAGCGGCATTATTTTTTTATTGCGTACATAACGGCCCAGCACCCGGGTAAAAGCACCATAGCCACGGGGATGCCCGCCATCAGCGCCATCAGAACAAATATTGGTGTAATTCCATTGTAGAAAATTAATTACGTCATCGTCAAGCATAGAAGCCCCCGCAATAGCCGCACCCTTATCGCCTGCTTCACGGATGATGCGCATAAGCGCCTGCGCATCTGTTTCATTGTTCAATTTTGCAATTTCACTGACCGTTTTGCCTTCATAATTTTTATTGGCAGGGAACCAGGTCATAACAGAAGCCGATGGATCAAACAGTTCCTGTGTGGCATACAATGCACTTGCTGCGTTATCAAAATCCTTTTTGGGAAACAATACCCTGGGTGTAGACGACCACATGGTGTAGGGATAACAATCTGCAGTAATATCAATTCCCTCCGAACGTGCACGCTGTAATTGTGCCAGTATACCTGCCGAATTGCCCCATTTACTGCGCATGGCAATCTTACAATGCGAAATCTGCACGGGCAATTTTGCTTCCCTTCCAATATTGATGATTTCTTCAATGGAAGTTTCCAGGTTCACATCCTCACTGCGGATATGACTTATATAACGACCACCGGCAGCTGCTGTTTCCTTTGCCAGATCTATTACCTCATCCCTGGTGGAATAAAAACCTTCTTCGTATTCAAGCCCGGTCGACAAACCCAGCGAACCCTTATTAATATCTTCTCTTAGTATCTTTTTCATAGCCGCCACTTCCGTTGAATCGGCGGCGCGCAGCAGATCTTTTTTCATTACCATTTCGCGTAATGAAGCATGACCGGTATAGGTAGCTATATTAATGCTTACCGGGTGCTGCCTTAACCTTTCCTTTAGGGTATCAACCGGGTATGAACCACCATCCTGGCCAATAACAATAGTGGTAATACCCTGGTTGGTAGCCGCAATACCGGCCGGGCCTTTGTCCAGCCCCCTTTCATGATGGCTGTGGCTGTCAATAAAACCCGGAGCCAGTATAAATCCCCTTCCATCTGTCACGGTTTCATCTTTGAAAGGCGTTAAATCACCTACATCATCTATTTTGTCATCTATTATTCGCACGGCCGCTTTTTTTGCCGCTGTACCCGTACCGTCAATCAATTGAATATTGGTGATCAGTTGGCTTTGCGGAATATGGTAAGGCTTTCCCAGCAATATGTTTTCGACAATCCGAAAAGAACCGGAATTGCCATCGTTATCCAGTATTATAAGTGTTTGATTGTTTTTTGTAAACCTGTCTATAAAGGTGCGGAACCCCACCCAACTGCCGGTATGCTGTACCCCTTCCTCATCTTTTTTAATACCCCATCCAAATCCATAGCTGGTAAATGTGCCGTCATTCAGTTTGCCGGGTGTGATGGCTTCTTTAAAAGTTGATTGTTTTACCAGTTTATCTGTATACAATGCCTGGTCCCATTTATATAAATCTTCAGCGGTAGAATAAACATTGCCATCTCCCACAATACCATCCAGCCACAGTAAATCATCGGCAACCGCTTTTCCTTTTTTATACTGAAAACCAAACACACGCGAAGGCGGGTAGCTTTTCATAGTGATGTTGTAGATATAGGTGTTGGTTAGCCGCAGCGGTCTTGCAATTCTTTCTTCAAAAAATTTGTCACAGGCAATACCCGATATTTTTGCTATAACGGAAGCCAGCGTTGTATAATTGGTATTGCAGTACACAAATTTTTCTCCGGGTGTAAAAACCAATGCCGGTTTTTTTGCGGCCAGCAGGGCAAGCATAGATTCATTGGTAAGTGTATCCAACAGGCTCCGGTAACGTTCGGCGATATCAAAATACTCAGGCAATCCCGATGTATGGTTCATCAGGTGCCGCAGGCTGATTGCCGGGTAGGGAAAAGAAGGCAGGTATTTTTGAACAGGATCATCATATTGAAGCTTTCCCTGTTCTTTCAGCATCATTACCATCATGGCAAAAAACTGTTTGGATACCGAAGCCAGGTTGAAAGCAGCATCAATGGTTAATGGTTTTGCCCCGGCACCGGCAACTCCAAACGCCTTTTTATACAATACCTTCCCTTTTTCAGCAATCAGCACGGTTCCATTAAAAAGCCGCCGCTCGTACAGTTTTGTTAATGCACTGTCTGCCATTTGAATTTTTGCACTCCACTGGGCATCTGACAACAAAGGGAATAACAGGATGAGCAGGAATATTATTTTTCTCATGCAGTTTATTTAAGCAGGGTATTCATTAATATCTTCGTTTAAAACTAAGGAATAAAATCTATTTTTATCAGCCTATAGTTTTAGCAAAAAATGGAAAAAGCAATTATTATTACCAATGGACTGCTGCAGACCGGCGATGCCAAAACTGCGCATGGCCTTATACGTGAAAGTAAACGTTATGAAATTACCGCCGTCGTAGATCACCTGCACGCCGGCAAAGATGCCGGCGAAGTGCTGGATGGCAGGAAACGTGGCATCCCCGTGTATGCAACGGTAGAAGAGGCCATGAAAACAAACCCCTTGTTTTGTATTGTTGGCGTGGCAACGGTGGGCGGTATTTTTCCAGGCGATTTAATTGAACAGGTAAAAACGGCCATCCGGCATAAACTATCCATTGTAAACGGGCTGCACGATCATTTATCGGAGCGCCCCGAAGTTAAAAAGCTGGCCGAAGAAAATGGTGTGGCTTTAATTGATATCCGTCTTCCTAAAAAAAGAAAGGACCTGCATTTCTGGAGCGGTAAAATCTTTGAAATGGCTACACCCGTTGTTGCAGTCATTGGTACCGATTGCGCATTGGGAAAAAGAACCACCGCGCGTTTTGTAATGAATGAATGCCATAAGGCCGGCATTGGTGCGGAAATGATTTATACCGGCCAAACCGGGTGGCTGCAGGGTGGCAAATATGGTTTTATATTCGACAGCACGCTCAACGATTTTGTTTCGGGTGAACTGGAATATGCTATATTAAGCTGCAATGAAGATAGCAAGCCTGATATTATTCTAATTGAAGGGCAATCGGCTTTGCGCAATCCCAGCGGACCCTGCGGATCTGAAATGCTGGTATCGGGCAATGCAAAATCGGTGATACTGGTGCATGCACCCAAAAGACATTACTACGAACATGAAGTTTCCTGGGGACCTATTCCTTCTGTTGAATCGGAGATAGCGTTGATTCGATTTTTTGGATCAACGGTCATTGCTGTTGCATTAAATACAGAACATTGCAGCAACGAAGAGGCCCGCGGATTCCAGGCCGACTATGAATCCCGGCTGGGCATTCCGGTAATGCTGCCGTTGCAGGAAGGTTGCGGAAAAGTTATTCCGGCCATACAGCGCCTGGTAGCATCAACAAAACAAACTGTACAATGAAAATAACAGCTGTCCGGGTCTACAAAAAAAATCTTTCCTTACAAAAGCCCTATACCATAGCAAGGGAAACCATCACCGATGTTGAAAATGTTTTTTTTGAAGTAACACTGGAGAATGGTATAAAAGGAACCGGCGCCGCCAACCCCGCGCCTGAAGTGGTAGGAGAAACACCAGCTCAAACTTTTCAAAACCTTCAGTCAGACTTTATACAATACCTTGTAGGAAAAGATATCCGCCATTTTCTTCATCACATTTATACATTCAGACAGCATTTTAAAAATCTTCCCGGCACGCAGGCCTGTATTGATATTGCATTGCACGATGCCTTTGGTCAGTTCCTTGGCATACCGGTTGTTGATTTCTACGGCCGGCAACATTCCGGCATGCTTACTTCGGTTACCATCGGCATTAAAGACGTTGATGCAACCATTGAAGAGGCCAGTGATTACTATTCAATGGGGTTCAGGGTATTGAAAGTAAAAACGGGTGCTGATGCCAGCCAGGATGCCGAACGGATTATAAAACTGAAGGAAAAATTCGGCCATCATTTTATTATTCGTGTTGATGCCAATACCGGTTACAACCTGGACCAGTTAAAAGCATTTATTAAACATACCAAACAGGCGGGCGTAGAACTGATAGAACAGCCGCTGTTACCTGCAATGGATAAAGATCTGCTGCATCTTCCAACTGCTACCCGGTCTGTACTGGCAGCGGATGAATCATTAAAAAATGCTGTGGCCGCATTATCCATTGCACAGGAAAAACTGTATGGCATATTCAATATCAAACTGATGAAATGCGGTGGTATCAGCGGAGCATTGGAGATTGCCGCCATTGCCAAACCTGCAGGTATTGATTTGTTCTGGGGCTGCAATGATGAAAGTATCGTTAGCATAACAGCCGCGCTGCATGTGGCTTTTGCATGCCCGCATACAAAATACATTGATTTAGACGGCAGCCTGGATTTGGCAGAGGATGTTGTTAGCGGAGGATTTATTATTGAGGACGGTTACATGTACACGAATCATAAACCCGGTTTGGGACTAACGCTTTTATGATTATATGGCTGATGTCTGATGTGGGGATGTATGATGTACAAGTAATGGGACGCTCCTTTCAGAAGCCAGGAATAAATCAGCAATTTTAATGAAGCAACAGCTCACAAGGCTTTAATCCCGTGTGTTTTTTAAACGCGGTAGAGAAATGAGAGATAGAAGAATACCCCAGCAACATAGAAACCTCGGTAACGCTCAATCCTTTTTCATACAAAAGATAGCGGGCGTGTTCCATGCGCTGGCTCTGGTAAAAATCAAAGATGGTGGTGCCGAATAATTCTTTAAACCCTTTCTTCAGGTAACATTCGTTGATAGCTACTTTGCGGCTCAGTTCCTTAATGGTTAGCGGTTCGCCAATATGCTGCAGCAGGATTTCCCTTGATTTTATAATTTTCTCCCTGTCAAGATCATTTGCCAGGAACTTGCACTGGAATGCATCCACATCCTTGTCGCCCAACATACATTCAAGACTGTACAACAACAGCATCTGTGTCTGGGCATTGATATAAATATTTTCCAGCGAACCGGTATAGGTATGGTTCAGCAGCGTTTCCAATACCATGCGGGTACGGCTGCAGAGTGATAATGTTTTGGAAAATGAGGAGCTATGGGTAAAGCCCAGTATATTTTCAGCCAGTTTATTATTGGGCTTGGCCGGTCTTGCAAACTGTGACAGGTGAACAGGTGAAAACCGCACACTCACCACATCCACGCTCTCCATTCTTTCTTCGCAGGTTTTCGATGTACCGAGTTTGCAGCTATCACATTCTGTTTCTTTTTTGCGGCAGTATACATTGCCGGCAATGCAAAACCGCAGTTCCAGGTGGTTTTCTGCCGGCTGATCCTTTTTGTAATGATATACCAGCATTCCCACATCTTCCATATTCCAGAAAGGCTGCTTATTGTACCTGCGTATAGAATATTGCACAGAGCCCGGTATCTGCTGTTCTTTCTCCTGCAGCACAAACAGTTGCTCCTGCATAACAGGCTGCTTGTGTGCGAGTGCCAATATATCCTGCGGTTGAATCATAAAACTGGTGGCAAATGTACAGTTGAAATATCAATTTGCCTAAAGCCGCATTTAAATGACAGTGGGCTGACAATCTGCGGCCAAATGCGGTCTTTTACCGGCCGGTTTTATGAGCCCAAAAACCGGGCTTTGCAAAGCCTGAAAATGTTGCTAAAACTGTGTAAAAATCATCGTTTTAAAAGCCCGGAAACCCCTTTATTTTCCGTAACTTTGCGTACTTTATTTTATCATTGTTAAACGGCTTTTTAATACCCTCAAATGAGTATAGCAACAACCGAAAAAATAGTTCCAAAAAACAACAGTTACGAGGCAGATAATATACAGGTTTTGGAGGGTCTTGAGGCGGTTCGGAAACGCCCGGCCATGTATATTGGCGATGTGAGCGAAAAAGGCTTGCACCACCTGGTGTATGAGGTGGTAGATAATTCAATTGACGAGGCACTGGCGGGTTATTGCAAAAATATCCAGGTCACCATTCACGAAGACAATTCCATATCTGTAGAAGACGATGGTCGTGGTATACCTACCGGCATCACCACCAAAGAAAAAAAATCTGCGCTTGAAATTGTTATGACCGTGCTGCATGCCGGTGGCAAATTTGATAAAGACACGTACAAAGTATCCGGCGGTTTGCATGGTGTGGGCGTAAGTTGTGTAAATGCACTGAGCACAACACTGCACGTAACCGTTAGAAGAGAAGGCAAAATATTTGAACAGGAATACAAAATCGGGGTTCCGCAATATTCAGTAAGAGAAATTGGCGAATCCGATACAACCGGTACTACCGTTCATTTCTGGCCCGACAATACTATTTTTAATGTTACAGTTTATAAAAAGGATATTTTAGAAAGCCGGCTGCGCGAATTATCTTACCTCAACAGGGGCATCCGCATCACCTTAACAGATCTGCGCGAGCAGAATGAAGACGGAACAAATTACTCGAAGAATTTTTACAGTGAAGGCGGCATTACCGAGTTTGTTGAAATGCTTGATAAAAATGCCGGCCGTAATCCTTTAATTCCCAGAGTAATTTTTGTTGAGGGGCACGATGCTGCCAGTAATGTGGCCGTAGAAGTAGCACTTACTTACAATGACAGCTATAGCGAGCATATTTATTCTTACGTCAACAATATCAATACCATTGAGGGCGGCACCCATGTGGCTGGTTTTCGCAGGGCACTTACCCGTGTGTTTAAGAAATACGGTGACGAGCAGAACATGTTTGAAAAAGCCAAAGTGGAAATTGAAGGAGATGATTTCAGGGAAGGTTTAAGTACCATCATATCTGTAAAAGTACCCGAACCACAGTTTGAAGGACAAACCAAAACAAAATTGGGCAACAGTGATGTGAGCGGTGTGGTAGATGCAACCGTGTCAAAGGTGCTGATTGCTTTTTTGGAGGAAAACCCGAAGGAAGCTAAAAATATCATCAGCAAGGTAATACTTGCTGCCCAGGCCAGGGCGGCTGCTAAAAAAGCCAGGGAACTGATACAAAGAAAAAGTGTATTAAGTGGCGGTGGTTTGCCGGGTAAACTGGCCGATTGTTCTGACCGCGACCCCGACCGTTGTGAGATATACCTTGTTGAGGGTGACTCTGCGGGCGGTACAGCCAAACAGGGCCGCGATCGGAGTTTCCAGGCCATTTTACCACTGCGCGGTAAAATCCTGAACGTAGAGAAGGCAATGGAACACCGGATATATGAAAATGAGGAAATACGCAATATGTACACCGCCCTTGGTGTTACAGTAGGTACGCCCGATGACCCCAAAGCACTAAACATTGTGAAACTCCGCTATCATAAATTGATAATTATGA
>Ga0068852_100002276_pt1 | contig 13190 bp, 9 predicted proteins | sample KBSCornC22_FD_66594 | JGI IMG/M metagenome (GOLD analysis project Ga0068852, IMG submission 66594) | Corn rhizosphere microbial communities from Kellogg Biological Station, Michigan, USA - KBS Corn C2-2 | ecosystem: Host-associated > Plants > Roots > Rhizosphere > Soil ... | reverse complement strand
CGAGTTCTACCGGCCTAGCCATCTGCTGCTCGACCCGAAGGGCCGCATCTACGTTTCCGACACCGGCAACAACCGCATTCAGATCTTCGACGCAAAAGGCAAATTTGTATCGTCGTTCGGCTCGGTCGGTTCCAAGCCCGGACTGTTCGCGGAACCCAAGGGCATCGCGCTCGACAAGTCCGGCAACGTGTGGGTCGTCGACCGGCGCAATCATCGCCTGCAGAAATTCGGACCCGACGGCCGCTTCGCCGGCGTCTACGGCAAGCAAGGCGCCGCCAAGGGCGAGTTCTCGTTTCCCGAGGACATGACCTTCGACGGCAGCGGACGCCTTTACGTCACCGACGGCATGAACGGCCGTATCCAGGTATTCAAACCCGCCTCGTGAACGACGACGGCGACACGCACGGACGATCGTCGGCATTGATCCGTGCTGTCGCCGCGCTGGTACGTGCGTGTATCGCGCACTACCGGCGGTCCATCGGTATCGCGCTGGCCGTGCTGCTGCTCGCCGCGCCAGGCATTGCGCGGCTCGATCTGAAGCTCGACGGTCATGCGCTCGTGCCGCCGGACGATCCGGCCATCGCGATCGACCGCTCGATACGCACGACCTTCGAGCAATGGGATCCGATCGTCGTCTTCGTCGAGGCGCCGGGCCCGGGACGCATCCTCGATCCGCAGTCGCTGAACCTGCTCAATGAACTGACGCTCGCGGTGTTCGGGTACGACGAACTCGAGCTGCGCAACCTCATGAGCCTCGCGTCCGAAGGGCGCGACCGCATCGCGTCGATGGACTATTCGCCGTATCTGTTCCCGCTGCCGCAGACGCCGGAGGAAATCGCGGCGCTGCGCGCCGACATCGATGCCGTGCCGCTGCTCAAGGGAACGCTCGTCGCGCCCGACTATTCCGGCGCGTCGCTGCTCGTGCAGATCCCGCCCAACGTCGACCGCGAAGCGCTGTATCGCAAGATACTCGCGACCGTGCGCAGCTTCGATGCGGGCGGGAACCGCATCCATGTCGTCGGCGCGCCGGTCGCGGAAAGTCAGCTCGGCGAGCATCTGATCGGCGATCTCGCGCGTCTGCTGCCGCTCTCCGGCCTCGTGTTCGCGCTGGCGCTGTGGCTCGCCTTCCGCCGTGCAGCGGCCATCGGCGTTGTGATGGCGCAGGTCGGCGCCTGCCTCCTCTTCACCTTCGGCCTGATGGGATGGAGCGGCCAGCCGGTCTTCATCACGACCGCGATCCTGCCCGTGGTTTTGTGCACGATGGGAATAGCCAGCGAAGTTCACCTGCTGTCCGCAGCGCAGCGGCATCTGCGCGAGCGCGCCGGCGACAGCACCCGCAGCGCCGAATTCGCTGGCGCCGTGATGACGGCGATGTGGCGGCCGCTGTCGCTGACCGTGCTGACGACCGCCATCGGCTTCGGCTCGTTCGTGCTGTCCGACCTGCCGCCGGTGCGCGCGTTCGGCTGGTGGGCGACCGTGGGCACGCTGTTCTCGCTGGCCTGGTCGCTCTGCGTGACCCCGGCGCTGTATCGCGCGATCGGCGCCGCGCGGCTCGTGCGCGCGAGCGACGGACCTACCGTCACCGACGCCGCCATGGTTTTCGTGCAGCGCGTCGTCAGCGCGCGCTGGACCTTGCCGATCGCCGCCGCGCTGTTCGCGCTGCTCGTCGCTGGCGTGTTCCGGCTGCAGATCCAGGACGGCTGGATCTCCGGATTCGCGCCGGGCAGCGAGTTCCGGCAAAGCGTCGAGCGCGTGAACCGCTCGCTACTCGGCACGCATCTGCTGCTCGCGGAACTCGATTTCAGCGGCCGGCCGGCCGGCTCCGTGCCTGCGCTGCAGGATGCCGCCGTCCTCGAGGCCGTGCGCCGTTTCGAGGCGCGCGTGCGTGCGATCGACGGCACCGGTGGTGTGCTCGGTCCGCACAGCCAGCTGTCGGCGACGCGCTTCCTCGTCACGGGCCGCATCGTCGGCAGCGAGGAACTCGGCGCGGACACGCCGTCGCAACTGCGCCGGCTGTGGCGGCGAATGGAGTTCGCGCGCGGCAAGCATCGGCGCCAGGACGTCGCCGACGACGCGATGCAGCGCGGGCTCGTGACGATATTTCTCAAGAATGCGAACTATCGGCAGACCGCCGGCATCCTCGCGCAGACGCAGGCCGCCGCCGCGGAGCTGCTCGCGCCGCTCGGCGGACAGGTGCGCTTCGGCGGCGACGTGGCCGTGAGCCAGGCCGCGATTGCCGCGAACGTGCGCGGCCAGCTCGCATCGGTCGCGTTCGGCCTCGTCAGCCTGTTCGGATTTCTCCTGCTCGTATTGCGCCGCGTGTCGGCCAGTGTTTTTGCGGTCGTGCCGGTACTCGTTGCGTGCGCGGCCGTGCTCGGCGCCATGGGCTGGACCGGCGTGCCGATCGGCATCGCCACCTCGATGTTCATCGCGATCACGCTCGGCATCGGCGTCGACTTTCCGCTGCACCTCATCGAGCGCATCGACCGCGAACGCGCGGCCGGCGCGCCCGATCCGGTCGCGCGTGCGCGCGCCGCGGTCGGACCGGCCATCATCATCGACAGCGTGGTCGTCGGCACCGGCTTCGGCCTGCTCGTACTATCGCAGGTGCCGGCCAACGCGCAGCTCGGCGCACTGGTCGCGCTGTCGGTGCTGGCCAGCTGCGCGTGTACCTTGCTGCTCGCGCGTGATCGCGTGACGGTCGCTGCCACCGAACCGGCGACGGCGATGACGCCGGGGTCGGCGTACTGACTTTGTAGATAACTCAGCAAACGCCCATTTATCCGTCGAACGGCGCAAGCGGAGCTTGCGCACGATCTGCGACCACGCGACAACTGGCTGCGCTTCGCGTCAGTTCTTGGCCGGCGCTTCGATCGCGGCAACCTCGAGCGTGCGCGCAGCGATGTCGCGCGGGATGAAGCGCCGGTCGACGAGATCGGACATGGCCAGCGGCTTGGTCAGGATGCCCGCCTCGATCGCCATGTCGTGGATGCGCTGCAGGTCCTCATCGGTCGGCGTCAGCATGCGATAGCTGACACGATCCGGCGGGCGTGTCAGCACATGACGCACGACGGCTTCGTCCTGGCGGAAATACGGTGCTGCAACCTTCGCGGCTTCGAGCCGATGCGTTTCGGCCCACTCGCCGCTTTCGGCAATGCCGCGCACGAGATCGGCCACGACGTTCGGCCGCCGCTCGATCAGACTCTCGTGCACCACCAGCGCACAGGAAATGAAGCCGGGCCAGATATCCTTGGCGTGATAGAGGATACGGCCATCGCCGTTCAATTCCGCACGCGCCGCGAACGGCTCGCCGACGAAATACGCGTCGATCGCACGCGCCGACAGCGCGCCCGGCATGTCCGGCGGCGCCATCTCGACGAACGCGATTTCCTTCGGATCGACGCCCTGGTCCTTCATGAGCTTGCGGATGACGAGATGCTGATTGCTGTACTTGCTCGGTATGGCGAAGCGCCGTCCGCGCAGATCGCGCAGATCCTTGATGTCGAGATCCGGCCTCACCATCACGGTCGATCCGTCACGATGACCGAGGTAGACGATCTTCACCGGCACGCCCTGTTCGCGCAGCCGCATCGCCAGCGGCACGATCATGAAGGTCGCTTCGATGCGCCCACTTTTGAGGCTTTCCACGACCGTGGGGAAATCCGTGAAGCGCTGCGAGTCGTAGCGGAATTCCTTGCTCGTGCGCGACGCGTACGCCGTGACCGGGCACGTCAAATGGCAGGTCACGGGCAGGAAGCCCACGGCGAGATGCTCGCGTGCACGCTCGGCCAAGGTTTCCTGATACTCGTCGTTCCAGAGGTTCCAGGGCTGGAAGCGTGCGAGCGTGAGTCCTGTCAGGAAGGCCAGCGTTCCCACGGTCCAGACTACGATCGGTCGACGGCGCATGGTGTCCTCCGGGTCTTCAGGCTTCTTCGGCCAGCGCGGGCGTTTCGCCGGTGGCGTCGAGGTTAAGGATCGACAGCAGCTCGCGTACCGCGTGCGTGACTTCCTGCTGCGTGACGCGGCGCGGACGAGCCGCAGCGATGTCGAGCTGCTTCCAGATGCGCGACGGCCGGCGGCTCAGCAGGATCACGCGGTCGGCGAGCTGCGCCGCTTCCTCGATGTCATGCGTGACGAGCACCACGGTGCGCGGCATTTTATGCAGCAGGCGCACGAGTTCGTGACGCATGTGCAGCCGCGTCATGTAGTCGAGCGCAGAGAACGGCTCGTCCATCAGCAGCGTCTCGGCGCGGCTCACGAGCGCGCGGGCCAGCTCGGTGCGTTGACGCATGCCGCCGGACAGATGATGCGGATAGAAGGTCGCGAAATCCGTGAGACCCACGAGCGCGATCGCTTCGTCGAGCTGTGCTTGCCGCACGGCGGGGTCGTCGACATGACGCAGGCCCAGCGCGATGTTCTCGGACACCGTGAGCCACGGAAACAGGCCGTCCTTCTGATAGACCGTGCGCAGCGTGCCGTGCCGTACGATCGTGCCCGAGGTCGGCGTGATGTGCCCCGAGAGCAGATTGAGCAGCGTGGTCTTGCCGCAGCCGGAGGGACCGACGATCGCGACGATCTCGCCCTGGCGGATCGTGAGGTCGATGTCGCTGAGCACTTCCATGCTGCCGAATGCGTGAGAGACGCCGCGCGCCTCGATGAGCTTATCGGTCATACGCCCACCTCACGCTCGGAATCGCGGACAGCCGGATCAGCACACGGTCGAGCGCGACACCGATCAGGCCGATGGACATCATTCCGGCAACCAGCAGGTCCATGCGCAAGCCATTGCGCGCATCCCAGATCGCGAACCCGAGGCCGTCGCGCCCGGCGATCATCTCGGCCGCCACCACGACGAGCCAGGCGAGACCGGCCGCCACGCGCAGCGCCGTGATGACCTGCGGCGCAATCGCTGGCAGTACGACGTTGCTGAGCAGCTCGCGCTGGCTGAAGCCGTGCTCGCGTCCCACCATGAAATAGATCGACGGAATCCCCGCCACCGCCGCCGTCGTCGCGAGCACGATCGGAAAGAACGTCGTCATGAAGATCAGGAACACGGCCGGCGCATCGCCGATACCGAACCAGAGGATCGCGAACGGAATCCACGCCAGCGGCGACAGGCTGCGGAAGAAATTCACGAGCGGCAGCAGCGCCATCCGGACGCGCGCCTGCACCCCGAGCCACAGCCCCAGCGGAACACCGACGACCGCGGCAATCGTGAAGCCGATGCCGACCCGATACAGCGACGCGATGAGGTCAGTCAGCAGCCGCCCGGAGCGGATTTCCTCGCCGAAGCCCTTGACCACGGCGAGCGGCGACGGAAACGTCGACGGCGGAAACAGGCCCAGCGCCGCAACGAGCGACCAGATCGCCACGATCACGGCAATGACCCCAGCCGTAAGCCAGCGGCTGGAACCTGCGGAAGTCTCTTCCTTCATGCGCTACCGCCCATTCGTTTGAAAAGGCAAAGATCCACAGCAGGGACAAAAGTACGTTGTCCGACTGTATATCAGTGGCGCGGGGAAGGCTTTCTTGTCGGGTGGGGACTGCGCACGCGGGGTTTCGTCCCGGCTTCAGCACGATGCTGCGCAGGCCGGCGCGTGCGATCGAGAAACAACAGTACCTGTGCCGGTGCTCGCGCACGGGCGGCATCGATGCCGCCTGGACGTAGGGGACTTCAAAGCAGCGGCTGCGGCTGCACGGCGCCGAAGTCGGCGAACCATGCAGCACCAGACGATGACCGTCGTGCGCCGGCGCCCATGAGCGACGACACCGGCACCGACTGCAGGTCACTCGCACTCATGGACCGCCGTTCGGCGCAATCGAACACGCAGCGAGCTTCAGGTCATTCGTGCGCTATCGACCGCCTACTTCACCGTCACCGTAATCTTCTTCGACAGGATCGGTGGATCAAACGGAATATGTAGCGCGTCGCCGAGGATCAGCTGCAGGGTGTGCTTGCCCGGCGGTAGGGTGATCGTGGTTTCGGTCTGGCCGCCGCCGAAATGCTTGTGGGTGGCGTCGTTGGGCAGCGGCTGGTTCATCGGCGGCAGTTCGGTCACGTCGATGAGCAGGTGATGGTGGCCGGTCTTGTCCAGCGTGATGCCGGCCGGGGCAACGCCCATGCCCTTGAGGCCGAAGCGCACGGTGAACTCCTTCTCGACGGTCGCACCGTCGGCCGGGGCGATGAAGTACAGCTCGGCGCTGGCGGGTGCGGCGGTGCGCGGCAGCGCGGCAGTCGTTGCCGCCGGCGGTGCGGCGGTTGCCGCGGGCTGCGACGCCGCAGCGGGTTGCTGGGCCTGAGCGACGCCGGCAAGCAGCAGCGTGCCGGCAAACAGGAGCGTGTTTTTCATCGCGATGATCTCGGAAACAGGGGGAGCCCGATCATACTCGCGACGAACTGTCGAGGACGTTGCGCCGGGGCGGTTGCCGCAATGCAGCATCGCCGCGAGGACTCGTGGCAGCGTGGTGTCCAGCCTCATGCAATGGCTGCCGCTCGCGCGCGCTTGCAACGAACTATCGAAGACGTAGCGCCGCGGCGGTTGCCGCAACGCCGCACCGCAGCACCGCCTCCGTGACTCGTGGCGGCGTCGTGTCTGGCCTCGTCCCATGGCTATCGCTCGTGCTCGATTGATAGCGGCGTCGCCGGCCCCATCTGTTGCGCTCCTCGCCCGCGCTGCCCTCCATGACCGAACCCGCCGCCACGCCCGACCGCTCTGTTTTCGCCACGCTGCGCCTGATGCTGCCGCAGGTGTGGCCGTACCGCGGCCGCGTGCTGCTCGCGTTGATCTTTCTTGTCTCGGCCAAGCTTGCGACGATTGCGGTGCCGCTGGCGCTGAAGGAACTCATCGACGGTCTCGATGTCGCGCCTAACTTGTTGCTGCTGCCGCTGGTTCCGCTCGTCGCGTACGGCGCGCTGCGGCTGGCCTCCTCGCTGTTCCAGGAGCTGCGCACCATCGTCTTCGCGCGCGTGCTTGCGCGCACCTCGCGCATGATCACGCTGAAGGTGTTCCGCCATCTGCATGCGCTGAGCCTGCGCTTCCACCTGGACCGCAAGACCGGCGGCGTCGCGCGCGATGTCGAGCGCGGCATGACCGCCGTCGCCGACCTGCTCGACTGGACGCTGTACACGATCCTGCCGACGCTGTTCGAAGTCGTCGTCGTCAGCGCCATCCTCATCGTGCGCTACGACTGGACCTTCACCGTCATCACGCTCGGTACGCTGGTGACGTATATCGCCTTCACGTTCGCCGTGACCGAATGGCGCCTGCGCTACTACCGCGCGGCGAACGAGGCCGACACCGAGGCGAACGCGCGCAACGTCGATTCGCTGCTCAACTACGAGACGGTCAAGTATTTCAACAACGAGGACCACGAGCAGCGCCGCTTCGACAACAGCCTGGTCAAGCTCGAAGACGCGACTGTGAAGAGCCTCAAGACCCTGGCCGTGCTGAACATCGGACAGGCCGGTATCGTCGCGATCGGACTGACCCTCGTGCTGTGGCGCGCCACGGTCGGCGTGACCGAGGGACGCATGGCGCTGGGCGACCTCGTGCTGGTGAATGCGTTCCTGATCCAGCTGTCGATACCGCTGAACTATCTCGGCATGGTCTATCGCGAGGTCAAGCAGGCGCTGTCGAACATCCAGCGCATGTACGCGCTGCTGGACGAAGCACAGGAAGTCAGCGACGCGCCCGGCGCCGCCGCGCTCAGTGTGCGCGGCGGTGAGCTGCGTTTTGAACATGTGGATTTTCACTACGATCCGGCGCGGCCGATCCTGCGCGACGTGGATTTCCTCGTGCCGGCCGGCAAGACCGTCGCCGTCGTCGGCACCACCGGCGCGGGCAAGTCGACGCTCGCGCGGCTGCTGTACCGCTTCTACGACGTCAGCGGCGGGCGCATCCTCATCGACGGACAGGACATCCGCGACGTGAGCCAGGATTCGCTGCGCGCGGCGATCGGCATCGTTCCGCAGGACACCGTGCTGTTCAACGACAGCATCTACTACAACATCGCCTACGGCCGTCCCGGCGCGACGCGCGAGGAAGTCGTCGCCGCGGCGCGCTCGGCGCACGTGCACGCCTTCATCGAGTCGCTGCCACAGGGCTACGACAGCGCGGTCGGCGAACGCGGTCTCAAGCTGTCCGGCGGTGAAAAGCAGCGCGTCGCCATCGCGCGCACGCTGCTGAAGAATCCGGCCCTGCTCGTGTTCGACGAGGCGACGAGCGCATTGGACACGCGCACCGAGAAGATCATCCAGGCCGAACTCGAGGACATCGCGCGCGACCGCACCACGCTGGTCATCGCGCACCGGCTGTCGACGATCGTGGACGCGGACGAGATCCTCGTGCTCGAACACGGCCGTATCGTCGAACGCGGCAACCATGCGGCGCTGCTCGCCGCGGGCGGACGCTACGCGGCGCTGTGGACCATGCAGCAGAACGAGACGGCGGCGGCGCCCGCGGCGGCCTGAGGCGAGCGCACGGAAGCGGGCCGGACGGCCCGGGACTGCCGCAGCGACGTGGCTGTCACCATGTCCGGGTCGCAGCGGCGTGGCCAATCGTGACCGCCAGCAGTTGACGCCCAGGGGGCGTTCGCGGCAATCATTGCAACATCACGCATACGCCCGGACCAGCCAGGACCGCGGCACGCTCAGGGGGAGCATTGCAAATGGCTTACAAGATCGCGCTCGTGGGCGCGAGTCCGGACGAGGAAACCGAGTTCCGCAACTTTCTCGGGCCGGCGGCGCAGCGACTGCGCCAGTCCTGGGAAGTGAGCAACGAACGCGACGCCGATCTGGTGGTCGTGGACGTCGACTCGGTGTTCGGCCACATGGCCTGGCTCAAGGCCAACGGTGCCGGCAAGCGCACGGCTGCGTTCACCGGGCGTGACTCGGCACGTGAGTCCGACCTGCTGCTCGGCCGGCCGCTGAGCCTCGAAGGCGTCGTCAAGCTGCTGCTGATGTTCAATCTGCCGTCGGGCATCGTGCCGCCCGTTGCAGCCGCCGCGCCCGAACGCGAGGTCTATGCCAGCGAATACCGCGCCGGCGATGCGCGTCCGCAGCGCATGACGCCCGTTCCGGCCTCAAGCGTCGAAGCGCCCGCCGTCGACACGCCGCGGCCTGCACCGCCGCCGCGACCGGCACCCGCACCGCCCCCGCCACCCGTCGCTGCGCCGGCACCTCCACCGCCGCCGACACCGGCGCGCGATCTCAGCGTTGCGGATTTCCTGACCGGCATCACGCTGCCGGGCCCGGCCCGCCTCGTCACCGCCGGCGCCCAGGATCTGCTGCTCGATCCGGCCAGCCAGACCTGGTACAGCAGTTCGACCGGCCTGCGCGCGCTCGCGCCGCACTGCGCCCGCAGCCTGCAGCTGTCCGACTGGCAACTGCTCAATGCAGCGGATTTCGCAGCCGCGAAGGGCACGCTGACCGCGCAGCCGTTCTCGCGCCTGCTCTGGTTCTACGTGCTGAACCGCTCGCAGGGCGAACTGCTGCCCGAACTCGATCGCCAGGCCCGCTTCAAGCTCGCGCGCTATCCGCAGAGCGAACGCGAGTTCGCCAAGCATTTCCGCATCGGCACGTTCATGCTGAAGGACTACGCCAGCCTCGAGGACATCGCCGAGGCCAGCGGCGCAGCGCTGCCCGACGTGATCGACTACGTCAACGCGTATACCGCGGTTGGATTCGTCGAGAACGACCGCAGCCGCTACGACGCGAATGACTCGCGCGGCCGGCTGCGCAACCCGTTCGGGCGTTGAGAAAGTTGGAACCCGCAAGAACAGTCGCCGGAAACTAGGATAGCGGCGCGCCGCCACCCTAGTTTCTACCAACTAGTCCCTAGTTCCTGCCCTCAAGCTTCAATGCACTGAAACAGCAGCACGTAATCCGGATTGAGGCTGGTTTCCTGGCCGAGGCTGATCGTGCCGGCCTTGCTGCGCAGCTGGATCTCGTCGCGATGCAGGCGCAGTTCCTCGGCGTCGCCGAGGCGCACCCAGGTGCCGTTGGTCGAACGGTCGCCAATGACCCAGTAGCCGCGCTTGTATTCGATGGTCGCGTGGGTGCGCGAAACCCATTCCGCATCGACCATGAGGTTGTTCGTCGCTTCGCGTCCGAGCGAGAAGGACGGCGCCATCTCGTCGAGTTCGATCGCCTGGCCGCGGAAGCGCAACAGGAGCCGCGCCTTGCGCTGCTGCGCCTCGACGAGCTTCACGACGCGCTGCACCGTGGTCACGTTCGAGGTGTCGTCCTGCCACATCACGTCGACGATCTCGATCGGCTGCAGCTTGCCGGAGACGCGCGCCGTGCCGAGCGACCGTGTGCGCAGCGGTCCGGTATTCGTCACGCCATTGACGGTCGAGGCCGTCGTTACGATCTGCTCGCGCTTGGCCAGCGACGCCATGCGCGCCGCGGTGTTGACCGCGTCGCCGTAGACATCGGCTTCCTCGACCAGCGTGTCGCCATGATGCAGGCCGACGCGGATGCCGAGGTTGTCGCGGCTGAAGACCGGATCCGACGACACGCGCTTCTGCATGTCGGTCGCCGCGAGCAGCCCGTTGAGCGCGCCCGGGAACGTGCACATGACCTCGTCGCCGATGGTCTTGATGAGCCGGCCGCCATGACGCTGGGTGATCTCGGCCAGTACCTGCAGCACGCCGGACACGATGCGGCGGGCGGCTTCGTCGCCAAGGCTCTCGAACAGCTTGGTGCTGCCCGAGACGTCGGCAAAAAGGATGGTGAGGGGCTGGCGCTGACTCATCTGGCCGGATCATAGGCGATTCGGTGAGACGGCTCCATAACTGCCGACTCCCGCACAGACGGACCGCGCGCGAGCACAACGCGGCCGGCCCAGCCGACGGCCTCCCCTGCCGTCCGGCCTACCCGAACGCGCAGCCGCTGCGACGGTGCGGCCTTGCCGCGAGCGGGCACGAACCGCGATCGTGAAGCCTCCGACGGAGACGAATCATGCGCCCTGCCCTCGCTTACCTGCTCGCGCCCACACTGCTGGTCCTGTCCGGCGCCGCACCGGCCGCGCCGGGCTTCCGCGTAGAAACGCTCGCGCCCGGCGTGCACGCGGCGATCCGCACCGACCCGCCCGGACTCATGGTCGACGCGAACTGCCTGTTCATCGTCAACGACGAGGACGTCGTCGTGGTCGATGCTCCCGAGGCGTCGGATGAACTGATCGCTGCGCTCAAGCGCATCACCGACAAGCCGGTCAGCCATCTCGTCAATACGCACTGGCATGACGACCACGTCATCGGCAACGCAACCTGGCGCAAGGCCTGGCCCGGCATCCAGTTCGTCGCCCACCCGAGCCTGCGCGACTACCTGCCCGGCACCGGCGCCACGAACCGCAAGGGCATGATCGAAGGCGCGCCGCAGGCCGCCGCGCAGATGCAGAAGCAGCTCGCCGCCGGCAAGAACCTCGCCGGCAAACCGATCAGCGTCGAGGAACGCACGAGCTACGCCAGCGACATCGCGCTCGTCGCGCACTACATGGACGTGGTGCCGGGTACACCGGACGTGCTGCCGGACCTGACGACCACCGACGAACTCATCCTGCAGCGCGGCACGCGGCGCATCCAGATCCGCCGCGTCGGCCGCGGACACACCGAGGCCGACCTCGTCGTCTGGCTGCCGCAGGAACGCATCCTCGCGAGCGGCGACCTCGTCGTCTGGCCGGTCCCGCTGGTCGGCGGCGACCAGTCGCACGTCACCGACTGGCCCGGCGCGCTCGATGCGCTGATCGCACTGAAGCCGGCGCTGATCGTGCCCGGCCACGGTCCGGTGCTGCGCGACCTTGCATACGTCCAGCAGATGCGCGACCTGTTCGCCGACATCACGCGCCAGGTGCGCGAGCTGCGCCGCCGCGGGCTCGACCTCGATGCGGCGCGCAAGGCGATCAAGCTTGACGACTGGCATCGCCGCTTCGCTGGCGATTCACCGGTGCGGGATGCGTTGTTCCGGATGTATGTGGCGGCGCCTGCGCTCGTGTCGGCGTGGAAGGCCGCGGCGAAGTGACAGGCGCGACCGCGCGGTGAACGGGCGCGAGAAAACGTCGCTGCCCGGCGGCGCATGAATCGTGCGGATTCGTAGCTCAGCACGAACTCGCCGTCGTGCAAGCCCCACCATCGGTCACGTGCACCCATGCGATGTCGCGAGCATTCCTACGTGCAGGCATGCATGAGTCGACTGTCGGCGGCCGGCGCTGGCGCTCCAAGCGCGGCTGGCTGCACCCGGCTGCGGATGCCACGTAAATCAGGCCAGGCTCTGCGCCGCAGCCACCAACTCCTCATCCGACGGCAACACCAGCAACGCCGCACCCGCCAGCGGCGTGTAGGTATCCACGCCCACCACACGCTTCAGCGGCTTGCCGCCATGCCCCGCCTCGACAATCGCCGTAATGATGCCTTCCCCCACACCGGCGCTGCGGCGGCCTTCGTCGGCGACGATGATGCGGGCGCAGTCGCCGGCGTGGCGGGCGATGGCGGCTTCGTTGAGAGGCTGCAGCCAGCGCAGGTCGACGACGCGGGTCTTCCAGCCGTGGCTGGCTTCCAGCGTCTTCGCGGCGCGCAGGCCCATGGGCACGGTGTTGCCGTAGCAGAAGATCACGAGATCTTTCGCGGCTGGCGAGTACACGCGTTCTTCGCCGAGCGGCATGTGCTGGTCGGGGGCGGGATAGGCGGTCAACCATTGGCCGTCGCCGGGCTCGTAGAGGTCCTTGGTCATGTACAGCGCGATCGGTTCGAGGAACGCGCAGACGCGTCCGTCGACCTTGGCGAGCGCGGTCAGCGTGCGCAGCATCATCGCGGCGTCGTCGCCGCGGCTCGGGCAGCCGACGACGAGGCCGGGAATGTCGCGCAGCGCGGTGATCGAAGTATCGTTGTGGAAATGGCCGCCGAATCCCTTCTGGTAACCCAGCGAGGCGATGCGCATGACCATCGGGTTGCGGAACTGGCCGTTGGAGAAGAACTGCAGTGAGCAGGCTTCGCCGCGGATCTGGTCGCAGGCGTTGTGGAAATACGCGAGGTACTGGATTTCCGGCAGCGGCAGCATGCCCATGTTGGCGTAGCCCTGGGCGAGCCCGAGGATCATCGTCTCGTCGAGCAGCGTATTGAATACGCGGTTGCCCTTGAACGCCTTCTGCAGTCCCTTGGTCACGGTGTAGACGCCGCCCTTCTGCGCGACGTCC
>Ga0068852_100002275_pt1 | contig 13191 bp, 14 predicted proteins | sample KBSCornC22_FD_66594 | JGI IMG/M metagenome (GOLD analysis project Ga0068852, IMG submission 66594) | Corn rhizosphere microbial communities from Kellogg Biological Station, Michigan, USA - KBS Corn C2-2 | ecosystem: Host-associated > Plants > Roots > Rhizosphere > Soil ... | reverse complement strand
CGAGGGCGCACCCCGCGGCGGCCCGCAGGCGCGACCGGTAGGGCGTGCAAGCACCGCCCGCCGACCCCCACACGAAGCACGGGGCCGGCGGTACGGGCGTTGGTGCCATTGGTCCCGTTCGTGCCGCCGTTCCCGTCGTGGCGGTTCGTCCCTGCCGGGCCCTGCGACCCGGTCGCGCCGGCGACGGTCAGCGCCCGGCGGGCGAGCCGCTTGGCCGACCGCGCCGTGCGCAGCGCGCTCTTCGCGGTCTTCAGGGGCGTGGCCGCGGCGACGGCCTTGTGCTGGGCGGCGGCGGCCGAGACCCCGTGCAACACAATTTCCCTCCAGTTTGGATGTATTTGGCTGTGGCACGTCGACGCTACGGGCACGGACCCGCCCGGTCTGTCGAGGGGATGACGCGGCCGGTGTCGGACCCGCGCGGGCTAGAGCGCCAGCAGGCCGTCGATGATCGGACGGGCGTCGTCGGGCCCGGTCACGTCGAGCCGCAGCGCGCCGTCGTCGGCGCCCAGGTCGAAGGCGAGGAACGCGCAGCACGCGCCTTCGGCGGCGATGAGCGCACGGGCGCGCTCGGCGATCCCTCGTGCGTCGCGCAGGCGCACGCGCGCGCCGTGCGGCAGGCGCTCGCGCCCGAGCGCCGCGTCGCGCAGCAGGGCCTCCCACGCGTCGCGCCGGTCGGCCATGTCGGCGGCGCCGAGCGTGCAGGCGATGGGCAGCTCGTCCATCTCTCCGACTGTAGGGACTACCGCGCGCCCAGCCCGCTGGCCACTTCGCGCGCCCGCCACGGGCCGCCGGCATCCCGATCCAGCGGCGGCGTGGGGCCGCCGGCGCCGCCGCGCACGCCGTCGAGCAGCTCCAGTAGCGCGTCGGTGGCGCTGCGATGCGGGGTCCAACCCAGCTCCTGGCGCGCGCGGGTGGTGTCCATGACCGGGACCGCAAGGGCCATGTCGACCCAGCCGGGCGGCGTGGGCTGCAGGCGCAGGCGCCAGGTCAGGTCCACGGCGCGGCGCACGAGCTCGGTCGGGAGCCGAACCGGCCGGGCGCTCAGGATCTCGCCCAACAAAGCGGGGTCGAGCACCGGGTCGGCCGCGACGTTGAAGGCACCCGCGACGTCGCCGACCACGGCCAGCCGGTAGGCCTCCGCCACGTCGTCGGCGTGGACGGCCTGGAAGCGCAGGCCGTCGAGATCGGGCACCACGGGGATGAGCTCGGGTCGCACGAGCGGGGACGGGAGGAGTGGTCCCGCGAACAGACGGCGGATCTCCGACGCCGCCTCGCGCTTGAAGATCAGCCCCGGACGCAGCCGCACCACGCGGATCTCGGGGTGGGCACGGTCGAAACGGTGCAGGATGCGCTCGACCTGGGCCTTGTGGCGGGCATAGAACGACGTGGGGACGCCGTCGGTCGGCCAGGCCTCGTCGACCGTGCGGTCCTTGGGCCCGGGCGCGTAGGCGCCGACCGACGACGCGTAGACGATCGCCCCGACCTCCGCTGCCGCCGCGGCGTCGAAGACGCGCCGGCTGCCCTCGACGTTGGTGGCGAGGAGCCTGGCGTCGTCGCGCGACGGCTGGATCGCCCACGCGAGGTGGACCACGGCGTCGGCGCCGCGCAGCACCGCCTCGAGATCGTCGCGGGTCACGTCGGCGGCCCGCCACGTCACCTTGCGCGAGTCGGGCCAGCTCGATGGCACCCGCCGGGCCACGCCGACGACGGCGTCGACCTGCGGGTCGTCGACGAGCGCGCGGACGACGCTCGTACCGACGTTGCCGGTGGCTCCGGTGACCACGACGCGCATTCCCTGCGGCTTCCCGCTCGCGCCCGTGGCTATCCGCCGACTCGGCTAAGAGGTCTCTCACGTCGATCTAACGTTGCTCAGACACGGAGCGGGAAGGCTGCGCGTCATGACAGAGAACGCACACTTCCCTGAGGCAGTGGTCCGGGACGTCGTGGCGCGGGTCCTGGGCGCCGTGGGGCTCCTGGGCATCGCGCTGATCCACCTTCTCGACGTGATCGGCAAGTTCGGCGAGACGCCGTACATCGCCTGGATGTACGTGGCCGCGATGGTGGCCGCCATCGTCCTCGCCGGCGTCCTCGTCGTCCGAGGCTCGTCCCGTGCCGCCTGGGCGGCGACCGGCAGCCTGGCCGCGGCGATCCTCATCGGCTTCGTGCTCTCGCGCACGACCGGCCTCCCCAACGCGACCGACGACGTCGGCAACTGGTCCGAGGGGCTCGGGCTGGCCTCGATGTTCGTCGAGGCAGCCGTGATCGCGCTCAGCGGGTGGGCCCTTGCGGCGCTGCCGTTCGCGCGCACAACCAGCCGCCCGCGTGCCACCGCCCCGGCGCGGGCCGAGCGACAGCCGGCCTGAGCCTGCGAGGGCGCCGGCCGGCGCGGACGCCCGACCGGGTCTTCGATCGTGCGCGCGAAAGAGGATTCTCAGTCGGCCGCTACTCGTCCGGCCAGCGTCCGTGCCGGTCGAAGTACTCGCGCGCGGCCTCCTCGGCGCGGCGGTCCTCCTCGCCTGAGCCGTGGGCCAGGACCCAGATCAGCCAGCCGACGACGGCAAAGCAGCCGACGACGGTGAACACGGTGAAGACGATGGTGAACATCCACCACCAGTTTGTCGCGCTTCCGACACAACCAGCGCCACGACGGCGCACGTCGCACCAGCCCGCCTACCAGAAACTGGGGACATGCGACGCTCCCTCATCACCACGATCCTCACCGCGCTTCTCGCGCTGATCCTCGTCTCCGCGGCCAACGCCGCCGTCCCCAACGGCCAGCAGAACTTCCTCAACCTGGACGCCGGCCTCCAGCCCCGGACGACGTGGCTCTCCAACCAGGCCTTCCGCCTGAAGAGCATCTACAACAACTCGCTCCTGGGCTACGGCCACCGGACGTTCGGGGTCGACCTCCAGTGGGGCGACCACGGCGACTGGACCGCGAGCCTGCCCGGCCACGGCGGCACCCGGGCGATCACCCAGGCCGACCACGTGGCGCTCTACAACTCGATGGCCCACAAGTACCTGGGCTACGGCCACGAGAACTTCGGCGTCGACCTGCAGTGGTACGACACGCCGCGGTTCGAGTGGCAGCTCGCGGGCACCGGCGCCAACCGGGGCCTGTACAACACCGCCATCCACGACTACCTCCAGTACGGGGACGAGACGTGGGGCATCAACCTGGTCTGGAACTTCCACGAGGTCGGCCAGGATTACGTGGAGCCGCCGGACTACCAGCCGGCGCCGCCCGGCCCCCAGGTCGCCTACGTGACGCTGCAGCAAGCGCTCAACCCGAGCGCGATGCACGAGCGCTACACCGGCCGCCTGGCCTACCAGACCTACCACCAGGCGGTGGTGGACCAGATCCAGAACACGTCCCAGTACCCGATCTCCTTCGTGGGCTGGGAGTACCCCGCGCCGAACCACTGCCACGGACCGGTTCTGCGGCAGGGGCAGATCCTGTCCGGGCAGCAGCTCACCGCCCTGACCCGCGACCAGCAGGGCCCGCGCCCCTACTACGACATCAAGTCGTGCGGCGCGGTCGGTGGCGGGAACGGCTCAGCGCCGCTCGTGCGGGTCACCTACCACTACGTCAGCTAGCTCCGCCGCCCGCGGCCGGCCGGGGGCTCACGCCCTCGGCCGGTCGTAGACGGAGGCCAGGCGCGCGAGGGTCAGCGCGCCGAGCAGCAGCCCGAAGTCGCGCAGGGCGACGTCGTAGTAGCCGGAGTAGGACAGCAGGTTGATGATGATCCCGGCCAACCAGGCCGCGACCACGTAGGCGCCCCAGCGCGGCTTGATGGCCACGCAGAGCCCGGCCACGATCTCGACCGCGCCCACGAAGTACATGAACTGCTGGGCGTTCCCGGGCGCGATGTCGTTGATCCACGACGCCAGGTAGTTGGGCCAGTGGACGAGCACGTTGAAGAACTTGTCCAGGCCGAACGCGATCGGCGCGACGGTGAACGCGATCCGCAGCAGGGCGAAGGCCTGGTAGCGGGGGTCGCGCCAGTCGTGTGCGGCGACGAGCGGGGCCGGTGCGGGTGCTGCGGTTGTCCCTGTCTGCGGGATGGTCGTGGACGCCATCGGATCCCTCCTTGGTCGGGGTTACGCGTCTGCTGGGGTTGGCGTCGACGCGGAGCCGGCTCTTACGTCGTGCAGCGCCGCGTCGGTATCGGCGAGGCGACCCTCGTCGACCTCGACCCGGTCGCGGATGAGCGCGCGGATGGGCTCGACGACGTCCCACACGTTCACGTTCATGCCCGCGACCACGCGCCCGTCGCGCAGCCAGAAGGCGATGAACTCGCGGCTGGCCGGGTCGCCGCGGAACACCACGCGGTCGCCGGGCGCGTGCAGGCCCGTGTACTCCATCCCGACGTCGTACTGGTCGGAGAAGAAGTACGGGATGCGGTCGTAGGGCTCCTGGCCGCCGAGCATGCTGCGCGCCGCCGCCGGGCCCTGGTGGAGCGCGTTGGACCAGTGCTCGACGCGCACGCGCTGGCCGTAGAACGGGTGGTGTGCGTGGGCCACGTCGCCGGCGGCGAACACGCCGGGCGCGCTGGCCTGCAGGCGCGCGTCGACGAGCACGCCGTTCTTGACCGCGAGGCCGGCGCGGGCGGCCAGCTCGGTGCGCGGGTGCACGCCGACGCCGACCACGACGAGGTCGCAGGCAAGCTCGCTGCCATCGCTGGTGCGCACGCGCTCGACGTGCCCGATGCCCTCGAACGCCTCCACGCCGGTCCCCATGCGCAGCTGCACGCCGTGCTCGGCGTGGAGGTCGCGGTAGATCGCGCCCACGCGGGAGCCGAGCACGTGCTCAAGCGGCACCGCCTTGTGCCCGACCATGGTCACGTCGACGCCGAGCTTGCGCGCCGAGGCGGCGACCTCGGCGCCGATCCACCCCGACCCGACCACGACCAGCGACGACGCGCTGCCCAGGCGCTCGCGCAGCCCGTCGCTGTCCTGCACGCTGCGCAGGGCGAGCACGCCGTCGAGGTCGCTCCCGGAGACGGGGATGGAGTTGGGCCGGGCGCCGGTGGCCAGCAGCAGCCGGTCGTAGGCCATGCGCTCGCCGTCGTCGAGCTCGACCTCCCTGACGTCGGGGTCGAACGTCACAACACTGCGGCCGAGCCGGAGGTCGACTTCGTGGTCGCCGTACCAGCCCTCCTCGTGCACGTAGACCTTGTCGCGCCCCGCCTCGCCGCGCAGGTACTCCTTGGAGAGCGGCGGGCGCTCGTAGGGCCGGTCGGGCTCGGCCCCGATGAGCACGATGCGGCCGTCGAAGCCTTCCTCGCGCAGGGTCTCCGCCGCCTTGGCACCCGCGAGGCTGGCGCCGACGATCACGAACGTCCGGTCTTTGGTCATGCCGTGTTGGCGACCGGCGGCGGCAATTCCTTACGTAAGGAACGAAGCGCTACGGTCGCAAACGACGCATGACCTCCACCTCGCACGTAACCGTGGACTGGCGCTGGCGCCAGCTGGTGCACGCGGGGTTCCCGCCCGAGCTGGCCGACGCGCTGGCCCGCGATCCCAGCGTCGACCTGCACGCGCTGCTCGAGCTGACCGACCGCGGCTGCCCGCCGGGCCTCGCGGTGCGCATCCTCGCTCCCCTGGACGGCGCCGCATGAGCGAGGCCGTCGGGGTGATCCGCACGCCGTCGGCCGCCGAGCCCGACTGGGTGGAGGCGCTCTCCACTCCCGGGCGCGCGCGCGACGACGCGGTGGAGCGCCTGCACGCGCTGCTCCTGCGCGCCTCGCGCTTCGAGGTCGCCCGCCGCCGCCGCGCGCTCGGCTACGTGCGCGACAACCTCGACGACCTCGCCACCCAGGCCGCCGACGACGCGCTGATGGCGATCATGGCCAAGCTCGACACGTACCGGGGCGACAGCCGCTTCACCACCTGGGCGTACAAGTTCGCGGTGCTCGAGGCGGGCACGAAGGTGCGCCGGCGCGCGTGGCAGGAGCGCGAGATGCCCCTCGAGGAGGAGGGCTGGTCCCGCCTGCCCGACCGGCGGGCGGCGCCGGCCGGCGACCTCGAGACGGCCGAGCTGCTCGGCGCGGTGCGCGACGCCATCGCCGACGCGCTGACCCCGCACCAGCGCACGGTCCTGGTCGCGGTGACCCTCAACGATGTGCCCATCGACGTGCTCGCCGAGCGGCTGGCGACCACCCGCGGCGCCCTCTACAAGACCCTCCACGACGCCCGCAAGAGCCTGCGCGCCCGGCTTGCCGAGCAGGGGCTCGAAGGAGCGACGGCATGAGCGACAACCCCCTCCTCGACAAGCTGCTCGGTCCGGACGGGCCCGAGCTGACGTGCGACGAGTGCTTCGAGCACCTCGACCGCTACGTCGAGCTCGAGCACACCGGCCGCGACGCCGACGCCGCGATCCCGGGCATGCGCGCCCACCTGCGCGGCTGCCCGGCCTGCGCCGAGGACCACGAGAGCCTCAGCGCCCTGCTGGCCGCGGACGCGTGAGCGCGGCAAGCTCGCCGGCGTAGGCGAAAGCCGAATCAGCGCACGATCCGGAAGCCCAGCGGCCGCGCCGTCGTGCGCTGTCCCGCGGCGTTGGTGGCGGTGATGCGCACCGTCCAACGGCCCGGCCGGAGCGTCCGGCGGCGCGCGACGCGCCCCGCGAACGCGACCGTGTTGGTGCCCTGGTGGCCGCGCAGCGTCAGCGTCCCGCCGCGCGCGCGGCGCCCCTTGCCGCTGAAGCGCAGCGCCACGGTCGCGGGCTGGTCGAGCGTGAACGAGAACGTCGTGCCCACCGGGCGCCGCGGGCTGCGCGCGATGCTCGCGAGCTTGTGGCCGGCGCGCCACACGCGGGCCGACTGCTTGACCCGACTCAGCGCCGGTGCGGTGGCGGTGGCCGAAGCGCTCGGCAGCGTCATTGAGGGCGTCGTCGACGGTGCTGCGCTCGGGCCCCCACCGCCTCCGCCAGGCGACCCGCCGCTCTGGGCGACCGGCGGCGGAGCCGGGCCGAACACGTAGACCTGGCCCTGTGCCTCGTTGGCCCCGACCTTGTGCAGCGGCGCGCTGGCCACCGACGTGTCGCCGGCCATGGCCACCGCGTCGGCGAACCCGTCGCCGGCCGCGCCGTCGGGGGCGGTCAGCTCCTGGGTCTCGGTGGTGTTCCGCCACACCGGCCCGGGACGCGTGAACACGTAGGCCGCGCCCTGGCCGACGTTGCTGCCCACCTGGTGCAGCAACGACCCCACAAGGACGGTGTTGCCCGCGACGGCGAGCTGCGCGCCGAAGCGGTCGTCGTTGACGCCGTCGGACGCCGTGAGCTCGGCGGTCTGGGTCTCCTGCAAGCCGAAGAACGTCGGGTTGGCGAACACGTAGGCCGCGCCCTGCTTGGACAGCCCCACCTGGTGGTGCACCGAGCCCACGGCGATCGTCGGTCCGTCGATCCCGACCGCGAAGCCGAACAGGTCGCCGGCGCCGCCGTCGGAGGGCTCGAGCTCGGAGCTCTGCATCATGTCCTTCCAGCCGCCGGCGGGCTTGAAGTAGACATAGGCCGCGCCCTCGTCCTGGTTCGTGCCGACGTCGTGCATGTCGGCGCCGAGCACGATGGTGTCGCCCGAGATGCCCACGCCGTTGCCGAGGCCGAGGGCGTCCTGCGCGCCGCCGTCGGACGCCGTCAGCTCGGCGGTCTGCGTCGCGTCCTTCCAGCCGCCCGCGGGCTTGACGAACACGTAGCCCGCGCCCTGCTGGAAGTGCGTGCCCACGGTCTTGCCCGGCGCCGAGACGACCACGGTGTCGCCCGAGATGCCGACGTCGGAACCGAACGAGTTGTTCTCCGCACCGTCGGCGGCGGTCAGCTCAGCCGTCTGGTTGGCGTCGTGCCAGGCGCCCGGGGGCTTGACGAAGACGTAGGCTGCGCCCTGCTCGGTGTTGGTGCCGATCTTGTGCTCAGACCCGCCGGCGACGATGGTGTCGCCGGAGATCGCGACCGCGCTCAGGCCGTCGCCCGCCGCGCCGTCCGACGCGGTGAGGATCGCCGTCTGGGTGGCGTCGACCCACCCTGTGGCCGGCTTCGAGAACACGTAGACGGCTCCCTGGTCCTTGTTGGCGCTGACGTCGTCGAAGCCGGCGCCCACCGCGATGGTGTCGTCCGAGACGGCCAGCCCGGTGCCGAGCCCGTCGCCGGCCACGCCATCCGAGGCGGTCAGCCGCGCCTGCGTCATGAACGGGTCGACGCGCACGGGGTAGGCGGCATGGCGGTCGTCGACGCGGATCTGCAGCCGGCCGCCGCGCACGTCGAGCTGCGCGGGCAGCGTGCGCCCGCGGGCGTCGGTGGCCGAGAGCGAGCCGTAGCGCAGCGCGGCGCCCTTGCCCGCCAGCGTCACTCCGGCGCCGGTGCGGCGCGCGCGCAGGTCGCCCGACACGCCGAGCGACAGCGTCAGCGGGCCATGCTCCCCGGCCGGACGCGCCGGCAGGTCGAAGCCCTGCTCGAGCCCGAGCGGGCCGTTGGCCCACCACTCACGCACGCCGGCATGGGCGTAGTCGACCCGGTTGGCGCGCACGCGCGGCGCCACGCTCTCCACGGGCCGCAGCGCGGCGCCGTGGCCGAAGGCAGCCAGGCGCAGGCGGGCGCTGGCCGCGCCGGAGGCGATGGTCACGCCGCCGGGCGCGAACGTCGCGCCCAGGCGCTGCACGCGGTTGCGCGCGCGCAGGCCGGCGATGCGGTAGGCGGACTGCTGGCGGCCGAGCGCGGCCGACACCGGCCCGCGGGCGGTCAGCGGTAGCGTCGTGCCGCCGGGGCGGGCGGCCGTGGCCCGGCCCGGGACGGCCGCGCCGGCCCAGGCGGCCACGAGGGCGACGCCCACGACGAGCGCGGCGATGAGCGATGCGATGCCGGCCCCGCCGCGCCCTGCCCGCGCGACCGGTGTCTCGAAGTAGTCGGGATGGGTGAGAGAGGGGAGCACGATGAGCTCATACGCCCGCGCCCGCGGCCACGTTGAGTGACGCTGCTCACGGCCGCCCTAGGCTCAACGGCGTGGCCGCGATCGTCGAGAATCACCCTCTCCGGCACTAGACGCCGGACTCGGCCTCCAGCTTCCCGGCCTTGATGGCGTCGACGAACGCGCTGTGGTCGCGCTCGTTCTGGTCGGCGTAGGCGGCCGCGAAGGGCACCAGCGCGCGGTCGAACCGATCGCTCTTGCCCAGGTACGCGGCGATGGCCACGCCGTCGCCCGAGCGGGCGTGGGCGCGGGCCAGCGTCCAGCCGCAGAGCCCGCCGTAGATCTCCAGCTCCTCGCGGCCCATGGTCTCGATGTCGGCCGACTGCTTCCAGTCCCAGAGCTGGCGGACGTAGAAGTCCCGCACCTGGCCGTCGAGCCCCTCCTCGTTGCGGATCCACCCGAGCATGAGGTCGCTCGCGCCCTGGATCAGCCGCTGGCCCTCGACCACCCGCCGGCCGTGGTTCTCGAACTCGCTCGCGGGCAGGAACCGCTCGAGCACCGAAGGCTCCGCCTCCTTGACCTGCAGGAGCAGCGGGTCCCCTTCGTCGCGGCCGACGAGCAGGACCACCCAGGCCTGGGTGCCCACGCTGCCGACGCCGACGACCTTGCGCGCGAGGTCGATGAACTCGTAACGCGCAAGCAGCTGGCGAACCTCGTCGCGCAGCGTCTCCGCGTAGCGGACGATGAGCACGCGCAGACCTTGCTCGAGATCGTCGGCCTCGCCCTCGGGCACGAGCTCGTGCACCGGCACCAGCAGCGGCGGCGCGCTGTCGAAGCGGCGGCGGCCGTCCTCGACCTTCGTGAGCTTGCGCAGCGCGCGCAGGCTGTTCTTCTTGCGCGCCTTCTGGGTGTTGCGCTCGAGCTGCTCGATCATGTCCTCGCGCCCGATCCGGCTCGCGAGCGCGACGATCCGCTCGCGGTCCATGCGCGCGTAGAAGACGTCGAGATTGCTCAGGCCCGCGAAGTCGGTCATGGCCTGCCGGTAGGCGCCGACGCTCCCGCGCACGATCCGCTCGCGCTCCTTGCGGTTCATCCCCCGCTCGCGCGCCGCGATCTCCAGGCTCGCAACCAGGCGCTTGACGTCCCACTCCCACGGCCCGGGCAGGGTCTCGTCGAAGTCGTTGATGTCGAAGACGAGGTGGCGGTCGGGCGCGGCGAAGCCGCCGAAGTTCGACAGGTGGGCGTCGCCGCAGGCCTGCACGTTCAGGCCGGTGCGCGGTGTCGCGGCGAGGTCGCTGGCCATGACGTAGGCCGCGCCGCGGAAGAACGCGAACGCCGACGAGGCCATGCGCCCGTTGCGGATGGGCACGAGCTCGGGGACCCGCGTCTGCGCCTGCTCGTCGAGCAGCTCGACCGGCTCGGGCCGATCGGGGTGCGGCCCCCAGTCGGCGTGGGCCGAGCGCGGGACCTCGCTGCGCGCTGCGCGCCCGCGCGCGTGGCGCTCTGACACGGTGAGGCGGAAAGCGTTGACGCTCGACATGTCGAAGATTGTCCTCCCGCACCGACGACCCTAGGACACGCCCACCTCGGAGCAAAGGAGCGAACACCCATGAAGTACATGCTGCTCATCTACCAGAACCCGGCCAACTGGCAGGAGCTGCCGGACGGCGAGCGCGACGCGATCATGAGCGACGCGGGAGCGATCGTGGAGGAGCTCACGGCGTCGGGCGAGTTGATCGGCGGCGAGGGCCTGGCCGACTCGTCCCTGGCCAAGACCGTGCGCGTGCGCGACGGCGTCCCCGCGGTCACCGACGGGCCGTTCGTCGAGGCCAAGGAGCACCTCGCCGGCTACTGCCTGTTCGAGTGCGAGACACCCGAGCGCGCGATCGAGATCGCGGTGCGCTGGCCCGACGCCCGCCACTGGGCGGTCGAGCTCCGCCCGCTCATGACCGCGTCAGGCGAGGAGATGTGAGGACCGAGGACCGCCACGAGGACCTGCTGCGGGCGCTGGCGCCGCAGGTCCTCGGCGCGCTCGTGCACCGTTACGGGCGCTTCGACGCGTGTGAGGACGCGGTGCAGGAGGCGCTGCTCGCGGCCGCCACGCAGTGGCCGCGCGAGGGCGTGCCCGACCACCCGCGGGCCTGGCTCGTCACCGTGGCGAGCCGCCGCCTCACCGACGAGCTGCGGGCCGAGCAGGCGCGCCGGCGCCGCGAGGACGCCGTGGCGGCCGAGCCGCCGCCCGCGCCCGTCGCCGACACCGACGACACGCTGGCCCTGCTCGTCCTCTGCTGTCACCCCGCCCTCTCCCCCGCGTCGCAGATCGCGCTGACCCTGCGCGCCGTCGGCGGCCTGACCACCGGCGAGATCGCGCGCGCCTTCCTCGTCCCCGAGGCGACGATGGGGCAGCGCATCAGCCGCGCCAAGCAGACCATCAAGGCCGCCGGCGGGACGTTTGCCCTGCCGCCCGAGCGCGAGCTCGCCGACCGCCTGCGGGTCGTGCTGCACGTGCTCTACCTGATCTTCAACGAGGGCTACAGCGCCACCGCCGGGCCCGATCTCCAGCGCGCCGACCTCGTGCGCGAGGCGATCCGTCTCACGCGGTCCGTGCTCGCCCTGCGCCCCGACGACGGCGAGGTGGCGGGGCTGCTCGCGCTCATGCTGCTCACCGACGCGCGCCGAGCGGCCCGCACCGGCCCCGACGGCGCGCTGGTGCCGCTGGCCGAGCAGGACCGCGCGCTGTGGCGCCGCGAGGAGATCACCGAGGGCGCGGCGCTGGTGACCGACGCGCTCGCGCGCGCCCGGGTCGGGCCCTACCAGGTGCAGGCGGCGATCGCGGCCGTGCACGCCGAGGCGCCGCGCGCGGAGGACACCGACTGGCCCCAGATCCTCGCCCTCTACGAGCTGCTCGAAGGCATGGCGCCGAACCCCGTGGTCACGCTCAACCACGCGGTGGCGCTGGCCATGGTGCGCGGCCCGCAGGCCGGGCTCGACCTCCTCGCCACGCTCGACGGCGACGCGCGCCTGCGCGACACCCACCGGGTCGAGGCGGTGCGCGCCCACCTGCTCGAGCTGGCCGGCGAACGCCCGGCCGCGCTCGCCGCCTACCGGTCGGCTGCTCGGCGGACGACGAGCCTGCCCGAGAAGCGCCACCTCGAGGCCCGCGCCGCCCGGCTTGGATAACCGGCCGCGCTGCTCCCGTTCAGCGCTTCTTCACGGCCTCGGTGACCACCCGACTGGCCTCGAGCGGGCCGAAGGTGGGCGGCCGCGGGCGCACCTCGGCCGTGCCCAGCCGGACGACCACCGTGCCCGAACCCGGGTCGACCTGCACGAGCTGGTTGCCCAGGCCAAGGGCCCAGAACAGCTTGGCGGGCGCGTTGGGCACGAGCCGCCCCTCCTGGGATTGCGGGTTGGCGGCGTCGGCCAAGCTGGTGGCCACGAGCGGGTTGGCCGCGATGTGGCCCTTCTGGTTCAGCCACCAGAGGAAGCCGTAGGCGGCGTTCAGCGGGGTGGACGAGCGGCCCGTCGCCTGCCGGACCCAGCGGGCCGAGACGATCTGCTTGCGCCCCCACTTGCCCTGGTCGAGGAACAGCGTGCCGAAGCGGGCCATGTCCTCGCAGCTCGAGCTCACGCCCTCGAAGGTCTGGGCGTTGCCGGCGCGGTCGGTGCTCATGTGCGTGTGCTTCATGCCCAGCGGCGCGAACAGCCGCCGCTGCGCGAACGCCACGACGTCCTGGCCGGTCGCGTTCTGCAACACCCGCTGCAAGGTCTGGATGGCCGAGTTGTTGTAGGCCCACACCGTGCCCGGCGGGTCGGTCTGGGGCAGCCCGACCGCGAACGCGGTCTCGTCCGGGGCGGAGAGCAGCTGCGAGTAGTCGATGACCACGCTCCAGGCCCGGCCCGAGTCGTTGGCCAGCAGGTCGCGCACCGTGACCGCCTCGGCCGGCGTGCCCCGCCACTCCGGGATCCACTTCGACGCGCTGTCGTCGATGTTCAGGTCGCCGTCGTCCTGCGCGATCCCCACCAGCGTGCTGGTCACCGACTTGGTCACCGAGAACACGTTCTGGGTCGAGGCGCGGCTCGTGTTGTTGAACTGCCACTCGTCGGCGATCCTGCCGTTGCGGGTAACGACCAGGCAGTTGGACTTGCCCACGCGGGCGGTGGTGGCGATCCTGCTCAGCCGCTTGGCGTCCAGGCCGGCCTTGGTCGGCGAGACACGCGACCACGTCGTGCCCGGCACGGTCGCCGCCGCCGCCGGCGCCGACAGGCCCAGCACCACGCTGCCGAGGATGGGGGC
>Ga0068852_100002273_pt1 | contig 13195 bp, 10 predicted proteins | sample KBSCornC22_FD_66594 | JGI IMG/M metagenome (GOLD analysis project Ga0068852, IMG submission 66594) | Corn rhizosphere microbial communities from Kellogg Biological Station, Michigan, USA - KBS Corn C2-2 | ecosystem: Host-associated > Plants > Roots > Rhizosphere > Soil ... | reverse complement strand
TGCGGTCGAGGCGGTTGAGGAATTCGCGGCGGAACGTCGCGAACAGCGCGCGCTCGGCGTCACCGCGCGCGGACGCATCGCTCGCGGCGACGAAGCCCGGACCGCTGTGCCGCGTCACGGTGGATCCGACATTGCTCGTCAGGATGATCAGGCTGTGGCGGAAGTCCGCGGTGTTGCCCTGACGGTCGGTCAGGCGGCCGTCGTCGAACAGCTGCAGGAACAGGTCCCAGACGCGCGGATGCGACTTCTCGAATTCATCGAGCAGCACGACCGCGAACGGCGTCTGGCGGATGCGTCCGGTCAGTGACGTGCTGCGCTCGCCGCTGCCTTCGTCGATGAGGCGCCAGTACGCGTCTTCGGACTGGTATTCGCTCATGTCGAATCGCAGCAGCTTCTCGCGCGAACCGAACAGGTATTCCGCGAGCGCCTTGGCGAGCTCGGTCTTGCCGGTACCCGTGGGGCCAGCGAACAGAAACACGCCGAGCGGGCGCTGTGGATCGGTCAGCCCGGCCTTGAGCATGCTGATGCGATCGACGAGGCCATCGACGGCTTCGTCCTGGCCGATGACGCGACGCGCGAAAAACTCGCGCACCTGCGCCAGATCCAGCGCTGCGCCGCCGTCGAGAATGTCGATCGGCAGGCCGGACTGACTCGCCAGCGTAGCGAGCACCTGCGCGCGCGTCAGCGGCAGCGACGGCGGATCGGCCTGCAGCGCGAGACGCAGGGTCTCCTGTAGCAGGCGCAGGCTGCGCCCGGGTTCGGCGCGCTCGGGGAACTGCTGCGCCGCGAGCGTCATGGCCTCGGCGATGAGTTCGGGCGATGCGACCTCCGCGTCGGTGCGCTCGCGCGCTGCGGCGGCCCAATCCAGCGCGAGCGCGCGCGTCGCCGCCGCATCGAGCGCGTCGACGCTGAGGCCGACGGTGAGATGCTGGATACGCGGACGCTGCGCAATCACGCGGCTCCATGCGTCGCGCGGGCTTTCACCGATCAGCTGGATCTCGCGCTTTTCGAGATACGGCAGCAGCAGGTCGAGTATCCCGGTCGGGTCGCTCGTCGTGCGGCCTTTCTCGAGCAGCTGATGCGCCTCGGGCACATACCACAGCGTGCGCGGCGCGCTCAGCGCGCGCACGAGCGCGGTGATGCGGCCTTCGAGTTCGCCGATGTATTTCTGCCCGGCCAGGATCTGCGCCGGCGTCGCCTCGAACACGCGCCAGCCCTGCGCGGCGAGTTCGCGCAGGCACTGGCGGATCAGCGTGGTCTTGCCGCTGCCTTCGGGACCGACCAGCACCGGGCTCGTGCGCGGCTCGCGCGTGAGCAGCGCGAGCACGCGCTGCCGCGCCTCCGCGTCGGCACTCGCGAGGATGTCCTCGCCGCCGTCGTCCGGACCGATCAGCCGCCCGACCTGGGCCAGCACGGCGTAGTCCTCGTGCGTACGCAGATGCTGCGCGATCGATGACGCGAACAGTTCGCCGCGCGCATGGCCGCTGTTGCGCAGCCAGCCCTGCAGCGCGCGCAGTTGATCGGGATTGGCCGCCGCGATGCCGGCGCCGAGCGTTGCGCCCGCAGGCACCGCGTCGAAATAGCGCTGCAACCCGGCGCGCGTGACCGGATGATCGATCCACCACTCGCTCATGCGCAGCAGCACGAGTTCGAGCGTCTCCGGATGCGGATGGGCGGCGAGATACCCCAGCGCGTAGTGCAGGCTGAAAAAGCCCATGCGATCGACCGTGCGCACGACATCGAGCGGCACGACGTCGCCGGCACGATGCAGCGCGACGAGCGCCGCGCAGCTCAACGGCACGTTGCGCGACGGCACGGCTTCGAGCCGATCGCGCAGCGTGAACGCATCGCTCGCGAACAGCTCCACCGCGGCCGTGAATTCGTCGCAGGCTGCGAGCTCGTCCGGGTGGTCGAAACTTTCCATGCGCTCGGCGCACGGACGCAGCAGCGCATTGAGACGGTCGCGCGGCGCATGCGCGGCTGTCATGTCCTGCGCCGCCGGAGACGCATCCGCGTGTGCTGTTGTCGCCACCGACGCGGGCGCGGATTCGGCAGCCGAGTGTTCGACCGGCGTGACCGACGGCGGCGGCAGCGAGGCCGGCGGCGTGCCGCTACGCGTCGACGAAAGCCACTTCCAGGTCAGCACCCCACCCAGCACGACACCCAGCACGAACGCGAAGACCATCATCACTCCTCATCCCGTCAACCTGCGCAGTTTCCCACACGCGAGCCCGCGCGGAATGGCGGACTGGACCGGGTCGACGACGCTGATGCGGCGCAGCAGTCGCAATGCTCATGTATGCCTGAATCGGCATAAGGCTTCGCCTGCTGCAGCGCAACGACGCGCCGCTCGCCAGCACGTCGAATCGGCGCGAATCGGCACGCTGACGCTACCGGCGCGTACGGAATGGCATGAGCATGCGGCAGGCAACACTGCTGCGCTGCAACCGGCCGTCCGCGCATCGTGCACGATTGCGCAACCGCGTTCACAAAACGAGCAAAGTGAACTCGGTCACATATGCAAAACGATGTTCGATGAGTGGTTGCGGTCACCGCGCACGTGGTGTACATCGTCGCCCCGGGAGAGGTGCTCGGCAACGAGCAAGCGACGCCCAGTCCGCGGCACAGCACGATCCGGGAACGCATGAGCAGGCCTGCGCACGATCGCCGTCGCAGCCACCCGATCCGGACTCCGCCCGCTGGCGATGGCGTCGACGTGGATACACGGGGGTGTTCCACAGCGTTGCAGCGAGGGAATCGCGCCGTTCGGGTACCGCAAGCGCCAACGAGCCTGGACACAGGCAGGGCCGGATACAGCCGCGACACGGCTGCGCCGGCGCGTTGCGACTTGCGTCTGCACGCCGGTGCGTGGCCGTCGCGGCACGCCGTTGCCCTGTGCCGGTGACACGGAGGTCGATACGCCGCATCGCGGCCATTCGTATACCGGGAGGGAGTCAACCGAATGAACGTCTCACGCACGAAAACCCAGCGTCGCTGGAAAACCCGCCTCTGGCAGGCCCTGCTGCCTGCCTGCCTGCTGTTCTCGCTCGGCGGCGGCATCGCCGGCGCCGCCGATGATCTGAACGGCGCACGCCCCAGCCTCATGTCGCTGCAGGTCGACAACTATCGCGGCAAGGCCGACGCCTTCCGCGCGGTCGAACTGTTCGCGAACCGTACGTCGCGCTCGGCCACGGCCGATCCGGTGACCCAGCTCGCCGTCAGCAGCGGGACGCTGCTCGATCTCGACAAGGACGCGCTCGCGTCGCTGAAGCAGAATCGCCCGAGCTCGCTGACGCTGCGCCTGCCGACGCGCGAGCGCGGCACGGTAGAACTGGAATTGTTTGAGAACGATATTTTTGCGCCGGACTTCCAGATCACCGCCAGCGGCGGCGAAGACACCAGCAAGATCAGCCGCGGCCTGCACTATCGCGGCATCGTCAAGGGCGATCCGTCGTCGTTCGCCGCCATCAGCGTGTTCGACAACGAAGTCTTCGGCACCTACTCCACCGTCACCGACGGCAACTGGGTCATCGGCAAACTCGAAGGCCTGAACCCGACCAACCGCCACATCGTCTACGCCGAATCCGCGCTGCTCGACAAGTCCGGCGCGCCGGGCTGCGCCATGGACGGCAACGGCGCGCGCGAGAGCTTCGCGAAATACTGGGACGAACCGCAGGCGCCGAAGTCCGCGATCTCGCCCGCGCAGCCGGCGACCACGCCGGTCGTCAGCGCCGGCGCTCCGGTCACCGACGCGCTGCAGACCGTCAAGTGCGCCACCGAGTGGATGGAAGCCGAGTACGACATCTTCCAGAACCGCGGCAGCCTGCAGGCGGCGACGGATTATGTCACCGCGGTGTTCAACAACTCCGCGACGCTCTACGCCAACGACGGCATCTCGCTGAAGCTGCAGCAGGCGTACATCTGGACCACGAGCGATCCGTACAACGGCTCGAGCTCGACGGCAAACCTGTCGAGCTTCCAGAGCAACCGCGCCGGCAGCTTCACCGGCACGATCGCGCAGCTGCTGACGTTCCGTTCGCTCGGCGGCGGCGTCGCCGCGGGCTTCTCCGGCATCTGCAACAGCTCGCGTTCGGCCAGCATGTGCACCAGCGGCGTGCAGGCGGCGTACAACACCGTGCCGACGTATTCGTGGACAGTCAGCGTCGTCACGCATGAAGCCGGCCATCTGCTCGGCTCGCGCCACACGCATGCCTGCGTCTGGAACGGCAACAACACCGCGATCGACAGCTGCTCCGGCGCCACCGAAGGCGGCTGCCCGCTGCCCGGCAACCCGTCCGGCGGCGGCACGATCATGAGCTACTGCCACCTGACCAGCGTCGGCATCAACTTCAACCGCGGCTTCGGCACCCAGCCGGCGACGACCATCCGCAATCGCGTCGAAGGCGGCAGCTGTCTGGCCAACTGCGATGGCGGCGGCGGTGGCGGCGGCACGCTGACGCGCGGCACCGCGCTGACCGGCCAAGCTGCCGCAACGGGCAGTGCACTCGCCTACACCATGGCCGTACCCGCGGGAGCGACCAACCTGACCTTCACCACCTCGGGCGGCACCGGCGACGCCGACCTGTTCGTACGCTTCGGCAGCGCGCCAACCGACACCGTGTTCGACTGCAAGTCCGACGGCGCGACCAGCGCCGAGACCTGCACGATCGCGGCGCCGAGCGCCGGCACGTATCACGTGCGCCTCAAGGCGTACGCCGCGTTCTCCGGCGTCAGCATCGTCGGCAACTACGCCACCGGTGGCGGCGGCGGCACGCAGACCTACAGCAACACGAACGACTACACGATCAACGACAACGCCACCGTCGACAGCCCGATCACGGTTTCCGGCCGCACCGGCAACGCACCCAGCAACGCGTCCGTGACCGTCGCGATCGTGCACACCTACCAGGGCGATCTGAAAGTCGATCTCGTCGCACCGGACGGCACGCTGTACAACATCCACAACCGCACCGGCAGCGGCACCGACAACATCAACAAGACGGTGACGCTGAACCTGTCCAGCGAAGCACTCAACGGCACCTGGAACCTGCGCGTCAACGACAACGGCCCCGGCGACGTCGGCCGCATCGACAGCTGGAGCGTCACGTTCTGATCGATTGAGGGAAGGACGCTGCGGCACTGCCGCGACGACACAGCGCCGGGCGAGGTTTGCCCGGCGCTTTCTTTTTCCTTCTGAGTGTCAGAACGAGTGGCGCACGTTGGTCAATACCCCTCAAGCGCTGCCATTCAAAAGTAGAGACTGTCGTTCCTGCCATCGCCGTTTGAAGACCATCGGCGGCAGGTTTCCGATGGATTGATGGAATCGTTGTTCGTTGTAAATCGGCATCCAGCGCTGCGTTTCTGCTCTGGCGTCAGCTAGCGTCGGGAAGCAGTTCGCGTCGAGTACTTCAATGCGATAGGTGCCGTTGAATCGCTCGATGTACGCGTTCTGAGCCGGGCATCCCGGCTCGATGAAGTGCCAGGTCACGTCGTTGGCTTTGGCCCATGCTTGCACCGCGTGGCTCTGGAATTCAGGGCCGTTGTCGCTGCGGACCATTGCCGGTTTGCCATACCACTCGCACAGCTGTTCCAGCACGCGCACCACGCGGCCGCCACTGATGCTGAAGTCGATCTCGATAGCCAGCGCGTCGCGTGCGAAGTCGTCGATCACGTTGAAGGTTCGGAACGACCGGCCGTTGGCCAGCGTGTCGTGCATGAAGTCCATAGACCAGCACGCGTTGGGCTCAATCGGCTGCACCAGCGCCTGCCTCTCGCGTTCCGGTGGTCGACGGCGGCGGCGGCGGCGCAGTGTCAATTCCTGCTCGCGATACAGTCGTCGTGTCCGCTTGTGGTTGATGAGATAGCCCTCCTGCCGCAACTGGCGATGCAGTTGTGGACAGCCCCAGGCCGGATGCGCCTCCGCCAGCTCCATCAATCGCTGCGTGATGCGGTCATCCGTCACCGTCCTTCCTTGCAGTTCGCGACCTTGTGTCGTCCTGGACTGCCCCAGTACGCGGCAAGCCCGCCGCAGACTGATCTGCTTGTCCTCCATCGCCCAGATCACCGCATTGCGGCGCTGACCGGGCGTCAGAACTTTTTTGTCAGCGCTTCCTTCAGGATCGAGTGATCCAGACTCAGATCCGCATACATCCGCTTGAGACGCAGGTTCTCCTGCTCCAGCTCTCGCATCCGCTGCAGATCCGACACTTCCATCCCGCCGTACTTCGACCGCCACTGATAAAACGTCGCGGAGCTGATGCCGTGCTTGCGCGCTACCTCGGCTACCGCCACTCCCGCTTCGGCTTCCTTCAAGACCGCTGCGATCTGCACTTCACTGAACTTCGACTTGCGCATGAGACCCTCCGTTAGGATGAGTCTCTACTTTCCGTTGGCGCCACTCTAGGGGCTATGGACCCGTTGATACGGCAGGGTTGCTGGTATCTGGCAGGAGGCTGAGATGGACTATGACCCTCCCAATCTCGTTCTCACGCCACTATTTCAGGCCGCAACCAGAGCGCCTTGATTTCTCCACAATTGAGCATAGCGACCGCGCGGGGAGCAAAAGCCACTGGCTCGCCTTCGCTTAAGTGATCACCTATGCACAACCATCGGCTCACACGGTCATGTAGAACCATCCATGGCTTCCCAGCGTTCAGTCGCCGCGATACCCCGGCAACAACAGCAGCGCCTTCATAGCGCAGCCGTCCGACCACCGCTTCACGTGGTTGGATGATTGCGCTCGCCCACGATTCTTGAGGACAAAATCCCCAAACGTAAACGAGCCGACCGTCTTCATCGATTTCGATCTGAATATCATTGACAAGAAGTGACGCAACGCCCCTTGCAGGCTTCGGCACGACATCAAAGCTCGACTCGGATCGCTGATACAGAAGCCGACCCGATATGGGCTCTCCGCCAGATCGACTGATCATTTGGTAACCCTCACAATCCCACGAAATTACTGCAATGAATCGACATCACCAATGAGGTCATCAGCAGATCGAACAGCCACAGTCTAGCTGTCCCTCGTTCTTGCAGAAATCCAAATAGGTGGACTGGAACTCGACGACCGAGATTGCATTGCCGGTGAGCTCTTCAAAAAGCCGCTTGTGGTCGATAAATCTCATCTGAAACCTATGGAAACGCACTGACCCGTACCCAAGACTCAAGCGGTTCACCCGCCACGACGTGGACCGGGACAAGAAGGCCATGGTCGTTATCTAACGCAGCGCGAGTGCCATCAGCGCGACAGGCAGCCATCACGGATCGCAACAGGAGTTCCACAAGACCATCGCCCCTCCACTCGACCAGATAGGCAACCGGATCGGCCACCAGATCGGCCAGCCGCGAACGCTCGATAGCGTCGAAATCGCCGAGCACTGCATCATCTCGAACGATCGAAAGCCATGAGCCCCCGGCCTGCTCGACCATGATCTGAGCAACCCCGGTACGTTTGCCGCCGACCTGCTCCGCCCAAGCGTCCGGCGACCAGAGGCTTTTGCGATCTACGAGCACAAGTATCGTGTTCATGGGCTGTCAGATCCCACTTGATGCCGAACTACCCAGACATTCAAACCATAATGCCCACCCGGCTCAACGGCGCCGGCATAGGAAGAGCGCGCCGTGTTTCCTGGGGCTTAGTTCGCTCAGCATCTCAAACTTCAAAGCCGCTCCAAACGATTTCTCGATCATAGTGGGGCTAGGCACGAACAAGTGACGCCCTGTCTACCTATGATCTCTGCAAGTTCGTGCTCCACTCTTTTTTGGCTTCATTGAGACTTTTGCGGTTTGCACCCCCCGCGTAATCGGGCTCTGCAGCCTGGACAGGATCGTCCTCCCACTTGCAAACATCGCAAATTTCGTACGCGCTCAGCTGTGTGAATACTCGTGAGCCACAGCATGGACATGGCAGTAAATCATAGCCAGAACTGGTAGGAGACATGGTTTGTTTCCGGGGTCGATTGCATCCGTCGGACCGAACGTAGTTCCAGGCGCACCTTAACGAAGGTCTTTAGTGCCTGCCTCCAACCAAGCAGCCGCAGTCGGTTCAAAGTCAGGCCTTCAGTTCGATTGGCCTCGGGATATTTTGCATTGACAACATTTCCTCTGATTTCTACGTCGGGTCGTCCCCCTGCGCTTGAGATATTCGCTGCAAGACTTGCTCAGTTAACTGGCAACCAGAATATTCGAAGAAGTCATTGGAACTCACCATTTCTGAGATGCGACTTCGAGCGACTTTCGATAAGGCATGTTCAGTAGCGGGCTCCAGCAGGTCGTGAGCCTCTACCAGGCTCCACTCATGCGCATCAAGAGCCGACGCAACAATCTCATCCCAAGCATTCTGCACAGTTGGAATTTCTGCGGAGGCACCTGGCAAACGAAATGGTGATCGCGGCTTCTCGACCTTGTCGATCTCGCGCAACAGTTCTCGAGTGAGTGACGAGCCGATGACTGCGACCGCGAAAACCCGACGCCATTGGTCGTCATCCCACGCCAGTGCTCTGAACCACACCGTTGCACCGTCCGCAGTTCGTTCTCCGACACCTTCCATTACTCCGTCGTAGTACTTGCTCGCGACTATCCACTTGAGATAACTACCGCCCATCTGAGTAAATCCACATGCTATCCCCTCGCTCGGGGCAATCTGCAACATTCATTCTAGGCACTCAGCTTCGTCGGTCCCTAGGTAAGGATCTGGCGACACTCAGCCGGCTACGAATATCCAAGCGGAAACCAAATGCCTCGAAGCACCGGGTTACCCATGTTCGGGATCACATGCCCTTGGTCCAGCTCCGAGATCGTCACGTTTTCGACAATCTTCTCGATCTCGAATTCATGTCCGTTAAATACGCGGCTCTTCACCAGATCGATAACAGCCTGTTTGGATTCGGCCGTTACCCCGCAACCCAGATTCAGCGGCGTTGGGCGCGCAGAAGGTTTGAATGTGACCCAGTATCGAAAGTACATAGGCTATCCACCTCCTGCTTTCGGTACAAGAAAAGGCGCCCTTCCCGGCTCGAAGCGAGGTGCAGGCCCCAAGTGTGGAATATGAAGGCCAGGAATCAGACCTTCTGGGCCAAGTGACGGCAGAATTTGACCTTGAAAATTGGGACGGTTCGAGGACGGCGCCAAGTAGTCAATGTCACTGCGAGTCGTGCCGGGCGCGCCTGCTGGATCCTTGCCAATTGGCAAGTCGGATCCGACACCTCGACGAGTACCAGTTGCAGCTGATCAGACTACTTCGAGCCTCCGTCCTGCGGCATCGACTGCCTCCTGAATCTGTTTTGCTTCCGCAACAGTTAGATCGCCGAGCGGCGACGTTGCGCCAGCCCGCCTGAAGTACTTAAGGCGCTTAGCATACGGAATCAGCCCCACCGCCGCCCATAGCTGCAACGCTTCAACACCGGACAACGGCGACGTGTCCGTCACCAATTCGTAAGCCTTGCCGAGATGACACATCCCCGGGCGAGGTTTACCCGGCGCTCCCTTTTTGGGCGAGCGCGGCCAAGCGACTGCATCGCGGTTCTGCTCAGGAGGCGCCACCTACTATCAGTTTTGGTTACATCTTTTTGGTCGAAACTGCGTCAAAGTCCGCGCAATCGCCATGACTGAAGATCAGACTATTTTTCAGTGTCCGACAGCCCCTCGAGAACGCCCTTTATCGACTCCATAGCCAGCCATATACACGACTGGTCTACCACAAACATCCATTTCGCCGACATGGACGCACCGTTGCTATAACAGATTTTGAACGCCGGCTTGTCGGCCGAGTAGATCAGTCCGGGGTCATGGCAGACCGATAAAACGAGCTTCTGCCCAGCTGACTCCGGGGTTACCTGTCGCTCGAAATGTGTTGCGTCGTCGCGCCATCGACCCAGGTCAACCAGCAAATCCTCCATCGCAGCAATTTCCACCGGCACTTGCGCGAGAGAAATTTCGTAGTCGACGGTCATGTTTGCGCTGGCAAGGGTCCCGCCCCTTGCCCAGAAGCTCCGCCTGAGCGCCACAGCACAGAGACAGGTTCGCGCGTCGATTCTTGAGCCGATCGCAATATCGAATTGCTCTCTTCCACTATTGGAACTAATCGACCAACGGTTGCAGGGCGCATCTGAAATCATCAACGGTTTCTCACTGCTCATCTTTGGCGGCCCTCCGGATTGCCTTTCGGACGCCGGGAGTGCTCTTGCTTGCTGTTCAAGTGCTGCTCGGTACTGTCATAGCCATCGGCTCCGATCCAGAGTCAAGCAACTCATTCGGCTGAGTGCGCAGGCTATTGGTTGCGTGCGCCAAAATTCCAGCAAAAATAGCAAATTGATCCTAGTAGGCTAACGGCCATCCCGTCGTCCAGATAGGCCGGGCGCTCTACTGGCTGCGAGAGTAAGAGATCATCGAACTCACGAATGGGACACGACCTGCATACTTGCCTCCCAACCAATCAGCCGCAGTGCGATCAAAGTCTAACCTGACGGTTGATTGGCCTAGGCATATTGCCCATATGTGCAGACAATTAAATTGCGACAATACAATTTAGATACATTCGCTCTATCTGTCGTTCATCTGGCGAACTCACAAGTTCGACATGAGCTTATCGAGGACCGCCGACTAGACCGAGACCATTTTGGCTACCTTGTGCTGCCAGAGCCATTTCGAACAACAAAATTCTCAAGGCTCAGTGAATCGACCAGATTTTCGTCAGCGACTACGCGCCACGTAGCACTGTCGAACCCTTCGATCTCGATGGCCTTTTTCTTATCGTGAAAGCCTACTAATATCAGGTCGTTAAGATCCTCAATCTTTCTTGAGAATTCTTCGATCTCAGCTGAACTGAATGGGTATCCGGTCGGTGTCGAGCGCAATTTTCGCTCGAAATCTTGCATCGGCGAACCATTGAAAGGATCGCGCACGCCCCAGAATTCGTACATCAGCCAATTGACATCAACAAAAAATCGAAGATTATTTAGAATCTCGTAAAGTGATATTTTCTTGTCACCGAGCCACATTGAAAAATTCAAGACCTTCATTCACTTGATCTCCGGTTTCGGCATCGGCTCGGGCGCACCCCGCTGTCGCGTGCCGCCTGTCGGATTTTCACGATAGGGATGTTGATGCGGATTAGGGAAGGTCTGAATAAGTCAGCGCCAGCGCGCTCCAGAAGTGCTATTTCGCGCCGTGCGCATTGGAATTGACTACGAATTCGGACGAATCGCAGCGCGAAGGCCGCAATTTGTGGCTTTTTGCCCTCAACAAGCGACCTGCGGACGCAACTTCCCCGTCATCGCCAACAATCGCTTTCTCGCCATCCACAGATTCGATAGCGCGTACAGTGTTACTACCTGCGCTGTGTTCTTCGCCAATCCCTTGAAGCGAGCCATCACGTAGCCGAACTGGCGCTTCACCACACGGAATGGATGCTCCACGATCGCTCGGATGCTGGCCTTGTGCTTCTCCGCTTGCTCGATCAACTGCTTTTCACGCCCTTCCGGCATGGCTTTCACGCTGCTGCGCTTGCGCGCAATCTTCCACTCCAGACCTTTGCGCGCAGCGCTCTTGTCCGCACCGGTATAGCCTGCATCCCCGTAGGCCACTTGCTCTTTACCATGCAGCAGGTATTCCGCTTCGTTGACGTCTGCCTCGTTGGCCGCCGTCGTCGTTACCGTGTGCACCAGACCCGAATCCACATCAACACCGATGTGCGCCTTTATGCCGAAATACCACTGCTCGCCTTTCTTCGTCCGATGCATCTGCGGATCACGCTCGCCCTCGGCATTCTTGGTAGAACTCGGCGCCGAGATGATCGTTGCATCCACGATCGTTCCCCGCTTGAGCAGCAGACCTTTCCGCGACAGATACCCGTTCACCCGTGCCAGAATCTCCGGTGCCAACTCGAACTGCTCCAGCAACCGTCGAAAATTCAGGATCGTCGTCTCGTCCGGAATCGGCTTGGTCAGCGAAAAGCCGGCGAACTGCCGCATCGATGCGATCTCGTACAGCGCTTCTTCCATCGCCGGATCGCTCAGCCCGAACCAGTTCTGCATCAGATGAACCTTCAGCATCGCCTTCAGTGGATACGGCGGACGGCCATTCCCCGCCTTCGGATACACCGGCTCGATCAGGTTCAGCAGAATCGTCCACGGAATGATCTGCTCCATCTCCGCCAAGAACGTCTCGCGGCGCGTCCGTTTGCGCTTGCTCGCGTACTCCGAATCACCGAAGCTCATCTGCGACATCGACCGATTCCTGCTGGCGGGTTGACGCTGTTTCAGCACAAGGACTTATTCAGAGGTTCCTTAGGTGACTTTCCGTCAAATCAGCAATCCTCTGGCAAGTTTCATTGCTACCGCACGATCTTGGGATACCAGCCATTTTCCTGTAATTTCCGTTTCGCTTGATGCGATCAATTTTATGGCACCGTCCTGATGGTCGCGCCGACTGGAATTGGCCCGTTCGGGATCACAAACTATCTCTCACCGCCCAACATGCGGCCACCACCAACTGAATCGCTCAAATTACAGAATCACGAATCGGGGAGACGCACAAGGCGCAGGCTATTGATGAGATGATATTGCTGGCCTCCAGCGAGTTCTTCCGTCAGCTCCTGGCCAGCCCAGGCAGGTGTCATCAAGTGAAGGTGGCTCCCCTTTGACCTCAAATGCTCAAGCTTGCGAATGAGCAAGTCCAGACCCTCGGCGTCAAAACATAAAGCAACCTCCGGGTGCTCTCCCTTTTGAAGTTCTACAGTCAGCTTCATGATCCTCCTCCCATTTCGTATTTCTTTTTCTCCAGCGGCCCTTTGTAGGTTCTCAAGCGATTCACATCAACATGAGGCGGCTCGCCGAAGCTGTTGGCCTCGTCAATATGGTATGACCGTTGATTTTCCGGGTTCACGTAGCCTCCTTTTCCGTTCAAAGGATCAGGCCCGCGTGGTTCGAAGCCTTTTGCCTTAAACATCTTATCAATCTCAGTTGCCGTCTTATCTTTGAAGGGATTACCCAGCCCTTTGCCTGTACTACGACCGACACCACTCTTGAGATACTTCAGATTCTTAGCGTACGGAATCAGCCCCACCGCCGCCCATAGCCGTGACGCTTCATCACCGGACAATGGCGAAGTTCCCGTCACCAATTCGTAGGCGGAAGTGGCCACTCCCCCCGCGCCGGTGAAACCGCCAATCATCTCGACGCCCCTGGCGGCCTGT
>Ga0068852_100002272_pt1 | contig 13196 bp, 12 predicted proteins | sample KBSCornC22_FD_66594 | JGI IMG/M metagenome (GOLD analysis project Ga0068852, IMG submission 66594) | Corn rhizosphere microbial communities from Kellogg Biological Station, Michigan, USA - KBS Corn C2-2 | ecosystem: Host-associated > Plants > Roots > Rhizosphere > Soil ... | reverse complement strand
CGGCAGAGAGAGCCGACCATCAGGTCTGACAGTCTGACTGACTGCGCACCACCCAGACTCAAGCTCAATCCCGTTTCGGATGCGTCTCCGGTGTGCCGGCTGTGTCCGGCATCCCCAATGCATCCCGATTCCCTGCCCTGATCCTTCCAGTCTCGCCAGTCTCCCGCTCCGCTCAACGGTCAGAGGAGATTTGGAACAAGCCGATCTCCTGGATATCCTCGATGCGAGGAGAGCGCGGCTGAGCGATACTTCTTGGCCCATATCGTTTGGCATTTCTTGAGGGCAGCCGCCCGGAACCGACGAATGCTTCCCGAGTAAGAACGAATTCGCGCCCCGGCACTGCAGGGACGCGGTCCCCGGGTAGGAGTATCCCGATCAGATTCATTGGGTCAGCACCCGGAATCGTGATCTCGTCCCCGAGTTCCTGATGCCGCGCGGCGCGCAAACTATCGAGGACCTCGGGCAGGGCGAATTGCTCTCCACTGAAGCCAGTAACGAAGCGGCCGCCGCGAACTTCGCCTCGATCTTCCAGTCGACGGAACATGCGCTGCAGGATTCCCCAGCGCGGGATGTTCGACTCGAGCACGAGCAGGTCCCTGAACACGACTCCATATCGATTAAGGAGCAGGCGTGCGGCTGATTCGACTGCGGCGTCATTGAAGCGAGCTCGCTCGATCGCATCCTCGGGCGTCGGGGCATCACTTCGTAACAATGACCATCTGCCTGCTGCGCTCCGCGCCTTGCGATAGGAGGACTGTGCGGCACGCCTGCGATCCGGGTCAATCATGGAACGAAGCTGGTCAAAGCCATCGGCAGCAGCCAGTCCCGCCGACGCAAGTTCCCAGAGCGCATACTGGACCTCGATCGAACTGAGACCGAGGCCGCGTTCGATCTCTTCCGCGAAGCACGCTCCTCTTTTTGCCTGAAACTCCCAGATTCGAAGAGCATTCGGGGTGAAGGCTTGGGCGAGCTTTGTTTTGTCCACAGCTTTTTCACGTAGTGCATGATCAAGCCACGCCGCCGAATCGCGCAAATAGAACGTAATTGGAGCGGCGTTGGTAGGAATCACGCGCTGCGGCCCATTGCCATTCCCCTCGTGGAAAGCGGGATGCGGCGAAACACGACCCCAACCGATCACGCCCGACAGACAAAGATGATCGAGCCAGCGGGGATCGTAGTCCGCCACACGTAATGGCAGAATCGATCTTTCCCACTCGACCGCCGGCGCTTCGAACCCTTCCAGTTTTGAGATTGTCTCGAGCAATCCCACTTCGCCCGAGACCTGGGTTTGGGGCGCGAGGTGCTGCCACCTAAGCAGCCATTGCATGAAGGTTGAAGGCGAGACAGGTTCTATCTGCCGCCTGCGCATGCCTATCGTTAATTTGTGGATCCGCTGCAGAATGCGACGCTCACACCATTCCGTATCGAGTTCGTCCGAGGTCGCGGCCCGTTCAAAACTACCGCGCATCAATAGGCCCTGTGTCTCGAGCGAAAGGAATGCCTGGAGAACTGACCTCAGATCCAACGACAAACAGGTGGCAAACCCGCTGGCGCTCACGGGACCCAGCATCTGGATCCAGCCCTGAACGCACTTGCGATATGCGTCATCTCGCAACCCGGTTGCGTTCGCGCCGGTCCACAAGGCATCGACGAACGCGCGGCGCTCGGTCGCAATCCAGCACGGACTTCCATCGCGCTCGAAAATCTGAGCGCGTCCGGCACATGTCAGGCGCTCGAAGAGATCCGGCCAATGGCGCGAGCGGCTTTCATCAATCATGTAAAGCGGTAGCAGAACAACACTCATCAACAAGTCGTGCAGCTCGTGATGATCGCGAATGTCGGGCCAGGACTCAGATCTGACTGTTGCGATGGCCGCGGGATCCAATTTGCCCGGCCTCTCGAGAATGCTCGAGGGAATATCTCGATTGAGCGAGACTGCGCGGGATCTGCGCTCTTCGAGCCCAGCCTCGTCGAGAAATGCATAAGGGTATGCGTTGATCAACTCGTGGGCAAACTGCGACGGCACCGGAGTATCGACTGCCAGGCACCGTATGCTTCCATCCTGAATCCCGCGTAGCACTCCCAGAAGTCCATCAAGGTCCATTGCTTCTTGCAGAACGTCCTGCATGACTTCCCGCACCAAGGGATGATCGGGAATCTTGATGTCACCTTCGATGTTTTCAAAACACGCCGCAGCCTGCGGAAAGACACTGGCCAGCAGATCTTCCGAACGCGTTCTTTGCACCTGCGGGGCGATGCGTTTGCCTTTCGAATTCCGCAGAAGTTGCAGGCTCCGCGCTGCTGCCCAGCGCCAGCGAGTTTTGAACACAGGAGCCGCCACAGACGCCTGTTCGAGCAAGGTCTTTGTGGTCACTTCGGTCAGGAACTCAAAGACATCGGATAGCGGAAAGCTGTGCTGTTCGGCAAGAGAGATGTTGATCCCGTTGTCCGTCGCGGCTGCCTGAAGTTCAAAGTTGAATCCTCGGCAGAAGCGTTTGCGGAGAGCAAGGCCCCAAGCCTTGTTGATTCGGCCACCGAATGGGGCGTGAAGGATCAACTGCATTCCCCCGCCCTCATCAAAGAACCTCTCAGCGATGACTGTGCTCTTCGAAGGCACAACTCCGAGAACGGCGCGGCCGCTGACGATGTAGGAAATGAGCTGCTGCGCTCCCCACTCAGACACCCCGCACTCCTCCATCAACCACGCAGTGGTCAAGATGACGTCGGGCTGAGCTGGGGAAATGTACTCGGCCGATATATTCCGCGTTCGCTCGGAGATCTCCTCTCGCAGTTCACTGACACCCTCGGAAAGAATATCGGTGCGCTGCGGAGCTTCTCCGGTCCAGAACGGCACGCTTGGAGGCGCGCCGTGCGCATCTTCCACATGAACCTGCCCTGTAGCCTCGATCCGTTGCACGCGCCAGCTGTTATTGCCAAGCAGGATCACATCGCCGGGACTTGAATCGACGGCGAAATGCTCGTCCAGGGTCGCTATCTGAACGTTCTCTGGCTGCAGGATCACATTGAAGAGCGCCGTATCAGGGATGGCGCCCCCATTCGAGATAGCAATCATCCGCGCACCGCGACGGGGATGCAGTTCGCCGTGTATCCCGTCCTGCAGCAGATAGGCGCCGGAGCGTCCGCGGCTCGATTCAATTCCGTTGGCGAGAATTGTAGTGATCTCTTCATACTCGTCCCAAGTGAGATTTCGATACGGATAGGCTCGACGCAGAACCTCGAATAACGACTTCTTGTGCCAGGGTTCAGCTCCGCAGGCAGCTACGATCTGCTGCATCAGAACATCGATTGGCTGGGGAGGAATCTCGAGCCGGTCAAGTTCACCATTGCGAAGCTTTCGGACAAGGGCTGCCTGCTCGAGCAAGTCATCGCGGGTCGTCGCGAACAACCGGCCCTTGGGAATGGCTCCGCGCCAGTGCCCTGCCCTGCCAACTCTCTGCAAGGTAACCGCAATCGATCGCGTGGTCGAAATCTGGCATACGAGATCGACGTTTCCGATATCAATCCCGAGCTCGAGCGAGCCTGTTGCCACGAGGATCTTGATCTCGCCGCGCTTAAGGCGCCGCTCAGCGTCCAGCCGGAGCATGCGTGAGAGCGACCCATGGTGTGCACCAACATTCTCTGAACCGAGACGCTCTGCCAGCTCGAAGGCAACCCGCTCGACAAGCTTTCTCGTATTGACAAAGACAAGTGTCGACCGATGTGTCTCGGTATAGGCGGCCAGTTTGTCGAAGATTTCTTCCCACATCCCCTGCGAGGTGACGGATGTTAACTCATCGCTTGGCACCTCGATAGCGATGTCCATCTCTGTCGCTCTGCCAACCTGTACAACGGTTGCCGGTTCACGATGCGCAGAGCTTCCGGTGAGGAATTCGGCCACCAGCTCAATCGGGTTCTGTGTCGCGGAGAGACCAATTCGCTGAGGTGGACTCATTAGTCCCGTAATGAATACACCTGGAGAGAGCCGGTTCTCGCCGCACACCAGGGCATCCAGACGTTCGAGCGAAAGGGCCAAGTGTGCACCCCGCTTATCGTCCGCTATTGCGTGGATCTCATCGATGATGACGGTTTCGACACATCCCAGATGTTCGCGGCTTCGTTTCGAGGTGAGAAGAATGTAAAGCGACTCGGGTGTCGTCACCAGAATGTTAGGCGGGTTGCGCAGCATCGCGGCACGCTCTTTTTGCAGAGTGTCGCCTGTGCGTACTGCGGTGCGTATTCCCATCGACAGATAGCCACGTTCGAGAGCCAGCTGCTGGATCTCTCGCAATGGTTCTTCCAAATTTTTCTGGATGTCGTTCGAGAGTGCCTTGAGCGGCGAGATGTAGACAACCTGCGTGGTTGGTCGGAGCGTGCCCTCCAGAGAACGCCGAAACAAGCGGTCAATGCAAACCAGAAACGACGCCAATGTCTTGCCTGATCCCGTGGGCGCTGAGATCAGCGTCGGCTTGCCGGCGAGAATATTCGGCCAGCCGAGAACCTGCGGTTCGGTCGGTGTGCCGAACTTCGTTACAAACCACTCTTGAGTGATGGGGTGAGCCCAGGAGAGCTCATCGGGGAAGTCCATGAGGCATTCTAGCCCTGTTCGCTTTTTGTTTGCCTGTGGATCGGGCCTTATTCGTTTTCAATTATGGCTCCGTGATGTCTACAAGAGGTTAAGATCAAATGACCTAGAGCACAGCTCATGAAGCAAAAATTCAGGTTTTATGCGTACTCTTTGTGTTCGTATTTCACTGATATGGCGGTTCTGCTCCGATCCCGATCGATGTGGCTTCCCTCAAGATAGGCGTGCCCATATTGAGCTGGTTTGTCGAACCCTGCTCAGGTGAGGTATTGAAATTCATCGCCGTCAGTCGAATTTCTAGCTGCCGGAGCCTCCAAGAGGAATGCGGTCCCACAGCTCTCAAAACTGAGCTGCAATGGGTCCAATCGGAACGAGTCAAAAAACCTGGGATTTCAACCGATCTCACTTGGCGATTGAACCTGGTTCGGGACAGGGGGTCGGAGGTTCAAATCCTCTCTCCCCGACCATCAGATTCTAAACAACTTACAAAACTTGAAAGCCTCTGCCGAACATAACCCGCCCGGTTCCTTTTTGATCCTCAAGCTGCAGCCAAAAAGATTCATTGATATCTATGACATTGCGCAGTCGTTTGGGTTGCGAGTGAGTGGTCGGCAAATTCGGAACTATGCCCAATCTTTCGCCTTCCAAGTCTTGTCTTCGCACGAGTTCGAGTCAAAGTCCAAGGCGCAAGCTCTCTCCATCGTCATCCGTGAGCCGTCGGTGTATAGCGATGCAGTCAGCCACAGTGAACAGAATGAAGATAAGAACGATGCCCCAGGCGACAGAGTATCGGAAGGGATGTAGGGCACTGAGCGTGCCATAAGCGACAGCTGTAGCCGCCCCTACATGAAGACATAAAGCCAAAATCAGAAATGCAATCCACGCCTTGCGTACCATTGAACTCTCAGTCTCTCAAGATGCTGACGTCGCTGAAAGTGGAAACGCTTGGCAAGCGGGCAGCGCGATTCTGAGCGAGTTGTCGGCAACTCGGGAGTATGCCGTTTGTTCGCCTTCCTTTTCAAGTTGGCTGGGTAGGGCCGCCGTCAATGATCTGAGGTACCTTTGGAGTTGAAGAGCGGCTTGGACGTCCCGATGTTTTTTATCCCGCCTGTATGATGTGGCTTTCTGCCGGGACATGGCACAATTTCTTGATCTCCTCGCGGGTGAGTTCACGCCGCTGCTCGACACATCACGCCATCGTGATCACGTCTGGTCGGAACCCCTGAAAGTGTCTCGACGTTACGCGATGAAAAACGATGTTGCCTTCGCATTTGATATTGAAGTGGCATCCCGCGAACGGATTTTCTTTCTGCGGCGGATCTTTGTGTCCCTTCACTTCCACATTCCTGTCACGGCAGCCACAAGCGCGTCTTGTCTCGCTTTGACCCGGGGACCGCGAGTTTTCTAAGTCGCATTTGCCAGCCTTCGCTTCCTCGCGCTTTGGGCGGTTACGCGGCACTTTGAAAGAATCCGGGGAACGGCAACGCGTTGTAGGACCGCAACTGGCATTCCAGTTCGTCTTTTTGCAGTTGCATTCTCTGCATCGCGACTTTAATCCGTTCTAGCTCTGAGGTGGCGGTTTGGTATGCGAGACGATAGGCGATATTCTTGTGGGTTTGCATTGTGGTTTCCTCTAAAGCAACCATAGCCGGATGCGCAAGTCCGCCCCATCGCCCGAACGTCACATTGAGATACAACTCTCTCGCTTGGTTAATAACCCGGCACGGTCAACTATCGGGGCTGCGATATTGCAGGAGATATTATGTCCAGAAAACATTGGTTACAGGATGCGAGCGGAGCGATGAATCATGGGACGCGACACGGAGGCCCCGTTCGGAAATGCTCGGCTATTGGCCAGCTGAAGGCGTTTGTGCGGCTACTAGATCTGCAATGCGTTCGCGGGCGATGCGTTCGAGGTCGGCAGAATTGGCGGTTTTCGGGCCTGGGTCGGCTTCCATCTTCCGCAGAAACTCTCGGAGGGAGTCAAGCAAGGGGCCGCGAGGTGAATGCAGACTCATGGGGATATGAATGTTGCACAAACAAAAGTGCGGAACAACTAGGACTTACCCTTGGGGGCGCCGCGACGGGCAGAAGCCAGGCGGATATCAAGGGGAGGGGGCTCTATGCCGTCTTCAATTCGTTGCTACGCTCGCGATACCAAGCGACTATACCGGGGTTGCAGGTATGCAAGCGCTCCGCTCGATAGAGTTTGGATTCATCCTGGTCAGTTGCAACCGTGATGAAACATTCGCGGCAAATCGAATCCACTGTGCCGTCCGGCTTGTGGCGATGTGAGAAGTCGGTTTCGTTGGCCATCGCTGCCCATCCTCTGAAATGGCGATTGAGTCGCTGCTTTCTTATAGGACGAGTTAATGGACGATTGCAACAGCGGGAATGTAATCAGCAAGCTGCTTACTTTGATGGAGTTACCCGGTAAATCGATATACCCCAGGGCAGGTCGAAATGTTGAGGATGGATCTCGGGAGCACGCAATGGGACCTTTTTGTACATGAATGACAATTCGTTGATTTTGGAACCGGCTTCAGGCCATTCCGAAGGCTGGGCCAAAACCCAAGGAGGAAATAGCTGTCACCATGTCGCCAGCCGCCCCTATTTCCATACGTTTCTTTATTATTATGTATGTATGTTATTGATTATGAATGGAATGATCCTAAGAGCAAAAGGGAGGCCCTTGGTGACACGGCGACATTGGTGACAGCTCGGGGTATCTCCAAATCTCGCCGAGCCTCCCTTGGTAGCCCTCCGCCGCTCCCAAATTCGCACAAACAAAGAATTCTCGATGTCTAAGGAAAAGACCGAATTTTTAGTTATTGAGAATTGTTTATCTATAGAAATAAATCTGTTGCGGCTCTCCACGCGAATTCGCTTCTGATCAGGGTGCCGGATGGGGCGGCTATGAAGGACTGCTACGCGCTAAGGGTCTTTAAGGTGCGCGCCTGCGCTCAGAAGGATGCATGCGGAGGATTTTTTCAATGGGCTGGGATGGCCCGGCTGTGCAAGGATCTGGACGCAACAATCAAGAACAGGCCGCAATTGACCTGGGGAAATACTCTGCCCCGCATCCTCAGCGTGCACGAAGAGATGAAGACATTTCTCAGCGCACTATTTATCGAGGGCGCCCGTTGACGCCGCCGGCGGACCGGCGACAATGAGCGGTTTGATGAACAACCGAAAGGAGAACTGCGGGGCGAAGAGTTCGTGTTCGAAACGCGAGGTCAGCAGCTCCGAAGGAAGATGTTCATACGTTCGATCTCCGCATCGCGTTCGCGCCGGAAAACCCGGTCGCGCGGCGCGGATTCCACGTAGCCGAATTCGGCCTCAAGCTTGCCGTTCTTCATCGCCAGGTTGGCCCAGCCGATGACGCGATCGCGCCACAACAGCGGCAGGGCATAATAGCCGCGAACGCGCTTGGAGGGCCGCGTGTAAGCCTCGAAGCGGTAGACCCAGCCCCAGAGGCGCTCGAACCGGTCGCGGTCCCAGACAACCGGATCGAAGGGCGCCAGCAGCCGGACCTTGTCATCGGCATCGGTTCCCTTCCGTTTCCATTCCGTCGGCCAGTACCACGCGACGCCGTCCACCTGCTCATGCGCCAGCCGATCCGCTGCGCGTTGAATGGTGGCTGTGATCTCGTCGCTCCACTGTGGCACAGCATAGCGAAGGCGGCGCAACAAGAATCGAAGCGATGAAAGCGGCAGTGGCGCGTAAACGCTGATCGCCACGTCGGCGAGGGCGTCGAGCCGCAACCGCAGGGCCGTCGGATTCATGGGAACAGCCGCATGCTCGTGCACGGCATAGACGCGGATGCCGGCATCGCGGCGCACCACCCGCAGCAATCCCTGGTAGTGCATGTTGTCCAGCAAGTGCGTGGTGGCGTTCGACTGTCCTCCCCAGTAATTCTGGACCTTGCCGTGCGCGAAGTGCGCGTCAACCTCTTTGGGGTGGACGGGACCGCGCTCGCGAATGAAATCGAGCAGCATCTGCGCGCGCTTGCGACGCGCCGCAGGCCACGGCAGGCACCCGGCCGCGGGCACGCCACTCTGCGACCGTGGATGCATGAGCGCCTGCAATTCGCGCGTGACGAAGCCGTAATTGATGAAGAAGTCTTCCTCGACCCCGAGTTTCGCGTAGCGGCGCTCTAAGTCGCCGGCGCAATAGTCGCTCACCCGATGCCGCAGGATCAGGTCCTGCGCGCGGGCAGGCGCACGGATCGGATCGGCCTGCACGAATTGCAGGCGATGTAGCGCGCGCTTCAGCGTCGTCGGCGGGAAGAGGCTTTGTGCGACCGCCATGCGCCGCAATTGTTCGATGCTCACGGACATGGAGAGATGTTATCGAAGCGGGCGCAAAACGGAATAGGGTTGGCAGCGTGAGGGATCGTCACCCGCAGGGCGGAGACCCGCGGGGCTCCGGGAGTCCTGCGCATGCGGGCGAGTAGAGCCCGGCCGGCACTGCCGGACACGCCCGAACAATTGGTAGCTATCGAATATCCGCTCACAGTAGCCGCACCGACCACCCTGGCGGCGATCCCATGCAGGGCTTCCGGTTGGGCACCTGCTTCAGCCATACCTCCTGCGGCCCGCCCCGGCATTTCGAGCAGCGCAGCTTCCCGACAGCATCGCCGAGCGCGCTCTCGGGATGGCGCCTGAGCAGGAGCCGCACCGGATAATCAACCATGCCCTTGCAGCACTGTATCTCGATCCAGCGTGTGATCAGCGCCGACAGGCGCGGCGCGCGGGTTTTCAGGCGGCGGAAAGTTATAAGGCCATACGGTCATGCCGACTCCGATAGCATGCCGAAAAGAACAAAACAAGAACAGATTGCTCCATGAAACCGCCTCACGCGATGGCCCGCCGTGAGGCGGGCCATCTGGCGAAGCGGTTAGGCCGCGCTTCGCAGCGGCGCTGGCAGCCAGCCGGTATTGGCGACCTCACGCTCCGCGATGTTCGCAAGATCGGCTTTTTTCGCCTTCAGCCAGGCAGGCGCGACCGCGCCGTCGCGCGCTTCGCGCAAGGTCTCGACGATGGGTCTTTCGATAGCCTGCCGAAGAAATTGCCGGCGGTCGGCGTGAACCACGTTTCCATGTCGAGCGACAGCGCATCCGCCAAAGCCTGCGCATGCACAAGCCGCTCGCTATCCGGCCGGTCGATCTTCGCCTGCACCGCATTGACGCTCAGGCGGCACAGAAGGCGAGGAGATCAAGCAGCCGATCCTGACTCTGCTCAAGGCGCCACGCAAACAGGGCTTCCGCATTGCCGGGCAGATATTTCGCGCCATGTCTCTCTTTGTTTCCTGAAGCTCGCGTGCTTTCGAGCCGTCGGCGAGTTTCAGCGAAGCCCACTGCGAGGAATCCCTCACGCAGCTATCGCCCTGGTGCCCCGTAGAAGGCATCGAACGCCATCGCATGCACAACCGCCGCAAGCGCCACATGCGGCTGCTGCGACAGCGTCACCGCAAGGGCTGCCGTACGATGCGTGGTCAGGCTTTCGATCAGGCTGTGGGGCAGGGCGTCAGCGTCGGCGTCACCGTCACCGGCGCCATCATCATCGGCGGCGTCGTCGGCATCGTCGCCGGCTGTGTCGGCGGCTGCGGCATCCTCGGGCGCAATGAGGCCGCGGCGGACACCGAGAGTACCGTCGGGATCGAGATAGACGACCGCGCCGGCGATGGCCAGGATTTCGGCCGGAAAGCAAGTCTCGCCGGATTCAAGGTCGTCGATGCGGCGCTCGATGTCGTCGAAGCGGGCCTGCTGCGTTTCGTCGAGATCGTCGAGGTCAGTGAGCTTCTCCTGCTCCATGACGAGCAGGTTGAATTCGGCTTCCTGCTCGGGCTGCAGCGGAACAGGTTCCTCATGCCGGCGGCCGTAGTCGGACCAGTCGCTGTATTCGAAGGACGGGCGAATCGCGACCCATTTCCAGCCCTCGGCCCGCACGTCAGAGGCTTCGGCTTCGAGCTTCTCTGTCACGAGACGGTCGAGCAGGATCGGATCGAGGATGAAGATGCCGTCCTCGTCCGCGCGGAACAGATCCCGGCGAACGGCGCCGCCCGGCCGCTCGTAGGGGGCAAGCGTGACGAACTGAATGCGCCGGTCAGATGCCGCGATCTCGTGCTCAGTAACGACGCCGCGGATCGTGTCGGGATCGCTGTTCCACTCCGAGAGATTCGCGAGCCCGCGGTCCTGCGCCGCATGATCGTCGGTGGCGGCAAACGCCATCACCTGCGCAAGCGAGAGTTCATCGATCCGGTAGGCTGATTCTCGGCAACGCCAAATCGCTGCAGGTGATAACCGTCGACGAAGATCCGTCGCATGTCACGCCGGTGGAAGAGATTCTGGAGATTTTCGTCCGCGTGAACTCCGGGGGGCTGGTGCTTCAAAAGTCAGACCTGTTGATGAGCCTGCTCGATCTGACATGGAACGATATTCAGCCGGAGCTTCAGACGATCGTCCGGGAAATCAACGATAGGCGACCTTTCGTTTTCACGCGGGACGATGTGCTGAAAAGCCTGCTTCTGGCGGAAGGCGCGGAGACGCGCTTCGATAAGCTGGTGAATGATCGCAAACAGCTTGAGCAACTAGCGAAGAAACTGCCGGCGCACATTCCCACAATGAAAAGAGCGTGGCAGATGCTCGGCGTGATCTTGCAGGACGACTGCAAGATTCATTCGGAACGCTTCTTCCGCGGCGGCCACAATTCCCTGCTCCCGTTCGTGCTGTTTCTTTCACAGCATGAGCAATTGTCCAACGGCGACAAGAGGAAGATTGTTCTCGGCATTTACCTCGCCATCATGAGCGGCGTCTTCAGCGGCGCTGAGGCGCGCATGGGCTCCTTCGCCAAAAACAAGGTCTCGGCAGCAAGTTCATTTCCGCTGGAACAGCTGGTGGCCCTTGTCAAGCGCGAGTACGGGGTCAAGTCGCTCGATGACCTGCTCAGGAAGCATCTCGATCTTGCCCTGAACATCGCGCATGGCGGCATCACTCTCGATCGCAATCCCGAGGAGCTGCAGCGGGACCACATCTTCCCCAAATCGCGGCTGGAGAAGTCAGGCTATCCGTACGAGACGGTTAATCACTACGCGAATTTCCACTTCCTGCGCGGCGTTCGACAACCTGAACAAGCTGGATAAAGCGCCGCATGAATGGTTCCGGAATCCCCTAAGGAATATTCCGTCTTACTCCGATAAGGATCTTGAAGAACGGCTGCTCACATGGGATGACCTAGAGCCTGGTCATTTCGAGGCGATGATCGAGCAGCGGGGGAAGAAGATCCGGCAGAATGCCGAAAAGCTCTTCGGGCTGTCGGAACAGGAATTCAATGCCCTGTTTGCCGATAAGGAGACGAAGCCTGAAACGGAGAGCGACGAGGAAGGCGACTCCGACGGCGCAATCAGGCGAAGAACTTCTGGCAGTCGCCACGGAGCGCGGAAATGCGGCACTCGTCGAGGTGTGCCGCAGGATGGCGGTCGATGAGTGGGTTACAGAGCAGCGCGGACACGGGCACGGTGGTTCGTATCGCTACTGGCGGAGAGATTTGAACGAAAAGCCACGCGTCATCTTTGGCATTGCGCTAGCGCCGGCCCGGTTCGATACGCCGAAGGGGAGCTGGATATCTGGATGTGGCCCCGGGTCGTCTACGAAGTGACGAAGAGTGTCGAGTATGCGGAGCGCCTTGTCTCGCAATTAGCCGACTGGTTCGACCGGGATTCTCAGAGCAAAGCGAAACAGGCAGGCGTTCAGGCCTGAGCGAGATATCGCGGGGTAATCTTGGACAGCCCGGAAAGCAGGCCCTAGCGTTGCGTTTCCGACCCTCAAAAGCTAGAAATAGGTACCTATAATCAAGAATTTAGCATGATGTGCTTGTAAATATACAGCATTATTTGCTTGTATCGGTACAGCATGATATGCTTGTATCCGTACAACATAAAAAGCTTGTATATATCCGACAGGACTGGTCCCTGTTATGCCCGCACCCAACGAAAAACTGGCTGAATCTCTGGGGGTCCTTCAGGAGCTCCAGGAGGGCGGCCGCCGGGTGTTCCGGTCCGACGACCTGAGCCGCACGCATCGGGAACGGCTGCTACAGAATGGCTTCCTGCAGGAAGTCATGAAGGGCTGGGTTATCTCATCCAGCCCGAGCGCGCGCGCCGGCGATAGCACACCCTGGTACGCCTCGTTCTGGGAATTCTGCGCGCAATATTGCAATGATCGCTTTGGAGAACAGTGGCATTTGTCTCCCGAGCAGTCGGTTCTCCTGCACGCTGAAAATACCGTCATCCCGACACAGGTGGTCGTGTACAGCCCCAAGGGCACGAATCACACGATGGAGTTGCTGTTCCGCACCTCGCTGTACGACTTGAAGCAGGCGTATATGACGGCGCCGGCAGACGTCTCGGTGAGGAACGGCCTGCGCCTGTTTTCGCCGGCGGCGGCTCTGGTGAAAGCGACAGAGGCGTTCTTTACCCGCAATCCGATTGAGACCCAAGTTGTCCTCTCAACCACAAGAGATGCCTCCGACCTGCTGCGCCACCTTCTTGATGGCGGTCGCACGGTAAAGGCGGGTCAGATCGCGGGCGCATTGCGCCGCATCGGCAGGCCCGA
>Ga0068852_100002271_pt1 | contig 13201 bp, 17 predicted proteins | sample KBSCornC22_FD_66594 | JGI IMG/M metagenome (GOLD analysis project Ga0068852, IMG submission 66594) | Corn rhizosphere microbial communities from Kellogg Biological Station, Michigan, USA - KBS Corn C2-2 | ecosystem: Host-associated > Plants > Roots > Rhizosphere > Soil ... | reverse complement strand
ATCGAGGCGGCGCGCGCCGGAGATGCCGGACGCAGCTTCGCCGTCGTTGCTGCTGAAGTGAAGAAGCTCGCGCACGATACGCGCGCCGCGACCAGCCAGATCGCTTCGACTGTCGGCGAGCTGACTCGCGAGGCGAGCGCCGTCACGACCGAGATCAAGACCGGAGTCGAGCGCAGCCGCGCCGCCCAGTCGGGCTTCGGAACCATCAGCGACACCGTCCGCGAGGTCAGCGAGATCGTCGGCATGGTCGATCGTCAGACCGAGGGCATCGCCCATTCGACCAGCATGATCCAGACCAGCGTCGACCGGGTGAAGGCCGGCCTCACCGACTTCGCTGGCGATGCGAGAACCAATGGCAGCGAACTCCTCACCGTGGAGAAGCGGCTCGGCCATCTCACAATGCTGACGAACACCATGCTTGACACGCTTGCCAATTCCGGCGCCGAGATCGACGACACGCCCTTCATCCTCAAGGCGCAGGACGCCTGCCGACAGATCACGACCGCGATCGAGCGCGCGATCGAAGCCGGCGAGGTCAGCGTCGATGATGTGTTCGACCGCGACTATAAGATCGTCGAGGGTTCGAACCCGGTCCAGTATGATGTCCGCTTCAACCTTGCCGCCGACAGGCTGGTGCGCCCGATCCTCGATCGTACCAGGGCAAGCGACAGTCGAATCCTCGCCTCGGCGATCGGCGACATCAACGGCTATCTGCCTACCCATCTTTCCGAGCGCTGCCATCCGCAGGGCGCCGATCCGGTGTGGAACGACGAACATTGCCGCAACAAGCGCATCATGTTCGACGACACGACGCGCATGGCGCTCGCGAGCGACAAGCCAGTGACGATGGCGACCTACCGGATGGTGCTCGGCGAGAAGTTCATTCCGGTGAAGAACGTCTTCGTTGCGGTGTGGATCAAGGGCCGGCGCTGGGGCAATTTCGAGCTTGCCTATAGGGACGATTAATCGGGAAGCGGCAGATCAAGCTCGCCACGGAGCGGCACGCTCCCTTCGACGGCGAATTCTACACAGTTTGGCGCGTTCAACCAAGACGGCCATCGCGAAAGAACACCTTCCGAAAGCTTACCTGGCCATAAACCTCGTCTTTACGCCCTTGCGTTAGGACCGGTCCAATAGGCTCTGCCTGGTAGATCTCGGACGAGGGAAAAGGAATGGCGAGTAACCGGTCAATTGATCCGATACCGGTCAGCGTTGCCGCGGCCCAGCTCGCCCGGGTCGCCGGCCAAGGGTCCGCGCGCCATTCACATCTGCTGTCGTTGCTCGAGGGCACGGGTCCGCATTCCGGGCGCGATATCGCCGACGCAGTCCACCTGCTGTGCAGCCTTCATGGTCGCTATCCCGGACTCGTCGAAATCGCGCTTCAGCGTTGTCCCAAGGGCATTGCACGCGAGTGGCTTTCCCGCGCATCCGACGCGTTCGAGCGCGAGCGGCTCTATCTCGTCAGGCTGACGTCGGGGGTCGGCCCGCTGCCGAGCACGCCAGCCGCGGCCGAGACCGAAGCGAGCCTGCTCGCGGCGCGTCATGCGGTCGAAACCCTCGCGATGTCGGAGCGTGATGGCTGTGCACTTGGTGCCGCCACCGCGCTGGTATGCGATTGGTGGCCGGTGCGCCGCCTCTTGGATCGCGCTGCCGCTCGTGCCGGCATCGAAGCGCCCGCACCTTCATTGCCTGACGAAGCGTCGGTCGTCGCCATTGTCGAGGAAGCGACAGTGACTCCGGCCAGTGCCCGCGCGCTTGCGTTCGGCGGGGAGCAAATGCTGCTCCAGCACCGGGCCTTGTTCGACCTGCTGGAAGCGCGGGCGGAAGCTCGCGGCGATTTCTAAGCCGCCTTCGCGAGGTCCGACTGGAGGTTCGCGCCAGCCGGCTCGGCAATGTTCCGCCTAGCGGTCGAAGCCTTGGGTTTCGGGAACAGCAGCCGCGAAGCGAGCACCATTAGCCCCAGCCCGAAATAGGTGGCGAACGCGATCGGAAGGTTCCAGATCACCGAAATGGCAAGCGGGATCCGCAGGAAAATCGGATTGAAGCCGAAATCCTCGCCGATCGCTTCGCATACGCCCAGGATCGTGTGTGACCGAAGGGGCAGGGCGACCTGATTTTCTTGCGCTTCCATTGCTCACTCCACTTGGCAAATCGTTCTGCCTCTTGCTGAGCAAGAGCCGTGCCAAAATACGAAATACTGAAATATCAACGCTTTACGTCAAAGCTGATCGGTTGAAATCGCAAATCCCACCACGTGCTGCTCCGCACAGTTGGGAATTCACACCTTATGCTGCAAGTGCGATATTGCGCCGCAACATGAATATTCGATCAACGGCGGCAAAATGGGTCATGCTGCGGCCCGTTTCAGGAGCGTGAGTCGATGTTTCGCAAGATGATGACGTCGAAGATCCACTGCGCCACGGTGATCCAGGTTAGGGGCGATCTGCTTGCCGTGACCTGACGTCACTCACCGTCAGAAGCCGCCACGGCGGCGGCAAATAGTCGGTCGACATGTAATAATAGAATTCACATTGCCCGGCGTCGCTGCGGTTGATGCCCTTGGCGATCCCGAAGGCGACGTCGCCGTTGAACACGGGCCCGCCGCTGTCGCCGGGAATGCAGGACGGGCCTTTGACCGTCACCCAGGTTGGAGAGCAGGGACCGCCGCACAGATCGCCCGGCGGCGCATAATCGGTGAGCTCGACGGTCGCGCAGCTGTAGCCCGAGCTTTCGCCGTAATGACAGACGAAGTCGCCGGCGCGGGTGCTCGCGACGCTGCGCCAGGTCTCGACCTGCCGAAGCGATCCGGCGCCGCGGTCGGCATAGAAGAGCGGATCGGGCGAGTTCGCGCTGCCGTTGATCTGAACATCGCGATAAGCGAGCCCCCATGATCCGATCATCGGCAGCGTCGTGCTGCTACTCCCATCCAAATCGACATAGGTCAGCTGGTCGGGACAGTGCGCGGCGGTGGTGATCGCGTTGATCTCCCCGTTGGTGACCACGAACCCGCTGGTGCAGCGGTTCCGGTGCTGGGTAAGCAGGTTCAGCCCCTCGACCAATCCGCCGCCGTCGACGCTCATGTTCGATTCGATGAGCCGATTGACCGCTATGCGGACCGGCACTCCGCTCAGCTGCTCGGCTCGGGCGTGGATCGCATCGATGCCGAGCTGCGCCGCTTCCGCCGGCGTAATCAGGAGCACGACCTCGCCGGTCCGCTGGTCGTATCCGGCGCCGCGCTCGCCGGGCAGCTCGCTTCTGAAGTCGATCAAGTGACGGCGCATTGCGGCGACAGCTTCGGCGTGGCTGGCTTTGGCGCCGACCCTGAAGATGATCGGCACGCCCGCAGCGCTTCGGTCCGGAACGGGCTCGGGACCGGTCAGAAGCACGACAATGCGATATTCGGGAACGTGCTCGATCGAAATTCCCGCGAGCCGGTCGGTGAATTCGCGCGCGATGGCGTCGGTGGTGGCAACGCTTTCCTGCTGCGCCTTCAGCCGGCGAACTGCCTCCCTCTGCGTGACACCGAACTGCTCCGCATATTGGGCGGCATCCTGAGCGAGGGCCTGCTCATGCGTGTGGACCGTCTCGGCTGCCGCGGCGGTCGCAAAGACAAGCAACAAAAGAGCAAGAATCCACCGCATCGACAGGCGCTCATTCCATTCCCATGTTAAACCGCAACTGAAGGAGAAGCCGGCAAATGGCCACCACCGCCGCCACATTCGACCTTACGCCGCCCACCGAAGATCAGTTCGACAGGCTGGTTGCCGACCTCAGCGACGAGGAACGCCACGTCCTTCTCGAGCATGGAACCGAGGCACCCTTCTGCGGCGTCTTTCTTCAGGAGAAACGCCCAGGAGTCTTCACGTGCCGCCAGTGCGGTTTGCCGCTGTTCCACGGCGGCACCAAGTTCGAAAGCGGCACCGGCTGGCCGAGCTTCACCCAGCCCTTCGCCGACGGGCATCTCAAGACCATCCGCGACGCCAGCTACGGAATGATCCGCACCGAGATCGTCTGTGCCCGCTGCGGCGCTCACCAGGGCCATGTCTTTCCGGATGGACCGCCGCCGACCGGCCAGCGTTATTGCATCAATTCGGTCAGCCTCGCGTTCACTCCTGCGGGAGAGCGGCTTCCGGACAAGCTTGGCCGGGGCGCGCCTGAGGGTGAACCGATCGAAGGGTAAACAGAAGACATGGCCGAACCGCGTCGCGCAGGCGAGGGAGTTCCTTTTCTCGCGCTGATCCTGCTCCTCTTGGTCTCCGCCGTGATCGGCGGAGTCATCGCGCGCATGCTGCCGATCGGCACGGGCAGCGCGATCGAGCCGCGAACGCTCGCCGTTCCGGCCGAAGACAGCCTCTCGCCCCTGGTCAAGAAGACCGCTCCGGCAGTCGTCAACATCGCCACTCTGCAGCCGTCGCCGGCCGAGCAGAACCCGCTTCTCCAGGACCCGTTCTTCCGTCGCTATTTCGGTATCCCCGACGCAGCGCTCCAGCCGGCGATCGCCGCGGGCTCCGGCGTGATCGTCGACGGCAAACGCGGGCTGGTGATCACCAACTTCCACGTCGTGCGCAACGCTCAGGCGGTCGAGGTCGGGCTGAAGGACGGGCGGAAGCTCCCTGCTGACCCCGTTGCGCTCGCCCCGGACCTTGATCTTGCCGTGCTCCGGATCGAGGCGAAGAATCTTCCGACCCTGCGGCTCGGCGACAGCGGTAAGCTCCAGGTGGGCGACTTCGTCGTCGCGATCGGCAATCCGTTCAACCTCGGCCAAACCGTCACCAGCGGGATCATCAGCGCAATCGACCGGCCTCTGGGACAAGGCGATCCGAGACGTTTCATTCAAACCGACGCACCCATCAACCCGGGCAATTCGGGTGGCGCGCTGATCGACCTTCACGGCGATGTGATCGGCATCAACTCGGCGCTGTTCAGCCCAAGCCAGAGCGAAGCGGCCGCGGGCAACGTCGGCATCGGCTTCGCCATTCCCAGCAACGATGTGAAGAGAATCCTCGCCCAAGCCGAGCAGCGGCTCGACCAGTAGCGGTCAGGCTGCGTTACGCAACCGCAACGTAAGGAACTCGCGTTCAAGCCGCAACGTTGGCCGATTGAGCGTGGGAGCTGTCGCGTAACATCGTGGACGGTGTCCCAAATGAAACATGAAACTGTCGATCTGATCGAACAAATCGAACGTTGCCGACGACTTGCCAAGTCCCTGACCGACGATCAGATGCGCGATGCGCTGGAGGATCTCGCCGGCACTTACGAGGCGCAGCTGAAGCGATGTCCGCCGAGCGGAGGCTTCATGCTCCGCGACGCCCCCTGACCGTCGGCTAGCGAACGGCATCGGAACCTAGCGGTCCCGCGCGGCTTCCACGTCTATGACTTCCGATCGCCGCCAAGCCGCCGCCGAGTTCAAACGGATCCTCAAATGGATCGTGGGGATCGCGGTCGTGATGGTCGCGGGTGCGCTGACCTATCTGCACCTGACCGGCGACCTCGACGCGAACATGGTGATCGCGACCACAGCCGGAGTCTTCTTCTCGGTCGTGCTCGGCTGTGGATTGTTCGCCGCGGCCTTCTTCAGCGACAAGAGCGGGATCGACCGCCAAGTCAGCGACTCGACGCTCCGGGAACGCGAGCGAGACGACAACTGACCGATTTCAGCCGAGGCGTTCCTCGTCCTCGGCTTCAGCCACTTCGAGGTCGTTGGAGTTGGCCGCGAGCTTCAGCCGGTAATCGTCGACCACCGAATGACACAGCTTGAGGCCGCGCGTTAGCGCCTCGTTCACTTGGTCGAGCTCCGCGGTTTCTGGCTGGTTTTGCGGTTCGGACACTGGAAAAGTCCCGATTAACTTAGGTTATCGGCCCAACGCCACGAACAGAAGCAGGTTCCTGGGATTCCAATGAAAATTTCGGCCCCGGTGCCGAGCGTGACATTATAGCCATGCTGGGGAATGCGCTTCCCCTTACAATTAGCGCCAGGCTAGCCTATGTCGGCTTCGCTACTAGCGCAAATTGACGGTCTACAGGCGCGGGGCTTACCGCGCCCTTTTTCCTTCTCTCGGCACTCCTAGCACGAAGCGGCCCGCCTTTCGGGCCCGCACTAGAAGGAAAATGAAATGACCACTGGAACTGTTAAATTCTTCAACGAAAACAAAGGCTATGGCTTCATCGCGCCCGACGGCGGCGGCAATGATGCATTCGTCCACATCAGCGCCGTCGAGCGCTCGGGCCTGCGCAGCCTGCGCCAGGATCAGCGCGTCAGCTACGATCTCCAGGAAGACCGCCGGGGTAAGATGGCGGCCGTGAACATCAAGCCCGAAGAGGGGTCGAGCGACCAGCCCGCCGACACCGCGAGCGACGAGGCCGCCGATACCGCGAGCGAATAATTGGCCGGGCCGATTATCCGCAGCTCGAACCTGCAATTCTTCCTCGCCCGTGCCGATCAGGCACGGGTGGAGGCGGAAGCGGCGACGCTCGACCATGTGCGCGAGCGTTGCCGCCGGTCCGAGGCGGCATGGACGGCGCTTGCCGATAAGGCGCGGCGAAGCGAGCAGCTGCGGGTCGAGGAAGCCGAGCGTAAAGCCGCGGCCCTCGAATCGGCCCCTGGCGTGCTGAAAACCTGAGGATCTCGCTAGAGCCCGCTGCCGCTGCTGCGCTCGATTCGCTGATAATCGATCTCGATCTGCACCCATGAGCCGACTAGCGGAACTCCGTTCTTGCGCGGGGGCCGGACCCGGAACTGCCAGGCGGCCTGCCTGACCGCGCTCGCGAGGTGCGAGCCGTGCGGTTGCTGGTCGAGCTCGATGCAATCCTCCACCCGGTCGCCGGGAATCGTCTTGCAGGCGATGAGGCCGTAGCCGTCGGGCGCGTCGGGCGGCAGATAGCCGCTGAGCTCGGCATCGGTCGGATGGCGCGCCCATTCCGCCGCATAGAGCGTCTCGCCGTGCGGGCCCGTGCCCACCACTTCGGAATCGCCGGCGCTTCCCGAGCCCCCCTTGGGCAGGTTGCGAAGGTCGGCGGCGGCGAGGTCGGCGCTGCTCATCTCGAGCAGCGGCGAAGGCTTTACCTGTGACGACGGCGGGACGGCGATCGTCGGCTTGGCGGGGAGGGCGATCGGCGGCGGCTTCGTCTCGCGATGCGCGGCGGCCTGCCGGACCGGCTCGCTCTTTGCCGGAGCCCCGGCGGCGCTGTGCGATTCGGGCAGCAGGTCGACGACCAGCGCGTGGCTGATCTTCTTCGCGTCGGGCGCCAGTCGGCCGAGCGTCAGAAGCATCAGCAGAAGCCCGACATTGACCGCGACCGCAAGCGCGAGGCCCGAGGCGCGGCGGCGGAGCGGCGGGCGCTCGTAGGGCAGAGTAAGCCGGTAGGCGGACAAGGCGGGTCGAATCTGTGTTGAGTGTGCGTCGCGTGCGGGCGGACACTAACCGTCCCCAACTTGAACCGCGAATGAAAAACGGCGCGGGGCAAGGCGAAAACGGTTCGGGGAAGCGGCGATGCGCGCGGCGCACCGCCTGAGGTAGGGGAGAGGGCCGCGGCGGCGCACCTCGCGCATGGTGGTAGTGCCGCTGGAGCTCGCTAAAGTTCAACGACACTACCGAGAGTTGGATTAAGGCGCGGCTCGTTAGCAGCCCGTATGCGAAGATAGTTACCGTTCCTAATGCGATTCTGGGCCGGCGGCGGCGTCCTCAGCCGCAACGACAGAGTAAATGTCTCTCAGCATTTTGCGAGAGTTCTGGAAGTAATGGGTCATCGCTTGGAGCCCGTCTTCCGACAGGCTGAGAAACGATCGTCTCCCGTCCAGCGGGTCATCGACTCGTTCGACCAGCCTATGCTGCCGCAGGACGTTGATCCACCGCAGGGCTGTCGTCGCTGGAATACCTGTGGTCAACCCGACAGAAGATATGGGAACTCGCCGCCCTTCCTGCTCTGCGACGAAGAGCTCGAGGAGAATATCCCAGGCCGAATCCGACGACAGCGACGACTTGAAGAACCGCGCTCGTGACGCGCGGACGCGAATCTCAAATCGAGCAAGGACCGCCACGGCCTCGGGCACACCGAAGTCCCAAGGCTGCGGTCCTATGGCCATGGCAGCCACTGCGTTTTTGGCGCCTGTGGCTGCCCCCCGACCATTTGTCATTGCTTCCGACATCGCTGTGATTCCTGCACTCTGGCGAAACGTTGCAGGTAACTAAGACGTTCGAAGCCGAAGTGAAGCATTAGACCAATACGGTCTAAACGAACCTACGTAACCATTTCGGTTTGATCATCAACACGGAAACAAGAAAGTAGCGAATAGAGGAAGAGATCTCGTCACCCCACTGACGAGCGAAGGCCCGCCGGTTGCATAATTGGCGGGCCTTCTTTTGTCAGCCGTCCGAATCGGATGAACCGGGACCGCTCTCCGTAAGATCAATTACCTCTTGGAGCTTCGCCCCGATTTCTAGCGGAAGCGCCAAGGCGTCGGCGAGATCCAAAGCTTCTTTCAATAATCGCTTGAAATGACGCTTCCCGTCACCGGCAGCAGCTACCTGTGCAGATGGTTGGCGTTGAGACATTACGCACCCCGAGCTTGGAGGAATACGCGCCCCCTCCCCACTTGGGCCGCACCATCCGCAGTTCAAATATCATATCCGCTCCGCGTCTACACGCCTCTTGCGACCGTCCCGGAATAATACAGGTCCAGCCGATTGCGAGCCGTGGGCGTCAGGCTTACAAAAGCCGTCCTCAAATCGGTCGGATGAGGGTCGCGTCGGACCAGGTCTTGCGCCACCAGAAAATTTAGCCAGCGGATTGCGGTGGTCATCGATGCGCCTGACGCTTTAACCAGACCGCCGACCGTCTGACGCTGTCCCGACAGATCGAGAATATACAATGCCAGCAGCATGTCCCAGGCGGTTTCGCCGAATATCGCACTGTTGAAAATTGCCAGCCGCCTTCGGCGATTCCCAAATTCGTCTCGTGCCCGATCGACCATGGCCTGGCGGCTCAAGGTCTCCGAAGGTTCAGCCGCAGGCTCGAGTTCCAACTCGACGGCGGGCGCATGCTCTGAGCCTATAAGCAGTCCGAGGAGGCGCTTTGCGGCTCGAATGTCGGCGCGCGAGAGCTTGACTGAATGTTCGGTGTCGGAATCCTCCGCGTCATGGTACATAAAGCTGAGGCATAACGGTCGAAAAACACCATCGAAACGGCGAAATTATTCCCGTAATGGCAAAAAGTTCTTCCCACTTCGGCAAAGACTGATCGACGCCCCCTCTGTAACGTTGGTGCTGAGCAGATTCCCGTACAGGCGGCACTCACGGAGCAAGACAAATGAACATGAATGTTCAAAGGCCGCAGGGGACTGAACTTCGGCTCCTTCGTACAAATGGGAAATTACCGCTCGCGGCCCCCAGCTACTCAGTCCAATGGAAACATGGGCTTTGGCTGCTTTCGGCGTCGATGTTCTTATATTTCGTAGCAAGCGCGAGCCCTACGTTATTATTGATCGTCTTAGGTGTATTTGTCGGTCTGGTTGCAACGGCCGCCGCCATATGCGTCTATGCGTTGAATAATAGCTTCTGGTGACGTCGCAATCATGTTTGGCGCTCCTCGGCGTGGCCGTTTTCGCCGACCAACGCGATCGCTGGAAGCACCGAGGCATCGACCCGCGGCGACCTTAATTCGCCGTTTACCGATTTCGTAGGCACATTCCTAATCGAAATCCTATCGGTACCGGTCCGCTTATGATATTCGCCGTTTCGTCCGATCGTGACCGATCATCCGCGCTCGCCGGATGAAACTCGTACCTTGCGTAATTGACCACCTTATCACCCACGGAAGGCAATCTGCTTCCGGGAGCGAGCATTACGAATGAAAGCTCAGCAACAGGAGGAAGGGTTTGCCAAAGGCGTCACTCTTTCTCCCTCCGACGTGCGCCAGGTGATTCGTCTCCTCGAGTTGCTCACGAGTCAGTCCGATTATCAGGCCCTCCGCGATAGTAATGACATGGCGACATCGAGAGGCGGGCTTCTTGCCGTCGCCAAGTTCGCATTTCTTGTCCGCCAAGGCCGAAGCGAACAGTTTTCGCCCGCAATGTTCGGCGAGCCGGCTTGGGATGTGCTGCTTGCCTTGTATCTGAAGGAGTCGGACGGGGCGGCGCCGACCGTCTCTTCGCTGGCGAAAACCGCCGGGGTTCCGATTTCGACAGCCTTCCGCTGGATCGATTACCTGCTGAACAAGCGGCTCGTCGTCCGCGAGAAGAGCAGCGAAGATGGCCGCGCTTTGACCGTCGCCCTGTCGGATGGCGGCCGGGAACGGCTGGAGCGCTATTTCTCACAAGTCCTCGTCAGGATGGCAGCGACGCGCCAGGAACTTACGATCGACAAGGCGAAAGACGACGACGCACCCCGACTTTCGTCCCAATAAGACCTCTCGGGAACCGCGACCTCCATCCATTGCTCGAAGCGCTCGACCAGGCCGCGTAAGCGCTTTTCCCTCCTCCTTTCTTGCCCGTCGGCTCTTCCCTTTGGCGATCAAAGCCTTACCTTGACCCTCCGCGAGTGGGGGAGTGGGCGCATGAAGCTGTACCGGGTCGACAAGCTGACGAAGCCCGGCGGGCACGTCGTCAAGAAGAAGCACATCCTCGCCAATTCCGACCGCCAGGCGATGCGCCAGGCCGAGGACAGCCCCGACTGCCCGGTCTGCGACGTGCTTCGCGACGGCGAGAAGGTCGGGCAGATCCTTTAGCGGCCGGGCGAGCGCCACAAGGCCACCAATTCCTGAAGAAGTGCAGCTGAAGGCGGCACGGGCTTGTCACCCTCGCGCCTGGCGCGCGTAGGATTACCCCGAGAGGAAATTGACGGTTTTGACATCGTCCGCGCTGTTTCGAAGGTGACGCTCCGCGCCGGCCGCGAGGGGGTGGGGGAAGGGTGTGTCAGCTTTGTCAGTTTCGCTGCGGTCTTCGGCAGACTTCCATGCTCGATCACCTTGCTCGCATGCCCCCCGGACATTGTGCGCGCAGGCGCGCGAGTACGCGCGAGCGATTGCGAGGGCACCGTTGCGGGAAGGAGCGAAGCGGAAAGGCCGAGCAAGCGCATCGGCGAGCTTAAGCCATGAAATGGGGGCTGTAGGACAGGGTTTTTCCTCAGGCGAAGATGCGAAGGCAGGGATGAGGGCAGCTTTCGGGTGCGGCGGGTTCCTCGCGTGGCCCCCGCTTTTCTTCATTCGTCTGCTGGTTCAGACTGGCTTAGCTCGGCAATTGGAGAAGCACCGCTCCACGGTGCGGGGGAAGAGCCATGAAAGACTTCTCTTTCTACGACCAGATGGGGAACCTGATCCCGGGCTCGGTCCTGCTGATGGGATTGCTGGTGATGTTCCCGCATTTCAAAGACGGGTTCAGCAGCCACGACATTTCGGTCGGAGCATTGGGGCTGTTTCTGATCGTCGCTTATGTGCTGGGACACCTGCTTTCTTTCGGAACGTGGATCGTCGAAACGATCATGTGGTGGCTGTTCGGCGGCAAGCCGAGCTCGTGGATCGCCGGAAAGTCTGACGCCTGGCTGTTCAAGGACAAAAAAGGCTGGCTTTTGAAGCCGGATGTCGTCGACGAAGTTCAAGGAAAGCTCGAAGCGCGGCTCGGGCTCGAAGTGTCGATCGAGACTGCCGAGCAGAAGGATTGGCAACGATATTTCGGCGCCATCTACAGCGACGCGTTCGCCAATCAGCAGGGCGACCGGATCACGGTCTTCAACGCAATGTACAATATGAGCGGCGGGATCGCGATTGCGCTGATCATCCTCGCCGTGCTTTGCGGATGGCGCGGCATTGCCGATTGGCCGTGGGGGCTGGCGGCGGCGGCGGTCGTGTTCATCGGACGGATGGCAAGCTTCGGTCTGCACTTCGCGAGAGAGGTCTATTACGTGTTCATCCGGCTTCCCGGTGGTGTCAAAGCCGAAGGCGCGTAAGTAATCGGGGGACTCGCGGCTGCATCGCACAGCATGGGCCATAAAAAGGGTGCTGTAGGACAGGATTTCTGCGCGATCTCAGCCGGCGGCGGTCTCCGGCTCACTCAGCGGACACTTCGCCTTCTTGTCGCCGGCAGCGATGCGCTTCGCCGTTGCCTCCTGGCACAGCTCCTTTCGAACCTCGAGGTAAACGGGCGCCATTGCCTCCCGCATTAGGCGTCCCTGCGCGACGATCGATGGGTCGAGGTCGATGAAGTGCTCGCGGGCCCAATAATGCTCACCGGCGGGCGTTTGAGCGAACGCGATCATGTCCTGCAGTTCGGCGGGTGAAAACTCGCGCGCATAAACGAACGCAGTCGCTTCACGGATCGACAACATGTGGTCACGAATGATCGGAGCGGCCTTCACCAGCACTCGGTCGATGTACTTCTTCGTCCAGTCCTGATCAGAAGCGCTTTCGTCTTCTTCAATGGCCGCCGCGGCGACGACCTGCTGAGAAAAGTCTCGCATGTCTTGCAGGGTGCGATCTTCCGGCATCGCAAGCGCCAGGAAGCGCCGCGCTAGCGCGAGCCTCTCTTCCGAGGGCCGCTGGTCCTTTGGCGACTGCTGGACCGCTGCCGGCGCCGGCTCGACCGGTGGCGGCGGGGCCGCCGAAACGGCCGAAGTGGCCAACGCAATCGCGAGCGACGAGACAATGAGCTTCATGATGGACACCTCTTCGAAAAGCGACGCCGAGCGCCGCCACTTTTCTGTCGAAGCGATTAAGAAATGCTCACCAGCCGGGCGGATTGATTGGATAGGCCGCTGGAGGCGGGCGGGGGTGCTGTGCCAGCCGTATGAGCTGGGGATGCGGGCGGCGCGGGCTTCAAGGCTCTGCCGAACTGTTCGGCGGAATGCCCGCAGAGGGGGAGCGGACGGGGGGAGGCTTGGGTGCGGCAATGAAAGGGTGGACATTAGCCCGGCAAGTCAGCACTACACACGGTGACGGAACAGTAGCGGAAGCGGCCATTCGCGCCGGGAACTTCGGAATAATCCTTCCACTCCGGGACATACTTCGATGCGAGCACAATCGCTGCTTCTCGATTTTTCATCGTGCCAGCACCGGTGTGCGCCGCCCACGCCAACGTTCCGGCGATCTCTCGCGCGCCGGAAATGTCGAAAGCCTCGGCACACGTTCCAAGGTTCCTTCTGGCTTTCCAGTAAAATGGTTCGTTCGTGAGCACGACAACAGCGCCGATGCGAGCTGGCTCTGCACAGAATGA
>Ga0068852_100002270_pt1 | contig 13203 bp, 15 predicted proteins | sample KBSCornC22_FD_66594 | JGI IMG/M metagenome (GOLD analysis project Ga0068852, IMG submission 66594) | Corn rhizosphere microbial communities from Kellogg Biological Station, Michigan, USA - KBS Corn C2-2 | ecosystem: Host-associated > Plants > Roots > Rhizosphere > Soil ... | reverse complement strand
CGCTGCAGGACGGCGCGCAATCAATCAAGCTGTTCGGCGAATACGTGCCGGTCCGCGCGGAAATCGCGTCGCTCGACAACCTCTCCGCGCATGCCGATTACGCCGAGATTCTCCCTTCTGCGCGATAAAATTTTCATGGTGAATCGACCTACAGCCGCCGCTTGCAGCTAGGGGCCCGCCCAACGGTGAGGCACTCAGTTGATCATAGGGATTGCGCCAGCGAACGTGTTGACCTTGAGCAAATCACTTTCTTCGTGCTGACGCCACACTTGTGGCGGTCGACATGACCCTCGCTGCAGATGCAGATCAATCAAAAGCTGGGCTGGCCCTACCGCTGCCCCGTTCTTGAGTGTCCGGGATGTCGAGTCTCTCGACTGATAGCTACAGACAGAATGGTCCTTGCCCCAATGACACGGGCGCAACGATCACGCGCCAGATGCCGAGCATGCCGAACCCAATCATCATGGCAGCTGCCGCATGGCGCATCGCGCTGCCGGACATGACGTGTCCGGCACGACTGATCAGCGCGCTGGTCGCCACCAGATTGGGCAACGTACCCAGCCCGAACGCGAGCATAACGAGGCTGCCCTGCCACGCACCGCCGGCCAGCAATGCCAGCGGCAAAACGCTGTAGATGAGCGCGCAGGGCATCAGCCCCCACACGAGTCCAAGCGCAACGCGTCCCGACGCGTCGGAACGGTTCAGCACCGGCTGCATTGCGCGCAGCATCGGCGCGAACGCGCGCGCGCCAAGGCGTTGCATGATCGGCACGTCAGGCGTGTGCAGCACGAGGCTCGCGCCGAGCAACAGCAAAAACACGTTCGCGAGGATGTAGATCGCGCGCTGCAGTGGCAGAAGGTCGACGATGCCGAGCGTCGCAGCGCCGAGCGCGCCGAACAGACCACCGAGCAGCGAGTACGTGACGAGCCTGCCGACATGATAGGTGGCCTGCCGCGCGACGATCGTGCGTGCGGGGCGCAGCGGCTGCGGGCGCGCCGCATCGCGCGCGCCGAGCGCGCCGAGCAGGCCGCCGCACATCGCAACGCAATGCAACCCGCCGAGCGCGCCGACGAGCCACGCGCTGACAAGCAGACCGATGCTCATAGTGAGGGAAACCGGATGCGCGTTTTTGCTCGGCGCGTCATGGAGCCTAGCGCCATTCGTCGCCGACTTCCACTGGCGCGGCCACGTTGCCGGCGGACGCCGGGGGCAGCCGCTGCAGGAACAGCGTGATCGCCGACGACAGCGCGCCCAGCAGCCAGAATGCAACGAAGCCGAACGTGTAGACGGCCTCGCGCGACAGATGGAGCCGCATGTTGAAGTCGAGGGGATCGAACATCGCAAAAAAGACTATCTCGGCAGCGATGGCCGACAGGAACCCGGGCCAGATGGCCCACATCGCGCGTTGCAACGCTTGCCGCTCCACGGGGCCCTCCCGAAAACTCAGGACTTCGCGTCCGGTCCGCCGAGCCTGATCGTTGCAGGCAGGCGATCGACGACGGTAACAGGCAGATGCCACGCGTCGGACTCGAGCGTCACGATCTGCCGCCCTGCGCGCACGTCGTGCAACTTGCCGGACCAGCTTCCGGCCGATGACGCATCGAGCATTTCGACGTCGCCTTCGCGCGCGCCGGGTTGACGCAGCGTCAGCCGCATGTACGTCGGCGCCGCGACGGACTCGGGAAGCACGACACTGACAGCGCCATCGGAGCCGATGACGATCGTCGCCGAGGCAGCGACAGCGGTCGCAGGCGTCGCCGGCAGCCTGCGATTGACCGTCAGGCCGAGCTTGTAGTAATCCTCGGAGACGACCGGATCGACCTTGCTGACGGCGACCCACGCGCTGGCGAGTGACGCGACGACGACGAGTGCGGGACCCGCTGCCAGCAGCCACGGCCAGGGGCCACGACCGGCAGGTGGCGCGGCGCCGCAGTCAGCGTGGGATGATGAACGTGCTTTGCTCATGGCGCACCACCTTGTCGTCGTCGACGGCCTGTACCGTCAGTTCGATCTTGTGCGGACCGGCGGCCGGCGCAACACCGCCTGGAGGCTCGAGCGGCGCCTGCAGCCGCAGCGCGAAAAGCTTCGTGGACTCCGCCGTGAGCTCGATCGGCTGCTCCAGACCGGCGAGCGCCAAGCCCGGAAGCCCCGCTGCGCTGATCGTGTAGCTGCGAGCCCGTTCCTCGGTGTTCATCACCTGGAGCCGATACACGTTCTCGATTTGCCCCGGTATCGTCTCGCGGGCCAGCGCGCCGCGATCGCGAATGATGTCGACCTTCAACGGGTTGCGCATCGCGAGCGATGCCGCGGCGACACCCGTGATCACCATCAGTCCTGCCCCGTAGAGCAGCGTGCGGAGACGGAACACGCGCTTCCACATCGCACGCGGAGTCAGTCCCTGCGCGAGCGCATTCTCCGTCGTGTAGCGGATGAGTCCCTTCGGGTAGCCCATCTTGTCCATCACCTGATCGCAGCCGTCGATGCACGCCGCGCAGCCGATGCATTCGTATTGCAGCCCCTTGCGGATGTCGATGCCGGTCGGACAGACCTGCACGCAGATGTTGCAGTCGACGCAATCACCGAGCCCTTGTGCCCGCGGATCGACCGCCTTCGAGCGGCCGCCACGCGGCTCACCGCGCGCGCGGTCGTACGTGATGACCAGCGTGTCCTTGTCGAACATCACGCTCTGGAAGCGCGCGTAAGGACACATGTACTTGCATACCTGCTCGCGCAGCCAACCCGCGTTGCCGTACGTCGCGATGCCGTAGAACAGGATCCAGAACAATTCCCACGGCCCGAGCTGCCACGTGATGGCGGCAACGCCGAGATCGCGGATCGGCGTGAAATAGCCGACGAATGTATACCCGGTCCACAGCGCGACGGCGAACCACGCGGTGTGTTTCAGCGCTTTGATGACGAACTTGTCGAGCGTCAGCGGCGCTGCGTCGAGGCGCACTCGCGCAAGGCGATCGCCTTCGATCTTGCGCTCGATCCACATAAAGATTTCGGTGTAGACCGTCTGTGGACATGCATAGCCGCACCACAGGCGGCCGGCGATCGCCGTGAACAGGAACAGCGACAGCGCCGATATAATCAGCAGCACGGAAAGGTAGATGACGTCCTGCGGCCAGAACACGCCACCGAACAGGTAGAACTTGCGCGCACCGAGGTCGAACAGCACCGCCTGGCGGCCGTTCCACGTGAGCCACGGCACACCGTAGAAGACGGCCTGCGTTAGGAAGACGAGCGTCCAGCGCCAGCCCGCGAACCAGCCGTGCACAGCGCGCGGGTGGATCGTCTTGCGGATCTCGTACAGCGCGACCTCTTCGCTGGTCGGCTGGATCGGGATCACCCGGCGCGCCCGTGCCGCCGCCGAAATGACGGCGGTCGGACGAGTCTCACGATCCTCCAGGATCACGGGTGCATTCACTGTTCTAGCGGTTAGCGGACGTTCGACAGTCCCCAGACGTACGCGGTCAGCATTTGAATCTTGCCGTCGTCCAGCAGATCCTTGTGCGCCGGCATCCGTGTGACGCCCGACGCATCGCCACGTCCTTTGCTGATCGTTTCGGTGATCGCGGCTTCGGTGCTGCCGTAGAGCCAGATCCGATCGGTGAGATTCGGAGCGCCGATCTGCTGATTGCCTTTGCCGTCGGGGCCGTGACACGCCGCGCAGTTCTGCGAGAACAGCGGCTTGCCCAGTTGTGCTCGGAGGTTGTCTGACGGTAAGCCGGATAGCGAGCGTACGTACTGGACGAGGTCGCGGACGTTCTCGCCCGACAGTGCGGCGCCGAACGGCGGCATGATGCCGTTGCGGCCGCCGCTGATGCTCGTCTTTATCATCTGCGGCTCACCGCCGTACAGCCAGTCGCCGTCGCGCAGGTTCGGAAAGCCCTTGCTGCCGCCCGCATCGGAGCCGTGGCATTGCGAGCAGTAGTTGAGGAAGAGCCGTTCGCCCATTGCGCGCGCCTCGGGGTCGGCTGCGACGGCCGTCGGGTCCATCGCCAGGTACTTCGCGTAGAGCGGCTGGATCTTCGCGTCGAAATCGTGCACTTCGCTCGCATACGCGCCCGACGACGTCCATCCGAACGCGCCGGACAGCTTGCCGAGGCCTGGATACAGCGCGAGGTAGACGAGTGCGAATACGATCGTCGCGTAGAACAGCCACATCCACCAGCGCGGCAGCGGGTTGTTGTACTCGGCCAGATCGCCGTCCCAGACGTGACCGGTCGTCTCGATTCCCTGGCCCGGCGCAGGCTTCTTGACGCGCATGCGGCCGAGCACGAACAGCAGCACGGCACATGCGGCAATCGAGATCAACGTCAGCAGCGCGACGTACAGGCCCCAGGCATCGGAGGTGAAATCGCTCATGCCGGTTCTCCTGCGCGATCACGCGCCATCGGCCGCTGCGCTTCGTCGGGAAGCGCGAACGGCGCGTTGGCAGCCGCGGCGAATTCGGCGCGCCGGCGACCGCTCCAGGCCCACCAGACGATGCCGAGGAACAACAGGAATGACAGCACGGTAAATACGCTCGACAGCGTCGTATAGATTTCCATCACTACCTCGCGTTGCGCAGTGCGAGCCCGAGGTTCTGCAGGTACGCGATCACCGCGTCCTCCTCGGTCTTGCCTTTGAGCTGTTCAGCAGACTTGGCGATTTCGTCGTCGGTGTACGGTACGCCGATCCGACGCAGCGCCTGCATACGCTGACCGATGTCGTCGATGGCGAGGGGCGTCGCCGCCAGCCACGAATACGAAGGCATGTTCGATTCCGGAACGACGTCGCGCGGATTACCGAGATGCACGCGGTGCCAGTCATCGGAATAGCGCCCGCCGACCCGCGCGAGGTCCGGTCCTGTGCGCTTGCTGCCCCACTGGAACGGATGATCGTAGATCGACTCGCCGGCCACCGAGTAGTGACCGTAGCGCTCGGTCTCCGCACGGAACGGCCGTATCATTTGCGAATGGCAGTTGTAGCAGCCTTCGCGCACGTAGATGTCGCGTCCGACCAGCTGCAGTGGCGGATAAGGCTTCACGCCGGCCACCGGTTCAGTCGTGGACTTCTGGAAATACAGCGGAACGATCTCGACCAGGCCGCCGACGGCGACGACCAGGATCGTGAGCACAATCATCCAGCCGACGTTCTTTTCGACAGTTTCGTGAGTGAATTTCATGGGCGGCGTATCAGTCAGGTGGTCGCCGGCACGAAGCCGACGCCCAAGGGAATTTCTGCATCCGCGGCCTTGCCGGCCGCAATGGTGCGAACGACGTTCCAGGCCATCAGCAGCATGCCGGCGAGGAACAGCGTTCCGCCCACGAGGCGTATCGCATAGAACGGGTATGTCGCCTTGACACTCTCTACGAATGCGTACGTAAGCGTGCCGTCCGCATTCGTCGCGCGCCACATCAGTCCCTGCATCACGCCCGCGATCCACATCGCGGTGATGTAGAGCACCACGCCGAGCGTCGCGATCCAGAAGTGGACGGTGATGAGGCGCACCGACCACATTTCCATCCGCCCGAAGATCCGCGGAATCAGGTAGTACATGCTGCCGAATGTGATGAACGCCACCCAGCCGAGCGCGCCTGAATGCACGTGGCCGACCGTCCAGTCCGTGTAGTGCGACAGTGCGTTGATCGTCTTGATCGACATCATCGGGCCTTCGAACGTCGACATCCCGTAGAAGGACAGCGAGACGATCAGGAACTTGAGGATCGGGTCGTCGCGCAGCTTGTACCAGGCACCCGACAGCGTCATCATGCCGTTGATCATTCCACCCCAAGACGGCGCGAGGAGAATCAGCGAGAACATCATGCCGACCGATTGCGTCCAGTCCGGCAGCGCCGTGTAGTGCAGATGGTGCGGACCCGCCCACATGTACGTGAAGATCAGCGCCCAGAAGTGCACGATGGACAGCCGGTACGAATAGATCGGTCGACCTGCCTGCTTCGGCACGAAGTAGTACATCATCGCGAGGAAGCCCGCCGTCAGGAAGAAGCCGACCGCGTTGTGTCCGTACCACCACTGGACCATCGCGTCCTGGACGCCGGCGTAGGCCGAGTACGACTTCATCGAGAAGAACGAGATCGGCATCTCGGCGCTGTTGACGATGTGCAGGATCGCGACCGTCAGGATGAACGCGGCGTAGAACCAGTTCGCGACGTAGATGTGCGGCGTCTTGCGCTTTGCGATCGTGCCGAAGAAGACGATTGCATAAGCGACCCAGACGGCGGCGATCAGCAGGTCGATCGGCCACTCGAGCTCAGCGTATTCCTTGCCGCTCGTGTAGCCCATCGGCAGCGTGATCGCCGCCAGCACGATGACGGCGGTCCAGCCCCAGAACACGAAGCCGGCCAGCGGGCCGCAGAATAGCCGCGCCTGGCATGTGCGCTGGACGACGTAGAATGACGTTCCCATCAGCGCGGAGCCGCCGAACGCGAAGATCACCGCGTTCGTGTGCAGCGGGCGCAGCCTGCCGTAGGACAGCCACGAGATGCCGCTGAAGAGTTCCGGCCAAAGCAGTTCCGCCGCGATGATGACGCCGACCAGCATGCCGACGATGCCCCAGACGATCGTCATGATCGAGAACTGGCGAACCACCTTGTAATTAAACGTCTCGGGCGGCCGGCCGGATGTCGTATTCCCGACCGGGTGAGGCAGCGCTGCCGCAGGGGTTTGCATAGGCGTGGATATGGGTGTTTAGAAAACCGAATTGATGTTAGCCGCGGCGGTCGCGCCGGCGGTTGACGCAGATCAATGCGGCCGGTCGTCGTCGGCGAGAATCCGGTGCGCAGGTCCGTCGAGATCGTCGAACTGACCGTTCTCGGCTGCCCACCAGAACCCGGCGCCGATCAGCAGCGCGAGCACCACGGACAAGGGGATCAGCATGAACAGGATGTCCATCGCACGCGCTACCTGTTCGCCGTGCTCGGCGCGTGATAACGAGCCGTCGGCGACCAGTGCGCATCCGCGGGCGACGGCCGCGCGACGCTCGGTTCGATCCGGCTCATCCGCGACAGTCGCCATGCATTGCCGACCACGACGAGCGAGGACACCGACATGCCGACGGCCGCCGCGAGCGGCGATAGGTGATCGCTGGCGGCGAGCGGGATGGCCACGATGTTGTAGGCGAGCGCCCAGCCGAGATTCTGGCGGATCACGCGGAACGTTTGTCGCGCGGCGCGGAGCGCGAACGCGATACGAGTCAGGTCGCCGCCGAGCACCACGGCATCGGCAGTCCACTGCGTCAGCGTCGCAGCGTTGCCAAGCGCGATCGACACGTTCGCGCGCGCAAGTCCCGGCGCATCGTTGATGCCGTCGCCCACCATCGCGACGACGGCGCCGAGCGCCTGCAGCGCACCAACGAACGCGCGCTTCGAGTCGGGCGACGCCGCAGCGTGCCAATCATCGATGCCAGCGGCTCGCGCAATCTGCATTACGGTCGACTCTCGATCTCCCGACACGAGTGAAACACGCAAGCCCATCGCGCGAAGTGAAGCGACAAGCGACGGCGCGGTCGCACGCAACGTATCGCCAAAGCGCAGCGACGCGATCCATCCGGCGGCGCATCCGAGCGCCACCGTGGATTCGGCGGGCGCGACATCGGCGACGTCGGCAGGCAACGGCGATGCGCAGATCTCCGCGACCCAGTCCGGTCGTCCGAACCGGTAGCGAACGGCGTCGATAACACCTTCGACGCCGCATCCAGGCACTGCCACAATGTCACGCGCCACACAGTGACTCGCATGAGGTGAGAGCGCGCGTGCGATCGGATGCGCCGAGCCTTGTTCCAGCGCCGCGGCGATCGACTTGCAGGCATCGGAATCGGCCCCGGCGTAGCACGTGATGCCGGTGAGACGAACATCGCCGGTCGTCAGTGTGCCGGTCTTGTCGAGGACAACGTGCGTGACGCCCGACAGCGTTTCGAGCGCGTCGGGCCGCACGCAGAGAATCTGGCGGCGTCCCAACGCCCCTGCGGCTGCGGCCAGCGCGGCCGGTGTAGCAAGCGAAAGCGCGCACGGACACGACACGATGAGCACGGCAACTGCAACAGGCAATGCCCGCGAGGGATCGATCACCCACCATCCGACGACGCAGATCGCCGCTATCGCGAGCAGGCCGGCGACAAACACGCTCGCCGCGCGATCGGACAACCGCGCGATCCGTGGCCGCTCATCCGCCGCGCGTTCGACCAATCGCGACAACGCGCCGAGCGTCGTCGATGCACCCGCCGCAGTGACGCGGACAGTCAGCGGACTTTCCCGATTGACCGATCCGGCCATGACCGCGTCACCCACAGCCTTGTCACGCGGCCAGCTTTCGCCGGTCAGCACCGCTTCCTCGACACTCGAGCGGCCTTCGACGACTACGCCATCCACCGGCACGGACGCGCCGGCGGCGATGCGCACGAACGCGCCTGGCTCTAGGTCAGCTGCGGGCACCGTGTCGCAAACGTGGCCGCCGGGGTAACGGTCGAGCCGCTCTGCCATTTGCGGCATCTCGCGCGCAATCGATTCCAGCGCATCGCCGGCCTTTTCGCGAACGCGAAGCTCGAGCATCCTCGCGACGAGTACCAGCGCAACGAACATCGTCACCGAATCGAAGTAGACGGCACCGTTGCCCGTGACCGTCGCATGTGTGCTCGCGATGAATGCCGCTGCAATGCCGAGCGCAATCGGCAAGTCCATGCCCGGTCGGCGCACCGTGAGATCGCGCCACGCGCCGACGAAGAACGGTACGGCCGAATACAGCATTACAGGCAGCGTAAGGATGAGGCTGGCCCAGTTCATCAGAGCCTGGTATTCGGGATCGACGCGGTCGGCACTGATGTACGCGGGCACGGCGAACATCATCACCTGCATCATCGCGAGCAGCGCGAGCGACATCCGCAGCAACAACCCGCGGCTCTCGCGTCGCACCAGCGCCTCCCGCCGGCGCGGATCGTACGGATAGGCGCGATAGCCGATGCGGGTCACGGCCGCGAGCAGCTCGCGCAAGCCCGTCTCGCCGCCGTCGAAGCGCAGCTGCGCGCGGCGTGTCGCGAAATTAACCGACGCGCTTCGCACGCCCGGCTGGTGTTGCAGGAACGTCTCGAGCAGCCAGACGCAGGCGCCGCACCGCATGCCGTCGAGTAGCAGCGCGACATCGGTCAAGCCATCGGCGCCGGGCCTGATCCACGTAGACGCATACGAGCCCTCGTCCACCGGCTCCAACTGCTCATAACGTTGCGGCGCTGATGTGCGCTCGCGCAACGTATAGAAAGACGACAGGCCGGCCGCACCGATTGTCTGCGCGACGGCCAGGCAGCCGGCACAGCAGAAAAGTGCGTCCGCGCCGCCGATGGCGACGCGCCATGACGAGTTCGGCGGGTTGGGCTCGCCGCAGTGGAAGCAATGCGCCGGATCGCGCACACTGGCGTCACCGCTCATGCAGAATTCCCACTCTACAGCCGAATTTCATTCCGACATGTCGGTCAGCGCAACACGAGGACAGGAATGTCGCTGTGCGTCAGCACCTTGTTCGTTTCGCTGCCCAGCAGCACGCCGGCAATCCCGCGGCGGCCGTGCGAAGCCATGCAGATCAGGTCGCATTTCTTCTTCTTCGCTATGCTGATCACCTGCTCCCAGACGTCGTTGTTCTCAACCAGCACCGCCTCGAACTGCACGCCCGCGGCGTCCGCCGACTTTCGGAGTGTCGTAAACAGACGATCGCCTTCGGCTTGCGCGTGGTTGCGGTGCGCTTCCTCGAGTACGTCCTCGGCCGGTCCGTACGTTCCATACGGGCTGCCGGAAAACTTCGGGAATACATGCAGCGCCGTCACCTTCGCCTTGAAATCGCGTGCGAGGTCGATGGCTTTATTGACGGCCTTTTGCGACAGTTTCGAGCCGTCGGTCGGTACGAGAATGTTCTTGAACATGGCAGGAGGCTCCGTCGATTGAGCGCCGGCGCGGCGGGCGGGCGACCATGAAATTATGGAAGCGGCGACCGCGAGTGTCCTTGATCTGCGACAATTTTGCGGTCGCGTTTACCCTTAGGGACCCCCGATGCTCAAGATCGTGCTACCAGTCGACGGCTCGCCGAGCGCCGTACGCGCGACGCAGACGCTGATCGACACGCTGGGGTGGTACAAGGAGGCGCCGTCGCTCGACGTCGTCGCGGTTCACCTGCCCGTGCCGAGCGTGCCCAACTGGGATCGTTCGTCAGCAAGGAGATGATCCAAAAGTATTACGACGACGAATGCGCGGCGATGCTCGCCCCCAAGCCGAAGCCTGCTCGAGGCAGCTGACGTGCCCTGCAAGTTCCATTCGCCGACCGGGCCCATCGCTGCAACCATCGTAGAGCGGGCGACGCACGCAGGCTCGAACATGATCTACATGGGTACGCCCGGCATGTCGGCACTCCCCGAATATGGCTCAGTGACGACCCGCGTGCCGCACCTGTGCCACATACCGGTCGTGCTGATCCACTGACCGACGCAACGACTCCCCTGGCGAGGCGCGCGCCGCGGGTGACGCTTCGGGTGAGATGCCTCGGTCATCTAGCTTGGTCACCTCCACGGAGCCGACACTCAAGGTGTCGATCAAAGACAACTGGGGAGGAGATCAACAAGTGACGAGATCGGTATGCCCAAAACCCTTGGAGTAGTCTAGGATAGAAATGACCGTCGGCGTTACGCGAAAGAGGCAGACCTCGTCGGCGGTCGGCATCTTCATCGGCAAGGGAGGCGCATCACGGTATTTCAGCGGAAGCATGCGCAAGACCTTGTCCGCTTCCGCACGATCAGTCACTGCATGCGCGTGCGCCGCCATCGACAACCCAGTGATCGCCATTAGATCCGGGGTGTCGTGATCGATCGTTAGCGAGATCCGATCATCTTGCGCCAAGTTTTTCGCTTTCTGGCTGTCGATCCCGCAGAGAAAATAAAGGGTCAGGCCTTCGTTCACGTACCCGACCGTTGTCGCCTGCGGCCAGCCATCCGGCCGCAATGTTGCAACGGTCATGATTCGATGCTGATCCAACAGCGTCTGGATCTTCATCTTGATTTGATCTTCCATGAGTCGTCTCCATGATCGGTAACGGCATCAGGATGCTGCTATCGTCGGTCAACCGTGGAACCTGATGCCTGACATCCGTCCCACCGACGGTCGGATGCCGGGTCATACCGCCCTCTCAGCAGACCGCCTTACAAGGTCGCCGAACTACACGCTGCCATTGCCGGATACCGCTCAGTGCCTAGTGACCACGATTCGACGGCCATCGCGCGCGACCTCGCGCATTGGCACACCGCCGACAGTGAACTCGGCGAAAGTCGCCAGCGGCATGATCGCGTAAGCGTCGCGCTCCTCGTTCCAGCGGTAGAGGAAAGCGCTGATCTCCGGGATGAAGTTCGCTGGCGCGCGTTCAATTCCCCATGCGACCTCGCCCCGCTCCTTCACCAGGATGACAGTGCGGCCAAGATAGTAGGGCACCGTATGGTCAAACATGTTTACCATGTAGAACGGCACGTCGGCGCGGAACGGGCGCAATGCTTCCCCGCCCGAGATCGTCTCGATGAGTCCCTCGGCGGAGAAGTAGGCATCGATGCGATGGGCGGTGATAGCGGTGAGTTGGCATCCAAGCATGCCGCCGAGCACCAGGGAGGCGAGGGCCGGGACCCGGCGACGCTGACGCAGTAAGAGCAAGGCCAATGCCCCGGCGACGACGAACGTGCTCATGCCGGCGAGCATCCAGCCGACATGCGCGACATACGTGTCGCGCAACGCCTCGACCTTGATCCAACGTGCTGCCGGGATGATCACGACGGCGCCCACGATGCCGCTGGCCACGATAGTCCACGCGCTGATGCGGACGGTGTGTCGCCAGTGCCGCGCGAGCGCCGGCGCCGCGGCGAGTGCGACTCCGGCGAGCGCAGGCAGGATATAGGGCGGCAGTTTCGAGGAAGATAGGCTGAAAAATAGGACGACTGCGGCGGCCCAGTACCACGCGAAACGAACGGGGTTGAAGCCCAGTGCGTTGGAGCGTGGACAATCGCGCCATGGTCGGATGCGCAACAGAGCGGGCAGCCACGGCATAAGGAATACGGCGCCGATCGGGATGAAATACCATAGGGGGCCCGTTCGCTGATGCGAAGGCTGGGTGAAGCGCTCCCAGTGCTCTCTGACAAAGAAGAAGTGCAAAAATCCGGGGTTGCGCAACTCGGCTGCGACGAGCCAAGGCACTGCAACTACAGCGACGAGCAGCAGTCCGGCACCTAGGTAGAGGCGACCCAAGAGGCGCCAGTCGCGCGCGACCAGCATGTACACGGTGATCGCGATCCCAGGCAGTACGACCGCGATCGCGCCTTTGGCGAGGAAAGCGAGCCCACACATGATCCATGCGGAGTACATCCACAGTCGCCTGCTGCCCGCCGCGGTTGCATCATCCTGTGCGATGAGGAATGCACACAGCGCGGCGGTGAGGAGCGCGGTAAGCGTGACGTCCAGGGTCACGAACTGGTTCGCGAGAAAATAGCCGCAACTCCCGCCCAGCAAGGCCGCGGCCATCCAGCCCGCGCGCCGCGAATAGAGATGCCGCGCCGTCGCCCACACCGCAATCACGGCCAGGAAGCCTGCGATCGCGGGACCGAGGCGGGCAGTCCATTCGTCTTCGCCGGCAACGCTAAAGATGCCGGCGGTGACCCAGTATTGCAACGGCGGCTTCTCGAAGTACGGAAAGCCATTGAGGCGTGGCGTGGCCCAGTCGCCGCTCGCGAGCATTTCGCGCGGGATCTCGGCGTAACGGCCCTCGTCGGGGAAGTACAGGCCACGCAACTCGAGAAACCCGAACCAAAGCACGAGAAGCAGCAGCAGCGACAGCGCGCGCGAGAGAGTCAGAGTCGTCGTGTGCACGCGCATTGATTCGTCGATATTGCTAGATAGCGATGCGCGTCATGCCCGGTAAGATCGATCGGGATTCATCTCAACGTCCCGACGCATTCACGATCACGCCGGCGAGCTGGGAGCGATAAGCATTGGGGTTCTACTTCACCAGGAGCGAGCGCAGGTATCAAGCGGGCACGCGACCGGCAAGGGTAACGTCGACAAGTCAGCGATGCTTGAGGCGATCCGATCAAGGGGCTAACCGCCGAAAAGCGACAACGAGGCCAACGCGGTGGCGCTGCTGCGACTGCGTCGCGCTACATGGCCGCAATCGGCCAGAAGCGGA
>Ga0068852_100002264_pt1 | contig 13216 bp, 19 predicted proteins | sample KBSCornC22_FD_66594 | JGI IMG/M metagenome (GOLD analysis project Ga0068852, IMG submission 66594) | Corn rhizosphere microbial communities from Kellogg Biological Station, Michigan, USA - KBS Corn C2-2 | ecosystem: Host-associated > Plants > Roots > Rhizosphere > Soil ... | reverse complement strand
CACGGAGGCGCTTGGCGGAAGCTGGGTTCCGCAAACGGTGCACTTCAGGCACCCGCCACCGACCGACATGCGCACTTTTGAGCGGTTCTTCCCGACACCAATGGAATTCGATAGCAAATTCTCTGGATATTCCTGCGCGACCGGTTCGCTGCGAACCCCCGTCCCGACGCACGACCCCGTCATGGCAGATCACGCCCGCCGATTGCTTGAGCTGCTTCCTTTTCGCCCGCAGTTCAGTCCGGCCAGCGATGCTGCTCGACGAGCGATCTCGCTGCTCCTCCCAAATGGCCAAGCCGGACTTTCCACCGTGGCGGCAAATCTAGGACTAAGCGGTCGAATGCTTCGCCGGCAGTTGGCGCTCGAAGGGACCTCGTTCGAAATTCTCCTCAACGCGACCCGAAAGGATCTTGCGGAGCGATTTTTGTTGGCTTCGACGCACTCCATCGAATTCTCTGCCGATCTGCTGGACTTGCCGCTTCCCGGTGCATCGAAACTGATGGCAGATAATGTCCGCCGGCTCCTCGACACGGTCGAGTTACCGCCCGAAGACGCGCCCGTTACCGAGCGCGTCTGTCGCGCCGTGACGCTCCTGCTACCGCTCGGACGGGCGAGCCTCGAGGCCGTTGCGCAAGCCGTCGACACCAGCCCACGCGACCTGCAACGCAAGCTCGAACGTGAGGGAAGCTCCTTCGGCGAGCTCCTGACGCGGGTGAGGCGACAGCTTTCACAAAATTATCTTTCGAACGTGATGCCGCCGATCTCCATTGTCGCGGAGCTGACGGGCTATGCTTCAACGGCAAGCTTCAGTCGCTGGTTCGTGGGTGAGTTCGGGCTTCCGCCGGCGGCTTGGCGCCGGTCCTTTCGACGTACGATTCAGGGCATGCACGTAACCGGAGCGGCATGACGCGATTTGGATGCTCAGTGTCGCCGATTGGTAACAAATGCCCGCCACTGCGAAGGTAAATTGCGCTTCGACTGGGCGGACGCCTGCCGATGACCGATGGTGACAGTTTCAGCGATAATAATGGCCAGCGCACGACGGCGGCCGTACGTGAGCGGGCGCTGCGAAAGATGGCCTCCCTGGGACGGCAATTGGCGTGGCTAAGAAGCCACCCGGACTTGGACTTCACAACGCTCGTCGAACAATGCGAACGCCTGCTTGCGGAGATTCGAATGGAGCTGGATAGCATAGCGGACTCTGACAATTCCGAAGCATCGTCAGGAAAAGGTCAGTAACCGTCGATCCGCCGCCGCGCGATGATCGCCCCCCGCCGCGCGGCTGCCTTGGCCTTTTTGAGACGGGCAACGATTTCGGCGTCGCGTTCCTGATCGCGAAGTTGCGAGATCGCCTGCTGGAAGACCTCTTCCAGCTCGGCGAAATCCTGCGCGATCGCACGAAGCGCATTTCTTGCTTCGGATAGATTCTGTTTAGGGGACATCCTTTCGGGTCCTGCTGCCGCCAGATCGTCCAACCTACGATCGATTCTTCGAAATCGCCAATGGCCTTCTATCAGGCCTTGATCACCACAGGCGTTCCCAACCTAGTGACGCCATAGAGCAGCTTTGCAAATCCGGCGGGCAAACGGATACAGCCATGCGATGCGGGATATCCCGGAACATGCCCGGCATGCATCGCCACGCCTTTCCAGGTCAGCCGCTGCATGTAAGGCATTGGCGCGTCGTCATAGGTGCGCGACCGATGCACGACTTCTTTTTCGAGCACGGTGAACTCGCCGGTCGGTGTTTCGCGTCCTTTCCTGCCGGTCGAAACCGTGGATGCCGCAATGGCTACGCCATCGCGATAAACCACGGCTCGCTGCGCCGTGAGATCGATGACGATCGACAGTGACCCGGCCGAAGCAGCGCCCGCGTCCCAGACATATTGTCCGGCTCGCAAGGATTGCGCTTTCTCCTCGATCGGCGGGCCGTGCTGACTTTCCGGATGCGCGCTGACTGACGCAGCGAGACAAACCAGCAACCCAATTCCAATCAGCCGCATCATCGGACCTTCGCAAAGGCAATCGCCCCCCGAACAGGCCCGGCCGCGGGAGCGGCTTAGCGCCCGCGTCTAGCCGGACTCATAGGGGAACTCAGGGATGACGGCGGGGAAGATGCCGGAATCGGGCTACGATTGTCCGCAGGTCGGAACGGAAAGCGTGCCGTGGCCGATTCGCGCATAGATTCCGCCGCTCTTCGGCGCCGCTCCAAGTTCATTCGCGATGACTCCTCACGAGCCGAAGCGCGATGGACGACGGGCCGTCATCATTGAGAATGGCTGCTTTGAGGCAATGCCCTCAGGGCCCTGGCTTAGCTGCGAAGGGCGCAAAGCAGCCGCGACAATCTCCGTTCTGTTCAGACGGGCGGACTTGGTACCTCGAAATCCGCCCTCAGAGAAAAGGCAGTTTCTGCCGAGACTTGGCCGCCCGCTTTGCCTCTCTGGGCTCTCGAAACTGCGTGAAAAGTGGCGCTTTCCGGTGGAAATCTGGAGACAGAAAACCTAGTCTTTACAAATAGGCTGACCACTGGCGGAGAGGGTGGGATTCGAACCCACGGTACGGTTGCCCATACGCCGCATTTCGAGTGCGGTGCTTTCGACCACTCAGCCACCTCTCCGCTGGGTTCGCGCTGGCCGGGCGAGGCTCCGGCTCCGGTCGGACGCGGCGCTCTAGCAGCGGCCCCCGGGCTTGCCTAGATAGGAGCCATGACCCCTTTTGAAACTTTCGAACGTTCTTGCCCCATGGCGCGGAAAATCGACATTCCCTCTGCCCGGTTCGGAATCGGCGACGTCGTTCGCCACCGGATGTTCGACTTCCGCGGCGTCATCTTCGATGTCGACCCGGTCTTCGCCAACAGCGAGGAATGGTACGATTCGATCCCGGAGGCGCTTCGCCCGTCCAAGGACCAGCCTTTCTACCATCTGCTCGCCGAAAATTCGGAGTCGAGCTACGTCGCTTACGTCAGCCAGCAGAATCTGGTGGTCGACGAGAGCGAGGAGCCGATCGAGCATCCTGCGATCCCCGCCATGTTCGACCGGGTCGAGGGCGGACGATACAGGCTTCGCAACCAGCTCCGCCAGTAACGGCGGCGGTTGACAGGCTTTTGCCCCTGCCATAGGCGGCCTGCTTTCCCGAGCGGCGCCGGCTTTTGAAGCATCAGCATGCGCGGGAACCCGCGAATTTTCAGGGAAGACAAAGTCATGTTCGCAGTCATCCGCACGGGTGGGAAGCAGTATCGCGTGCATCCCGGAGACAAGATCGTGGTCGAGAAGCTCGCCGGAAATGCGGGCGACAAGGTGACGCTCGGCGACGTCCTCCTCGCGGGTGAGGGATCGGACTTCCGAAACCTCGAAGGCCTGACCGTCGACGCCGAGATCGTCGCCCAGGCCAAGGGCGACAAGGTGACGGTGTTCAAGAAGCGCCGGCGCCACAATTACCGGCGCAAGAAGGGCCACCGCCAGCAGCACACGATCCTCAAGATCGTCTCGATCGGGGGTGCGAAGAAAGCTGCGAAGGAGGCAGCGAAGACCGCCGCCGATGCACCCAAAGCCAAGGCTCCCGCGCCCGAAGCCAAAGCTCCTGCGCCCGCGAAGGGCAACGGCAAGGCCGCTTCCAAATCGAGCGATGCGCCCGCCACGGTCGATGCGCAGCCGACCGAGAATCCGGCGCCGGCCAATGAGGCGCAAGCCAATCCGCCGGCGCAGAGCGTCGATGCGCCGCCCAAGGCCGCCAAGGCCAAGAGCGCCGACAAGCCGACGGCCAAAACCCCGTCGACAAAAAATGCTGCCCCTGCTAAGGGCGCGGCCAAGAAGGCCCCCAAGGGCAAGTAATCAGGACCTTATTTCGTCATGGCACATAAGAAAGCAGGCGGTTCGTCCCGCAACGGCCGCGACAGCGAGAGCAAGCGCCTCGGAGTGAAGAAGTTCGGCAGCGAGACCGTTCGCGCCGGCAACATCATCGTTCGCCAGCGCGGCACCAAATGGCATCCGGGCGACAATGTCGGCCTGGGCAAGGACCATACGCTCTTCGCTCTTACCGACGGTCAAGTCGCGTTCCGAGATGGCAAGCTCGGCCGTAAATACGTCCATGTGACGCCGATGTTTACGGAAAGCGCGAAATAGGAACGGTCAGAAAGGGACCGTTCCCACGAGGGGGCGGCCTGGACGAGATCTGAAGCAAGGATCGAGACCAGAAGGGAGAAGAGGGAAGCCCCCTCCTCTCCCTTCTTTCGTTTCTGAAGGGAAAAATTTCTTCTCCCGAACTGTCAGGCGCCGCTTCCAGGCGGCCGCCGAGGAGAAGAGAAGATGTTCGCGAGAACGCCAAGACTGCTGCTGAGGCCGGGCTTCCCCGAAGATGCGCCGGCGCTTGCCCACGCGATCGCCGACCTCGCCATCGTCCGCAATCTCTCGGTCGTGCCGTGGCCCTATACCATCCGCGACGCCGAGGCCTTTCTCGCTTCTCCTCGCGACCCCGTGCTGCCCTCGTTTCTCATCTTCGAGCGGACGGACGGACCGCCGCGCCTCATCGGCTCTTGCGGGTTGGGACGCAGGCCATCGGGCGCGGTCGAGCTCGGCTATTGGATCGCGCGCGCGTGGTGGGGCCGCGGCTTTGCTACGGAGGCCGGCAAGGCGCTGGTCGACATCGCCCGCGCGCTCGGCCTGCCGCAGCTCGAAGCGTCGCACTTCATCGACAATCCCGACTCGGCGCGGGTGCTGGACAAGCTCGGCTTCGAATCCACCGGGATCGTCGCTCCGCGCATGAACTGCGCTCGAGGCGAGGCGGTGCCCGCGCGCCTGATGCGGTTGAGACTGGCGGCGGCCGCAAAGCAAAAGGAGGCGCTGGCGGCCTAGTTCCCCGGCCTTCGCCCGGGGAACGGCTCAGACCGCCCGCCTCACCTTGCGCTGAGGCTCTTCGCCCGAGACGATCGTCGGATAGATCGCGAGCAGGTGCCGATCGTCGACTTTCCACGGGTGAAAACCGGGAAGGAAGAAGCTCAGCCACGCGCCGGCGATCTTGCGGAACATGCCCGGCCGCACCCAGAGGTAAGTCAGCAGAAGCCGCCACGCGCCCACGCCCGTCACCCCGTCCTGCCGCATCAGCTCGAGCGCTCCCGCCGTCCGGTCGACGAGGAAATTGCGCGTGACGAGCAGCATCACCCGCGCCTTCAGCTTCCAGCGCTTGAACCGCGGCCAGTACCGTGTCGCGTTCAGCCAGGTGTCGTAGGCGACGCCCTTGTGCTCGATCTCCTCGACCGCGTGCCAGCGCCAGAGATCCGCGGTCTCCTTCTCCGCACCGTCGAGGTGGCGCGGATCGGCGAGCAGCTGGTGCGCGAGGATCGCCGTGAAATGCTCGAGCGCCATTGTCGCGGCGAGGCTGACGATCGGCGGCCGGTCCTTGGTGATCGCGAGCCGTTCCTCGACCCGCTGCTCGAGCTTGCCGAGGTCGTATCCAGCTTCGGCCGCGCGCTTGTTGAACGCGTCATGCTCGCGGCTGTGGATCGCCTCCTGGGTGATGAAACTCTTGATCTCTTCGGCGAGCTTCGGCGGCGCTCCGTCGCGGAACGCGCGGACGCTCTCGACGAAGAAAGCTTCACCCCTGGGAAAGGTCGTCGATAGCGCATTATAGATAGCGGTCGCTTCGACGCGGCCGCCGTGCCAAAGTCGCGGCGTGGCCGCGGCGCGGCCGAAGCGGCGGTCGCGCGGCGTGATGCTGAGCTCCGCCGGAGTCGGGTGGGCAATCGCGTTCACGGAGGCAAAGATAGGCTAACTTACATTCGTGTCAACAAGCGGTAAACGACTGAGCCCGGAAGCGAGCCGTTCGGCCGCGCTCGACGCAGCGCGCCGGCTGCTCCTCGCCGACGGCCCGCAGGCCGTGACTTTGAAGGCGGTCGCCGCCGAGGTCGGCCGTACCCACGCCAACCTGCTTCACCATTTCGGCTCCGCCGCGGGGCTCCAGGGCGAGCTCGCGCGCGCCATCGCCGGATCGGTCACCTCGAGCATCGCCGAGACGGTCGAGCGCGCGCGCGCCGGTGAAGCGGATGCGCGCGACATCGTCGACCGCACCTTCGACGTGTTCGACCGCGAGGGCGCCGGCGCGCTCGCCGCCTGGATGATCCTCACCGGCAACCGCGACGCGCTCAATCCCATCCTCGATTCGATCCGCGGACTGGTCGCCCAGCTCAGCGTGGGGCATGAGGAGCGCCGGGTCGCCGAAAGCACGCTTTCGCTAGTCCTCAACGCGCTCGGCGATTCGCTGCTCGGCGCCCCGATCGCCGAAGCGCTCGGCCTACCCCGAGACACCGCCCGCGAGCTTGCGGCCGAGCGGCTGCGCGAGCGGCTCGAGCAGGATCGTCCGAACGGCTGATGAGCACGCGGCGGACTTCCAGATCCTGGGCGCGGCGCCTCGAAAGCGCATGCGCGGAGTCGCTCGAGGAGCTTGGCCCGGGACTGATCACCGGCGCGGCCGATGACGATCCGAGCGGCATTGCCACTTATTCCCAGGCCGGCGCCCAGTTCGGCTACGGCCTCATGTGGACGATGGTCCTCTGCTATCCGCTGATGTCCGCGGTTCAACTCGTCAGCGCCCACATTGGGCGGGTGACGGGTTCGGGCCTCGCCAACAATCTGGTGAGCACCTTCCCGAAAAAAGTCGTCGGGGTGCTCGTCGCGATCCTGCTGATCGCCAATACGATGAACATCGGCGCCGACCTCTCGGCCATGGCGGCATCCGCGAGCCTGGTCGCCGGCGGCGGCGAGCATGTGTTCGTGATCCTCTTCGCGATCGCCAGCACCCTGCTCCAGCTCTTCGTCCCCTATCACCGCTACGCGCGCATTCTGAAATGGCTGACCTTGTCGCTGTTCGCTTATGTGGCGGTCCTCCTGGTCGTGCATACCGACTGGACCGGGGCGCTGATCGGCCTCGTGTGGCCGACTGATCTCGGGCGCGACGCTCTCGTGACCGTCGTCGCGCTGCTTGGCACGACGATCAGTCCGTACCTGTTCTTCTGGCAGAGCTCGCAGGAAGCAGAACAAATGGCCGACGAGCATCGCAAGCCGCTCGAGCGCTCGCCCGGCGGCGCACCGAAGCAATTCCGCCGGATGCGGCTCGATACGCTCGTTGGAATGGCGTTTTCCAACGCAATTGCGCTGGCGATCATCATGGCGACGGCTGCGACCCTTCATCGCCAGGGCATCACCCAGATCAGCTCGGCCGCGCAGGCCGCAGAAGCGCTGCGGCCGTTTGCTGGGCCGTTCGCTTTCCTGCTGTTCGCGTTCGGAATCATCGGCACGGGTTTCCTCGCCGTGCCGGTCCTCGCCGGCTCGGGCGCGTTCGCTGTTGCCGAAGTCTTCGGCTGGAAGGAGGGCCTGGAGTATCAACCACAGCAGGCGGCCGGCTTCTATTCGATCATCGTTCTGGCGACGCTGATCGGAGTGCTGATCGACTGGTCGCCGATCGATCCGATCCGCGCTTTGTTCTGGAGCGCCGTTCTCAACGGCCTCGCCGCGGTGCCGCTCATGGCGGCAATGATGGTCGTGGTCTCGAGCAAGCGAATCATGGGGCAATTCACAGCGTCGCGACCGCTGCTCCTGTTCGGCTGGGCGGCGACGCTGGTCATGGGCGCTGCAGCAGCGGCCATGCTGCTGACCTCGTTCGCATAACGGCACCAACTTCGTTGCACGCGCGTTACGGGCGCATGCGTAAGTTCTTCAACATGTGCGCGACGAAGATCGCCTCGGCGGCCGGCCAGCCGCTGACCTTCATTACGGCCGTCGCAATCATCGTGGTGTGGGCCGTCACCGGCCCGATGTTCCATTATTCCGACACGTGGCAGCTGATCATCAACACGGGGACGACGATCGTCACCTTCCTGATGGTCTTCCTTATCCAGAACAGCCAGAACCGCGACGCGGCGGCGATGCAAGCGAAGCTCGACGAGCTCCTGCGCGCGGTCGACAAGGCGCGCGAGAAGTTCATCGGCATCGAGCATCTGACCGACCAGCAGATCGAACTGGTGCGAAGCGCGCTCGAGCGGTACGCCAAGGACGCGGGCAATAAGGACAAGACGGCCAACGATACGGTCGATCGCCTGCTCGAGCGCTTCTGATCAGCTCGGCCGTCTGCTCTCCTGCCGCAGCTTGTAATCGGCGTCGTCGATCGCCCGCAGCAACTCGTTGAAATGCGGCGCTTCCTCGACGGGCCAAATCCGGTCGAACGTCGGCCCGAGAAGTTTCAGGTCGCTCCTCGTGAGGAGGCCCACAGCGACGATGCGATCCGGCATGGCATGGCGCTCATTGGCTAATCCACGTTATGAAACGTCTCTAAGCGGTTGAGGTGCCTCTAGTTTCGCCCTTGCATCGTTCAGCTGCTCCAGCGCCGCGTTGGCCGACCGTTGAATCAGGAGATCTTGCGCACCGTCCCTTGCGAGCTTGCGACGGCGATTCCGAACTTTCGCACGGTCATGTCGCTCGTCGCCGACCGGCCGCCCGGCAAGGGCGTCAGCCACTGTTCGACCGACAGGCCGCCTTTCATTGTGAGGCGGAACCGAAATCGGTCGCCAACCTCGTCGATGGTCACGGGTCCGGTGGCCTCGGACATGGTCCCGACGAAGCGGCGCGGAGCGACCTGCTTGATCAGCCAGCGCCGGACATAGGGCGCTCGTCCTTCGTCCTCGACCCGCTGGACCAGGCTCAGCGAACCATCCGGCCGGATTTCGCCGCGTCCGATGCTCATCGTCCGGACCGCCCTGTGCATCACGACCTTCAAGGTTCCGACGCTTTCGGTCACGCCTTCGAAGAAGCTGAACGGGTCCGTAGCTTGCTGCGCGGCGACGATGCCGGGACTTAGAAAAGCTGCGAGAAAGGTCACAGGCGCGAGCGCGCGATACAGCTGGTTCATCAAATTCCATCTTCGCTTGGGCCCGCAGGCAGAACCCCCGCGACCTGCTTGGGCTCGGACGGGTGAACCTGCGATGGCGACTTTTGTGCCGCCTCGCTCCGCCTATTATTTGCACTTGCTCGCCAGAAGACCTGTCTACGCGGAGGTTCCCCTGCGGCGCGGCATCGCTTAACCCGCTTGCAAATGCATTTCCTCGATCAGGCGAAGATCTTCGTTCGCTCCGGCGCCGGCGGTCCGGGGGCGGTGAGCTTCCGGCGCGAGAAGTTCGTCGAGTTCGGCGGCCCCGACGGCGGCAACGGCGGCAAGGGGGGCGACATCATCTTCGAGGCGGTCGCCGGCCTCAATACGTTGATCGACTTCCGCTACACCCAGCATTTCCGCGCCCCGCGCGGCAAGGGCGGCGCGGGATCGAACCGGACCGGCGCCGGCGGCGAGGATCTCGTCATTCGGGTCCCCGTGGGCACGCAGATCCTCGCCGACGACGAGGAGCGCACGCTTCTCGCCGACCTCACCACCGCCGGCCAGCGCGTCCTCCTGCTCGATGGCGGCATGGGCGGACGCGGCAATGCCAGCTACAAGACGTCGACCAACCGCGCCCCACGCCAGCACCAGAGTGGCGAGCCGGGCCAAGAGATGTGGGTGTGGCTGCGCCTCAAGCTGCTCGCCGACGTCGGGCTCGTCGGGCTTCCCAACGCCGGCAAGTCGACCTTCTTGAACGCGGTCACCAACGCATCGGCCAAGGTCGGCGATTATCCGTTCACGACGCTCACGCCGCAGCTCGGAGTCGTCCGCCACAAGGGCCGCGAGTTCGTGCTCGCCGACATTCCCGGCCTGATCGAAGGCGCCGCGGAAGGCGCGGGGATCGGCGACCGTTTCCTCGGCCATGTCGAGCGCACGCGTCTGCTCCTCCACCTCGTCGACGGCTCGGCTGCGGAGCCGGTCGAGACGTGGCGGATCATCCGCGGTGAGCTCGAGGGCTATGGCGCCGGCCTCGCCGACAAGCCCGAGATGGTCGCGCTGACCAAGGCCGACCTCATCAACGACCAGCGGCGCGCGAAACTGGCGAAGGCGCTGGAAAAGGAGTCCGGGAGCAAGGTCTTCCCCATCTCGGCGCCGCTCGACGAGGGAATCGAGCCGCTGCTCGACGCGGTCATCGAGCGCCTGGGCAGCGTCGCCGAAAAGGTCGAACCAGCCGAACAAGGGGATTGGTCGCCGCTATGAGGCTCGCCGTCACCGGCGCGACCGGGTTCGTGGGCTCGCATCTGCTCGATGCAGCGCTCGCCGCCGGGCACGAAGTCGCCGCCCTCACCCGCCGCGAGCAAGCGCCGCGACAGCGCGTCGACTGGGTCCGTGGCGACCTCCACGACCGCGCCGCGCTCGAACGACTCGTCACCGACGCCGACGCGGTGATCCACGTTGCAGGAGTCATCACCGGCCAGACCGCCGCCGCTTTCGAAAAAGGCAATGTCGAGGGCACGCTGGCGATGCTTGCGGCCGCGACGGCGGGCGGAGTCCGCCGCTTCATCCACGTCTCCTCGCTTGCCGCGCGCGAGCCCAAGCTGTCGCTCTACGGCGAGTCCAAAGCGCGCGCCGAAGACCTGGTCACGGGCTCGGGCCTCGACTGGGCGATCGTCCGTCCGCCAGCGGTCTACGGCCCCGGCGATAAGGAAACGCTAGAGCTATTCCGGATGGCCAAGCTCGGCGTGATGCTGATGCCGCCCAAGGGCCGGGTCTCGGTCATCCACGCCGACGACCTCGCCCGCCTGCTGCTCGCGCTCATCGGTCCGCAAGCACCGTCTCACATCCTGGTTGAGGCCGACGACGGCAGGCCCGGCGGCTGGACCCATCGCGAGTTCGCCCATGCGCTCGCAGATGCTGTGGGGACCAAGGCCGCCGTGATCTCCGCGCCCGGAATCCTCCTCCGCCTCGCCGCCCGCGCGGACCAGCTGCTGCGCCGCGACAAGGCCAAGCTCACCGTCGACCGCGCCGCTTATTTCTCCCACCGCAACTGGGTGATTGAGCCCAAACGCGCCTTCCCGCCCGAGCTATGGCAGCCGCAGATCGACACGCTCGAGGGCCTCAAAGAAACGGCCGCATGGTACCGCAAGGAAGGCTGGCTGTAAGCACAGTGGCGAGGTTTGCGAATTGCCCCTATATTGAGCGCATGACCGCCAAACGCGACCCGATCGTCTCCGAGTTCGACAGCGACGAGGAAGAGGCTGCCTACAACGAGTGGTTTCGCAAGAAGGTCGAGGCGTCGCTGGCCGACCCCCGCCCTCCCGTCCCGCATGACGAAGCCATGAGCCGAATCCGGAAAACTATAGAAGGTGCGCGCCGAAAAGCGTGCTGAACCTCATCTGGCGCGAAAGCGCGCTCGACGAATTTGATGAGATTGCCGCCTACGTCGCGGCCCGCAATCCGGCAGCTGCCGAGCACCTCCAGTCCACCATCGAAGCGTCGGCCGAACGGATTGCTGAGCGCCCCTTCATGCACCGGCCTGGTCGTGCGCCCGGCACGCGCGAAGCGGTTGTGCATCCGAATTACATCATCGTCTATCGGGTCACGGCGGAGGCGGTTGAAATCCTGAACGTCCTCCACGCGCGCCAGCGATACCCATAGACGTTCTGACCTCCTTTACTTCAGGGTCCCGTAAACCGTCTTCCCCCCAAGCACGGTCGCCAGCACCTTGAGGTCGCGGATCTTCTCGGCGGGCACCTTCAATATGTCATTCGAAAGCACCACGAAGTCCGCGTACTTCCCCGGCTCGATCGAGCCTTTCACTTTCTCCTCGAAGGTCGTGTAAGCGCCGTTGATCGTCACCGAACGGATCGCGTCCTCGCGGCTGATCCCCTGATCCGGCCCGAGCTTCCCGCCCCATTGCGTGCCGCGAGTCACCTCGCCGTAAATCTCGAGCAGGGGCTCGGCATAATAAGAGATCGGACCGTCCGAGCCGCCCGCGAACATGATCCCGTTACGGAGCCATTCGCGATAGGGCTCGCTGCGGTCGGCGAGCGGCCGCTTCCATGCTTTCAGGATCAGCGCGCCCAGCTCGTAATTGTGCATATATTGCGAGTTGATGATCAGCCCGAGCCGTTTGACCCGGTCGTAATGCTGCGGGCCGAGCAGGAAGGCGTGATCGATCATCCAGCGGCGGCCGCTGATCGACGTCTGTTTGTTCGCATATTCGAACGCTTCGAGCGCTTCGTCGATCGCCGCGTCGCCGACCGCGTGCGGACGCAACCGATAGCCGTATTTCGCGACCAGCGCGGCGAACTTGTCGAACTGGGCGTTCGGCACCTTCTGCAGCCCGCGGTAGCCGGGCTTCCCCGGATAATCATGCTCGAGGAAGGCGGTCAGCTCGGCGCCGTCGAGCCCGGTTTCGCCGATCTCGTCGGAACGGAACATGCCGTCGCCATCGGAGCCCGGCTTGGGTAGCGCTTTCAGGTCCGCCTCGACTTTGTCGAGCGGCTCGGCCGGGTCGATATCGTAGGCGAAATCGACCCGCACCGTGAGCTGCCCCGCGTCGCGCAGCTTGCGGAACAGCGCCGCGTCGGCGGGCGTGCCGCTGGGATCGCCCGCGCTGGTCAGGCCGTGGCTGTTCACCAGCGCCAGTACGCGCTTCATCCCCGCTTCCTTCTGCGCCTCGGTCGGGTGCGGAACGAACGGCCGAACGAACCGCCCGGCGTTGTCCATGAGCAGGCCGGTCGGCTCGCCCTTAGAGTCCTTGTAGATCTGCCCGCCCTGCGGATCGGGCGTGTCGCGGGTCACATGCGCGAGCGCGAGCGCGCGGCTGTTGACGATTACATAATGCGGCCCTGGAATCGCGACCGGATTGTTCGGCGCCGCGGCGTCGAGGTCGGCCCGCGTCGGAAGCCGCCCTTCGGCGAGCTGATATTCCCACCAGCCGCGCGTGCCGGTGATCCATTCGCCCGGCTTGACCTGCTTCGCGCGCGCCGCGATCGCCGCCTGGATCTCCTTGATCGAATGGATGTGCGTCAGGTCAACCTGTAGCGGCAGGTCCTCGCCCGCGGTCAGATGCACGTGGGTGTCGTCGAACCCCGGCAAAACGGTCCTGCCGTGTAGATCGACGACCCGCGTCTTCTGACCGGCCGATTTCATTACCTCGGCGTCGCTGCCGACGGCGATGAAGCGCCCGTCGCGGATCGCCGCCGCATGGGCGATCGAGAATCCGGGATCGACGGTGACGATATGCGCGTCACGGATGATCAAATCGGCCGGCGCGGCGGCGGTACTCAACAAAAGCGCAGCGAAAATCATTGTCGGTTCCTCAAAAGCTAAAGGGTGAAGCGAATTCCGGCGCGGAA
>Ga0068852_100002259_pt1 | contig 13225 bp, 12 predicted proteins | sample KBSCornC22_FD_66594 | JGI IMG/M metagenome (GOLD analysis project Ga0068852, IMG submission 66594) | Corn rhizosphere microbial communities from Kellogg Biological Station, Michigan, USA - KBS Corn C2-2 | ecosystem: Host-associated > Plants > Roots > Rhizosphere > Soil ... | reverse complement strand
GTCATCCCGGGCGCCGCTATTGCGGCGATGGCCCGGGATCCAATTTCCTTGCGCCAGATTGGACCCCGGCCCGTTGCCGCCGATGCGGCGGCCGGGGCGACGGCTTCAGCGCCGCGTCAGCGCACGAATTTCTCGTCGCGAGAGATGATCGTGAGGTCGACGAAGCGTGAGCCGTTGTGGCTCTCGGGCGTGTAGGTCACCCTGAAGCCGCCCGCGTCGTAGGGATCGAGCGATTCCATCGCCTTGATGAAGCTCTCGCGCGTGAGGTTGCGCCCGGCGCGGCGGATCCCCTCGACCATGACCTTGGCCGCGATGAAGCCCTCGAGCGTGCCGAAGCCGGGCTCGACCTTGGCGTCGTCCACGAGCTTGCGGTACTCCTTCACCACGGCGACGGAGGTGTCCCACGGGAAGGGGACCACCTGCGAGACCTGCACGCCGCGTCCCTCCGCCCCGAGCTCCTTCGCGAGCGCCTTGCTGCCGACGAACGAGACGTTCCAGAAGGTGGGGTTCGAGCCCGCGGCCTTCATCTCCTTCACGAACGCGGCGCAGCCCTTGTACGCGCCGATCATGACGATCGCCTGCGGCTGGTCCTTCGACATTTCCGCCACGGCCTTCTTCACGTCGACGCTGTTGCGCTCGACGGTGGCCTTGGCGGCGACCTGCAGGTTGCGCTTCTTCAGCGCGCGCGTGACGCCCTCGAGGCCCGCCTGGCCATAGGCATCGTTCTGGTAGAACACGCCGATGCGATCGATGCTCATGGCGGTGAGGTGCTGCACGATCGCCTCGGTCTCGTCGAAGTAGCTCGCGCGGACGTTGAAGACGTAGCGGTTCAGCGGGCTGCGCAGCAGCTCCGCGCCGGTGAAGGCGCCGACGTACGGCACCTTCGCCTCGGTGAAGATCGGCATCACCGCCGCGCTCGTCGGCGTTCCCACGTAGCCGAAGAGGGCGAAGACCTTGTCGTCGTTGATGAGCTTCTTCGTGTTCTCGACCGCGCGCGGCGGCTCGTAGCCGTCGTCGAGCGTCTTCAGGACGACCTTCCGGCCGTTCACGCCGCCGTTGGCGTTGACATAGTTGAAGTACAGCGTGGCGCCGAGCTGCATGTCCTTGCCCAGCTCCTGCGCCGGGCCCGACAGCGCCGCCGACTGTCCGAGCAGCACCTGCGTATCGGTGACCCCTTGCCCCCAGCACGTCGCGCTCGCGGCCACGAGGAGCGCGAGCAACGTGAGAAACCGCTTCATATTCTTCCCCCAAACCACGGTATCAGTAGGGGAATGATACCGCCTTCAGCCCGCGAAAAACTCCCGGACCTTTTCCATGAAGCTCTTGGAGCGGGGGCTGTGGCGGCCGGCGTCGGCCTTGGTGGTCTCCTCCAGCTCGCGCAGCAGCTCTTTCTGGCGGTCGTTGAGCCGCACCGGCGTCTCCACCACGACCTGGCAGAGGAGATCCCCCGGGTAGGTCGAGCGCACGCCCTTGATGCCCTTGCCGCGTAGCCGGAAGACCTGCCCGGTCTGCGTCTCGGGCGGGATCTTCACCTTGGCGGACCCATCGAGCGTGGGGATCTCGATCTCGCCGCCCAGGGCCGCGAGGGTGAAGCTGATCGGCATCTCGCAATGGAGGTCGTCGCCGTCGCGCTGGAAGACGCCGTGCTCGGTGAGGTGGATCACCACGTAGAGATCGCCGGGCGGGCCGCCGTTCACGCCGGCTTCGCCCTCGCCGGTGAGGCGGATGCGGTCGCCCTCGTCGACGCCCGGCGGGATCTTCACCGCGAGGGTCTTGTGCTTCTTCACCCGGCCCGCGCCGCGGCAGGTGGCGCACGGATCGACGATCATCTTGCCGCTGCCGTGGCAGGTGGGGCACGTCTGCTGGATCGAGAAGAAGCCCTGCGAAAGGCGCACGTTGCCCGAGCCATGGCAGGTCTCGCACGTCTTGGGATGCGTGCCGGGCTTGGCGCCCGTGCCATGGCAGGTCTCGCAGGCCTCCATGGTGGGGATGCGGATCTTGGTCTCGGTGCCGCGCGCCGCCTGCTCGAGGGTGACCTCGAGGTTGTAGCGCAGGTCCGCGCCGCGATAGACCGAGGCGCGCCCGCGCCCGCCCTGGCCGCCGCCGAAGATGTCGCTGAAGATGTCGCCGAACGCCTCGGCGAAGCCGCCGAAGCCCGGCGCCCCGTCACCCATGCCGCCCATCTGCGGATTCACGCCCGCGAAGCCGTAGGCATCGTAGGCGCGGCGCTTCTCCGGCTCCGAGAGGACCTCGTAGGCCTCCTTGGCCTCCTTGAACTTCTCTTCGGCGTCCTTGCTGTCCGGATTGCGGTCCGGGTGGAATTTCATCGCGAGCTTGCGATACGACTTCTTGATCTCCTCATCGGAGGAGTCGCGGTTCACGCCGAGGATTTCGTAGTAGTCGCGTTTTTTGTTGGGCATGGGGTGGTGCAGTGGTGGTTTGAGACGGGGCGCAAGGCCCAAGGCGCAGGGCTCAAGAAAAGCGATTCTTCTTGTGCCTTGCGCCTTGTGCCCTGGGCCTTGAGTCTTCCCTTTACGCCGACTTCTTGTCCTTCACCTCGGTGTATTCCGCATCGACGACGTTGCCCTCGACTTCCTTCTCGCGCGGCTGCGATTCGCCGCCGCCCTGCGGGCCCGCGCCCGGCGCGGGACCCGCGCCTTGCTGGGCGCCCGCGCCGGCATTCTTCGCCTGCGCATCGGCGTAGATCTTCTCGCCGAGCTTCTGCGACGCCTTGCCGAGGGCCTCGGTCTTCGCCTCGATCTCTTCCTTCGTGCCCGTCTTCAGCACGCCCTCGAGATCCTTGATGGCGGACTCGATCTTCTCCTTCTCGGAGGCATCGATCTGGTCGCCGTACTCGCCGAGCGACTTGCGGATGGAATGCGCGAGCGCATCGGCCTGGTTGCGCGCCGTGACCAGCTCGAGCGCCTTCTTGTCCTCGTCCGCGTGCGACTCGGCATCCTTCACCATGCGCTGGATCTCTTCTTCCGAGAGGCCGGTGTTCGCCTTGATGGTGATCTTGTTCTCCTTGCCCGTCGCCTTGTCCCGTGCCGACACGTGCATGATGCCGTTCGCATCGATGTCGAACGTGACCTCGATCTGCGGCATGCCGCGCGGCGCGGGCGGGATGCCCTCGAGGTTGAACTGGCCGAGGCTCTTGTTGCCGGAGGCCACTTCGCGCTCGCCCTGCAGCACGTGGATGGTCACCGCGCCCTGGTTGTCGTCCGCGGTCGAGAACACCTGCTGCGCCTTGGTCGGGATGGTGGTGTTCTTCTGGATGAGCTTGGTCATCACGCCACCGAGCGTCTCGATGCCGAGCGACAGCGGCGTCACATCCAGCAGCAGCACGTCCTTCACGTCGCCCTGCAGCACGCCGCCCTGGATCGCGGCGCCCACGGCGACCGCCTCGTCCGGGTTCACGTCCTTGCGCGGCTCCTTGCCGAAGAACTCCTTCACCTTGTCCTGCACCTTCGGCATGCGCGTCATGCCGCCGACGAGGATCACGTCGCCGATCTCGCCCACCTTCACGCCCGCGTCCTTGATCGCGATGCGGCAGGGCTCGATGGTGCGCTCGATGAGGTCGTCGACCAGCGCCTCGAACTTCGCGCGGGTGATCTTCATCGACAGGTGCCTCGGCCCGGTCGCGTCGGCCGTGATGTAGGGCAGGTTGATGTCGGTGGCCTGCGAGCTCGACAGCTCGATCTTCGCCTTCTCGGCGGCTTCCTTCAGGCGCTGGAGCGCCAGCACGTCCTTCGAGAGGTCGACGCCCTGCTCCTTCTTGAACTCGGTGACGATGTAGTCGATGAGGCGCTGGTCGAAGTCCTCGCCGCCCAGGAACGTATCGCCGTTGGTGGACAGCACCTCGAACTGGTGCTCGCCGTCGATGTCGGCGATCTCGATGATCGAGATGTCGAACGTGCCGCCGCCCAGGTCGAAGACCGCGATCTTGCGGTCGCCTTCCTTCTTGTCGAGGCCGAACGCGAGCGCCGCCGCCGTGGGCTCGTTGATGATGCGCTTCACCTCCAGGCCCGCGATGCGGCCGGCGTCCTTGGTCGCCTGGCGCTGCGAGTCGTTGAAGTACGCGGGCACCGTGATGACCGCCTCGGTGACCGGCTCGCCGAGATAGTCCTCGGCCGTCTTCTTCATCTTGCGCAGCACTTCCGCGGAGACCTGCTGGGGGGCGATCTTCTTGCCGCGCACCTCGACCCACGCGTCGCCGTTGTCGGCCTTGAGGATCTTGTACGGCATGAGGTGGATGTCCTTCTGCACCTCCTTCTCCTCGAACTTGCGTCCGATGAGGCGCTTCACCGCGTAGAGCGTGTTCTTCGCGTTGGTCACCGCCTGGCGCTTGGCCGGGGCGCCGACGAGGATCTCGTCATTGTCCGTGTAGGCGACGATCGAGGGCGTCGTGCGGGAGCCCTCGCTGTTCTCGATGACCTTGGGCTTGCCCGCTTCCATGATGGCCACGCACGAGTTCGTGGTGCCGAGGTCGATGCCGATGATCTTTGCCATGTCCGTCTTCCTTTTGCGAGGAAATGTCTCTAGTTGTTGGTGAAGTAGGGGTATTTGCCGGTCGATTCAAGGGCCGGTCACTGCGCCGGCGCCTTCGAGACCACGACCAGCGCCGGGCGCAGCACCCGGTCGTGGAGCAGGTAGCCCTTCTGCAGGACGTTCACGACGGTGTTGGGATCCCCGGGCGCCTCGACCTGGCTGATGGCCTGGTGGCGGTGCGGGTCGAATTTCTCGCCCTGTGGGTTGATGGCCTTGACCGCGAACTTCTCCAGCGCGCTCTCGAGCTGCCGGGCGGTGATCTCCACGCCTTCCTTGAGCGACTGCACCGATGGCGACTCCACCGCGAGCGCGGCATCGAGGCTGTCCTTGACCGCGAGCAGGGCGGAGGCGAACCCCTCGACGCCGAAGCGATGGGCCTTCGCGACATCCTCCTGGCTGCGGCGGCGCACGTTCTCGGTCTCCGCGCGGGCGCGCAGGAACTCCTCGCGCAGCTTCTCCGCCTCGTTGGTGGCTTCGCCCAGCCTGGCTTCCAGCTCGTTGATGCGCGCCTCGAAGCTGCTGTCGTCCCCCAGGGGCGGCTGGCCGGGGGAGGCGGCTGCGGCGCCGGAAAGATCTGCGTCTGTCACTGTGGAATTTCCTTCTGAAAAACAACCGTTTGAAGGACAGATGGGGATGTCGTGCCCATTTTCAACCCCGAAAATCGGGACGTACCCCATTTCCTGCATAGCGGAACGCTGGACCGGCCCGCGGGAAATCAGGACGGGCCCGATTTCCTGCATAGCGGAACGGTAAGCCGGTGGGGTTCGGTTTTTGGAGTCCGGGGCGGGGGATCCGTTCAGCGCTTGCCGAATACGATCCAGCTCGTCAGCAGGGTGAAGAAGCTGTAGAGGATGGAGCCGACGAGGGCGGCGAGGAAGCCGCTCACGTGGAAGCCGGGCACGATCTCGGCAACCAGCCAGAAGAGCACGGCGTTGATGACGAAGATGAAGAGCCCGAGCGTAAGGATCGTCACCGGCAGCGTGAGCAGCAGCAGCACCGGCCGGATCACCGCGTTCACGAGGCCCAGCACGAGTGCGGCGACGAAGGCGGCGCCGAACGACGCGACACCCACGCCCGAGTAGACGTACGCGACCAGCAGCAGGATCGCGGCATTGAGCAGCCAGCGCAGCAGCAGCGAAAGCATTCAGGCCTTTCCCGGCGCATCCCATGCCGCGAGGTTTTCCAGGGCGAGGATGGTGAGCGCGGTCATCCAGGAGGGGGTGTCGTTCGTGGTAGGGATGTAATGGAAATCCTTGCCGCCCGCCTGCAGGAAGGTGTGACGCCCCTCCTGCGCGATCTCCTCCAGCGTCTCGAGGCAATCGGCCGCGAAGCCGGGGCAGATCACGTCCACGCGCCCCACGCCCTGGGCCGGCAGCGCCGCGAGCGTATCGGCCGTGGCAGGGCCGATCCACTCCTGCGCCCCGAAGCGCGACTGGAACGTGACCACCGTCCGCGCGTCGTTCCAGCCCAGCTCGGTGGCGATGAGCCGTGCGCTTTCGAGGCATTGGGCCTGGTACGGGTCGCCGCGCTCCACACTTCGCTTGGGCAGCCCGTGGAAGCTCATGAGGAGCCGGTCCGGGCGGCCGTGCTTGAACCAGTAATCATTCACGTTCTTCGCCACGGCCTTGGCGTACGCCTTGTGCGCGTGGAACTCGCGCACGAAGCGAATGGCCGGCGCGGGCTTCATCTTGCGCAACGCCGCCTGCAGCGCATCGTCCACGCTCGCGGTCGTGCTCGCCGCGTATTGCGGGTACATGGGAATCACCAGCACGCGCTCGCAGCCCTTCGACGTGAGCTCCCGCAGCCCGTCGGCCACGGTGGGCTGGCCGTAGCGCATCGCGCCTGCCACGGGGATGGGTGTCTTCATCTTCTCGCCGAGATAGCCGCGCAGCAGTTGCACCTGCCGGTCGTGGAACACACGCAGCGGCGAGCCGTCGCGCGTCCACACGGTGGCGTACTTCTTCGCGCTCTTCGGCGCGCGGATCGGCAGCACGATGAAGTTGAGGATGGGCCACCACGCAAGGCGAGGGATCTCCACGACCCGGCGGTCCGAAAGGAACTCGCGCAGGTAACGGCGCACCGCCGCGGGCGTGGGCGCCTCCGGTGTGCCGAGGTTCACCAGCAGCACGCCGGCGCGTGGCGCGCCGGGGGAAGGGGGCATCGTGGCCTGTCAGTGTTGGGAGAGGGCGGAGGAGACCAGCCGGGCCGTCACATCCACGATGGGAATCACCCGTTCGTAGGCCATGCGCGTGGGGCCGATCACGCCCACGGTGCCCACCACCTGCCCGTCCACCTCGTAGGGCGCGGTCACGATCGAGCACTCGTCCAGCGGCACCAGCGTGGATTCGCCGCCGATGAAGATCTTCACGCCCTCGGCGCGCTCGCTCTGCTCGAGCAGCTCCAGCAGCTGCGTCTTGCGCTCGAAGAGGTCGAAGAGGCGCCGCAGCCGGTCCATGTCGTTGGAGAGGTCGTGCACTTCCAGCAGGTTGCGACCGCCCGAGATCACCACGCCGTCCGTGGGCTGGCGCATGGATTGGCTGCCCGCCGTGATCGCCGCCTGCATGAGCGCGGAGATGTCGTGCTGGAGGTCGGAGAGCTCGCCGCGCACCTTCTGGCGCAGCTGGTCGAACTCGGTGCCGCCGTAGTTCTGGTTGATGTAGTTCGCAGCCTCCGTGAGCTGCGAGGGCGTGTACGTGCGGTCCGTCACCAGCACGCGGTTCTGCACCTCGCCGTCGCTCGCCACCATGATGAGCAGCACGCGCTTTTCCGAAAGCCCGAAGAATTCCACGTGCCGCAGCACGGCGCCGCGCCGTCGCGGCGAGACCACCACGCCGGCGAAATGGGTGAGATCCGAGAGGATCTGCGAGGCGGCGCTCACGACGCGGTGCGGATCGTCCGGCGAGATCTGGTCGGCGATCTGCTGGCGCTCCAGCTCTTCCATGGGCCGCACGGTGAGGAGCGTATCCACGAAGAGGCGATAACCCTTGGGCGTGGGCACGCGGCCTGCGGAAGTGTGCGGGCTCGCGACGAACCCCATCTCCTCGAGGTCCGCCATCACGTTGCGGATGGTGGCGGGGGAAAGCTCCAGGCTCGAGAAGCGGGAAAGCGCGCGCGAGCCCACAGGCTGGCCATCGGCGATGTAGCGCTCGACCAGTATCTTCAGCAACGTCTGCGCGCGTTCCGAGAGCATTCGGGCTTCCATGGGAGGCAACCCTATTCTACAAGGCAATCATGCTTTAATTGCGCCCATGACTCCCGCGTTCCGGAACGTCGCGATCGTCGGCAAGAGCGACGCGGCGAGCCTGCCCCACATCCTCGACGAGATCTCGGCCGTCCTGCGCAGCAACGGCGTGAAGATCATCATGGATCCGCGCACCGCGTCGGTGGCCCACGCGCAGCCCGATTCGGTCGTGGAGATGGCCTCCCTCCCCGCGAAGGCGGATCTCGCCATCGTCGTGGGCGGCGATGGCACCCTCATCGCGAGCGCGCGCCTCATGGCCGAGAACGGCGTCCCGCTCGTGGGCGTGAACCTGGGACGGCTGGGCTTCCTCACCGACATTCCCGCGGACAACGCCGCCCCGGCGGTGGAATCCGTCCTCAACGGCGATTTCGTGCCGGAGCAGCGGCTGGTCCTGGCCGGCTCGGTGCGCCGCGGGCAGCAGGTCATGATGTCCGCCTTCGCCATGAACGACATCGTCGTGAGCCGGGGCGCCGTCGGCAGCATGATCGAGTTCGCCGTGACGGTCGATGCGGAGTTCATCTACACCCTGCGCGCCGATGGCCTCATCGTGGCCACACCCACGGGGTCCACCGCGTATGCGCTCTCGGCCGGCGGGCCCATCCTGCACCCCGCGCTCTCGGCCATGGCGCTCGTGCCGATCTCGCCGCACACGCTCTCCAACCGCCCCGTGGCCATCCGCAGCACGTCCAGGGTGGAGATCACGCTGGTGCGCGGCGTGGATGCGCGCGCCAACTTCGACGTGCAGGCCCACTTCCACCTGGAGCCGGGCGATGTCGTTTGCGTGGCCGCTTCTCCCAAGCCCGCGATCCTGCTGCATCCCAAGGGCTACCGCTATTTCTCGATGCTGCGGCAGAAGCTGCGGTGGACGGAGCGGACGGCGTAGGCAGATAAACGATGCTGAGGGCATTATCGATTCGCGATTACGTGATCGTGGACCGGCTCGATCTCGAGCTGGGCGCGGGCTTCACCGCGCTCACCGGCGAGACGGGGGCGGGCAAATCGATCCTCGTGGATGCGCTCGCGCTGGTGCTGGGCGGCCGCGCCGATGCCGGGGTGGTCCGCAGCGGCGCGCAGCGCGCCGAGGTGAGCGCCGATTTCGATGCCGCGCGCCTGCCCGCCGTGCGTGAATGGCTCGCGGCCCAGGCGCTGGAGGAGGGCGATGGCGCCTGCCTCGTCCGCCGCACGGTCGATGCCACCGGCCGCTCGCGCGCGTTCGTGAACGGCCGGCCCGCCACCGCCGCCCAGTTGCGCGAGCTGGGCGAGATGCTGGTCGACATCCACGGCCAGCACGATCACCAGCTCCTCGTGAAGCGCGATCGCCAGCGCGCGCTGCTCGATGCCCATGGCGGCTCGGAAGCCCTCGCTCGGGATGTGGCGCAGCGCTTCGTCACCTGGCGGCGGGTGGCCGAGCAACGTGCAGCGCGCGAAAGCGCCCAGGCGAGCTCCGCGCGCGAGCGTGAGTTGCTGGCGCACGAGATCCGCGATCTCGAGGCCCTGGCATTCGATCCGCAGCAGTGGATCGACGACCAGGCCGAGCATCGGCGCCTCGCCCACGCGCAGGAGCTCATCGCGACCGTCTCCGAATGCGCCGATGCGATCGAGGAATCGGACGATTCCGCCGCCGAGCGGCTTTCGATGGCGGCCTCGCGGCTTGCCGAGGCCGCGTCGCTCGATCCCGAGCTCGAAAGCGCGCGCCGCGATGCCGAGACCGCGAGCGTGCACGCGCGCGAAGCGGCGCAGCAATTGCGCCGCTATCTCCAGCGCCTCGAGGTCGATCCCGGCCGCCTGGGCGAGCTCGATTCGCGGCTCGAGGCGGTGCTGGGCAGCGCGCGCAAGTACCGTGTCGACGCGGCCGAGCTGCCGGCGGCATTGGCCGAGCGCAGGCAGCGCCTCGCCGAGCTGGGTGGAGCGGAAAGCCTCGAAGCGCTGCGCGCGCAGGAGGCGGCGCACGAGAAGGCCTACCGTGCGGCCGCAACGCAGCTCACGCAGGCGAGGCGCGAAGCGGCGCGCCGCCTGGGCGCGGAGGTCACGCGCTCGATGCAGCGCCTCGCCATGCCGGGCGGCCGCTTCGAGGTGGTGCTGCAGGAGCTGGAAGCGCCCACGGCGGCCGGCCTGGAGAGCGTCGAGCTCATGGTCGCCGCGAACGCCGGCCAGCCGCTGGCACCCCTCGCGCGCGTGGCTTCCGGCGGCGAGCTTTCGCGCATCTCGCTCGCCATCCAGGTGCTGTTGTCGGGCGAGGCATCGGTGCCCACGCTCATCTTCGACGAGGTCGACGCGGGCATCGGCGGCGGTGTCGCCGAGGTCGTGGGGCGCCTGCTGCAGTCCCTCGGCGCACACCACCAGGTTTTGAGCGTCACGCACCTGGCACAAGTGGCGGTGCATGCGCGCGCGCAGCTCCGGGTCGCGAAGAGCGAAGGCCGCCACGGCACGCTCGCGGCGGTCGAGCCGCTCGACGCCGCCGCGCGCGTGGACGAGGTCGCTCGCATGCTGGGCGGGCTGCGCATTACGGAGGTCACGCGCCGGCACGCGGAGGAGCTGTTGCAAAACGCTTCCGCCGCGGGTACACCTGCGAGAAAGGAGAAGGGCCGCGCCGCTGCGGGACCGTCGTAGCCGCCGTGCCCTCGGGGAGGGCTCATGGAATCGTTCGGCGGCAAGACCGCGCTCGTGCTCGCGGGCGGCGGCGCGCGAGCCGCCTACCAGGTGGGCGTGCTGCGGGCGATCAGCGAGATCGTCCCCGAGCCCGGGCGCAATCCGTTCCCGGTCATCTGCGGCACTTCCGCGGGCGGCGTGAATGCCGCGACGCTCGCGGTGCACGCCGACGATTTCGCGCGCGGCGTGGAGGCGCTCCACGAGGTGTGGCGCAACTTCCAGCCGCACCACGTCTACCGCTCGGATTTCCCGGGTGTTTTGGCCAACTCGTCGCGCTGGCTCGTGGGCTTCCTCTTCGGCGCGTTCCTGCACAACCGGCGCATCTCCCTTTTGGACAACCGGCCGCTGGAGAGCCTGCTCACGCGGCAGCTCGACTTCAGCCGCATCGGCGCGAACATCGAGGCCGGCGCGCTCGAGGCCGTCTCGGTCACCTGCTCCGGCTACACGTCGGGACAGAGCTGCAGCTTCTTCGAGGCCGGCCCCGGGGTGGCGGGGTGGAAGCGCTCGCAGCGCGTCGGCATTCGCTCGAGGCTCGGTGTCGAGCACCTGATGGCCTCGAGCGCGCTTCCGTTCCTGTTCCCGCCCTATCGGCTGCACCGCGAATATTTCGGCGACGGCTCGATGCGCCAGGTCGCTCCGGTGAGCCCGGCGCTGCATCTCGGCGCCGACCGCGTGGTCGTCGTCGGGACCGCCCGGATCGGCAGCCAGGCGCCCGAGCGCACGCGCGACGCCGTGTATCCCTCGCTCGCGCAGGTCGCCGGCCACGTGCTGAATTCGATCTTCCTCGACGGCCTCGCCGTGGACATCGAGCGGCTCGAGCGCATCAACCGCACCGTGAGCTGCGTGCCGCCGGAGGCGCTGCTGCGCGGGGGCGTCACGCTGCGCCATGTGGATACGCTCGTGCTTACGCCGAGCCAGCCGCTGGAGACCATCGCCGTGCGCCACGTGCGCAGCCTGCCGATTTCCATCCGCTTCCTGCTGCGCTCCATCGGCGCGATGCGCCGCCGCGGCGCCACCCTCGCGAGCTACCTGCTCTTCGAGCAGGGCTATTGCCGCGAGCTGATCGAGCTCGGCTACCGCGACACGCTGGAGCGGCGCGAGGAGGTCGGCGCATTCATCGCCGGCGGGCTTTCCATCGTGCCGGGTACGTTCGCGCGCACGGCCGCGGTCTTTACCGAAGCCACTTCGGATTAAGATGCCGGGCATGTCCCGGCCAACCCCCCATCCGCGCGAGCACTATCCGCACGCGCGCGAGATCACCACGCGCTGGATGGACAACGACGTCTACGGCCACGTGAACAACGTCGTCTACTACTCGTTCTTCGACACGGCGGTGAACACGTACCTCGTCGAGCGTGGCGCCCTCGACATCGGGAAAAGCGCGGTGATCGGCCTCGTGGTCGAGACCGGCTGCCATTACTTCGCGCCGCTCACCTATCCGGAGCTCGTCACCGCCGCGCTGCGCGTGGCGCACATCGGCCGCTCGAGCGTGCGCTACGAGATCGGGCTCTTCGCCGCGGGCAGCGAGACGGCTGCGGCGCAGGGACACTTCATCCACGTCTACGTGGATCGCGGCACGCGCCGTCCGGTGGAGCTGCCCGCCGCGCTGCGCGCCGCGCTCGAGCCGTTGCATCGTCCATCCAGCCTGGAGGCCCCATGAAGAGCATGCGCATCGCATCCGCCGCCGCACTCGCACTCGCACTCGCCGCCACCCTGGTCGTGGCCCAGGCACCCGCCATCAAGCGCAACGTCCTGCAGCGCATGGACATCGAGGGCAATCGCGAGGTGATCCTCGGCATGGCGGAGATCGCGCAGGGCGGTACCACCGGGCGCCACACGCATCCGGGCGTGGAGACCGCGTATGTCGTCGACGGCGAGCTGGAGCTCATGGTCGAGGGCGTCGGCACGAAGGTGGTGAAGGCCGGGGAGAGCTACTCGATCCCCCTCGGCCGCGTGCACAGCGGCACCGCGCACGGCAGCGGCGCCACCAAGGTGCTCGTCACTTACGTCGTGGAGAAGGGCAAGCCGCTCGCGTCTCCGGCGCCCTAGCGCCCGCGACAAACCTACGGCAGCAGGATCGAGGACCGCGCCGGGCGGCCCTCGCCGCCCAGCACGCGCGTGATGAAATTGGCGACCGCCTCGATCTCCTCGGCGCAGACGGCGTGCGGCATGGGCCACGTGTGCCACTCCACCTGGTAGCCGCGGTTCTCCAGCGCCGCGCGCGACACTTCGGCGAGCTGCAGCGGCACCACCGGGTCCTGCGTGCCGTGGCCCATGAAGATGGGTGTCGCCTTGTTGGCCGAGGAGGCTTCGGCCTCGAGCGAATCCTCGAGCGTGAGATAGGTCGACAGCGCGATCACGCCCGCGAGGCGGTTCGCGTGCCTCAGCCCCACCTGCAGCGCGATGGCGCCGCCCTGCGAGAAGCCGGCCAGCACGATGCGCGAGGAGTCGACACCGCGGTCGCGTTCGCGCGCGATGAGGCGCTCGACCGCGATCTGCGATTCGCGGATGCCGCGCTCGTCGGGCAGGCGCGAGATGTCGTTCATCGCGATGTCGTACCAGGCGCGCATCACGTAGCCGTTGTTGATCGTGACCGGGCGCTCGACCGCGTGCGGGAAGATGAAGCGCAGCGCGGGCTTCGGCGGGATGGGCAGCTCCTTCACGATGGGCACGAAGTCCCAGCCGTCGGCGCCGAGGCCGTGCATCCAGATGATGGTGCCCTGCGGGTCGGCGCCGGTGGCGAGCTCGATGTGGTCCAGCAATTCCAAGATAAGTCTCCAGTTGATC
>Ga0068852_100002257_pt1 | contig 13226 bp, 10 predicted proteins | sample KBSCornC22_FD_66594 | JGI IMG/M metagenome (GOLD analysis project Ga0068852, IMG submission 66594) | Corn rhizosphere microbial communities from Kellogg Biological Station, Michigan, USA - KBS Corn C2-2 | ecosystem: Host-associated > Plants > Roots > Rhizosphere > Soil ... | reverse complement strand
CGAATAATCGGCGGCGACCTTGTCGAGGATCGGCGACAGCTGCTTGCACGGCCCGCACCATTCGGCCCAGAAGTCGAGGATCACGAGCGCGGTCATCGACGGGTGGATGACCTCCCGCTCGAACCGCTCGATCGATTCGCGCTCGGCTTCGGTTAGACCCAGAGTCGCCACGGGCTTATACGCTCTCCTCTTGTCCGGGCGGCCCATATGGCGCGCCCGCCTTCGCGCCACAAGCTGGCGGGCGGCTAACAGCCTTTTAACCACGCTGCGGTACCGAACCGCGCATGGTGGATGTCCAGCGTCCGGCAAGATGGTGGTGGTGGGCCGCGGTGGGGATGATCGCTTTCGCCGGCTTCGCGCTGCGCCTCCTCGCCGCTCGCGGCGGGCTGTGGACCGACGAAGCCTGGTCGATGGTCTACGCGGTCCAGGCGCACGACGCCGCCGGGGTGTTCCTGCGCATCAACCACGACAACAACCACCACCTTAATTCGCTGTGGCTGCAGGCGATCGGACCGGCGGCTCCCCCGCTCCTGCTGCGATTGCCGGCGATTGTCGGGGGCACGCTGTCGATCGCCGTTGCCGCGCTGATCGGCTCCAGGCGATCTCGGTCGGCGGGCCTCGTCGCGGCGGCCCTGTTCGCGGTCACGCCGATCCTGGTCGTATTCGGTGCCGAAGCGCGGGGCTATTCGACCATGCTGCTCGCAACGCTGCTGATGCTGCTGCTCGTTACCGACGCCGCCGACGGAAGGCCAGCGCGCGGCGCGCCCTGGTGGCTCGGCGCGATCGCGCTGTTCGGCATGGTTTCGCACATCACCATGGCCGCGCCGGTCGCGATCGCTACCTTGTGGTTCTACCTCGAACGGCGGGCACAGGTCGGACCCGACAAGGCGCTCCTGCAAAGCTTCCGGCTGATGGCGCCGGCGCTCTTTGCGAATGGCGCCTTCGTCGTCTTCGTCGCGGTAGCAGCTGCGGTAAGCCCGACCGGCATGCGCACCGCTGCTTATCTGCCGTTTTCGCTCGGCGACTATCTGACCGCGCTCGACGATCTTTCTCTCTGGTCCGTGGGATTGGCAGCGCCCCTGTCGTGGATCGTCCCGCTCCTCGCCGGCATCGGTGCGGCACTCGTATGGATTTGCCGTCCGCAGTGGCTCGGCTCGAGGGGCCGGCTCTACGCGCTCCTCGTCCTCACAGTGCCTGTCGGAATCCTGGCGATTCGTGGCGGCAATTCCGGGTTTGCGCGCTTCTATCTCGCGAGCGCGATCGGCTTGCTGCTGTTCGCTTCGGACTGGATTGCCCGCGGCCTCCAGGCGCGGCCGGCGGTGCGTGCGGCGGCGGCGGCCCTGCTCGCCGTGCTGGTCGGTGTAGGCCTTTATCGCGATGCCGCAGCCATTTCGCTCGACCGGGGAAAGCCCGACGCTTCGCTGGCCGACATGGCGGCGCTCCAGCCGGCGGGGGCGAGGATCGCCTTCGCCGGGCCGCGCTTCAAGGCGGTGGTCGCGGTCGCGGCCGAGCGCACCGGCTATGCCGCGCGCTTCGCCGGGGGCTGCATGCCCGCTGACTTCCTCCTCGCGCCCCAGTCGCGCGGCGTCCCGACCCCGCTTACGGTCGTTCACTGCGGAACGCCGATGGAGGCGATCGACTCGTCGGTCACCATTCCGCTGACCGGCGATTCATGGGTGCTGTACCGCGCCAAACCCTTGCAAAGCTTTGGGGCCGCTGATAGCGGGCCCGCTCCAGGCGCCGAGAAATCGCGCCTTTCCGGCCGAGCGGGCGTAGCTCAGGGGTAGAGCACAACCTTGCCAAGGTTGGGGTCGAGGGTTCGAATCCCTTCGCCCGCTCCAGTTTTCATGAACTGCCGGAGAGCTTCGACAAATTACAGTCGAGTCCTCGAGAATGGGGCCGAGATATCATTGCGACCCGAGATAGGCTGCCATCGTACGTGCCGTTTCTTCTGCCAGGGTTTCGTCGTCGAGCGGGAGCATGTGTTTCCACAGAGGCGATTCGTGAAGTTTGTGAACCTCGATCAGCGTGACTGCGCTGAGCAGGGCGAAGGTAATCGCTCGCTCAGGATCAGTCGCCGCAATTCGATCCTTGAAGGGCAGTAGCGCATGGATGATGAGCCGGAGGCTCGCCTCGCTCAAGTTCACCACGCGCTCCCTGAATCCGTTATCGCCCTGGAGCTCGACGAACTGGTCGAGCGCCTTCATGAGGCGCGTGCGTCCGCGGTATTGAGCAACCAGCGCGCGGCAGAGCGCATGAACCGCTTCCTCCAGGCTTCGCCCTTTGAAGCGGTCAGGGGGAATATTTGCCCGGTTGGCCTCGTGAAAGGTCTCCAGCATTTGCAGTAACGCTGCGCGGACCAGCGCATCCTTGTCGACGAATCGCCGGTAGATACTGCCCGTCGACACGCCGGCCGCCGCCGCAATCTCGGGTATGGTGATGCCGGAAAGGCCCTTCTCTTCTATGACAGTGATCGTCGCGGCGAGCAGGCGTTCCATCGTCCGGCGGCTTCGCGCCTGCTGCGGTTGTCGCGAACCTGAATCCATCAGTCTGAGCGCTCCCAAAAAAGACGACCGCATCGCGGAGGCATTGACTCTATCGAACCCGTATGTGAATGAGAAATCACATTTACATGTTGGAGGCCATCGATGCTTCGTCCGGATCTCTTGGCTTATCTGCTTGCAGGCTTCCTTGCACTCTGGGGTGTGTCTACGAGTCGCTTTGATCGCTGGGCATTCAGTGCGGGCGGCGGCACATCACGCAAATTCGCCGCTTATGGGGTGTTGCTTCTCAGCTCGTGGCTGCTGACCGCGATTGCGGTGTGGATCTATGGATGGGAGCGCCTGCTTGTTGTTCCCGGTTCGCCGGCGTCACCGATTTTCGCCGTGATTTTCTTTCCTCTGCTCGCGGCCTTTTCCGTGCTGGCCCTCATGCCATTCATCCAGAGCCTGCGTGGCCCCCGTTGGCGTGAGGCCTATGCAACCGCTATTCGGCGCGAGTACGCCGAGATTCCCGGTTTTCTCCCAAACAACGCCGCTGAGCGCGCGGTCTGGATCGTCATCAGTCTAACCGCCGGCATCTGCGAGGAGCTCCTGTTCCGGGGCTTTCTGATCCGTTTTCTGCATGAAAGCAGCTTGGCTCTGCCGATCGCCGGCGCCCTTGCTGTCTCATCGGTGCTCTTCGGCCTCGGCCACGTTTATCAAGGGAGGAAGAGCGTAATCACGACCACGGTCGGGGGTCTCTGCTTCGGATTGTTATTCCTGCTGAGCGGCAGCCTCCTCCCCGCCATCGTTTTACATGCGCTCATCGATCTGCAGGCGGCTTACGTAATGCGTCCGGTCCGCGAGGCCGCGGCCATGGCCTCCGCGGAGATGGCCTAAGGAGCGGACGCCGCAGAGGCAGCAGCCAGAAGTACGGTTCATCCCGCGATTGGACCGCCATGACAGAGCAGCGGTTGGTGTCGGGAAGCGTCCGTATTATGCGCCATCGCGCAAGGAGATGCGCGATGGCCGAGCAAGCCGAACTGACCCGCCCCGACACCCGTCACAAGATCCAGACGATCAATCCCGCCACAGGCCAGCCGGGAAAGAGCTTCGACGAAGCTTCGCTCGATGAGGCGCGCGCGGCGGCGGCGGCGACGCGCAAGGCCTTCCTGAAATGGCGCCGGACCAGCTTCGCCGAGCGCTCGGCTGTGATTCACAAAGCGGCCGAAATCCTCCGCGCGCGCAAGGACGAGTTCGCTCGGCTGATGACCGACGAGATGGGCAAGACCTTCGACGAGGGCCGGGCCGAGATCGAGAAATGCGCGTTCCATTGCGAATGGTTCGCCGATCATGCGCAAGGCTATCTCGCCGACGAACCGGTCGACATCGGCGCCGGCGAGACCTTCGTCACCTTCAACCCCGTCGGAGTCGTCCTCGCGGTGATGCCGTGGAACTTCCCCTTCTGGCAGGTCTTCCGCTTCGCCGCGCCCGCGCTGATGGCCGGCAACGGCGCGCTTCTGAAGCACGCGAGCAACGTCCCCGGATGCGCGCTGGCGATCGAGGAGGTGCTTCACCAGGCCGGGGTTCCACGCGATCTCTTCCGCACCCTCCTGCTCCCGAGCCGAGAGGTCGAAGCGCTGATCAAGGACGGGAACGTCGCCGCCGTCACGCTGACCGGAAGCGTCGAGGCGGGACGGAGTGTCGCAACCGCCGCGGGCTCGGTGCTCAAAAAATGCGTGCTTGAGCTCGGCGGGTCGGACGCTTACGTCATTCTCGAAGACGCCGACATCGACGCTGCCGCGAAAGTGGCCGCAACGGCGCGGATGGTGAACGGCGGCCAGAGCTGCATCGCGGGCAAGCGCTTCATCGTCGTCCGCTTGATTCTGGAGCCGTTCGAGCGAGCGCTGGTCGAGGCGATGCGCGGCTTCGAGATGGCCGATCCCACCCGGGAAGGCACCAAGCTCGGCCCGATGGTCAGCGTGAAGGCGCGCGACGACATCCACGCGCAGGTCACCAAGAGTGTCGGCAAGGGCGCGCGGCTGCTGCTCGGCGGCAAGGTCCCCGACCGGCCAGGCGCCTGGTATCCGGCGACGGTTCTAAGCGACGTCCGCGCCGGACAGCCGGCGCACGACGAGGAAGTGTTCGGGCCCGTGGCCGCAATCATCGCCGCCGAGGACGAGGCCGATGCCATCCGGATCGCCAATGACAGCGAGTTCGGGCTCGGCTCGGGCGTCCTAACCGGAGACGTCGACCGCGGCCGCCGCATCGCCGCGCAAGAGCTCGAAGCCGGCATGAGCTTCGTCAACGACAACGTCCGCTCCGACCCGCGCGCGCCGTTCGGCGGAGTCAAGCACTCGGGCTACGGCCGCGAATGCTCGGCCTTCGGAATCCGCGAGTTCGTCAACATCAAGACCGTGCACGTGAAGCCGCTCGGCGAAGCCAAGGCGACGCGGACCGAGTAAGTTGACCCTCTCGCAACCATCCCCCGGATGGTTGCTTCGGCTCAATCCTTGTCGGCCGTCGCTTCGAGGCTGCTCACGCTGCCGTAGAAGTGCATTCCGACGAGGCCGGCGGCGAGAGCCGAGGCGCGGCCGCCGCGAGCGAGATCGTCCGGATCGAACTTCACTTCCGCGATCGTCAGCGGCGACAGGCTCGCGGCCTTGAGCTTGGCGTTGAACCCGGCGAGATCGTTCGACTCGAACGCCGCCCATTCCGCCTCGACATCCTTCAGCTCGCGGTCGAGCGCGTCGATGCGCGCCAGCTGATAGTTGGTCGGGCGGCTCTCGACCGAATTGATGTCGCCGTAAATTTCGTCGGTATGCTCACGAAGCCGTTCTTCGCCGGTGATCGCGCCGCCTTCGGTGGTGGCGACGATCTCCTTTCGAAGCGCATCGGCCTTGCCGCCGATCTGCGCGGCCGCGGCCTTGACGTCGGCCGGGGCCGTCGCGCTTTGGGCAAGCGCGCTCGCCTGCTGGCGAACGCCGTTGATCTGGCCGACCAGCTTGCTCATCCGCAGGAACATAGTCTTGATCCGCTCGGCGGCGGCATATTGCGCCTGGCGGTCGGCGAGCGTGAACTTGGCGCGGCGGTCGAGCGCGATCGTCAGCGGCTCGGTGGTGACTTGGCCGGCGTCGGTGAGCCTCACCGTATAATTACCCGGAAGAAAGCGCTCGCCCGAGGTCGACGAGCCGGCCAACGAAGCGGCAGGGGGCACCACCGGCGGCTTAGTCAGCATCGACCATTCGACGCGATTGAGTCCGCGTCGCTTCGAGGTCGGGATTTCGTCGACCACATTGCCGTTGGCATCGAGGATCTCGAGCTTCATCCGCCCGATCACGTGCCGCGCTTTCTGGTAGTAAGTGATGGTCGCGCCGCCCGGGGGGTTCTCGCCGGCATAGGAGGCGTCGCCTTCGGCCCAGCCTCCATTGCCCTGGATGCGCTGCTGCACCGGCCCGCTCGGGAGCAGCACAGCGGTGCTCGCGAGCGTCTGCGTCGTCAGCTGCCGGACCGGGCTGATGTCGTCGACCACCCAGATGCCGCGCCCGTGGGTCGCGAGCACCATGTCGTCGTCCCGCTCCTGGAGCGCGATATCGCGGACGGCGAGCCCGTCGGGGAAGTTGTTGGGCTTGAACTGCGCCCAGCTCTGGCCGCCGTTGAGGCTCATGTAGAGCCCGAATTCGGTCCCGAGGAACAGGATGTTCGGGTTGAGCCGGTCTTCCTTGATCACGTGCGCATAGCCTCGAACGCCCGGCGTATCGGGCCCGACCAGGCGCTGCCAGGTACGGCCATAGTCGGTCGTGCGGTAAAGGTAAGGCGCCATGTCGCCGACCGTGTGGCGGTCGTCGGTCACATAAGCGACCGCGGGGTCGTAGCGGCTCGCCTCGACCCAGCTGATCCAGTTGCCCGCGGGCATTCCGAGGCCCGCCGTCAGGTTGGTCCAGTGACCGCCGCCGTCGCGGGTCAGCTGGACGTTGCCGTCGTCGGTTCCGACCCAGATCTCGCCTGCCGCTCGCGGGCTTTCCGAGATCGAATAAATGGTGGTGTTCATCTCGGCGGCTGAATTGTCGACGGTGATTCCGCCCGACTGCTCCTGTTTCTGGCGAATAGGGTCGTTGGTGGTGAGGTCGGGGGAGATCCGGTCCCAGGTATCGCCATGGTCGCGGCTTCGGAACAGGAATTGCGAGCCGATGTAGATCGTGCCCTTTTCGTTGGGTGACATCTGGATCGGCGTGTTCCAGTTGAACCGCAGCTTCTCCTTGTAATTGGCCTGCGGCTGGATGAGTCGGGCCTGAAGCGTCTTGCGGTTCACGCGGCCGACAAAGCCGCCCTGCGCTTCGGCATAAACATAGTCGGGATCGGCTGGGTCGGCCCAGGTCCAGAAGCCGTCGCCGCCGAACAGATTCTCCCAGCGGCTGTTGGTGATCCCGCCGGGATATTCCTGGTCGCCGACCCAGTCGCTGTTGTCCTGAAGTCCGCCATAGACCTGGTAGGGGTCCTTGTCGTCGACGCTGACATGGTAGAATTGGCTGACCGGGAGGTTGTTGACCTTCCACCATTTGTTCGCGCCGTCGTAGCTGATCCACAGCCCGCCATCATCGCCGCCGACGAGATATTTGGTGTTCGCCGGATCGATCCAGACATCGTGCCAGTCGGCGTGCGACGCGCCGGAAGCATTCGAAAAGCTCTTGCCGCCATCATCGGAGACGATCGCCGAATAACCCATCTTGAACACCCGATTGGGGTCCTTGGGGTCGACCACCATCCGCGCGAAATAAAAGGGCCGCCAGACCATGCCCTGGCTTCGGTCGCGTTCTTCCCACGTCTGCCCGCCGTTGGTGGAGACGAACAGCGCCGGGCGCGGGTTCTCGATGAACGCATAGACCTGCTTCGGGTCCGACGGCGCGAAGGCGATCTCGAGGCGGCCGTATGGGTATTTCGGAAGCCCCTTGCGATTCTCGGCAGTGAGGTAGGTCCAGGTGCGACCGCCGTCGCGGCTCTCGGCGAAGCGGCTGCCCGACGGCTGGTCGGGTCCGTTCCCGCCCGAGCGGAACTCATAGGCCTTGCGGCGGAAGTCCCAGGTGCCGGCGAACAGATGTTCGGGGTTCGCCGGGTCCATCGCCACCGACGAGCAGCCGGTCGAAAGGTTCGCGCCTTTGAGGATCAGCGACCAGCTCTTGCCGCCGTCGGTCGTTTTGTAGAGCCCGCGGTCGGGCGAGTCCGACCACAAGGCGCCGGGCGCGCAGACGTAAACGATGTTGCCGTTCTTCGGGTTGACGACGATCCGGCTGATCCGCTCGGTCGCGGGAAGGCCCATGTGGGTCCAGGTCTCGCCGCCGTCGGTCGATTTATAGACGCCGTCGCCGATGGACACGGAGTTGCGCGTCCAGCTCTCGCCGGTCCCGACCCACATCACCTGCTTGTTGGTCGGGTCGAGCGCGACGGCTCCGATCGACTTCACGGGTTCCTTGTCGAAAACGGGTTTGAAGGTCGTGCCGCCGTCCTCCGACTTCCACACGCCGCCCGACGCGGAACCGATCAGCAAGGTGACCTTGCCGTCGGGTTCCTGGCGGCCGGCGATCGCCGCGATTCGGCCGGACATGGTCGCGGAACCAATGTTGCGCACGCCAAGGCCGGAGATGGCGGCGCTGTCGAACGATTGCGCCGTAGCGGGAGCGACAGCGAGCGCGGCGGAAGCGAGCAGAATCGAACGCAGCATCTTCCTTACTCCCCCTTCGGATTCGGCGAGCTGACCGGCGGCGCCTTTGTCGCCGCAGGTTTCGAATTTGCCGCCGGCTTGGTGTGCGGTTTGTTCGACGCATCGGGTGGCGCACCCGAAGCCTTGGCCGGGGTGACTGGACCGCCGGGCTCGGCGAACAGATCGGGGCTGACCGCAGGGTTCGCCTCACCGCTGGCGATAATCGTCCGCTGGCGCTGATTGTCCTGGCCCTGCGCCCAGCTTTCGACCGACATCGGGAAATAGACTCCGGCGACCTTCTCATAATCGCCGAGCTCGGTCTCATTCGTCGTTTCGGCGCCGCGGAGCTTGCGCCGCTCCTCGACCTTGATCTCGAGATAGGTGTCGGGGTCGAGCCAGTAAGTGAACTCGTCGCCGTCCTTTTGCGTCACCTTGAGCTTGTAGGCGAGGGTCCCGTCGAAATCGTCGCGGCCGAGATAGTCGACTCGGCTGCCATCGTGGAGCGACGCGAGAAGCGGGCCTTCGATCAGCGCTCCGTCGGCCATCGAGCGTGCCTCGTCGGCGGACATCTTTTCGGGGTCCTTGCGGCCCTGGAAGGGATTGATCTTCCACCCGCCGCCATGGCCGTCATAGGCCTGAACGAGGTCGAGCCCCTGGACGGTCATGTCGACCCGATCGGCGGTCTCGGGTCCGAGCTTCGCCCGCGTCTCCTGATAGGTGACCTCGAAGTCGCCGGGGAAGATCGACTTCCCCTCGAACTTGATGCTCTTGATCGCCGAGAGTGCCGCTTCGCCGCCGCGCGCTTCGAGATTTTTGGCGATCAGGCTCTGCGCGTCCTGCGCAGCCGCGGGAAACGCTGCGCCAGCCATCAGCAGCGCGGCGACAAGGTGACGGATCGGCATCTTGGAAAAGCCCCCTCCAAAGAAGGAAGCAAGCATGGAACGGTGTCTTAGCCGAATCAAGCGGTGCCAGTGCCGTTGATCGACCGGCGATGCACGTTGGTAGTCGGTGTCGCTAGCGTTGGCCGGCCTGATCGTGCTGCGCGATCACTGCTTGGACGACATTGTTCATCAGAGTCATCCGGACCGGGAGCGGAGTCGAGGTCTTCTTGATCATCACCGCGACCGAATAGCTCTTCCCGTCCGGGGCTGTGAGGATTCCGACGTCGTTGTATCCGGCCTGCACGCCGCCGAGCTCCTGCCCGGTGCCGGTCTTGTGATTGAGCGTCCAACCGGGCGCGAGTCCGCCCTTGAGCCGATTGGGCCCGGTATGGGTATGGCTCATCACGTCGAGCAGGTGCGCGGTGGATGCGGAGGACAGCAGCTCGCCGCGTTTGAGCCGAGCGAGCGCATTGACGATCGCGTACGGCGCGGCGCCGTCATAAGGATCGGCGATGTAGCGGTTGAACGCCGTGCTTCGTACCGCCATCGGAAGCGCATCGCGCACCTCGAAGAACTTTCCGTTGAGCGCATAGTCCTGCGACCAGTTGAGGCCGGCGATCCGGCTCTGCATCATCCGCTCGCCATTGGCGAAACGAATCGCGCCCAAATGTTTGCGCGCGATCGTCGCGCGCACCGCGTTGGGGCCGCCAGCTACGCGCATCAGCTTGTCGTTGGCGGTGTTGTCGCTCTCGGTGATCTCGCGCAGCATCAGGTCGCCAAGCGTCGTCGTGTAGCTTCCGGCCTTGAGGATCTCCTCCGCGATCGGCTCGTGGAACAGCGTCAAATCGTCCTTGGTCAGCGTGACCTTGTCGTCGAGGCTGATTCGGCCCTTGTCGATGGCATCGAGCGCGGTGACCGCCACCCATAATTTGCTGACGCTCTGCTGCGGGTAGAGGTCGCGGTCCTTCCAGCCCGCCTCCCAGCCGTCGTCGATCGACTTGACCGCAATCCCGACCAGCCCATCGAAGCCCCGGCCGAGCTCGTCGATCCGGTCGCGGATATATTGCGGGGCAGGGATCGCTCTGGTGACGATGGTCGCGGCTCGCGGCGTTTTGGCAGGGCGCGGCGGGATCGCCGCCGACGCGCTGACCTGTGTCGTCGCGACGAACATCAGTCCCAATCCCACGCGCCTGCCCAACGACGTCATGACTTCAGCTTTGCCTCCGTTTTTCGCTTGTTTGCAACCGCTTGGCAGAAGTGGCCTGAACCGGCCCTGTGCGATTGGATTCGCGCGGTCAGGCGGCGGGGTTCGGCCCCGGCATCAGTGCCGCGGACTCGATCTCGTCGAGCGCGCGGTGCGCGGCGATGTAACGCCGGGCCTTTGCGACCCAGTCGCCCGCGCGCGCCGCGCCGGGCAGGCGCATGGTCTCGGCGAGCGCCTGGTCGACGTTGCCGGCGGCAAGCCGCTGCCGCGCGCGCTGGTACTGCGCCTCGGGGTTCGTCGCCGGACGGTCGGCCGAATGCACCTCAACCAGATCGCCAAGCTCGCGCCGGAAGTTGGTCCACCAGCTGTCCTGCGGCCCCCCACGGCGGAGATCGGGCCCGAGCGAATCATATTCCGTGATCAGCTCGTCGAGGCGGACCGGCTGGCGCGAGGCGGTGATCACCGTCGCCACCGCGGGCCGATACTGCGCGCCGAAGCGGTCCATCAGCAGATTCTCGAGATAGCCGAGCGCCACCCCGCGATCGATCGCGCGCCGAGCCGCGAAGGCGATCACCAGCGCGTCGGCCCGGCCGGCCGAGCCTTCGGCGCGCTGCGTCGCCGTCTCCACTGCGGCGACGCGGTTCTCGAGGTCGGCGATCTTTTGGTCTTGCGCCTGGGCTTGCCCAGCGGACGAGGGCGCCGGCGCCGTTTGCGGCTGCGGGTTCATGACCACCGGCTTCGGGGTCAGCATCACCGGCTGCTCCACCGGCGTGACTCCGAGGACACGCGCCGCTCGTTGGTAATGGCCAAGCGTCCACACCGCCGCCGCTGCGCCGACGAGGATAAGCACGAGCCCGACGAGCAGCCGAGCGCCCCAGCCCATTCCCGTGCGAGTGCCGTTCATTTCGGGGCCGGCTTGTCGCACAGCCGAGCGGCGAGGGCCAGCAGCGCGTCGTCGTTAGGCTCGGACGCGGATTCGACCGCGGCCCACCCGCGACCGACCGCTTCCGCCGCCGCGCGGCTGATCGCAGCGATCGTCGTCGAGCCCCGCTCAGGCATCAGCTCGGCGAAACGGCGACCCGCGCGGGGAGAATGGATCAGGGCGACCGCACCCTCGGCGGCGCCCAGATCCGGCGAATCCAGGGGCCGTGCGCGATAGACCGGAACGTTGGCGATTCGGTGCCCGGCCTCGACCACGTCTCGCCTGTCCTCACCGCAAAGATGGAGCAGCTTCAGGTCCTGCTCGATCGACCCGAGCAGCCGGTCGACCCCACCGTCGCCCGTCGCGGCGATCGAAAAGCCCTCTTCCCGCGCGGCCTCGGCCGTCGATTCACCCACAGCGTAGACGGGCAGCCCGCGCAACTCCTGCAGCCCTTCGCCCGAATGCCGCACCGCATTGGCGCTGGTAAGCAGCAGACCGTCGAACCCTCCGGCCTCCGGCGCATCCCACGCCAGCGGCTCGATCTCGAACAGCGGCGCAACAACGGTTGTGAGGCCCAGCGCCCGCGCCCGCTCCGCAGTCGCACTTGCGCCGGGCTCGGGACGCAGGACCAGCAGCCGCCTCATTCGGTCGCGAGCAGCTTCCGGATCGATTCGGGTGCCTGGGCGAGAAGCGACTGCGCGAGCTTCGCGGGCGTCTTCACATCGCCGCAATCGAACACCGCGCGGTCCTCGACCATCTCGCGACCATCCTCGCTGAACAGCTGGGCGCGCATCCTCAAATCGCCGTCCTCGAGCACGCAGAATGCGGCAACGGGCGAAGCACAGGAAGCGTTCAGCGCCCGGGTGAACGCCCGCTCCGCCATCACGCACTGATAGGTGATCTGGTTGTTGACGGTGGTCAGCACGCTCTGGGTGCGCGTGTCGTTGCTTCGGCACTCGATGCCGATCACCGCTTGGCCGGGCGCTGGGAGGATCACCTCGGTCGGGATCGCCGTACCCTCGCTGATGTCGAGGCGCTTGAGCCCGGCCGACGACAGCAGGGTCGCGTCGATCTCGCCATCTTGAACCGCCTTCAGCCGGGTTTCGACATTGCCGCGCAAGTTGACGATCCGGAGATCGGGCCGAAGCCGCAGCAGCTGCGCCTTGCGCCGCGGCGACGAGGTGCCGACGATCGCGCCCTGCTTCAGTTCGTCGAGCGAAGCGGCTCCAATAATCCGGTCGCGCACGTCTCCGCGCGGGCGAACGGCGGCGATATGGGTCTCCTTCGGCCGGACGCTCTCGACGTCCTTCATCGAGTGGACGCAGAAATCGACCTCGCCGGCGAGCAGCGCGCGTTCCAGCTCCTTGGTCCACAGCCCCTTGCCGCCGATCTCGGCGAGCGGGCGATCTCTGATCTTATCCCCGGTGGTCGTGATCTCGACGATCTGTACCCAGCCGTCGGGCCAGCGTTGCGACGTCTCGATCGCGGCGGCGACCTTGCGCGCCTGGGCGAGCGCCAGCGGCGATCCGCGAGTCCCGAGGCGAAGGCCCTGCATGCGCCACCCCTAGTGCATTGCGGCGCCTTCAGGCAAAGGGCCGGACACGAAATGACTGTCATCCTCGGTCTCGAATCCTCGTGCGACGACACCAGCGCGGCATTGGTGACGAGCGACCGGCGCATCCTCGCGCAGGCGGTGGTCGGCCAGAATGCGGCGCATCAGCCCTATGGCGGGGTGGTGCCTGAGATCGCCGCGCGTGCCCACGTGGAGATCCTGCCGGGCCTCATTGAGAAGGTGCTCGGTGACGCCAAGATGTCGGTGCGCGACGTCGACGCGATCGCTGCGACCGCGGGCCCCGGGCTGATCGGCGGAGTGATGGTCGCGTTGCTTGCGGGCAAGGGCCTTGCGCTTGCGACCGGCAAGCCGCTGATCGCAGTCAACCACCTCGAAGGCCATGCGCTGAGCCCGCGGCTGGTCGATCCCGAACTCCAATTTCCCTATCTGCTCCTGCTCGTCTCCGGCGGCCATTGCCAGCTGCTCGAA
>Ga0068852_100002244_pt1 | contig 13264 bp, 20 predicted proteins | sample KBSCornC22_FD_66594 | JGI IMG/M metagenome (GOLD analysis project Ga0068852, IMG submission 66594) | Corn rhizosphere microbial communities from Kellogg Biological Station, Michigan, USA - KBS Corn C2-2 | ecosystem: Host-associated > Plants > Roots > Rhizosphere > Soil ... | reverse complement strand
ACCGAGCTCGATCGCGGTTGGCGCGATGTTGAAGAGGATGAAATAGAGCATCATGTCGATGCTCTTGGTCCCGCGTTCGACGATTTTGGTCAGCGATCCAGTGCGCCGCTCAAGGTGGAAGCGAAGCGACAGTTCGTGGACGTGGCGAAACACGTTGCCGGCAAGGCGCCGCGCCGCATCCTGGCCGACTTTTTCAAAGATCGCGTTTCTGAGATTGTCCGTGAGGACTCCGCCGAACCGCGCCGCGGTGTAAGCGAGCACGAGTCCCGCGACGACCGCAAAGGCGGCATGCGCGCTCATGCGGTCGACCGCGAGCTTCAGCGCGTAAGGGCCGAGCAGGGTCACGGCCTTGCCCGCAAGAACAAGAATCACCGCGATAATCACCCGTGCTCTCAGCTCGGGCTCGCCCTTTGGCCACAGCATCGGGATAAAGCGCCAGAGCGCGCCGAAGCCGGCGTTCGCTTTTTTCTGCCCCTTGCTGCCTGCCGCCGCCATCAGCGCTAGGTAGGAAGGGCAATCATTCACAGCAAACATTTCCTGAAGCTCAGCGCGGAACTCGTCGGAAATTCGTCGGTTAAAACAGCCTCTTAGGGGATGCTGATATGGGACCGGCTTACTTCGTCATCGCGATCCTCGGCTGTGCCGATGGCGGAAGCGCGTGCACGCCCGTCGCCAACCTGCCGGCCCGCTATGCGACCGAGGAGCAGTGTGCGGCCGCCGCCGGCGCAGCGCTGATCGAAAACAGCGACTTCGATTATCCAACACTGCTCGCGCGCTGCCGTCCGGCCGCCGAAAAATCGGCGGAAGTCCAGGAGCGTCCCCGCGACAAGCGACGCCGCAGCTAAGACAGCGCTAGGAACCGTCGGCGCTTCAGGCTGTTCGGGAAAAGCGACGATGAAGAAGCCCTCGCCATCCAAGCGCTCGACCGCCAGGCCTCGTGGCGGTCGCGGCAAAGCCGGTACCCGCCGAATGAATGAAGCGACATCGGAAGAGTTCGAGCGCGAGGACATGGGAATCGCGCCGAAGGAGTAAGCGATGAGCGACCAGCCCGACGTCATGGAGCCCATGGTCCATCAGGACCAGGAGCCAGGTCACGAAAGCAAGCTCGAGCCGAAGCCCGACTGGGAGCCGCGGTACAAGGGCTCGGACCGGCTCAAGGACAAGGTCGCCCTCATCACCGGCGCGGACAGCGGCATTGGCCGGGGTGTGGCCGCACTCTTCGCCCGGGAGGGCGCCGACGTCGCAATCATCTACCTGTGCGAGCATGACGATGCCCAGAAGACGAAGGACATTGTCGAGAAGGAAGGTCGCCGCGCAATCGCCATTGCAGGAGACGTTGGCGACAAGGATTTCTGCCGGCGCGCAGTCCGCGAGACGGTCGATCAGCTCGGCAGGCTAGACATTCTCGTCAACAATGCCGGCGAGCAGCATCCCGACAAGGACATCACCCAAATCGACGAACAGCAGCTCCGCCGGACGTTCCAGACCAACATCTTCGGCATGTTCTTCATGACCCAGGCCGCGGAGCCGCATCTCAAAAAGGGCTCGGCGATCGTCAATTGCACGTCGGAAACGACCTACAAGGGTTCGCCCGACCTGCTCGATTACAGCTCGACGAAGGGCGCGATCCTTGGCTTCACGCGCTCGCTTGCGAAGAATCTGGTCAAGAAGGGCATAAGGGTAAACGGCGTCGCGCCGGGCCCGATCTGGACTCCGCTCAATCCCTCGGGCGGTCAGCCCAAGGAGGATATGCCGGAGTTCGGCAAGGACACGCCGATGGGGCGGCCCGGACAGCCGAACGAGGTCGCGCCCTGCTTCCTTTTCCTCGCGTGCGAAGATTCGAGCTACATGACCGGCCAGATCCTGCACCCGGACGGCGGAAGCACGACCTCAAGCTGACCCATTGACCGGATATGGGCGCTACAAGTGTAGCGACTGTCCGCTTTCGAACAATCGTCCGCCTGCAATAGCGCGCCGAATGTGGTAAAAATTGCCAACGTCCGGCGAGCATCGCCGCAAAGTCCAGCGCACCCTGTGATCCAGGCACTGAAAAATAACGACATTTTCGAATTGGCACGCCCCCTGCATTGTTATTGGCATCGGCCCGATCGTGGGCCGCCAAGAGCTAAAAAAGGGGTTACCAATGTTCACTTCGTTCTCCACCGCCCGTGAAACTGCCACGCTGTTCGCCGGTGCGCTCATCACCGCGCTCCTTCTGGTTTCGGCCGCGACGTCGCTGCCGATTGCCTGAACCGTTCGACTCAAAGGAAATGCAGATGAATGGACGTTTCCTGATCAACCGCGGCGACGCAAAGGTCATGGGCGTCGCCGCCGGTCTTGCCGATTATAGCGGAGTCGACCCGACCATCATTCGCCTGGGCTTCATTGCGGCGACGCTGCTCACAGGCCCGGTGATGATCCTCTTCTACATACTCGCGGGGCTGCTCGCGCCGCACCAGTAGGCGCGAGCCGCTCTTTCCCGCCGCTGGCGGTATCGCCATGATGGCGGCGTGGAATCCGACCCCCATAATTTGCAGCGGTTCGTTGACGCCCAGGACGGCGTAATCGGAACCGCGCTCGCCGAGCTCCGCGCCGGACTCAAGCAAAGCCACTGGATGTGGTTCGTCTTTCCCCAGCTCGCCGGTCTCGGGAGCAGCCCGACCGCACAATTCTACGGAATTGAGTCAATGGACGGAGCCCGCGCTTATCTAGCACACCCGCTACTCGGCGCGCGCCTTCGCGAGTGCGTCGATACGATCGGCGCCTGGGCGGGCAAGCGCACTCCCCAGCAAATCCTCGGTCCGATCGATGCGATGAAACTCAGATCCTGTCTGACACTCTTCGATCAAGTCGAAGCCGACGGGCCATTCGGAGGAGTCCTTGCGGTCTTGTTCGACGACAATCCTGACGAGCGGACCCTCGCGCTTTTGAACGCCGCGCGCTAAGCGGGCCACGTACCCATTCGTCATTCGTCGAAGGGAGATGACTCCAATGCGCATGTTTCTGTTCGCTCTGGCAGCCGCCGGACTCGCCGCCTCGCCTGCTTTCGCTGAACTCGCCGTCGGCTCCAAGGCTCCGGATTTCACGACCACCGGCGCGGTCGCCGGCAAGCCGTTCAAGCTCCACCTCGCCGAGCAGCTCAAGCACGGCCCGCTGGTCCTCTATTTCTTCCCGAAGGCGTTCACGAGCGGATGCACTGCGGAAGCCCATGCGTTCAGTGACGCCGCCGCCCAGTTCAAGAAATTGGGAGCCGCCGTCGTCGGGATGTCGGCCGACAATCTGCCGACGCTCGAGCAATTCTCGGTCAAGGAATGCCGCAACAAATTCCCGGTTGCGACCGCTGACGCCGGCGTTCGCCAGGCCTATGACGTCGTTCTGAAACAGAAGCCGGAATATGCGAACCGGACGTCGTACGTGATCGACCAGCATGGCAAGATCGTCATGGCTTACACCAACCTCGATCCGACCGAACATGTCGACCGGACGCTCGCCGCGGTGAAGGCGCTCAAACATTAGTTCATGAACTTGCCATTCGCCGGACATGGCCCCGGCGATAATCCCCCGCGACTGCCTACGGGCGAAAGAAGGGGAAAGCTCATGAACCTCAGCAAGACGATGATGGTGGGGGCCGCGGTCGTCGCGCTCGCGGCCTGCAACAAGAAAACCGCCGAGAACAATGCGGCGGCGCAGGTTGAGGCAAATGCGGAGAACAGCGCCGAAAATGTGACGGCCGCCGCGAACAACCAGGCGTCGAACATCATGAACACCGCCGAGAACAAGGCTTCCGCGGTCAAGAATGCGGGCGAGAACGAAGCGTCGGCGATCAAGAATGCTGGTGAGAACAAGGCCGCTGCGATCAGCAACAGCAGCAGCAGCAAGACCACCGAGAACAAGAGCAAATAGCTCCCGGACTCGGGGCGGAAAGGGCGCTGGGCATCCGGCGCCCTTTTTCCTGCGTGCCTTACGTCTTTTGAGGCGACAGCGTCTTGACGAGGCGATTGCGCGTCCAAAGTTCGCAGACGACAGGCAATTTCATCGCCCGAGCCTTGGCGAGTGCGTCGTCGTCGTCCTTCGCCTCAATCTCGTGCGACTTGGTAAAGCGGCCGCGATCGTCCAAACAGTACAGCCGGTACTCGGACATCTACTCAAACCCCCGGAACCGTCGCGTTACGACAGTTTCGGGGGCAGAATAAAATAACCCAGATTAATCCGCTACGGTGGAGTTGCGCGCGTTCTAGCGAACCTGGATCCGCACGTACGGCCTCAGGACCGATCGGTAGATCGGGCTGTAACGGAGCCGGACGGCGTTAATGTCACGCCGATTGCCGCGCAGATCGACAGCTCGCGTGCAGGTGCCGGCACGAAGGACGGCCCGCGTGTTGACGTTCTGATGCCCGCCATTCTGATACCGGATGTCGAAGTCGCGCAGGTTCAGCGGCTGGTTGATCGCGCAGACGCGGATTCGGCGTTCGCGGACATGGCCGCGCATGTGGATGGTGTCGGTGTCGCGGCCGTCGACGCGGGTGTAGGCGACAGTGCGCCAGCCGCGGTCCGTCCAGCGGCCGTATTGCGCCGTGGCCGGAGTAGCTGCGGCAAGCGTTGCGACGGCCGTTCCGACGGCGAGAATCATGGTCCGTTTCATGTCGGTTCTTTCTTGTTGTTGCGTTCCCAACCGACCAACTGACGAGCGCTGGAAAGGGTTGTCGGTTCGTCCGAGGCGAAGGCTCGGCTCGCCGTATGTGAACGTCAGTGAAACGAACGCGCTATCGGCTGAGCGAACGCGCTCCGCCTATGCTCCGCACACGTCGGGATTGTTGGTCGCCGAGAGGCGCGTCGGCTCGTAGGACATGCCGATCGTCACGCTCTCGGTTCCACACCGCCGCAGCTGGAACCGGACCTTGCGGGCGCGGAAGTCGAGCGAGACCTTGCGGAAAGTCTCGAGGATATCGGTGCCGAGGAGAAGCGACGGCTGATCATTTAGCCCGAACACCTTGAATGGCGGGACGTCCGCAAATGCGATCGGCACGTCGTGAAGGATCACCGAGCCAAGCTGCAGCTCATCAATGGTCGCGAGCTCGATATCCACGCTCTTGCCGGTGACTCCGATCATCGAAACCTTCGTGGCGTCCTTGTCGATGCGATTGCCGAACAGCTTTTGGCGCAGAGCCATATTGCCGATGGTGACTTCAGACCCGGTATCGATGACGGCGTCCAGCGGAAGCCCCGCGGCAGTAACGTGAGTGAGGATGAGCTGGCCGCGCTGGCGGCGCGCCTCGACCACAATCTCATCCGGATAATGCTTGATTGGAATTCGAGCGTCCTCGACCTTGATGACCTTGGTGTCGAAATCCATCATCAGGCGCTGGTGCGTGAGGGCGTCGATCCCGATCATCCCGTCGCCGCCGAGGTCCTGTTCGCGAAGGGCCGGGACCTGGAGGTTTCTGATCGTGCTCGGGCCGAGCGTGAGTTCCTTGACCTTGACCCGGTCCACGACGCTGCGCTCGGTCATGCCATTGAGAATTACTGGCGTTCCAAGCGGGAGCTGCAGGTCACGCGCGACCTTCAGCCCTACGACCGAAGTATCGGCTCCGCTGTCGACGACGAAGTGGTAGGGGCCGTGTCCATTGACCTGGACGGCGACGTTCATCCGCGTCTCGACTTTCTTAGCGTCGATGTCGTCGCCCCCGATGGCGAGCTTGTTGTCGATCTGGGCGGGCGGCAGCGGAAGCATTTGCGGCGAGCCGCGGGGCGCCGGCTTCGGCTTATTGATATGCGGAGCCTGAGCGAACGCGGCAACGCCGCCGATGGCGCCCGAGATCGCGAGGGACGCCGCAAGAACCAGACTGGAACGAGGAATGCGCAAGGCTTTTCTCCTCAAGAGCAGCGCATGCTACGCGCAGGTAAAGACTCGCGCCATCTGAAATAGATGGCCGGTCCGTGGCTTCGACGGGCAGAAGCGTTCACTTCTTCGCTCCTCGATTGAAAGCCCCGCTCAATTCCCCTCCGGCGCACCGTTGGAAATGTAGTGGGACATCCGCCGTGCGAGATCGCCTCGTTCGGCGCCCGCGGAGTAGCGGTCGGCGTAGCTGTACAGGGCCTTCAGATACGCAAGGTCCCATCCGGTCAGGCTGAGCGGAGCGGGCCGGCCCGTGCTCGCGTCGTCGAGCAAGGTGAGAATCGTCGGTGCTGGCTGTCCGGTGCGCGTCTGGGGCTTGGTGTGGGCGAATAGCTGCATCGCGGCGAAGTCGGCGAGCTGCCTCAGATCGCTGCCTCCAGCCGCATGAGCGTCAACGACCAGCACCGACGCGCCGAACCCGACCTGGACCGGATTGATGATCCGCGAGACCGGCGCCCAATTATTCTCCAGGGCGCCATCCGGAGAGATGTCGACCTGCAGCGGCTCGCCCGGCACGCCTACTCGGGCGATTCGGTTCTTGACCATCGTGCGTCCATCGGAGCCGCGATAGTCGAGAAGCTGCCACGAGGTCGCGGCGGCTGCGTCGTGGACCAGATTCATGATCTGGCCGTCGCTCATCTCGTCGCCGAACAGCGGAGAATCCGACTTGAGCCAGGCCTGAAGGAGTTTCGCCTTGTCGCGGACGACGAACAGCAGGGCGTTGGCCTTGCAAGGTTCCTTGGCAACTTTCATCCCGGCGGCCGCCGCGACCTTGCGCATCCGCTGCACGACGAGCGCGTTGCTGCTGTCCTGCAGACCGGCGACATAAGGGCAAACGGGCTCGTAGAAGCGGGCGAGCTGCTTGTTGCCGGACGGCAGGGCCAGCGAGCGAACGAAATCACGCGCGGCGTCAGCGGGATTGCGCTGGCCGACGACCAGGATCTCGTCAGGCTGGGAGCGATGCGGGGTCGACGGCGACGCAGCAGCGGGCGATACGAAGCAAGCGAGCGAACCGCAGAAGAGGGCGAACTTACGCATCATGACTTCTCCCTTCATTGAGGGCGCGGGCAGTGTAGCAAATGGCGGCGGGATTTGGGTGCGCTTTCGAAGCTGATAGTTCGGTGCTTTGCGAAACGTCGAAGCGGGGCCGGAAAGGAACGAGCATGACGGCGGAGGAGCTGATCCACACTCTGAACCTGGTGCCGCATCCGGAGGGCGGGTGGTATCGGGAAACTTATCGTTCGACTGCGGACCCGGGCGAGCGTGGAGCGGCAACCGCGGTCTATTATGTTATCCAGCCGGGGCAGCACTCGCACTGGAACAGGGTCGATGCGGACGAGATGTGGCTTTGGCATGCGGGCGATCCACTCGACCTGATGATCGCCGACAGTGATTCCGGGCCGGTGCGAACCATTCGGCTCGGCGGGACGATCGGCGAGGGCGAGCAGCCGCAGGTCGTCATTCCCAAGGGGCAGTGGCAGTCCGCGGCTCCCATTAAGGACGGGAAGGCCGGCTACACATTCCTGTCGTGCATCGTCGCCCCGGCGTTCGATTTCGCGGGATATGAGCTGGCCGAGCCTGGCTGGTCGCCGGGGACGGGCACACCAACCTGATCCGCGCCTAGTCGTCGTTGGGCCGGTCCTTCAGATCCTGCGCCATCTTCTTCTGCATCTCACCGGTTCGCTGGCCGGCGAGCCGGTTCGTCGTGCTGTCGTAGAGCGCCTTCAGATAAGCAAGGTCCCACTCGGTCAACGTGATCGGCACTGCCGAGCCCATCGGCGTGTCGAGCAGCGTCAGGATGGTCGGGGCGGCGGGATTGGCGAGCCGCGACGGATCGGTCTTCGCGAAGGCGCGCATCGCTGCATAATCCGCAAGCTGGACCACCGTCAGGCCGCCCAGCGAGCGGCCGTCGAGGACGACGATCGCGGCCTCGAAGCTAGGGTGGTCGTTGGTCGAAATGCGCGACGGGATGTCCGTCCGGGACGAGATGAACATCCCGGAGTCCAGATCGCGCGTCACGTTGACGCCGTCCTGGTCCGTTCGGCCCTCGATATGCCAGGCGGCGGCGTGGCTGACGTGCTTCAGGAGGGCTTTCTCCTTGGGCGTGACGCCGATGAAATATTCGGGCTCGTCGTTTTTCAGCCAGTCGACGAATTTCTGCGCGTCGTTCGACACGACGACGAGGACATTGGCCTTGCAGCCGGGCTTGCCGACCTTGATTCCGGCGGCATCGGCGACCGCCCGCATCCTGTCGGCGACCTCTTCATTCTGCGGTTTGGAGAGGCCGACCGCGACGGGACAGACGGTGAAGTCGAAGCGGCTAAGCTGGCCCGCAGGCGGAATATCGGTCAGTGCCTTGACGAAGTCGTGGATCTGCCGCTGAACGTCGCGGCGTCCCTGGACGACGATCGCCTGCTGGTTTTGCGAAGGCGGCGCTGGAGTGGCCGTGGCAGCCTGGACGGCGAGCGAAAGCGCGATCGGGATCAGCATCGATCAATTCCCTGTCTGAGTTCACCAAAGCGCCAGCCAACAAGAACGAACGCTGAATGGAATGAGCAATCGGTGAGGATGTTCTGAAATCCGCTCGGCACGGCTCGATGCTGTAGCGGAAGTCGCGGGAAAGACTGACAACTTTGCTACGAAAGGAGCGCCAGCGGCTGCGAAACGCAACCACAGGAACGGATCGCAGGTCCCATGCGTTTGTGACGGGAGCGAAATTTTATCGGGAATTCGAATGCACACCCCACACCTCGTCGAACGCGCGTTTCAACTGGCCCCGAGCGTCTCCAGCGTCGAGGAAATCCGGCAGGCGCTCCGCCACGAAGGCTATTCCAACATCGACGCGCATCTTGCGGGCGCTTCGATCCGCGCGGACCTGAAGAAGCGGCTCGCCCGACCGTCCGCCTGAGGAACCCGAGGGGGGCGAATAGCAACCACGCTTCCGAACGGCTATGAAGCGGCCGGAGCGGCGCATCCGCGTCCGGAAGGAGATTGACGGTGGCCAAGGGTCAGATGAAAAAGAGCAAGGAAGCGCGCAAGCCCAAGAAGGCGAAGGTGAAGACCATCGCCGCCAACCCGCAGCGCAGCCCCCTGGAGCATCTCAAGAACAGCTAGTCGGCCGGCTCGCGGTGAAAGACCTTGCGTAGCTCGTCCTTGGCATCCTCGAGCACACTCTTCTGTTTCGGGTCGAGGTCCTTGCCCGCGCGGTTGATGTAGAAGGTCAGCATCGACATCGCCGACGGGTACGGCGAGGACTTGCGGCGACGGCTGTGCTCGGCCGAATGCTTCAGCGACAGCGCGATCGAATGGGGGTCCTTCCTCGTGAAGACGTCCTTCTTGAGGTCGAGCGCATTGCTGTGCTCGGTCACGTCCTGCGACCATTTCTTCGGCATCGCGCTCAGCCCCGGCGCTTGAATCCTTGCACCTCGCGCTCGTGCTTCTCAGCCGCGGAACGGCTGGAGAAGGTGCCGAGGCTCTTGTGGTGTCCCTGGCTGTCCTTCTTGCGCGAATAGAGACGGTATTCGCCCGATTTCAGCTTCCTGATCATGCCCGCGACAACGTTTGGCGGACGCGATGGTTCGGCTGTTCACTCGATGATCTCGGCGCGGCCCTCTGCCTGCCGCCGGGCGAGATTGTCGCGCATCTGCTGGAGTTGCTGGGGCGGATGGCCGGTCCAGTCTTCGACCTCGCCGGTGATGCGCAGCGGATCGAGCGAACGGTAGGACGCGGTCATGTTGCCGGGGAATTTCTTGTCGGTGAGGTTGGGGTCGTCCTCGAACGGGCCGGTCGGCTCGACGACATAGATGCGGCCCCGACCTTCGCCGCGCGCCAGCTCGGCGCCCCAGGTCGCGGCTTCCAGACTCGCGGTGAAATAGATGTGCTTGAGGCCGCGCTCGACGAAATTGCTTCCGAAGCGGGGCGTGATCAGGTCGCCGAGGGCGAGGTCGGCCTTGGTGCCGTGGTAGAAGGTGGTGCCGGGCGGGACGTCACGGGCGTACATTCGAATTTCCTCTTGGTTCGGCGCGAAAGTTGCCAAGTTCGCACTTCTGCGCGCGCAGGCGAAAGCGGATATCGGAATCGAAGATGACCGAAGGTCAAACGCAGAAGTTCGCTTAAGCTTCCGCCGCCGAGCCGAGGCGCGGGCCAAGGTCCAGGCGCTGATCGGTGAGGCGCCGGAGCGCGTGGTCGTCGCGCACGGGAGATCGTGCGGAGTGGCAGTGCGCACTACTTACGTCCAGCCTTCTCCTGGCTGTTCTGACTGTCGGTTCCGCGCTTCTGCCGACGATTTACGTTTGACCGACTCGAACAGCCGAGAGCAGTGCGGCTTCGGCCGCTAGTTTGCAGGGCATCGGCATCCGCCAGCGTCCCATTATCGCGTCCCGTAACGCGTGGGTTCTCAAACAAGGGGGAATGTTATGGTCGGACTGCGTCCGCTTCTTGCACGTCGCCATTTTCTGGCTTCCACTGTGATCGGTTCGGTCGGGCTGTTCCTGCCCATTATGCCGGTCCACGCGTCGACATCGCCGCCGCCCGAACCCGGGCCCACGACATTGAGTCCTGCCCCTTCGCCGATCGGCATGCCGGCGGGTCCGGTGACAGGCGAAAGCTCGATCATCGGCGCCGCGGCCATTGTCGAGCCGGCAACCGATGTCTCCATCCGGCCGTTTCATTATCGCGCGACGGACGAGGAATTGGCCGATCTCAAGCGCCGCGTTGCAGCAACACGGTGGCCCGACCGGGAAACGGTCAATGACAATACTCAGGGCGTGCAGCTTGCGACGATGCGCAAGCTGGCTGACTATTGGGAAAACCATCACGATTGGCGTCGGGCCGAAGCGCAGCTCTTTTCCTACCCCAACTTCGTCACCACGATCGACGGCCTCGACATTCACTTCATCCATGTGAAGTCGAAGCACCCTGGCGCGCTTCCGGTGATAGTCACGCACGGCTGGCCCGGTTCAATCATCGAGCAGCTGAAGCTCATTGGACCGCTGACGGATCCAACTGCGTTTGGTGGAACCGCTGCGGACGCGTTCGACGTCGTTATTCCTTCCCTTCCGGGCTACGGCTTCTCCGGAAAGACGACGTCGCCGGGCTGGGTCGTGCCGCGAATTGCCCAGGCATGGGACGTCCTGATGAAACGGCTCGGTTACACTCGCTACGTTGCCCAAGGCGGCGATTGGGGCAATGCGATCAGCGAAGTGATGGCGCTGCAGCAACCGCCGGGTCTTCTCGCCATTCACACGAACATGTCGGCCACTCTTCCGGAGGAAATTCGGAAAGCCCTCCCGGCTGGGCCGCCGCCGTCCAATCTTTCACCCGACGAGCAGCACGCATGGGAACAGCTCACCGATTTCTATGTCCACGGGCTAGGCTATGCGATCGAGATGAATCAACGACCGCAGACACTCTACGGGGTGGCGGACTCACCGATCGGCCTCGCGGCATGGATGCTCGACCATGACATTCAGAGTTACGATCTGATCACGCGCGTCTTCGACGGCGCGCAAGAAGGGCTCACGCGCGACGATATCCTGGACAATGTGACGCTCTATTGGCTGACCAACACCGCAGTCTCGTCAGCTCGCCTGTACTGGGAGATGCGGAACAGCAAGGCGGGCTTCTTCGACCCGCGCGGCGTGCCCTTGCCGACCGGCGTCAGCGCATTCCGGCACGAAATCTATCAGGCTCCCGAAAGCTGGGCGCGAACCGCATATCCGCATCTCGTTTTCTACCGAGCCCACGACAAGGGCACGCATTTCGCGGCATGGGAGCAGCCCCAGCTCTTGGCTGAGGACATGCGCGAAACGTTCCGGTCGGTACGCTCCTCCAGCTAGCGCAAGGCGGCGCCTGCTCGCGTCGTCGGCGGTCATTCGGCCGCCGGCACGTGTCTCCGCCGCGCCGCGCGCGCTCGTTACCGATGCGGTTGCGCGGGCTTGGCGGGTTGCGACGGCGTCGCCGCCGACTTCGCGTCCGGGTCCAGGCTCTCGAGCATGTCGACGCGGGACTTGATGGTGGCCAGGCACTTGTTCATGGCCTCGCCGGCGGTTGCGTTGTTGATCGTCTTCATCTGCTGATCGAGCATGGTCTTCAGCTGCGCCGCGGTCATCGTGTTGCTGATCCGGCCGAGGTAGAAATACATCGAGGCCTGGGCGGCCTTCTGCTGCTCGGCGTCCTTCGACTGGCTCGCGAAGGCATTGCTGAGAATGATGCACTGCGCGTCGCTTGCGGACTGAGCCGTCGCGGCCCCGCCGGTTACGAGAAGCGCGCAGCCAAGCGCGATCTTGAGGGTCTTCATGGTCGTTTCTCCGTGATTTCAGTCCGCGGCCGGGACATAGATTTGTCCGCCTTCTTCGTGGAAGCGTTTACTCATTTCAGCAAAACTGGCGTCGACGTCCTTATCGGACGTCTCGGCCGCCGCCATCCCGGCTTCGGCGGACTGCACAGGCTGTTCGACAACAGGCCCTCCCCCGGCCCCTCCCGCTGGCGGGAGGGGGGAAGCGGATTGCTCCTGGAGCCGCGCGAATTCCCTGACTTCCTGGGTGATTTTCATCGAACAGAATTTCGGGCCGCACATGCTGCAGAAGTGGGCGGTCTTGGCGCCCTCCGCCGGGAGCGTCTGATCGTGGAAGGCCTCGGCGGTGTCGGGGTCTAGCGACAGGTTGAACTGGTCCCGCCAGCGGAACTCGAAGCGCGCGCGTGACAGCGCGTCGTCGTGCAACCGCGCCGCCGGGTGGCCCTTCGCCAGGTCCGCGGCGTGGGCGGCGAGCTTGTAGGTGACGACTCCGACCTTCACGTCGTCGCGGTCGGGAAGGCCGAGATGCTCCTTGGGCGTTACGTAGCAGAGCATGGCGGTGCCGAACCAGCCGATCATCGCCGCGCCGATGCCTGACGTGATGTGGTCGTAGCCGGGCGCCACGTCGGTCACGAGCGGCCCGAGCGTGTAGAAGGGCGCCTCGCCGCAGCTTTCCAGCTGCTTGTCCATATTTTCCTTGATCTTGTGCATTGGCACGTGGCCGGGGCCTTCGATCATCACCTGGCAGTCGTGCGCCCAGGCTTTCTTCGTCAGTTCGCCGAGGGTGTAGAGCTCGGCGAACTGGGCTTCGTCGTTGGCGTCGGCGGTCGAGCCGGGACGGAGGCCGTCGCCGAGGCTGAAGGCGACATCATAGGCCTTCATGATCTCGCAGATCTCGTCGAAGCGTTCGTAGAGGAAGCTCTCGCGATGGTGGGCGAGGCACCATTTGGCCATGATCGATCCGCCGCGGCTGACGATGCCGGTGACGCGCTTCGCGGTCAGCGGGACGTAGGGCAGGCGGACTCCGGCGTGGATGGTGAAATAATCGACGCCCTGCTCGGCCTGCTCGATCA
>Ga0068852_100002243_pt1 | contig 13265 bp, 5 predicted proteins | sample KBSCornC22_FD_66594 | JGI IMG/M metagenome (GOLD analysis project Ga0068852, IMG submission 66594) | Corn rhizosphere microbial communities from Kellogg Biological Station, Michigan, USA - KBS Corn C2-2 | ecosystem: Host-associated > Plants > Roots > Rhizosphere > Soil ... | reverse complement strand
GACCTTCGGCGGCGTGGTGTCGGGCACCGGCTCGCTTGATCAGGTCGGGTCGGGCACCACCATCCTCACGGGCGACAACACTTACACCGGCGGGACGACCGTCAGCGGCGGAACGCTGCAGATCGGGAACGGCGGGACGACCGGCTCGATCACCGGCGACGTCACCGATAATGGCACGCTCGCCTTCGATCGCTCCGACGATATCATCTTCGCCGGCGTCATTTCGGGCACGGGCTCGGTCGACCAGATCGGCTCCGGCACATTGATCCTGACCGGCGACAATATCTTCACGAGTTCGCTGAACATCGACAGCGGCGCCGTTCAGATCGGCAATGGGGGCACCACCGGTTCGATCGGCGACATCGCCGTCAACGATTCAACGCAGATCATCTTCGACCGCTCGGACGACATCAGCTTCGGCGGCGTGATCTCCGGCACCGGCGGATTGACCAAGGACGGCGCGGGAACGCTGACCATCAGCAGCGCCCAGACCTATACCGGCGCGACCACGATCGACGAGGGCACCATTCTCCTCATCGGCAGCGGCTCGATCGCCTCGACGGCGCTCAACCTCGGCATGGCGGGGGCGACGTTGGACATTTCGGCCGGCGCACCGTCGGACACGATCGGCGACCTTTCCGGCGTCGCCGGGACATTCGTCATCCTCGGCGCCAACGATCTCACGCTCGGCACCGCCAACAGCACGACCTTCGGCGGCACCTTCTCCGGCACCGGATCGCTCACCAAGCAGGGCAGCGGAACGCTGACCCTGACCGCCGACAGCAGCGGCACCTTCAGCGGCGACGTCAATCTGGCCGACGGCACGATCGACGCCGAGTCGAGCGGCGCGCTCGGTTCGGGAACGCTTCATGTCGAGAATTCGAGCAGCAGCCTGATCGTCGGCGACAGTGTCACGCTCGACAATTCGATCGTGCTCAGCACCAATCTGACGGTCGTCCAGAACGGCGGAAGCGGAACCCTCGCCGGGCCGATCTCGGAGGACGTTGCCGGACAGGGTGTCACCAAGACGGGCACCGGCACGCTGATCCTCACCGGCGACAACAGCTACACCGGAACCACGACGATTTCCGGCGGAACGCTGCAGGTCGGCGACGGCGGAACGACGGGAACATTGGGTCTGGGCGCGGTGGTCGACAACGCCAACCTCGCCTTCGACCGTTCCGATACGGTCACCGTCGGGGGCGCCATTTCAGGCACCGGTTCGTTGAGCCAGATCGGCAGCGGCACGCTCGTCCTTACCGGCGACAACATCTACACCGGCGGCACCACCATTTCGGCCGGTACGCTGCAGATCGGCAATGGTGGAACCAGCGGTTCGATCCTCGGCGACGTCACCGATAACGGCACGCTCGCGTTCGATCGTTCGGATAGCGTGACCTTTGGCGGAATCGTCTCCGGAACCGGCTCGCTCGACCAGATCGGCTCGGGCACCACCATCTTGACGGCCGACAATAGCTACACCGGCGGCACGACCATCTCGGCCGGCACCCTGCAGATCGGCAATGGCGGGACGACGGGCAGCCTCGGCTCGGGGCCGCTAGTCGACGACGGCACGCTCGCGTTCGATCGCTCCGATAGCCTCACCTTCGGCGGAATCATCTCGGGTACCGGCTCGTTGAGCCAGATCGGCTCCGGCACTTTGATCCTGACTGCCGACAACACTTACACCGGCGGGACGACGATCGGCGCTGGCACGCTCCAGGTCGGCAATGGTGGAACCACTGGCAGCCTCGGCTCGGGCCCGCTGGTCGACAACGGAACGCTCGCGTTCGACCGCTCCGACGGCGTCACCTTCGGCGGCGACATCAGCGGGTCGGGCAACCTGAACCAGATCGGTACAGGCACCCTGATCCTGACCGGCAACAACAGCTATGCCGGAACGACGACAATTTCGGACGGCACGCTGCAGGTCGGCAATGGCGGGACGACCGGAACGCTGGGCCTGGGTCCAGTGGTCGACAACGCCAATCTCGCCTTCGACCGTTCCGACACGGTCACCGTCGTGGGCGCCATTTCGGGCACCGGCTCGCTCGCCCAGATCGGCTCGGGCACCCTCGTCCTCACCGGCAACAACAGCTATACGGGCGGCACGACGATCAGCGCCGGCACGCTCCAGGTCGGCAATGGCGGCACTACCGGTAGCCTCGGTTCCGGCGCGCTGGTGGACGACGGCACGCTCGCGTTCGACCGTTCGGACAATATCAGCTTCGGCGGAATCATCTCCGGCACCGGGTCGCTGAGCCAGATCGGCTCGGGCGTGCTGACGCTGACCGCGGCGGAGACCTTTACCGGACAAACGAACATCGCGAACGGCACGCTCGCTTTGGGCGCTGGAGGCTCGATCGCTGCCAGCAGCGGCGTCGATCTCAGCGGCTCGGCCGCGATCTTCGACATCTCGGGCGGCGGCAACCAGACGATCCAGGATCTGACCGGAGTTGGCGGCAGCACCGTTCAGCTCGGTGCCAACACGCTCACCGCCGGGACCGCCAATTCGACCGTCTTCGCCGGCACCATCGCCGGCTTCGGCGGATTCACCAAGCAGGGTTCGGGCACGCTGACTCTTTCGGGCGTGAACAGCTACGCTGGACCAACCGTTGTCGATGCGGGCACCCTCGCCATGGGCCTGGGCGGCTCGATCGCGTCGAGCGCCGGCGTGGACCTGGCCGCGGTGGGCGCAACCTTCGACATTTCGGGAGGCGGCGACCAGACCATCCAGGATCTGTCGGGCGTGACCGGGTCGCTGCTCGACCTCGGCGCGAACAGCCTTACCGAAGGGACGGCGAACGACACCGTCTTCGCCGGCACGATCTCGGGTACCGGCGACCTGCTCAAGGACGGCACCGGGACGCTCAAGCTGACCGCCGATAACAGCGCGACCTTCTCGGGCGACATCTTCTTCCATGGCGGCCTCGAAGCCGGAGCCACCGGCGCCTTCGGCACCGGCGTGGTCCATGTCCTCGGATCGACCCTGATCGTCGACAATGGAGTCACGGTCGGCAACGACATCGTGCTGGAGGACAATCTCACCGCCGAAGAAGATACAGGGACCGGCATTATCTCGGGCGTGATCTCCGAGACCGGAGGCTCGTTCGGCGTGGACAAGACCGGGCTCGGAACGTTGATCCTGACCGGCGACAACAGCTACACCGGCGGCACGACCGTTTCGGCCGGAACGCTGCAGATCGGCAATGGCGGGACGACGGGTTCGATCCTCGGCGATGTCACCGACAATAGCGTCCTTGCCTTCGACCGCTCGGATACAATCACGTTCGGAGGGGTAATCTCCGGCATCGGCTCGCTCGACCAGATCGGCTCGGGCACGCTGATTCTTACCGCCGATAACACCTACACGGGCGGCACCACGATCTCGGCCGGCACGCTCCAGATCGGCAATGGCGGGACGACGGGCAGCCTCGGCTCGGGTCCGCTGGTCGATAATGGCACGCTCTCATTCGACCGTTCCGACATCCTGACCTTCGGCGGTGTGATTTCGGGTACGGGTTCGCTGAGCCAGATCGGATCGGGCACCCTGATCCTAACCGCCGACAACACCTACACCGGCGGGACGACAATCAGCGGCGGAACGCTGCAGATCGGGAATGGCGGAATTACCGGCAGCCTCGGTTCGGGTCCGCTGGTCGATGATGGGACGCTCGCGTTCGACCGCTCCGACAACATCATCTTCGGCGGCGTGATCTCGGGCACCGGGTCGCTCAGCCAGATCGGTACGGGCACGCTGATCCTGACCGGTGACAACACCTATTCGGGCGGCACGACCATCGATGCCGGCAGCACGTTGCAGGTCGGCAATGGCGGGACCGGCGGCAGCCTGGGCACCGGCAACGTTACCGACGATGGAGTGCTTGCGTTCGACCGCTCGGGTGCGGTCATCGTCAGCGGCGCCATTTCCGGCACCGGCTCGCTCGACCAGATTGGCTCGGGCACCACGATCCTCACGGGCAACGACAGCTACACCGGCGGCACGACGATCAGCGCCGGAATATTGCAGATCGGCAATGGCGGAACGACGGGCTCGATCACCGGCAATGTCACCGACAATAGCGTGCTCGCCTTCGATCGCTCGGATACGGTCAGCTTCGGTGGAATCATTTCGGGCACCGGCGCGCTCGCGCAGGCCGGAACCGGGACGACGATCCTCACCAATGCCGGCAACAGCTTTACGGGAGGGACCTTCGTCGATTCCGGCACCCTGCGCATGGGCGTGAACGGTGCGCTGCCGAGCGGCGGCCTGGTCGACGTCGCGCTCGGCGGAACGCTGGATCTCAACAATTTCAACCTGACGGTCGGCGACCTTTTCGGTGCCGGCGCGATCACGCTCGGCAGCGGCACGCTGACGGCGGGAACCAGCGATTCGACCCTCTTCTCCGGCGTGATCTCGGGAAGCGGCGGCCTGGTGAAGCAGGGGACGGGCATGCTGGTCCTCGGCGGTGCCAATACCTTCACCGGCGGAACGACGATCAATGCCGGAGTCCTGCAGCTCGGCACCGGCGGTTCGCTGGCGAGCACCGGCGCATTGTTCATTGCCGCCAACAGCGCGTTCGATCTCAATGGTCACAACCAGACGATCGGCGACCTGTCCGGAGCAGGCTTCGTCCTGCTGGGAAGCGGCACGCTGACCGAAGGCACCGCCAACAGCACCATTTTCTCGGGAGACATCACCGGCACCGGCGGCTTCACCAAGCAGGGCACGGGCACGCTGACGCTCTCGGGCGTCAACAGCTTCACCGGCGCGACGACGATCAATGCCGGAACCTTGGCCGTTTCGGGCGGCGCTGCCCTTTCCGATACGACAGCCGTCACGGTCGGCGGCGCGGGCACGCTCGACCTGCTCGACAGCGAGCGCATCGGCAGCCTCGCCGGATCGGGCTCGGTCCAGCTCGGCGCCAACCTTCTGGCGACCGGCGGCAACAATGGCTCGACCACCTTCTCCGGCGTGATCTCCGGCACGGGCGCATTGCTGAAGGAGGGGACCGGCACGTTTACGCTGAGCGGCGTCAACGCCCTGACCGGCGGCGTCGAGGTCGACGCAGGCACGCTGGCCATGGGCAGCGGCGGCTCGATCGCCTCGGCAGCCTTCCTGGATCTCGCCAACACGGGTGCTACCTTCGATATTTCGGCGGGCGGCAACCAGGCGATTCAGGATCTGTTCGGCGTCGCCGGCAGTCAGGTGCTGCTGGGTGCCAACACGCTTACCGAAGGCACGGCCAATTCTAGCGAGTTCGACGGCGTGATTTCCGGAACGGGCGGGCTGACCAAGGTCGGCACCGGCGCGCTGATGCTGACAGGAGCAAACAGCTTCACCGGCGCCACCCAGATCGACGCCGGCGCGCTCGTCCTCGCCGGCGGCTCCGCATTGAGCGATTCGAGCGACGTGACGATCGCGTCCGGCGCGCTGCTCGACCTGGAGAGTGACGAGACGATCGGCGGCTTGTCGGGCGCCGGCGACGTGCAGCTCAACACCAACACGCTAACGTTCGGCGCCGACGATGCGTCCACCACTTTCTCCGGACAGGTCGGCGGCAGCGGCGGCTTCACCAAGGTCGGAACCGGCCTATTCACTTTCTCCGGCACCAACTTCTCGACCGGACCGACCAGCGTGCTGGACGGCGAGTTCAGCCTGCTCGGCGCCATCGCCAACGACATGGTGGTGACGGGCGCGGGCACGCTGAGCGGTACTGGGATGATCGCCGGCAACCTCTTGCTGCAGGATGGCGGCACAGTGGCGCCGGGCGTTGGAAGCGGCAATTTCGGCAGCCTCCTGGTGGGCTCGTTGAACGTCAGCGGCGGAACCCTGCTGATCGATTTCGGTGGCGCCTCGACGGGCTTTGCCAGCGATCAATTGATCGTCGGCGGCGACGTGACCCTCACCGGCGGTCTGGTCGACGCCAATCCGGTCACCGGCACCAGCGACTTCACCTTCGACCAGCAATATCTGATCGTCGCCGCGTCGAACGTGAGCGGCACCTTCACCAACCCGGGCGCCTTCACTCCCAACAGCCACGATCCGGACCTGTTGGAGCGCCTGCGCTACGACCCGGCCGGGATCATTCTCGAAATCCGCAAGATGGTAGACTTCAGCACCGGTCTCACACGCCCGAACGAGATCGCGGTGGCGAACGCGCTCAATTCGACCGAGCGCCAGGCCGACGACGGGTTCGCGATTCTGCTCGACGAGCTCGACGGCCTCTCCACCGCCGATCGCGCTGCCGCCCTCAATCAGTTGAGCGGCGAGGGAGCGGCCGACGCTGCTTGGCTGGGTATCGAGGGACTCGATCGCTTCACCTCGATCCTTCAGGAGCATCTCGGAACCGGGCCCGGCGGCGGTCTGCGCGGGCCGTTGACGGGCGCGGATGCCAGCCTGACCGGCTCCAGGGCGGCTACGCTCCAGATGGCGCTGGAGCTCCCGGCGCTCATGCTCGGGAGCAGCAGCGAAATGGGTGGGCTTTCGGCCGGCCACGATCGCCGTAACGGCTTCTGGCTCGAGGGCTTCAGCATCGACGATCATCTGAAGGGCGATCCGGCGGGAGCGTTCGCGACCAAGTTCAGCGGCGAAGGCGCTGCCGCGGGATTCGATCTCGCGCTCGGTGACAACGCGGCCGTGGGCGTTGCCGGCGGCTATGCGCAGCCGAAGTCGACCACCCCCGATCTCGACACCAGGGCGAACGGCACTTCTTATTATCTCGGCGGCTATGCGCGTTACGATGCGGGCCGGCTGTTCGGCGGCCTGACCGCCGATTACGGCTCGACCAACGTAAGCATCAATCGCGGCATAACCCTCCTCGGATCCACGGTGGTGGCGAGCGCTAAAACGCACGATCACAGCGTCGGCCTGTCGGGCGTTCTCGGCTACCGCATCGCACTTCATAGTGCAGGTGAGCTGCAGCCGCTCGCGACGGTGACCTACAGCAACAACCATCAGGACGGCTTTACGGAGCAAGGTGCCGGGCTCGTCTCGCTGCAGGTCGACTCGGTGAAGGTCTCGCATACCGTCGGAACGCTCGGCGCGCGGTGGCTCATGCCGATCGACATGGGATCGATGACCCTGACTCCGGAGCTTCGCGGTGCTTTCGCCACCAATTGGGGCGATCGCAATGCGGTGCTGGATTCGGTCTTCACCGGCGCGCCGGCCGGCACCGGCGCCTTCCAGGTGAGCGGCGCCAGGCTGCCGCGGTCATGGGAGGTGGTTGGCGCGGGCCTGAGCCTCGGTTCGAAGTCAGATCGGTTCAGCCTGCATGCCGGTTATGAGGGTGCATTCGGCAACCAATTGAGCGCCCATCGGTTCGACGTCGGCGCGACGTTCCGCTTCTGATATTTTCGGCAAGCGACCTCGGAGTTAACCCTTTCCGGGATTCACGAGCGCGCCGCTGGGTTTGTTGATGCCTGCGCGCGATAGGCGCTCGGACTGGTGCCGAAACGCCGTTCGAAGGCGCGGCGGAAGGTGCCTCCGGTAAAGCCGAACGTTCCGGCAATGCTGTCGATGGACATGTCGGTGTCGAGCAGGCGCCGCGCCGCTTCTTCGATCTGGAGCTGCTGAATGTAACGGTGCGGAGGCGAGCCGAAATTCGCGTGAAACAACCGAGCGAAATGTCGCGGACTCATATTCGCTCGCGCAGCCAAAATCTCGACCGAGAGATCCCCGTCGAGATTGCGTTGTATCCAATCGGATACTTCCGCGAGCCGGCCAACCGCGCGAGTTTGAAACCGCAGCGGTTCCGATAGTTGGGCGTGTGCCGCCGAGCGCTTGATGTAAATGGCCATCTCGCGTGCCACGTCCAACGAGGCTGCGCCGCCAAAATCTTCTTCGACCAAGTCAAGCGCCAGATCGATGCCTGAGCTCGCCCCACCTGAGGTCGAGATTGGCCCATCCCGGACAAAAATTGCTTCGGGTGTCAGATTCACCTGCGGGAACCGCCCGGCTGCATCGCTTGCATAACGCCAGTGGGTCGTGGCCCGGCGCCCATCCAGAAGTCCGCTTGCGGCCAGCGCATAAAAGCCGGTGGAAATGGACACGAGCCTTCGAGCGACGCGAGCCCGATCGCGAAGCCAGCCTGTGATGAACGATGATGAATGAGAGTCCGTTCGGATCTCCGCTCCGCCGGCGATGATGATCGTATCCAGGACCGGTGCCTCTTCCAGCGGATGCGTCGCTTCGAAGCGAAGGCCCGAGCTGGTCTCGATCGGTTCCCCTTGAGGGGAAAGAAAGACCACATCATAACGGCCGCCCGATTGTGCCAAGCAATTGGCGACAGCGAAAACCTCGGCCGGCCCGCTGATCTCCAGCATGCTCGCGTGCCTCAACCCGACGATGCCAACGCTGAGGCGAGACTTGCCTTCGTTCGCGTTCATCGCGGCAGGGGTGGCGGGTAGGTCATGCAATTCCTCGTCCGGCCATTGGTGCGTGGACCGGTCCGGACCGTTCAATAGTTTTCTACCAATCGATCAGCGGCGAAGCGGCTGCCGGATGTGAGAGTGTGCTGACGACAGCCATAGCTGCGCCACGACTGACCGACGCTCTTAGCTGGCCCGAAATCCAGTCAAACCCCCGCCTACGCAGCAATTAGCGGTTGTCAGAACGGCGGTCACCACGAAGCCTAATGCCTGCTTTGGGTGGAAGCGGACATTAGCTGAGGAAGCTTGCGACGAACTCGCTCGCGGGTTGCGCCTGAATTTCCGTCGGGCTTGCGAACTGCTCGATCCGCCCGAGATTCAGCACCGCCACGCGGTCGGCGAGCGCGAAGGCTTCCTCCTGGTCGTGAGTGACGAAGATCGACGTGAGCCCAAGTTCATCGTGGATCGTGCGCAGCGCGACTCGAAGCTCCCGCCGGACCTTCGCGTCGAGCGCTCCGAAGGGCTCGTCGAGCAGCAGGATGCGAGGCTCGCGCGCGAGCGCCCGTGCAAGAGCAACGCGCTGGCGCTGCCCACCGGATAATTGGCTCGGGTAACGGTTGCTGAGCCCCGGAAGCTGCACCAGGTCAAGCAGCTCAACGACGCGTTTGGCGATGTCCGCTTTCGACGGCTTGCCGCGCTTCATTACCTCAAGACCGAACGCGATGTTCCGGGCCACGCTCATGTGCCCGAACAACGCGTAATGCTGGAACACGAAGCCGATCCCGCGCGATGCGGCATTGTCGCCCGTCACCTCGCGCTCGCCGAAGCGAACGCGCCCCCGCTCGGGCGCTTCGAGTCCCGCGAGGATTCTCAGCAGCGTCGTCTTGCCCGATCCCGACGGTCCGAGCAGCGCGACGAACTCGCCGTCGCGAACGGTCAGTGAAACATCGTCGAGCGCGGCGAACGCAGAGAAGCTCTTCGACACATTTTCGACCCTGATCGACATGTCAGTGGCGCCCCGCGGCTGCGAGTTGCTCTCGGTGCCGCCATTCGAGGGCACTCTTGAGTGCGAGCGTGACGAGCGCGAGAAAAGCAAGGATCGAGGCGACGGCGAAGGCGCCGACAAAGTCGTAGTCATTGTAGAGGGCCTCCACTTGAAGCGGCATGGTGTTGGTCTCGCCGCGAATATGTCCGGACACTACGCTGACGGCGCCGAACTCGCCCATGGCGCGAGCGTTGCAAAGCAGCACGCCATACAGCAGCGCGAAGCGGATGTTCGGAAGCGTGACGTGCCAGAAGGTCTGCCACCCGCTCGCTCCAAGCGTCAGCGCCGCTTCTTCATCGGCGCGGCCTTGAGCGCTCATCAGCGGCACCAGCTGCCGAGCGACGAACGGCAGCGTCACGAACAACGTCGCGAGCACCAGCCCCGGAAGCGCGAAGATGATTCGGACGTCGTGCGCTTGGAGCCATGCGCCGAACCAGCCCTGCGCGCCGAACAGCAGCACGAAGACGAGTCCGGAAACGACCGGCGAGACCGAGAAGGGAAGTTCGATCAGCGCGACCAGCACGGTCTTGCCGCGGAAGTCGAACTTGGCGATCGCCCACGCCGCGGCGATCCCGAACACCGTGTTCGCCGGCACCGCGATCGCGGCAACGATCAGCGTCAGCCGGATCGAAGCGCGCGCGTCCGGCTGGGTGATCGCGGCGATCCACGCGTGGAAACCGTTGGCGAACGCTTCGACAAGCACTGCCGCGAGCGGCAGGAGCAGCATTAGCGCGATATAGAGCAGCGCGGCGCCGATCAGCAGCGCCTTGGTCGCGCGCGGCTCGCTCAGCGCGCCGGCGCTCATGCCATCCTCCGCTGGTGCCAATGCTGCAGCACGTTCAGCGCGAGCAGCGCCGCGAACGAGATCAGCAGCATCACGCAGCCGATCGCCGCTGCTCCCGCATAATCATATTCCTCGAGATGCGTGATGATCAGCAGGGGCGCGATCTCGGACTTGAACGGCATGTTGCCGGCAATGAAGATCACCGACCCGTACTCGCCCGCACCGCGCGCGAAGGCGAGCGCGAAGCCGGTAGCGAGCGCGGGCGCAAGCGTCGGCAGGATCACCCGGACGAAGGTCTGCATCCGCGTCGCGCCGAGAGTCAGGGCCGCCTCCTCGATTTCGCTCGACGCTTCGGCAAGCACCGGCTCGACGGTTCGAACGACGAACGGCAGGCCGATGAAGGTCAGCGCCAGCACGACGCCAGCCGGCTTGTAGGCAATCGGCAGCCCGAGCGGTTCGAGCAGGCGCCCGATCGGGCCTGTGTCCGCGTAGAGTGCTGTCAGCGCAATTCCGGCGACCGCCGTCGGCAAGGCGAATGGAAGGTCGATCAGCGCGCTCACAAGCCGCCTTCCCGGGAAGCGGTAGCGAACCAGCACCCACGCGACGAGCAAGCCGAAGACGCAGTTCACCGCTGCGGCCAGCGCCGCCGCACCGAACGATAGCCGGTAGGCGGCGAGCGCGCGCGGCGAGCCCGCGTCGATCCAGAAGGCGTTCCACCCTTCGCTGGTGCTGCGCAGCACCACCGCGCTCAGCGGGACCAGCACAATCAGCGACAGCCACAGGATCGTGATGCCCAGCGCCAGGCCGAACCCAGGGAGTGGGGAGTTACGGGCGGGAATGAAGCTGGGCATCACGAACTCGTCAGAAGTCGAGGTGCAGGCGGCCCGCTACAGCGTCGCCCTTCGTTTTGGATCCGACCGGGTCGAGCGGCGTGTTGTCGCCCCAGAACCGGATCCAGTTGAGCATGACCTTGGCGTAAGGATTGAAGTACCAGTTGAGCCCGGCCGTGATGCTGGACGCCCGGTTGCCGGCGCGCGCGGCGACGGACGTGTCGCTGAGGTCGATATGGTCGTAGCGGAGCGCCACCTCGAAGGCGCCGAGCCCGTCCTTGCCGAGCTCGTGGAAGGGCCGGATGCGATCGAAATTGCCGCCCTTGAACGGGCGCGTCTCGCCGGTCAGCATGTAAGCGGCGTATCCGTAATAGCCGGTGAAATGCTCCGTATTGCCGACGAAACGGTTTAGCCAGAGACGGCCAGTCTCGCCTGCGACGGTCAGTGGCCCGAGCACGCCCGCCGCCTCGGCGCCGACGTAGCGCAATGACCGGGCGCCGGTGATCACGCCGGTGTCGGCGATATTGCCACTGTCGATGCGGACGTTGGGCTTGTCAGTGAGGCGCACCGAGTCGGGAACGTCGCCGCTCTTGAGGTTCGATCGATAGAAGCCGGAAAGGCCGAAGTGGACGATCTTGCCGTCCTCGAAAACCGGCTCCCACGTGGCGCGGCCGTTGACGCCCCAGCTTTCACCCGGCGCCGCGCCGCTGCCGCGGTTGATGCTTTCGTTGTCGCCGAACAGGCCGGCGGCGATGTTGATGTTCTCCTTTGGAGCATAGGCCGCGGAGATGCCGATGCGGCGCTCCGCGCCCGCATTGCCGAACGCATTGGTGAACATGCCGCGTTCCAGGAAGATGTTGTAATTGTCGCTGTTGTTGCTCTCCAGCCCGAAGGGCGCCTTGTGCTGGCCGACGGTCAGCACCGTCTTCGGGATCTTGATATATTGAAGATAGGCGTCGGTGATGTTCACCGCACTGCCTGCGAAGTCGACCTCGGCGCGATAGTTGAACCATTTGAACGCCGAGCCTTCGAAGCCCAGGCGAAGCCGCCGGAACGCCGTCCCGTCATTATAGACGTAACCCCCTTCGCGCTCGTTGAAGACGCCGGCGTCGACTTCGATCACACCGCGCGGCTTGAAGGTGAAGTCGCCGTTCGGATCGGAAATGGTCGGCGCCCATCCGAACTGCGCATTCTTCGCCGCGCGCGTCTCGACCGTCTCGATGCGGCCCTCGCTGAGCTCGGCCTGCTGCTTGAGCTCGGCATTCTCCGCCTCGAGTTGGTTCACGCGCGCTTCGAGCGCATTGAGCCGGTCGAGCACCGGATCGCCGGTCGGCTTGGCCGCCACCGCTTGTGCCGGCTCGTCGGCGGGCACCCGAGTGTCCAGCTGAGAGTCATCGGCAGGCTGCTCCGCCTGCTGCGCAACAGCGGGGGCGGCGAGGGCGAGCGCTGAGGCGCCCGCAAGATGCAGGATACGCATGATCGAGTTTCCCTTCGTCGCTAGAGGCTCAGCGCTTCGCCGCTTCGAATTCCTGGTCGAACAGCCCGCCGTCGTTGAAGTGGAGCGCCTGCGCCTTGGCCCAGCCGCCGAAGTTCCGATCGATCGTGAACAGGGGCATGTTGCGGAACTGCGCCTTGTACTTCGCCGCCACGGCCGGATTGCGCGGGCGGAAGTAATTGCGGGCGATGATCTCCTGCGCTTCCGGCGTGTAGAGGAACTTGAGGTATGCCTCGGCCGCCGCTCGGCTGCCGCGCTTGTCGACAACCTTGTCGACCACCGCGACCGGTGGCTCGGCGAGGATTGATACGGACGGATAGACGATGTCGAACTTGCCGCGGCCGAGCTTGTTCACGGTCAGCAGCGCCTCATTCTCCCATGCGATCAGCACGTCGCCCTGGCCGCGCTCGACGAAGGTCGTGGTCGCGCCGCGCGCCCCGGAATCCAGCACCGGCACATTGCGCAGAAGCTTGGCCATGAACAGCTTCGCCTTTTGCGGCGAACCGTACTTTTTCTGCGCGAACCCCCATGCGGCGAGATAATTCCAGCGCGCGCCGCCGCTGGTCTTCGGGTTGGGCGTGATCACCTTCACGTCTGGGCGGATAAGGTCGTCCCAGTCCCGGATGTGCTTGGGATTCCCCTTCCGCACCAGGAAGACAATGGTGGAATAATAAGGCGTGCTGTTTTCCGGCAGCCGCTTTTGCCAGTCCTTCGCGATCAGGCCGCGGCTCGCGATCTCGT
>Ga0068852_100002238_pt1 | contig 13271 bp, 16 predicted proteins | sample KBSCornC22_FD_66594 | JGI IMG/M metagenome (GOLD analysis project Ga0068852, IMG submission 66594) | Corn rhizosphere microbial communities from Kellogg Biological Station, Michigan, USA - KBS Corn C2-2 | ecosystem: Host-associated > Plants > Roots > Rhizosphere > Soil ... | reverse complement strand
AACCAGTAGCGATCGCTCGTCCCGCCGAAGATCGTGACCAGCCCGAACAGCTGCAGGACCGCGATGACCCAGGCCACTACGCCCGTCCATCGGGGAAGCACGCGCGAGGTGAGCACGGTGATCGCCGAGGACCCGGAGACCACCGCAAGCAGCACGCATCCGGTCGCCCCGAACATCACCGCGTGCCCCTCGGTGAGTGCGCGGATCGCCGACGCGTCGGGCGTGAGCCTCACGACGTCGAGGGCCGAGCCCGCCTCCATCGCGTCGCCGACCAGGGTGATCGCGACGAACAGGACGCCGGCTCCGTAGCCGATGTCGGCGATCCACTGCAGGTCGTGGCGCGCGTGCGTGATGATCTGCCGGAACCCGGCGAGGAAGACCAGGATGTTGGCCATCAGCACGGTGTCGATCAGGACGATCGTGAGCAGCAGGTTGTGATGCGCGACGAAGAACGCGACCAGATCGTCGGACTGGTCGAGCTCGGGTCGCGGACCGACGACCTGGTGCAGCACGAACTCGGTGGTGAGGAGAACGGCGACCCCGATCGCGGCGACGCCCGTCCATCGTCTGACGTCGGGCGAACGGACCCCGTCGGTCACGATCACAGCGTCAGGCGTTCTCGCGGATCCAGTGCCAGTCGTCTTGGGTCAGGTCGTAGCGATCGGGCTCCTCCTGGCCGACACCCGGCGTGAACTCGCCCTCGGGCTCGCCGCCTGCGGCGATCACCGCGTCGAGCACCTCTTCGGTCAGAGCCTCGTTGTGGTGGTGCTTCAGCCAGTGCTGAGTATCGGCGTCGAGAAGGGGCCACCAGGATGCTGCGCTCATGCCCCCAGCGTAACCAGCGCGGCCGTCACTGTGTCCCCTCGTGCGCGGGCGAGCTCACGCGGCGAGGAAGCTGTCGATCGCCGCGAAGGTCGCCGCTGGCTGCTCGAGCTGAGGGAGATGCCCGGCACGGGCGATGAGCTCGAAGCGCGCGTTCCCCAGTTGAGCGGCATAGGCTCGCCCGTAGGCCGGCGTGAACACACGGTCGCTCTCGCCCCACAGCACCAGGGCTGGGATGCCGATGAGGCCGAGCCGCGCCTGCAGAGCGGGGTCGGACATCCCGTTCTGGGCGGTCAGGACCCCCATGGTCTGCATGTTCGCGCGCTGGGCGGCCACTCTCTCGGCGGGGAGCGTTGCCGGGTCGACGAAGAACGCATCGGCGTCGTGCCAGGAGTGCTCGGCCTGCTCGCGCGGGCTCAGGCTCGCGAAGTCGACGACGGGTTCACCGGGCACCTCGACGCCCGCACCGTCGATGATGACGATCCGACCCACCCTGCCCTCGGTATCGCTCGCAGCCATCTGCGTCGCGATCCAGCCGCCCAGGGATGAGCCGATGACGACCACGTCGGTCAGGCCGCGGTCGGCGAGCAGGCGCAGGTAGATGTCGGCGAGGGCCGGGATGTCGGTCAGCCATTCGGGTCGCGGCGTCCCGTTCCAACCCGGGTGGGTCGGCAGGATCACCCGGGAGTCGTCGCCGAAGTGCGCGGCGATCGGCGCGACCGTGAACGGACCGCCGCCACCGTGCAGGACGAGAACGCTGCGAATGGCGTCGGCCGGGCCGGTCTCGTCGAGGGTGAGCGTCAGGTCGGCGGGGAGGCTGATGGTCTGCGTGGTCATGTCGACACGATATATCAACATCTTTATATACACAAGTTGCGATACTGTGGAGGCATGACGGCACCCCCCACGGATCTCGGCGCGCTGCAAGAGCTCGGCCGCGCGGTGAAGGTGGCTCAGCACCGGCATCATCGGTGGGTCGACCGGGAGCTCGGCAAGATCGGCACCACCCTGCCCCAGTGGGATGCCCTGCGCGCCATCGCGCGGCATCCGGGCTCCTCCGCCCATTGGCTGGCCGGCGAGACCTTCATGAGCGACCAGGCGTTCGGGACGCTCGCCTCACGCCTCGTCGACCAGGGCCTCGTCGTGCGAACCCCCGGGCACGGACGCCGTGTCGAGCATCACCTCACCGACGCGGGACGGGCGATGTACGACGCCGGGAGCCGCGTCGCCGACGCGGTGCTGACCCAGTCGTTCGGCGGTCTGAATGACGCCGAGCGCGCGACATTGCTCGAGTTACTGTCCCGGGTCGGCGCAGGCAGTCCGGTCGCCTGACCGCTCAGCTTCCCTGAGGCGGGTCCGCCAGCAGCTCGACGCGCTCGCGCAGGTAGGCGTCGAAGGGGGCAAGCGACTCAGGTGCCAACGACTCCGGTGAGAGGGCGTTCCAGCTCACGAACAGGCTGCCGTCGCGGAGCACGATCGGCCCCGCCGAGCCGAGCGTGTCATCGAGCGGCAGGGCCACGACATCGAAGTTGACGGTCTCCCCCGCCGCGAACCCGGCCCGGCGGGCCGCCTCGCGGATCTCGCGACGTTCCTCGCCCGAGACCGACGTGAAGTTCGGATGCCGCGGGTCGCGAGCTCGGGTCACCGCCCCGGTCGCGAAGAGCCGCTCGCCGCCAGCCGGATCCGCCGCGAGCAGCAGCACGCCGAGCCGCCACACCTCGGCGATGCGCACGAACCTCGGGGCGCGGCGGAAAGGTCCGATCCGGCGGGGGCTGTGCAACTCGGCCAACGCCTCGGTGCGCGCATGCACCGCCGTGAGTCGGTCGACCGCCGACGCGATCGCCGCGCGGGCGTCGGCTGCGGCATCCATCACGAGGCCGCGGACGACGACGCCCGCCGCCCGTGCGAGGTCGGCTTCTCGTGGCCCATCATCCGTTCGGACCGGATCGCGCGCGTCACCAGATTGACGACGCAGAGGGTCGGCGACACGACGACCAAGACCCAGAACAGCCAGACCGGCCACTCCCACGCCTCGACCAGATCCCACGTCTCTTTGACCCCCAGCAACGCGGCGCCCGCGGCCACGATGAACCAGCCGTTCGCCTTGTTCATGAACGACACCGCCTGCTCGGTGAGGCGAGGGTCGAGGACCTTGATGACCTCCCGCTGATGCTGTCGATTGCGGGCGGACTGCTTGAGCCAGGCCACCGGCGGCAGCAGCCACCACCAGGCGGAGAAGCCCTCCGGCCTCGGAACCGCCTTGTTCGCCTTCTCGAACCCCTCACGATCTACCTCCTCTTCGCGCAGTTCGAGATAGGCCTGGATGAGGGGCCCGGCCACCAGCAGCCAGGCACCCAGAAAGCCGAAGATCGCGATCGCTTGAGGCATGCGAAAACCCTGCCATATCGGCAATCTGGGAGTCTCATGAACCCACTAAGCTCGCACCAACAGTCCGCGAGGCAAGGGGAACGTCATGGCTGACGCACCGAAGAAGAAGGTCGTCCGAGTCGAAGAGACCGCCGACGAGAAGGCCGCGGAATCCGCCGCCGCAACGACCGGCGCGACGTGGACTCCGACCCCCGAGGCCAAGAAGAAGGCCACGACCTTCCGCATTCTCGCGATCGTGCTGTGGCTGCTCGCCATCGGCACGGAAGCCTTCACCATCTTCTGGGTCCTCAACCAGAACCCGATCAACATGGTCCTGCTGATCGGTTTGCTGGTCGTGATCGCCGCCCTCGCCATCGGCGGCTCGCTGCTCTGGAAGCAGTCCAACCGGCTCGATCCGGCCTCGAAGTCCGAGCCGGTCCGGTTCTTCGTGCAGAATCAGCTCGGCGTCATCATCTCGGCGATCGCCTTCATCCCGCTGATCATCCTGATCTTCACCAACAAGAACATGTCCGGTCAGCAGAAGGCGATCGCGGGCATCATCGCGATCGTGCTCCTGGGCGCGTCGGGCACTGTCGGGGCCAGCTTCAACCCGCCGTCGACGGAGCAGTACGCCTCCGAGACGCAGACCGTCACCGATGCCACCGGCGGCCAGAACCTCGTCTACTGGACGAAGACCGGCAAGGTCTTCCACCTCTGCGCCGCCGCGTCTGCGGTGAACCTCCAGTCGAAGGACAACACCATCTACTCGGGCACCGTCGCCGAGGCTCACGCGGCAGGCAAGTCGCGCCTGACGCTGCAGGTCGAGCAGGAGCGCAAGCAGTGCGGGTTCGAACCGACCGACAGCCCATCGGCCTCGCCGACGCCGTAGCTCGGCGCCCCTACTCGTCGACGAAGGTCGCGAGCGGCTGGTCGGGGTCGACGATGTAGGTCGACAGCATCATCCCCGTGTCCGGTCCGAGGTCGAGCGCGTTGTGTGGGGTGCCGGGCGGCATGAGGAACGGGTCGCCCGCGTTGAGCAGCAGGCTCGGCATCCCGTGGATCTTCATCTCGACGGTGCCGGCCAGGATGTAGCCGACCTCCTCGCCCGGATGGACGTGCCACCCGGATTCGACGCCGACCGGGATCTCGGTGAGCACCTGCACGATCTCGCGGCCCGGGATCGATGACGGCTGGTGCTGCAGCTCGGTGCGCTTCAGCTTGCCGGCGAGCGCGTCATCGGTCACGCGGTCACGGCCTTCCAGGCGGCCAGGATGACGTCGGCCACCGCCTGCGGCTGCGCCACGAAGGCCAGGTGCGAGCCGTTGAGCTCGGTGAGCTGCGACCCGGCGCGCTTCGCGTGCTCGCGGGTCAGGTCGGCCCCGGCCGCCTTGTCGCCGGTGCCGACGACGGCCCACGAGGGCAGCTTCTTCCAGGCAGGGAGCCCGGTCGCATCGTCGAAGGCCGCGGCGGCGATCGGACGCTGTGACGCCGCGAGGACGGCGGACTGCTCGGCAGGAAGATCGGCCGCGAACACCTCGTGGAACTGGGCGGGGTCGACATAGAGCTCGACCGCGGTCTCGCCGCCCGATCCGGTCGGGAACTGGCGCTGCAGCAGGGCGGTGCTCAGGATGGAGTCCGCCGAGGTCGCGGCGACGGCGCCGAGCTTCTCGCCCTCGTCGGGCGCAAAGGCCGACACGTAGACCAGGCCGACCACGTTGCTCGCCGCGGTGGCCGCGTTGGTGATCACCGCGCCGCCGTAGGAGTGCCCGACCGCGAGCACCGGCCCGTCGATCTGCGAGATGACGCTCGCGATGTATGCCGAGTCGCTGGTGACGCTACGCAGCGGGTTGGCGGGGGCCAGCACGGTCGCGCCGGCGGCCTGCAGGATGGCGGCGACGCCGGCCCAGCTGCCGGCATCGGCGAAGGCGCCGTGAACGAGGACGACGGTGGGGGATGCGCTCATGATCGATCTTCCTTCGGTGGTGAGGGGAAGGACCTGCCGAGACCTGAGACAGGCTCTGACAATTGATCTTGCTCCGTCGGCGGGGCGTCGGCCAGTGAATTCTTCCTCTTGGATGTGACATCTCTCATCGGGGAGGGCCGTCGGCCGCGCCCTCGATTCAGACTCGCTCCCTAGCGTGGAACGGTGAATGAGCAGACTCCCTCTCTCGACGGTCCGACACCGGCACTGGCCCGCTGGGGTCTGGACTTTCCGAGTGGCGCAGCCCAACCACGGGCGTGGCGATTCGTCGTCGCGACGGTCGTCGCAGTCGGACTCTCGATCGCGGCGTGCGCGGCATTGGTCGCGGTCGGCATCCGAGTCTTCCCGTCGACGGCCGGCTACGAGCACTTCCAATTCGGCGACTACACCAAGCTGACGGTCATCGGCGTGGTGATCGCCTCGCTCGGATGGCCAGCGGCCTGTTACGTGACGACTCGGGCCCGCCGCCTTTATCTCGTTCTCGCGGTGCTGGTCTCGATCGCCGCCCTGGCACCCGACGCCTGGATCCTGTACCAGGGGCAGTCGGCTCAGGCGGTGCTCGTGCTGGTGTGGATGCACCTGGCGCTTGCGGTGATCACGTATCTGTCGATGGTGCTGATCGCCCCGCAGCGTCGGAAATCCACTGCTCGAGGTGTCGGCTAGGAGGAAGCGTCAGTTGACCGGGATGTAGAACTTCGCGATCTTGCCGTCAGCCGCGAAGACCACATCGGTTCCGGTCACGATTGCTTCGCCCTCCGGTCCCAGTTCCCAGCGATGGATGGCCAGATCTCCGAGCTGCACGGCCGGCGCGAGGCTGCGGAACGTCCACGTAGGGTCCATGCCTGCGATCAGGGCATCGATCTGCGCGGTGGCATCGGGGATGCCGTGCACCTCGCCTTCCGGGTCGCGGAACACGATGTCGGATGCGAAGAGCTCGTCGATCGCGTGGTGGCGGGCCGCGGCATCCCGTTGTTGGAAGATCTCGACGAAGGCGCGCTCGATGAGATCGGCAGGGCTCGCTGTCATGAAGCCATTGTCAGGCATCTCCCGCTGGCGGTTGAGGAGATCTGCGTACCGAGCTCGGCCGGCCGCTGACCCTCGGACCAAGCGATGACCTCGCTCGGTCTCCGCCATTGACACGGGCCGATGCTATGAGTCGGTCACACGTTGAACCGGAACTCGACCACGTTCCGTCATTTTGCAACGTCATGCAAAATCCCCCTCGGCGAGTTTCAGCCCGACCACGCGGCGGAAGATGAAGTCGATGCAAGCACTGACCCGATCCTCGTGGATGATCACGGAAGAGTAGCCACCGTCGAAGTCGCCGACCTCGGTGCCCCGCAGATAGGGTGCCGGGGTTGAACGGTTATCTTCCGAGAATCCCTCCCACGCGTCGATCAGCTCCGGTTGGTCGGTCAATATCCGACGCATTTCATCGGCTGTTACTCGTCTATCGGAGATTGCGGGCAGTGAAAGGTCGAAGAGGTCGCGAAACGAGCCCTTCCATCCTTTCGAGGTGACGGGAATTCCACACAACGCCTCAACGGAGTGAGGTTCTAGACCCATGGCTTTGAGTATCCCAGCCATAACGGAGCTTGCGTTGATCGGCGTGGCCTCAGTCTCAGACGTTGAATCGGAACTCCACGACATCCCCATCGTGCATCACGTAGTCCTTGCCCTCGATGCGGGCCTTGCCCTTGGCGCGAGCCTCGGCGATGGAGCCTGTCGCGACCAGGTCGTCGAACGAGATGATCTCGGCCTTGATGAATCCGCGCTCGAAGTCGGTGTGGATGACGCCGGCCGCCTGCGGGGCCTTGTCGCCCTTGTGGATGGTCCAGGCGCGGGTCTCCTTCGGACCGGCGGTCAGGTAGGTCTGCAAGCCGAGGGTGTCGAAGCCGATGCGCGCGAGCTGGTCGAGTCCGCTCTCGGTCTGGCCGGTGGACTCCAGCAGTTCGGCGGCGTCGGCGGAGTCGAGGTCTTTGAGCTCCGACTCGATCTTGGCGTCGAGGAACACGGCGTGAGCGGGGGCGACCAGGGCCTCGAGTTCGGCCTTGCGCGCGACATCCCGAAGCACCGTCTCGTCGACGTTGAAGACGTAGATGATCGGCTTGGCGCTGAGCAGTCCGAGCTCTCTCAGCGCGGCCAGGTCGACGCCCTTCGCCCCGGCCAGCGGAGTGCCGGCGTTGAGGGCAGCCTGGGCGGCGAGCGCGGCATCCAGAACCGCCGGCTCGAGCTTCTTGCCGCGCACCTCTTTCTCCATGCGCGGGATGGCCTTCTCGAGGGTCTGCAGGTCGGCGAGCGCGAGCTCGGTGGTGATGGTCTCCAGGTCGGATGCCGGGTTCACCTCACCGGCGACGTGCACCACATCCGAGTCGGCGAAACCGCGCACGACCTCGGCGATCGCGTCGGCCTCGCGGATGTTGGCGAGGAACTGGTTGCCCAGCCCCTCCCCCTCGCTCGCACCCTTCACGATGCCCGCGATGTCGACGAACGACACCGTCGCGGGCAGGATCCGCTCGCTGCCGAAGATGCCGGCGAGCACCTTGAGGCGCGGGTCGGGCAGCTCGACCACGCCGACGTTGGGTTCGATCGTGGCGAACGGGTAGTTCGCCGCGAGCACGTCGTTCTTGGTGAGCGCGTTGAAGAGGGTGGACTTGCCGACGTTGGGCAGTCCGACGATGCCGATGGTGAGAGCCACGAGGGTCAACAGTACCGGGGCGGATCGTCGGGGCGGACTGCTCCGCCCGTACCCCCGGGGGCTGGCGGGGGCGGCACGGCGCGCAACTCGGCAAGTGAACCTAGCGCGGATGCGGCGAGTCGTCCCGATGCGTCGGCGCGGCGCCGAGAATCGCTGCCAAGTTGCGCGCGAGCACCGGTTCGCCGCGGGATCCTTCGCTTTGCGACTCCCCCGCGCGCCTCGGCCCGCTGTCGGACCCGCGTGCGAGAGTCAAGACGTGCCGCTCGACTTCACCGCCATCGACTTCGAGACGGCCAACGGCTCCGCCGCCAGTGCCTGCTCGGTCGGGCTGGTGAAGGTGCGCGACGGCCAGGTCGTCGATCGGATCGGGTGGTTCATCCAGCCGCCGTTCGGGCACGACCACTTCGTCGACTGGAATATCCGCATCCACGGCATCACGCCCGAGATGGTGGAGGGCGCCCCGAGCTGGACCGAGCAGCTGATCGACCTGATCGCCTTCGCCGGGGATGACATCCTGGTCGCCCACAACGCCGGCTTCGACATGGGCGTGATCAAGTCGGCCTGCGCGGCGACCGGCATCGCGACGCCGTCCTACTCCTATATGTGCAGCCTGCAGGTGGCGCGCAAGACCTACACGCTCGACTCGTACCGGCTGCCGGTGGCCGCCATGGCCGCTGGGTTCGAAGACTTCGCCCATCACGACGCCGTCGCCGACTCGGAGGCGTGCGCCGCGATCATGATCCACGCGGCCGATCGATGGGGCGCGATCGACCTGCCCGAGCTGGCGGAGCTGGTCGGGGTGCGGGTCAGTTCGACGGTGCCGCCGGAGGTCGCCAAGGCGGGCTGAGCCGTCTAGGTTGTGGGGTGTGAGGTTCGCCGCGGTGCCCCTGGTGATGATCGGCACGGTGCTGTCGGTGATCCTGACAGGGGGCCCGGCGTCGGCCGCGGTGATCACCCCCGGCACCCCGATCCCGGTCGGCAGCGGTTCGAGTTCGCAGCCCGTCGGGATCGCATTCAACCCGGCGGGCACCCGGGCCTACGTCACCGTGACGACCGACAACGTGGTCGACGAGATCGATCCGTCGACCGGCACCGTCGTCGCGACGATTCCCGTAGGCAGCGGCCCGCTCTCCATCGCCATCCTGCCGGACGGTTCGAAGGCCTACGTCTCGAGCTATAACGACGGCGCCGTGACGATCATCGATCTCGCCACCAACTCGACTTCTACGATCTTCCTGCCTGCTCCCGGGTTCCCCGCGAACGGCTTCTTCGTCGCTCTGACCCCGGATGCCAGCGAGTTCTGGGTGGTCGACGAAACCCGCGGGATTGATGTCTATCGCGTATCCGACAACACGCTGATCACCACGATTCCGGTGGTGGCCGGTCCGGTCGCGGTCGCGTTCGACCCGACGGGCGCGAAGGCTTACGTCGCCGACTACGCGGGTGCGAACGCGACCATCATCGACGTCGCCTCGCATACCGTCACCGGCACGTTCCCAGTGCCGGGCGTGCCCTACGGCGTCGCGTTCAGCCCCGATGGCGCGACGGCATATGTCAGCGACAACGGCGGCACCATCACGCCGGTGGATGTCGCCACCGACACCCCGGGGCCGGCCCTGGTCACCACGGGCTCCGGGCTCGAGAGCGTGACGTTTAGCCCGGACGGGTCTCGGGCGTACGTTCCCGGAAACGGCGCGATGCAGGTCATCGACGTCTCGACGAATTCGCTGCTGGCCCCGATTCCGGTCGGTGCCGGTGCGCGGGTCCTCGCGATGAATGCGGCGGGAACGTTCGGCTATGTCAGCAACACGGGTGACGGGACGATCACGCCCCTGAGCTTTGCGCCCGACCCCGCCACACCGCCGCCCGCTCCGACGCTTGCGGCGACGGGCACGAGCGACTCGGGCGTCGCTGGGACGCTGATTCTCGCCCTGGCCCTCCTCGCCGCGGGAGGTGTCGTGGTCGTCAGAGGATCTCGCTCTTCCCGTTCGGCACGTCGGCGGGCCACCTAACCTGAGACCATGTGGGACGTCATCGTCGTCGGCGCCGGACCGGCCGGGTCGACGGCGGCTCGGTTCGCAGCCGAGGCGGGATGCCGGGTGCTCCTGCTCGACCGGGCGCACTTCCCGCGCTACAAGACCTGCGGCGGCGGCATCACCGGGTTCTCACTGCACGCGATGCCGGATGCTGCGCGCGCCGCGTTCGAGGCCGAGATCACCGATTTCGGGCTGAGTCGTCGCGGTGGCGACCGGGTCATGCTGCACGGTGATGGGCCCTTTCTCGGAATGGTGCAGCGCGAGCATTTCGATCAGCTGCTGGTGGATGCCGCGGTCGCGGCGGGCGCGGTCTTTCGCGACGGAGCAGCCGTGCGCGGGCTGGCGGAGGACGAGGACGGGGTGACCGTCCGGCTGGAGGGCGAGGAGCTGCAGGCGCGCGTGGTGGTGGGCGCCGACGGGTCGAGCGGGCGGACGAGCGGTTACGTCGGAGTCGAGTTCGCCGGCACGGACCTGGGGCTCGAGGTGGAGGTGGAAGCGCCCGGTCACGAGTGGTCGCACACGGCTCTGTTCGACTGGGGCGCCGATCGCGGGTCGTACGCCTGGCTCTTCCCGAAACGCGACAGCCTCACGATCGGCGTCATCCAGCGCACGGGCCTGCCGGACGCCACGCGCGCGTTTCTCGAACTCTGGCTCCGGCAGCTCGGTCTCGCGGGTGCGACCCGCGTCCGCGAGTCTGGCCACCTGACGCGCTGGCGGTCCCGCCGATCTCCGCTGCGGCGCGGAGCGGTGCTGGTGGCCGGCGAGGCCGCCGGGCTGCTCGAGCCGTGGACACGCGAGGGCATCTCGTTCGCGTTGCGCTCGGGGGCGATGGCGGGTGCGGCGGCGGCGAAGGCGGCGCGGACGCGCGATGCGATCTCGCGGGACGAGTCCCTCGACGACTACGTCGCTGCGGTGCAGCGCGAGCTGGTGCCGCAGATCCGAGCCGGCCAGGTGATGCTGGGAGTGCTCGAGCGCTCCCCTGCCCTGCTGCATCGGGTGCTCGCGCACACGGCGCTCGGTCGCCGCACCTTTCTCGCTCTGTGCCGCGGATCGGAACGGGTGGCCGGCCTGGTGCATCATCCGCTGGTGCGCGCCCTCGCTAGCGTGGGCAGATGACCGGCTTCACCCCGCCCGACCCTTTTCGAACGCGACCGGAGCTGCGCGGCACCTTCGGCATGGCTGCGTCGACGCACTGGATCGCGACGGCAACGGCCCAGGCGGTGCTGGAGCGCGACGGCAACGCCTTCGACGCGGCGGTCGCTGCGGCGTTCGTGCTGCACGTGGTGGAGCCGCACCTGAATGGACCGGGCGGAGATCTGGTCGGCATCTACGCCACCGCCGACGACCCGACGCCGCGGGTGATGGCCGGGCAGGGCGCGGCACCGGCCGGCGCGACGATCGAGCACTACCGCGCTTTGGGATTCGCCGAAATGCCGGGGAGCGGAGTGCTCGCGGCCGCGATCCCGGGTGCGGTACCGGCCTGGTTGTGGTTGCTCGAGACTCGCGGCACGTGGGAACTGGCGGACGTGCTGGCTTTCGCCGTCGGGTACGCACGGAACGGGCATCCCCTGCTCGCCGCGGTCACGCGCACCCTCGCGAGCGTTCAGCGGCTGTTCGAGCAGCACTGGCCGACATCGGCCGCGCACTGGTTGCCCGGCGGACGGATGCCCGAGGCCGGCGACCTCGCCACGAACGAGCCGTATGCGCAGACCCTCGAGCGGCTCATCGCGGCCGGAGCCGGGGCCGCGACTCGCGACGGCCGCATCCGCGCCGCCACCGCCGCCTGGAGTTCGGGCTTCGTGGCGGCCGAGATCACGCGCTTCGCAGCCCAGCCGCACTACCAGCCCGGTCTCGACCGCGAGGTGCCCGGCGTGCTGACCGCCGACGACCTGGCCCGACACCAGGCATCGGACGAGGATGCCGTGACCCTCGAGTTCCGCGGAACCACTATCGCGAAGTCGGCAGCCTGGGGGCAGGGGCCGGTGCTGCTTCAGGCGCTCGCGATGCTCGACACCTTCGACGACGCGCGGTTGGACCCCTCGACGTCGCTCGGCATCCACACCATCACCGAGGCGCTCAAGCTCGCCCTCGCCGACCGCGATGCCTGGTACGGCGACGGCACCGTGCCGCCCGAGCTGCTCGCCGAGTTGCTCAGCCCCGAGTACGCCCGCGAACGGGCTGCCTTGATCGGCGACACCGCATCGCTCGAGTTCCGACCGGGTCGGCCGGGCGGCCGCGAGGCCTGGGTGCCGCCGCTGCGGCGTGCCGGCTCGGCCCCCGCCGCGGCAGGCTCCGGCGAGCCGACCCGGGCGAACGCCGACGTTCCGCACGACGACGTTCCGCGCGGCGACACCTGCCACCTCGACGTGGTCGACCGGCACGGCAACCTGGTCTCGGTCACGCCATCGGGCGGTTGGCTCCAGTCGTCGCCGACGATCCCCGAGCTCGGGTTCTGCCTCGGCAGCCGGCTGCAGATGACCTGGCTGGATGCCGCATCCCCCTCCGCGCTGACCCCCGGTCGCCGGCCGCGCACCACCCTCTCGCCCACCCTGCTGCTGCGCGACGGGACTCCCGTCGAGACCCTCGGCACGCCCGGCGGCGATCAGCAGGACCAGTGGCAACTGCCCTACCTGCTGCGCCGCCTGGTCGGCGGCTACGAGCCGCAGCAGGCGATCGATGCGCCGATGTTCCACACCACGTCGCACGTGGGGTCGTTCGAGCCGCGGACCTGGTCGCCGGGCGAGCTGGTCATCGAGGGCCGGGTGGGACGCGCGGTTCTCGATGAGCTGGCGGCGCGCGGTCATCGGCTGACGATCGACGGCGACTGGACTCTCGGTCGCCTCTCGATGGTCGGGCGCGATCCGGTCACCGGCGCCCTGTTCGCGGCGGCCAACCCGCGTGGCGCGCAGGGCTACGCGGCCGGCCGGTGATCCGGCGGCTCGACGGCGTTCCCGGAGCGCCGCCCCCGCGATGTCCGTGCCCGCTGCGACACTGACGGCATGGATCCGATCGTCGCACTTCTTCTCGGCTTGGCCGTCGGCGTCATCCTGGGCGCTGTGATCGGCGCGCTGGTGGCCCGCAGTCGTCGCGGGTCGACCGCCGTGGATGCCGATCCCGCCGTCATCGAGGCCCGTCACGCCGCGATCGTGGCCGAGCTGCGATCGCAGGAGTCGCAGACGCGCGCCGAGGTCACGGCCCAGCTCGCGGCCGCCGAGGCCTCGCTGGCCGGCTTGCGCGAGCAACTGGCCGCCGCCCAGAACCAGTACCGCGACCTGATGGAGCGCGAGCGGCTCGACGCCGTCAAGCGCTCCCAGGCCGAGGCCGACGAGAGCAAGGTGCTGCAGGCGCTCGCCCCGGTCAAAGAGAC
>Ga0068852_100002234_pt1 | contig 13279 bp, 7 predicted proteins | sample KBSCornC22_FD_66594 | JGI IMG/M metagenome (GOLD analysis project Ga0068852, IMG submission 66594) | Corn rhizosphere microbial communities from Kellogg Biological Station, Michigan, USA - KBS Corn C2-2 | ecosystem: Host-associated > Plants > Roots > Rhizosphere > Soil ... | reverse complement strand
CACGAGGACGTAGGTGCCCTGGCAGCTCGGGGCGCCCGAGCACCAGAACACCAGCGCCACGGCGCCTCCCTTGCCGTCCGACGCGCTCGCGCTGCCGATGAGCGCCATCGTGCTGGACATGGCGCCGCCGCATTGCAGCATCGCGGTCGCGAGCAGGATGCGCCACGCGAGCCGCGCGGCCATTCCAATCCGGCTTCCCCTGGGCATGCGCTCCTCCCCGAGCGTGGACGCGCCGTATTCTGGCTCGCGAGACGCGGGCACGCAATGCGAATATTCCGCATCGGCCGCTCGCATTGCGCGACCCACGCGGTGAGGGCCTTACGGGCCGATTTCTTGTTCCGGTCGTGGTTCTGTATTCTCTCGTCAGGGACCCTCCTTAAGGCGCCGCACGACGCACGTGAGCAAGCTCTACGACCAGCTTAAGAAAGCCGCGCTGCAGCGCGGCGAAGCCGCACCCGCCGCGGGGGAGAACGGGGTCGTGAGCCCGCAGCCCGGGGGGCTGCTCGCGCGCGCCCTGCAGCGCGCCGAATCCGAGCGCACCCGCGCCGAGAACCAGCAGCAACTGAAGGAGAACGCGGCCGCCGGTCGAGCGGACCGCGACGCCGCGCGCGCCCTCGAGGGCCGCGTCGAGAGCGAGCGCCACGCCGCGCACGCGGCTCATGCCCGCGCCGACGCCGACCGCAAGAATACGGAGCATGCGATTCGCCGGGCGGAAAGCGCGCGCAAGGCCGTCGAGGCGGCGCAATCGCGCGCCGCCGCCGAGGAAGCCGCCGCCACGGCCCACCGCGAGAAGATCGAAGCCGAGGAGGCCGCGCGCCTCGCGGCCCAGGCACGCGTCGAGGCCGAGTCGGCTGCGGCGCAGCGGGCGCGTGACTCCGCGGAGCGCGCCGCCGCCCTGCAGCGCGCGGCGAAGGAACGCGAACGCGCGGAGCGCGAGGCGCAGCGTCTCGCCGAGGTGCGCGTAGCTGCCGAGCGCGAGGCCGCGCGGGTTGCCGAGGAGCAGGCCCAGGCCGAACGCAGCGCCGCGCTCGCCGCCGAGTCCAACCTCGACGCCGAGCGCAGCGCCGCCGAGGAAGCCGAGCGCCGCGCCGCCCTCGAGCGCGAAGCCGCGCAGCAGGCGCTCGACCGGGCCGCCGCCGAGCAGGCGCTCGCCGGTGCGCAGCGCGAGCGCGCCGCCGCCGAAACCGCGCAACGCGAGGCCGCCGCGCGCGCGCGTCAGGCCGCCCACGCGCACGCGGAAGCCGAGAAGGAGCGCGCACGGATCGAGCAGGAGGCCGAGCGCGAGGCGCGCGAGCGCGCCGAGGCCGACGCGGCCGCACGCGATGCCGCCATCGCACAGTCCGCCGCGGCCGAGGCCGCGGCGCGAGCCGCCGCGCAGCACGCGCTCGAGGCGAGCCGTGCCGAGCAGGCGATGCGCGAGCGCATCGAGGCCGAACGCCGCGCGCTCGAGCAGGCGCGCGCGCAGGCGCAAGCCGACGCGGCCGCGGCCGATGCGCAGCGCGCGTCCGCCGAGGCGGCGCAGGCGCAGGCCGAGGCGCAGAAGGAACGGGCCCGTGCCGAGGAGGAGGCCGCGCGCCGCGCGCGCGAGCGCGCCGAGGCCGAAGCCGCCGCGCGAGATGCCGCCCTCGCGCACGCCGAAGCGGCCGACGCGGCCACACGCGCGGCGCGGCAGCGCGCCATCGACGAGCGCCGTGCCGAGGAAGCGCTGCGCGAGCGCGTCGAGGCCGAAGCCCGTGCGCTCGAGCAGTCGCGCGCGCAAGCGCAAGCCGAGGCCGCCGCCGCCGATGCCCAGCGCGCGCGCGCCGAAGCCGAGCGCGAGGCCGCGCGCCTCGCCGCCGAACGTGCCGCCGACGAGTCGGCCGCGGCCGATCGCATGTGGGCCGATGCGCAGCGCTGGGCCGCCGTCGAGCGCGAGAAAGCCGACGCCGAGGAGCGCGCCGCAGCGCAGGCCCGCGCGCGCGCCGAGAAGGAAGCGAAAGCCCTCGAGGTCGCCGCCGCGCGCCAGGAGGCGGCGCAACGCGCGCTCAAGGCCGCCGAGGAGCGCGCCGCGCACGAGAGGAGCGCGCAGGAAGCGCGGCACGCCGCGGACCATGCGCGCGATGCCACCTCGGCGGCGCGCCGCAAGTCGCGGGAGCTGCGCGCGACCCGCCCGCTCGTGCCCGCGCTCGTGATGGCCGTCATCGCGCTCGGCGTGTTCGCCGCGTGGCACTTCATCCCGGGCATGGACCTGCCGATGCACACGCCGCACGGCGCCGCCATGTTCAAGCTCGACTACCAGCTGCACTCGCCGCCGCCGCCCGCGCCCGCGCAGCCGTGAGCAAGCTCTACGACCAGCTCAAGAACGCCGCCAAGGCGCGCCGCGCCGCCCTCGAGCAGGAGCGCGAGAGCGAAGCGCGGGCCGCTCCCGTGCCGGCGCAGGTGCTCGACGAGCGCGACGAAGGCTGGCGCGAGGACATCGAGGCGAAGCTCCTCGAGGCCGATCGCCTGATCTCCCCCGCCGCGCTGCCGGCGCCCGCGCCCGACGTCGCGCTCGAGGCCCTCGCGATCGCCGCGACGAAACGCGCCGACGTGGAATCCCGCGCGAGGGACCGTGCGCAGCGCAAGGCCGATGCGGCAGAGGCGAAGCGCATGCAGGCCGAGCGCCTCGCGCAGGCCGAAGCCCACGCCGAGGCGATCGCGCGCGAGCGCGAGGCGGCCGAGCAGCAGGCGCAAGCCGCGGCCCTCGCCCACGCCGAGGCCGACCGGCAGGCGGCCCGCGTTGCCGAGGAGCGTGCGCAAGCCGAGCGGCGCGCAGCCGAAGCGGTGCGCGCACGGCTCGCCGCCGCGAACGAGGCCGCGGCCCGCGCCGGCGAGCGTGCCCTCGCCGAAGCCCGCGCGGCCGACGAGGCCCATGAGCGCACGCGCGCCGAAGCGGCCGAGCGCGATGCCGCCGCGCGGCGCGCGCAGGCCGAAGCGAAGGCGCAAGCCCTGGCCCGCGAGCGCGCGGCGGCCGACGAGCGTGCCGCCGCGGCGGCCACGGCGCGCGCGCACGCCGAGGAAGAGGCGCGCAAGGTCGCCGAGCAGCGTGCGCAGGCCGAAGCGGCCGCAACGCTCGCGGCTCACGCGCGTGCGGAAGCCGAGCGCGGAGCCCTCGCGAAGGCGGCCGAGCGCGTCGCGGCGGAAGCCGCCGCGGCGGGCGCCGCCCGCGAGCGCGAGGCGGCACAGGAGGCCGAACGCATCGCGGCCCAGTTGCACGCGGCAGAGGCGGCGCGCGCGCGTGAAGCCGCCGAAGCGCGCGCGGCGGCGGAAGCGCGCGCGGAAGCGCTGGCGCGGCAGCGCGAAGCGGAAGAGTCGCAGGCCGCGCGCACCGCCCGCGAGCGGCTCGCCGCGGAGAAGCGGGCGATCGAGCAAGCCAACCGCCGTGCGCGCGCCGAAGCCGCTGCGTCCGAATCCGAGGTGGCACGCTTGCTCGCCGAGCAGGAGCTGCACGCCCATGCGGTCGAGCGCGAGAGCGCGGAACGCACGGCCGCCGGCGAGGCCGCGGCCCACGCGGCCGCGCAGGCACAACGCGTCGAGATGCAGCGCGAGCGCGAACGCATCGAGCGCAATGCCGAGGCCTTGGCGCGCGAGCGCGCAGCCGACGAGGAGCGCTTGCTGCGCGCCGCGGAAGAATCGACGGCGCTCGAGGCCGGCGCCGCGCAAGCCGCACGCCTGCGCGCCGCCGCCGAGCTCGAACTCGCGCAACGCCATGCCGAGCGTGCCGCCGCCGAAGCTCGCGCCGCGGAGCAGGCGCGCGAGCGCAAGGCGCGCGAGGCCGAGGCCGAAGAGGCGGCCCGCCGCGCGGCGATCGCGGACGCCGCCTTCGCCGAAGAGTCGCGCGCGCGCCAGGCGGCGGAAGCCGAAGCGCTCGCGCAAGCGCATGCGCTCGAGCAAGCCCAGCAGGAGGCGCGCCGCACCGCGCTCGAGCATGCGGCAGCGGCCGAGAACGCGGCGCGCCTCGCCCGCGAACGCGCCGAAGCCGAGGAGGCCGCCGCACGCAGCGCTCTCGCCGCCCACGAGGCCGAAGCCCGCGCATTGGCGGCGGCCGAGCAGGCCGCGCGCGACGAGCGCACGGCGGCGGAAGCGGCCGCGGCACGGGCAGCGGCGGAGATGGAGCTCGCGGCACGCCATGCCGAGCGAGTGAGCGCCGATGCGCGCGTGGCGGAGGAAGCACGCCATCGCAAGGCGCGCGAAACAGAGCAAGCCGAAGCGGCGCGCCGCCTGGCGCAGGTGCAGGACGAAGCCGCGCGGCAGGCCCGCGCGCGCGAAGCGTCGGAGGCCGAAGCCCTCGCGGCCGCACACGCGCGCGCCGAGGCGGAGCTCGCCGCGCAGCGCAGCGCGGAATCATCGTCGTTGGCGCACCGCGAGGCCGCCGAGCGTGCCGCCGAGCGCGCCGCCGCCGAGCGCGAGGCGGCGCGCATCGCCCAGGAGCGTCATTCGGCGCAAGCGGAGTCGACGCAAGCGCAGGCGCAGCGCCTCGCGCGCGAGCGCGAGCTCGCCGAGGCAGCGCGTGCACGCATCGAGCAGGAAACCCGGGGTGCCGAGCAAGCGCAGCTCGCGCAGGAAACGCACCAGGCCCTCATCGCCGAGGCCGGGCAGCGCGTTCTCCTGGAGGAGGAGGCGCACACGCGCGCGATCGAGCGCGCCCGCGCCGAAGCCCGCGCCGCCGAGGCCGCGCGCGAACGCGAGGCGGCCGAGGCGCGTGCCTACGAAGCGGTCACGCGGCTCGCGCGGGAGCGCGAAGCCGAGGAAGCCCGCGCGACGCAGCTCGCGCACGACGCCGCCGCTGCGCATCGCGATGCCATCGCCGCGGCCGAGGCGGCCGTGCAGGCGGACGCCGCGGCGATTGGCGCGGCACACGGGCGCACGCGGGCGGAGGAGGAACTCGCGGGCCTCGCGCACCTGCGCGCGGCGAAGGATGCCGAGGCGATCGAGCGCGCCCAGGCTCGCGCCGCGGCCGAGCAGGTCGCGCAGCAGGCCGCGGCCGCACGCGCGAGCGCCGACCTCGAGGCCGCGGCGCGCCATGCCGAGCGTGCGCAGGCGGACGGGCGTGCGGCGGAGATCGCGCGGCAACGCAAGGCGCGCGAGGTCGAAGCCGAAGAGGCGGCGCGCATGGCCGCGACGGCGCATGCGCAAGCGCAGGCGTGTGCGCAGGAGGCGGAGCGTGCCGAGTCCGAGGCGATCGCCGCGGCCCAGCGGACGCAGGAATCCGGGCGCGCCCTCCTCGCCGAGGTCGAGCGCCGCGCTGCCCTCGAGGAAGAGGCCCACGCGCGTGCCGTCCAACGCGCGGAGGCCGAGGCCGCGGCCGCCCGCGGACAAGCCGAGCGCGAATCCGCCGAGGCGCGCGCCGACGAGGCCCGCGCGCGTCTTGCCCGCGAGCGCGAGTCCGTCGAAACGCGTGCCGCGCTGGAGGCGCAAGAAGCGCTGCGCGCGCACCAGGAAGCGATCGCCGCGGCGGAAGCGGCGACCGAAGCCCAGGCCGCATGCGCTCGCATCGCCGGGCAACGCGCGCGCGCCGAGCAGGAAGCGGCCGCCTTGGCCGTTGCCCGCGCGGCCCGCGAGAGCGAAGCGGCACAGGCCGCTCGCGAGCGCGCCGCCGCGGAATCGCAATCCGCCGCATCGCACGCGGCCCTTGCCGAGGCCGATGCGCGGGCGGCGCAGGCCATGCGCGAGCGCGAGGCGAGCGATGCCGACGCCGAGCGCGCCGCCCGGATCGCCGCGAGCGCCCACGCCGAAGCGCAGGCCCGCGCGCACGAGCGCGAGCGCGCCGAGGCCGATGCCCTGGCGCAGGCGCGGGCTCGTGCGCAGGCCGAGCGCGACGCGATGGAAAGTGCACGGGATCTCGCGCGGACGCACGACGCGGCGCTGGCCCGCGCCGAGGAACGTGCCGCCGCCGAGCAGGAAGCCGTCCGCGTCGCGCGCGAGGCACGGGAAGCCGCGGACAGCGCGGCCGAGCGCGCTCGCGCGGCGGAGCACGCAGAGGCCGTCGCGCTGGCGGCCGCCGAAGCCCGGATCGCGGCGGAACGCGAGGCCGAGGCGGCCGTGCAAGCGCGCATCGAGACGGAGAAGCGCGCGCAAGCCACCGCGAGCTCGAATGCGCGCGCGCAGCGCGAAGCGCAGAAGGCGGAAGCGGCGCGAGCCAAGGCGGCGCGGCACGAAGAGGCGGCGATCGACGCGCGCACCCAGGCGGAGCATCGCGCGGACGAGGCGGCCCAGGCCGCGATCGCCGCGCACGAGCAGGCGATCGCCGCCGAACGCGAGCGCGCGCAGGCCGAGCAGGTCCTCGCCGCCGCGGCCCACGAGCGCGCACGCGCCGAGGCGCGGGCAGCGCAAGCCGCGATCGAGGCGGCGCACGCGCAACAGGAAGCGGGCCGGCGTGCGCTCGAGCGCGAGCAGGCCGATCGCGATGCCGAGGCCCAGGCCGGCGCGCGCATGCAGGCGGAACGCGCGGCCGAGGCCGCGGCAGGCGAGCGCATCGAGGCCGACGCGCGGGCGGTGCAGGCCGCGCAGGCACGCATCGACGCCGACACGCGGGCCGCCGACGCGGCGCAGGAGCGCGTGCGCGCCGAGACGCGCGCCCTGGAAGAGGCCGCGCGGCGCGAGACGCAAGCGGCCGAGGCCATCGGCGCCGCGCAGGCGCGCGAGGCCGCCGAGCGGCAACTGCTCGAGCGCGCGAGCGCGCGCGAGGCCGCCGAGCTCCGGGCGCTCGCATCGGCGCGCGATGCGGCCGAGACGCAGGCCCGGACCGCCGCGGCCGCGCGCGAGAAGGCGGACGCCGAGGCGCGCATGCTGGCCCTGGCCCGCGAGCGCGAGGAAGCCGAGGCAGCCGCGGCCGCAAGCGCGCGCGAGGCCGCCGCCGAGGCCCGGCGCGAGCGCGAGCAGCATCGCTTGCGCGAGCGCTCCGAGCGGGCCGCCGAGCGCGGGACGCGGGACCGCATCGCCGCCGAAGCCGCCCTCGAGCGCGATGCGCGCAAGGCGGCGCAGGCCGACGGGGACGCCGCGCGCGCGGCGCTCGAGCGCATCGCGCGCGACCAGGCACTCGTCGAGGCGGAGCGCCGCCGTGCCGAGGCCGAGGAGGAAGCCGCGCGCCACGCCCAGGCGCGGCGCCACGCGGGCAGCGCCGAGAAGGCGCTCACGCGATCGCGCGACGAGGCGCGCGCCGCCATCGCCCGCGCGCGCGGCGACGTGCGCGAGGTGCGGCCGCAACCTCGCGTCCAGGAGTGGGGTTGGCGCGGCGCGGCACTCATCGCCGCCGCGATCGCGGTGACGATCGTGCTCGAGCGGCCGTGGAACCGATCTGTCACCCCGGCGAACAACGCCGTCTACGGGCTCAAGCTCTCCCGCTCCCTCGACCTCAGTCGAAGGGATGCTTCTGCACGATCGTCTCCTCCCGGTCCGGACCGGTCGAGATGAGGTCGATCGGTGCGCCCACGAGGGTCTCGAGCCGCCTGAGATAGGCCTGAGCGTTCTTCGGCAGGCGCTCGAACGACTTCACGCCGACGGTGCTCTCCTTCCAGCCGGGGTGCTCCTCGTACATCGGCTCGCAGATCGCGAGCGCATCGGCGCCCACGGGCAGCATGTCGCGGGTGCCGCCGCCGGTGATCCTGTAGCCCACCGCGACGCGCACCGTGTCGAGCCCGTCCAGCACGTCGAGCTTCGTGATGCAGATGCCGGAGACGCCGTTCAGCTGCACGGCGCGCTTGAGCGCCGCCGCATCGAACCATCCGCAGCGCCGCGGGCGTCCCGTCACCGACCCGTACTCGTTGCCCTTCACGCGCAGCCGCTCGCCGACCTCGTCGTCGAGTTCCGTGGGGAACGGGCCCGCGCCCACGCGCGTGGCATACGCCTTCGCGACGCCCAGCACGTAGTGGAGCTGGTTCGGGCCCACGCCCGCGCCTGCCGCGGCCTGGCCCGCCACGCAGTTCGACGAGGTCACGAACGGATACGTGCCGTGGTCCACGTCGAGGAGCGCGGCCTGCGCGCCCTCGAACAGGATGTTGCGCCCCTCGCGGATCAGCGCGTTCACCTCGCACGAGACGTCGGCCACCATCGGCTCGAGCTTCTCCGCGAGCGCCAGCGTGTCCTCGAGCGTCTTCTGGAAATCGATGGTGTCGGCCTTGTAGTAGTTCTTCAGGACGAAGTTGTGGTAGTCGAGCACCTCGCCCAGCTTGGCCGCGAAGCGCTCGCGCGCGTAGAGGTCCTGGATGCGGATCGCGCGCCGCGCGACCTTGTCCTCGTACGCCGGGCCGATGCCGCGGCCGGTCGTGCCGATCTTCGCCTCGCCCTTCGCGCGCTCGCGCGCCTGGTCGATCGCCACGTGGTGCGGCAGGATGAGGGGCGCGGCTTCCGAGATGCGCAGCTGCGAATACACGTCGACGCCGAGCTTCTGCAGCTCGCCGATCTCCTGCATCAGCGCCTCGGGCGAGACCACCACGCCGTTGCCGATGAAGCACTTCACCTGCGGGTGCAGGATGCCCGACGGGATGAGCCGCAGGATCGTCTTGCGTCCGCCGATCACGAGCGTGTGTCCCGCGTTGTGCCCGCCCTGGAAGCGCACCACGCCCGCGACGTGATCCGTGAGCCAGTCGACGATCTTGCCCTTGCCCTCGTCGCCCCATTGGGTGCCGATGACGACTACGTTACGCGCCATTTGCCGTCCTTCTTCTCCAGCCTGCGCGTGCATCCGAGCTCCGCACGCGCCGATTCATGTCCCGGCAGGTCGACGATCACGACCTCGCCCTGCGCGCGCAATTGCTCGATCGCGCGATCCAGGTCCTTCTCCTCGAGCGACGGCGCGAGGATGGGAGCATTGTCACCCCGGCGCAGGCCGGAGTCCGATTTCAATCCCGCCAGCTGCCTGAGGTCCATCGTGAACCCGGTCGCCGGGCGCGCGCGCCCGAAGCTGGCACCCACCTCGTCGTAGCGGCCGCCGCGCGCGATCGCGTCGGGGCTGCCCGGCGTGAACGCGGCGAAGACCAGGCCGCTCTCGTAATTGAAGCCGCCCAGCTCCGCGAGGTCGACCGAGATCTCCACGCCCGGGGAGGCGCAGCGCGCCGCGAGCTTCTCGAGCATGTCGAGCGCCTTCGTGATGTCGGGCAGGCGCGGCAGCTCGCGTCGCGCGCGGGCGAGCACCTCGACGCCGCCGTTGAGCGCCGTGAGCGCCGCGAACGCATCCCCGCCCAGCTCGCGCGCGGCGGGCGCGTCCTTCTGCTGCACGGCGTGGAAGAGCGGCTCCGATTTCTCGGTCTCCAGCTCCATGCCGCTCGCCAGCGCCCGGTACACCATCGGATGCCCGATGTCGACGTGCAGCTTTCGCAGCCCCGCGGTCTCGAGCGCCGCGATCATGAGCCGCACGATCTCCACGTCGGCCTCGATGCCCGCGTGCCCATAGAGCTCCGCGCCGATCTGGATGGGCTCGCGCATCTTGGTCATGCCGGCGGGGACGGTGTGCAGGACGCTTCCGCAATAGCAGAGGCGTGTCACGCCCTGGCGGTTCAGCAGGTGCGCGTCGATGCGCGCGACCTGCGGCGTGTGGTCGGCGCGCACGCCCATCATGCGCCCCGAGAGCTGGTCGACGAGCTTGAACGTCACGAGCTCGAGGTCGCGTCCCGTCCCCGAGAGCAGCGACTCCACGTACTCGAGCAGCGGCGGGGCCACGAGCTCGTAGCCGTGCACCTCGAACAGGTCGAGGATCGCCCGGCGCAGGCGCTCGATCGCGCGCGCCTCGGCGGGAAGCACGTCTTCAATGTGCTCGGGAAGCAGCCAGCGTCTCATGGGAAAGGCAGGGGTCAGACCACGGTCAACATTCGAAACGGGGCACCCCGGAAGCCGTTTCGAATGTTGACCGTGGTCTGACCCCAGTCGTCAGTGCACCAGGAACAGGATTATCAATCCCACCATCATCGACGTCAGCCCCGCGAAGCGGATCTGGCCGTCGTTCATCTCGATCATCTTGCGGAAGGTCTCGCGCCACAGCTTCGGCGCCGTGAACGGCAGGATGCCCTCGATCACGAGCACGAGCGCGATCGCGGGCACGACGGCGTCGATCATTTCCCGGCCGCTTTGCCGCTTCCGCCGCCCGGGGCCTTCAGGTACTTGAAGAAGTCGCTCGACGGGTCGAGCAGGAGCACGTCGCTCTTGCTGCGCAGGCTCTGCCGGTACGCCTCCATGCTGCGGTAGAAGCTGAAGAACTCGGGGTTGCGCTGGAACGCGTCGGCGTAGATCTTGGACGCGGAGGCGTCGCCCTCGCCCTTGATCTTCTGCGCCTCGGCGTAGGCCTTGGCGACGATCTCCTGGCGCTGGCGATCGGCGATGGCCTTGATCTTCTCGCCCTCGGCCTGGCCCGTGGCGCGCAGCTGGTTGGCGGCGCGCTTGCGCTCCGACTCCATGCGGCGGTAGACGTCCGAGGAGATCTCCGGCACGAAGTCCACGCGCTTGAGCCTCACGTCGACGATCTCGACGCCGATGTTGCGCGCGTCCTGGTCGACCTTGCGCGTCACCACGTCCATGATCTTGTCGCGCTCGCCCGAGACCACGTCGTGCACCGTGCGCCGCGCGAACTCCGCGCGCAACGCGTCGTTCACGGTCTGCGACATGCGCGCCTCGGCGGTGAAGGCGTCGCCGTGCACGGTCACGTAATACTGCTTCACGTCGTTCACGCGCCACTTCACGAAGGAATCCACGAGCACGTTGCGGTTTTCCTTCGTGAGGAAGCGCTCGGGGTCGCGCGCTTCCAGCGTCTGGATGCGCGTGTCGTAGAGGCGCACGTTCTGCACGAACGGCACGAGGAAATAGAGCCCCGGCTGCGTCTGCACGGCGACGACCTCGCCCAGCTGGAACTTGATGGCGGCCTTGCGCTGGTCGATCACGTACGCGCTCATCATGAAGACGAGCACGGCGACGATCGCCACGATCACCACGGCGGCGCTGCCCCTTCTCATCGGCCGGCCTCCCGGTCGCGCGAGCGCAGCGCGTCGCGGCGCGAGACCGAATCGGGCATGCCGGAGCTCGACGTCCCCGGGGACGTGTTCGGCTGCGGCGACGGCTCGATCGTCACCGGCGGCGACAGGGAGTCGTGCGACTGCGACAGCTGCATCAGCTTGTCGATCGGCAGGTAGAGCAGCGGGTTCGCGCCGCGCGTGTCGATGATCACCTTGCTGGTCGAGCCCAGGACCTGCTGCATCGTGTCGAGGTACATGCGCTCCCGCGTCACCTGCGGCGCCTTCTGGTATTCGGAGAGGATCTGCGTGAAGCGGTCGGCGTCGCCGTGGGCGGTCGAGATCACGCTCTGCTTGTAGCCGTTGGCCTCCTGCACGAGGCGCGCCGCGATGCCCTCCGCCTTGGGCACGACGTCGTTCGCGTAGGCCTGCCCCTCGTTCTTGAAGCGCTCCTGGTCCTGCTGCGCGCGCACCACGTCCTCGAACGCCGGCAGCACCTGCTCCGGGGCCTGCGCGCCCTGGAGCGCCACCGCCGTGATGTTGATGCCGGTGCCGTAACGGTCGAGGATCGTCTGCATCAGGACCTTCACGCGCGAGGCGACCTCGCTGCGGCCCTGGGCGAGCACGAAGTCCATCGAGCTCTTGCCCACGACCTCGCGGATCGCGGTCTCCGCGGCCTGCATCACGGTGTCGTCGGGATTCTTCGTGTTGAACACGTAGTCGGTCGGGCTCTTGATGTTCCACTGCACCGCGAACTGCACGTCGACGATGTTCTCGTCGTCGGTGAGCATGAGCGCTTCCTGCGGCTGCTTGTTCTTGGGCGTGCCGCGATAGCCGACCTCCACGGGACGCACGCCCGCCACGTTCACGACCTCGACGCTCTCGACGGGATACGGGATGTGCCAGCGCGGGCCGGGCATCGTGGTCTCGAGGTACTTGCCCAGGCGCAGCACGACGCCGCGCTTGCCCTCGTCCACGATGTAGAAGCCGCTCGCGAGCCAGATGGCCACGATCACGAAGACCACGAACACCGCGCCGCCGCCGATCGCCGCGTTCATGCGCGGGGAGCCCGCGGGCGGGCGATCGCCGCCGCGGGGGCGGAACCCGAGCAGGCCCAGGATCCTCTGTTGAAGCTTCCTCAGGATCTCGTCGAGATCCGGCGGACCGTCATTGTTCTTCTTGCCCCATTGGGGCTCGTTGGGCGGCATGGACGGGGAAATGGAAAAAGAGGTTAGGCGGCGGTGGCAAGCGTGGCGCCATCGGTGCGCGCCGCTTCGGCCAAGGCTTCTCGCAAACCCTCGAGGCCGGCGCCGGTGAATGCACTCACCTTGATATTCAAGATCTTACCACATGGGTCGCGCAGCACCTCCGGCGCCATGTGCGGGACGCGGTCGATCTGGTTGTACACGACCCACTGCGGGACGTGGTCCGCGCCGATCTCGGCGAGCACCGCGTTCACCGCGTCGATCTGCTCGCGATATTGCGGGCTGGCGGCGTCGACCACGTGCAGCAGCAGGTCCGCGTCGACCGCTTCCTCGAGGGTCGCCTTGAACGACTCGACGAGCGTGTGCGGCAGGTCGCGGATGAAGCCCACCGTATCCGAGAGCGTGATCGTCGCGCCCTCGCCCAGGAACACGCGCCGCGTCGTCGTGTCGAGCGTCGCGAAGAGCTGGTCGGCGACGTAGGCCTCGGCGCGCGTGAGCCGGTTGAAGAGCGTGGACTTGCCGGCGTTGGTGTAGCCCACGAGGGAGACGCGCAGCACGCCCGAGCGCATGCGCCCCGCGCGCTGCGTCTGCCGCACCTTCTGCGACTTCCTGAGGCGCTCGCGCAGCTTCTTCACGCGCTCGCCGATCATGCGGCGGTCGAGCTCGATCTGCTTCTCGCCCGGGCCTCCGGTTTTCCCGAGGCTGCCGCGCTGGCGCTCGAGGTGGGTCCACCCGCGCACGAGGCGCGTGGACAGGTGCTCGAGGCGCGCGAGCTCGACCTGCAGCTTGCCCTCGTGGGAGCGCGCGCGCTGCGCGAAGATCTCGAGGATCACGTCGGTGCGGTCGAAGACGCGGATCGTGTCGCCATCGGCACGGCCCTCGGAGATCGCGCGCTCGAGGTTGCGAAGCTGCGCGGCGGAGAGCTGCTCGTCGAAGACCACGATGTCCGCGCGCGACTCGTTCACCGCCATGCGGATCTCGTCGACCTTGCCGCTGCCGGCATAGGTCTTCGGATCGGGGCGGTCGCGCCGGCCCTGGATCACCTCGACCACGTCGGCACCGGCAGTCTGCACCAGGCGCGCCGCTTCCTCGGCGCGATCCTCCGGGAAAGGACCGCGG
>Ga0068852_100002230_pt1 | contig 13290 bp, 18 predicted proteins | sample KBSCornC22_FD_66594 | JGI IMG/M metagenome (GOLD analysis project Ga0068852, IMG submission 66594) | Corn rhizosphere microbial communities from Kellogg Biological Station, Michigan, USA - KBS Corn C2-2 | ecosystem: Host-associated > Plants > Roots > Rhizosphere > Soil ... | reverse complement strand
ACGGGGTCGACATGCCGGCGGCCGATGCCTTCGTGCAGCTGGTCGGCGGCGCTCGGCGTGGAGCGTCCGCTCGCACGAACGCGGCCCTGTCGGGTGCGCTCGTGCTGGGCTGGATCGTGTTCGGCGAGCATCTGTCCCGGGTGGTCGACGTCGACATCGACGGTGCCGATCTCGCGGGCGCGGTGGCGCGGGTGGTCTCGGCTCGATAGGCGAGCCGCCCGGCCCGTGCTGCCGAGGCCGAGCTCACCGATCCAGCGATCGGAAACGTGGTGTCCACGCGGACTCTCACCTGCACCGTGCCTGCTCGGCCTGACGCATCGACCGCAACGGCGCATGACGTGAGAGCGGCATGGTTCGCGCGCGCGATGTCGGCTGCCGCCGCACAAGGTTCGCCACCGACGCCGATCCGGCCTGCCCCGGCCAGGGCAGCCAGATCCGCAGCCGACTCGGCACGATGACGCACCAATATGGCAAGCCCTCGAAGCGACACCGTGTAACCGAAGGCCAGCACGATGAGCGCAGCCGAAAGCACCCAGATCGAGGCCGAGCCACGATCGCCGCTCATGGCACGCCGGTCGGTTCGAGCGCACCGGTCGGCTCGTTCGCACCTGTTGGCTCGAGCGCGGCAGTTGCGGACGAATCAACGGTGACCGCGGCCAAGGCCGAACCCAAAATCGTGACCTTGGCGGTGGCTGTTGCCGTCACATCGGTGATCGATCGTCTCAACCCCACGTGAATCCCGGGCGCAACGTCTGCTTCGAGGTGGGCGACGCCCGCGTCGTCTCCGCGAGCCGCGAGCCGAGCTGCCTCACGCGCCACGTCGGCGACTCGAATGCGGGCCGAGGCGACCGACACGGTGCCGAGCGCGACAGCCAGCAACAGCACCAGGACCGGCAGGCACACCGCCAGCTCGGCCGTCACCATGCCGCTGTCTCGATCAGATCGCATGCAGAGCCGAATGAATGATCGACGTGAGCATGGACGAGACCGCCGGGCTCCGCACGATCTTGTAGAGCACGGCAGCGAACGCCACAGCCGCGACCGTGCCCACCGCGTATTCAGCGGTTGTCATACCTGCCTGGGCGGAGGAGCGAAGTTGCCTGATACGACGGGAGAGTCCTGAAAGAAGCGCCATGCGGACCAGCCAACCGGCTCGCCAGACCGGACGGGCAGAAACTCCGCCGGCTGTGCACAACCGGACGCCCTGTGGATGAGCAATGCGGAATTGTCAGACGCACGAGCTAGGTAGTCGCACGCTCGTACTAGGATCGTCGAATGGACTACACCGTGCTCCAGGTCGAGCCGCACGACGACGGCGTGGTACTGCTGCAGTTGAACCGTCCCGACGCCCGCAACGCCCTGTCCATTCGCCTCCGTGACGAGGTCAGCCACGCCGTCGAATCCCTCGGCTCGGCCCGAGCTCTGGTGATCACGGGTGCGGGCCCGACGTTCTGCGCCGGCTTCGACCTCACCGAGTTCACCGCAGCCGCGGACGATCCTGACCTCACCACCGTGCTGTGGGCGTCGAGTGACCGCTTCCATCACGCGCTGCTGCGCTGCCCAGTCCCGGTGATCGCCGCACTGAACGGCCCAGCCCTCGCGGGTGGCTTCGACCTCGCCACGCTCTGCGACCTGCGCATTGCAGCGCCTGGCACCTGGTTCGCCCGTCCAGAGGTCGAATGGGCGACCCCGCTGTATCGACCGCTGCGCGACATCGTTGGCGCGGGATTGGCGCGCGAACTCTGCCTGACGGCGCGACGCGTCGAGTTGGACGAGGCCGTCCGCGTCGGCCTCGTCAATGCGGTCAGCGACGACCCCGTCGCTACTGCACTCGAGTGGGCCGCCCAGATCGCCAAGCGACCTGCCGACGCGGTGCGCGCGACGAAGGCCAAGTTCATCGACGCAGCCGGTATCGCCGCGCGAGAGACGCTTGCACTATGACCGCCGTCGCCGATGGACGTCGCACGAGCACACGCGATGAGCTCGTGGAAGCCGCAATCCTGCTGTTCCGCCGTCAGGGCGTCAGTGGCACGGGGCTCGACGAGATCTGCCGGCGCGCCGGGGTCACCAAGGGCGTGTTCGCCCATCACTTCCCCGGGGGCAAGCGCGAACTGCTGACCGCCGCGGTGGAGCGCAACGCCTCGGATGTGCGGGCGTTGCTGGCTCGTCTGGCTGAGCGCAGCGACGGATCGGCACCCGAGCTCGTCCGCGCTCTGTTCGCGACCTACGCGCGCCTGTTCCGCAAACACGGCTGGGCGTTCGGTTGCCCGGTCGCGGCAGCGGTGGTCGAAGCGCGCGAGGACGAAGAGGTCGTCGTTGGTGCAGCCTTCGCGTCCTGGCGCGCAGCATTGCGTGAGATCGACTTTCGCGACGGCCTGGACGCGCTTGTGGTGGCCGCCTTCGAAGGCGCGATCCTGCAGGCCCGGGCCGACCGCAACGCCGACGTCTTCGACCAGATCGGCGAAAGCCTGGCTCAACTCATCGAATCGGCAACACCTCGTCAGGAGCTTCCCGCATGACACCGACCTTCTCCGCCGTCACTGCCGTCAACGCAGCCGGCAACGGCACCTACACCGGCGACATCAGCGCCGACTGGACGATCGGCGGGAAGCCGAACGGCGGTTACCTGCTCGCCATGCTGGGCCGCGCGGCAACCGCCGAGGTCGCGCACGATCACGTACTCGCGATCAGCGCGCATTACCTCACGTCTCCGGAGCCCGGGCCGGTGACGATCGAGACGGAGGTGTTGCGCAGCGGGCGCAGCGCAAGCCAGGTACGGGTGCGGGCGCTTCAGCAGGGCAAGCCATGTATCGAGGCACTGGCCACCATCGGAACGCTCGACCCCGATGTGAAGGCCTACTGGGACGGTGGGTTGCCGGCCCTGGAGCCTCTTGATCGATCGAACGGTGTTCGCGTCGAGGGCTTCTCGCCGACCGGCTTGCCCATCGCGATGATGAGCCAGGTGGACCTTCGTCTCGATCCGTCCAGCCTCGGCTTTGCTTCCGGCCAGCCGGACGGGACTGGCGAGCTGCACGGTTGGCTGCAGCTGCTCGGCGACGAGAGCTTCGACCCGTTCTCGCTGGTCTTCGCCGTCGACGCGTTCCCGCCGGCGACGTTCAACGTCGAGCTGACCGGCTGGGTGCCGACGCTGGAACTCACCGTGTACGTGCGCGCTTTGCCTGCGCCCGGTCCGGTCCGCGTATTGCAGAAGGCGCAGCTCGTGGACGGCGGACGCGTGGACGAGGCCTGCTTCGTCTGGGACAGCACCGGCAGGCTCGTCGCACAAGGAACCCAGCTCGCCGGCATTCGGCTGGGCTGAGCCGGGCGGTAGCCTCGCGATCATGCCCGAGCTCGTGCACGGCCGCCCCACGCCGGACACGACAGAGACGGTTGCCGACGAGGACTGGTACGGCGAGGACATCGGTGGGCGGACCGGTGAGCACGTCGAGTACGTCGATCTGGAACTGAGCGAGACGACGTCGAACGGTGGCGTCGATTTCAGCGAGTGCGTCTTCCGCGGCACGCACTTCAACCGCAGCACGCACGCCGGCGCGCTGTTCGCGAACTGCTTGTTCGTCGACTGCGACTTCTTCGGTGCGTCGTTCACCGAGTGCAAGTTCATCGGCAGCACGTTCCTGCGCTGCAAGTTCGACCGGATGACCGTGCGCGGCGGCGACTGGTCCTTCATCGCCGTGCCTGGCGCCGACCTGCGCACGGTGAACTTCGAGAACGTCCGCATGCAAGAAGCCGACCTCACCGGCGCACGCTGCTCCGGTGCCGTGCTGCGCGGGGTGGACCTGGCACGGGCCTCGCTCGGCAGGATCGACGTTGCCGGAGCCGACCTGCGCGGCTCGGACCTCAGCACGCTGGACCCGGTCTCGGTTGACGTGCGTGGTGCGGTCATCGACTGGCAGCAGGCCGTGACGCTTGCGAAGAATCTCGGCCTGGACGTCCGCTCCGACTGAGCTCTCATCGCAGCTGGCCGCCGACGCCGGATGCCACCGCCACCACGACCGGCACGATGCCGAGGCAGACGAATGCCGGCAGGAAGCACGCCCCTAGCGGCCCGACCGCGAGCACGCTGACCCGCTGGGCGCGCGCCAACGCCGCGGATCGTTGCTCGGCGAGCACGCGGGCGGCGCCGCGGTCGAAGGCGTCGGCGAGCTTGACCCCGCTGTGCCCACTGCGCCGGGCGAGCAGCGCAATGCCGATGAACGGCTCCTCGGGCGGCAGCAGCGACCAGGCCTGCTCCGGGGCGGCGCCGAGCCGGAGCAAGCCGGCGGTGCGGCCGAGCGTCTCCGATAAGGCCGTGTCAGCTGCGGGTCGCGCCAAGTCCAGCGCCGTCGCGACCGGTAACCCGGCACGTAGCGCGGCGGCAGCGAGCACGAGGACCAGCGCCGAATTGCCGTCTGCAGCACGACTCGGCCGGTCCTGGATCCGGCCGGTGAGCTCGGCGGCGAGTGGCCCAACGCAGAGGCCGACGATCACCCCGAAGGGCAGTGGCAACAACGCGACGCACAGCCCGGCACTCGCGACACCTGCCACTACCTGGAGCATCCGGCGCGACGGTCGCGAGGTTCGGGCCGACCGCTTGGGAATGAGCAACGCGGCGGCAAGCAGCAGCCACATCACGCGAGGGCACCCTCGGCCGACGAGGCGAGACGCGATGTCCAGCGCAGCCCCGCGCATTCCAACGTAATGCCGATCAGGACGAGCACATGTCCCGCAGGCGTGCCCAACAAGACGCGCATCGGGTTGACGCCCAGCCCCGCGCCCAAAGCCACGCCGAGTGCTGGCAGCAGGGCCAGCAGCACAGCTGAGGACCGCGCCCCGGCCAGCGCCGAGGTGACTGCTGCCTGCTGATCCAGACCCGACTGCAGCTGATCGCTCACCGTCTCGAGCACGGTGCCCGCCTGAGCCCCGGAGGCGATGCTCACCCGCACGGCGTGAGCCAACGGGCAAAGCTCCGCGGCAATGTCGTCGACCGGTTCGCCCGCCTGACGCAGCGCCTCCGACAGCGTCCGGAGATCAGCTGCGAAGACACCGTCGGCTGCTGCGCGCACCGCCGCGGCCACGTCGGCACCGGCGTCGACCTCGGCACGCACCACATGCACGGCCGACGCCGCAGCTTCCTGACGACGTCGCCGCTCCGACCGTCGACCCGCCGCCGCGACGAGAGTTGCCGCGGTACTTATCGCCAAGCTTGCCGCCAGCCCGAGGACCGGATCCGCGGTCAGCGCGATCACGCCGCCGGTCGTGATCGCGGCGAAACGCCCTAACGAGTCGGCAGCAACGGGAGGCAGCGACGTGCCGGCGCGCTCGACGGCTGCCTGCCCGGCCAGCGCCGCCAACCGCAGCGAACCACGCGACCCGAGCGGAACCACCGCCACGGCGAGCGCAACGAAGAGCCAGCTCACGCCCATCGCAGTACCGCCGGCGCCGAGACACCGCGTTCGAGCAGCCACCGCACCAATTGCGGAGCCGCCGGGCCCGCACCAGCCGCCGCACTCCACGCGGTCGACGCGATGAGCGACTCGTCGACACGTGACAGGACGGCGATCTCGGAGACGGTGCGCCTGCCGGAGTCGTGGCGCAGGTGCACCACGACGTGCAGTGCCGAACCGGCAAGCCCGACAACGGCTGATCGCGAAAGCCCGGCCAGACCGCCGAGTGCGACCAACCGCTCGCCCACCGCAGACGCCGCGTTGGCATGCATGGTCGCGGCGCCGCCGTCGTGGCCGGTGTTCATCGCGACCAGCAGCTCCACCATTTCGGCACCGCGGAACTCACCGACCACGAGCCGGTCGGGCCGCATCCGCAGCGATTGGCGAACCAGGTCACGCAGGCCGATCGCCCCCGCGCCCTCCACGTTGGCGGGGCGAGTCACCAGGCCGACGACATGAGGATGGCCGACGGCAAGTTCTGCCGTGTCTTCGACCAACACGATCCGTTCGTCCGGCGGCACCTCGGCCAGCATCGCCGCGAGCAGGGTCGTCTTGCCGGCACCCGTGCCGCCAGTGATGACGAACGCCAGGCGGGCCGAAACGATCGCTCGCAACACGTCTGCCACGTCGCTCGGTATTGCGCCGGTGCCGATCAAATCGTCCAGCCGCTGCGCGTGATGGCTGAAGACGCGAAGCGACAGCGTCGGTTCCCGCGCGAGAGGCGGAAGCACGGCATGCACGCGCGTGCCGTCCACGAGGACGGCATCGGCGAACGGCGCGGCGTCGTCGAGACGACGGCCCACCGCCATCACCAGACGTTGACCTAGCGAACGCACAGCTGCCGAGTCGGGGAAGCGCACGTCGGTCAGCTCGAGACCGGCTCCACGATCGACCCACACCGAGCTCGGGCCGTTGACGAGTACGTCGGTCAGGCCGGGCAGTGCGAAGAGAGGTTCCAGCGGGCCGAGCCCGATGAGTTGCGCGGAGATCTCAGCGCGTAGCTCCGCGAGCACGGCCTCGTCGACGATGCCGCCGGCTTCGATCCGGATCGCCTCGCCCAGATCGCCTGGGGTGACGACCAGCCGTTGACGCACACGGTCCACGAGCTCGGACGTCACGGCATTGCCGTCACTAGCCCGTCGAGAACTCCTCGCCCGACCCTTACCCAGGACGTCGGGACGCTGCCGTCATGGCGGATCACGTCCGGCAGGGTGGCCAGGACGGGCACGCCGAGCAGTTCGGACGCATCGTCCTCACGAACCGAACCCCGCCGTAACACCGCACCCACCGACACCGCAGGCAACCCGGCCCGCACCCGCCGGGCGGCAGAGATGCCGACGACGGAGCCGGCGGCCAGCAAGATCACCAGATCGCAGCGCTGCAGCGCGGCCGTTCGGCCCGGATCGGCTCCGCGCCCGGCGTCGATCACCACTGGCCCGAGCTCACACGCCGCTTCGATGACCTGGCCGACAGCCTCCGCTTCGACGACAGCTTGGGGCGCTGCCAGGACGAGTACGTCGCCCCAGCTCGGCAGGCCGCGCTCGAAGGCCGCCGGCTCGAGCCGCCCGCCACCCAGGTGCAGCCCGGGCCAACGCGCGCCCAGCACCGACTCGATACCCAGCAGCACGTCTATGCCACCGCTCACGGGATCCAGATCAACGAGAACCGAGCGCCGATTCACCCCACAGGCGAGCGCGGCGGCGAAGGTCGACGCGCCCGCGCCACCGCTGCCTCCGACAACCCCCACCACCACGCTCGCCATGCGGCAAGCCAACGCGATCCGGCACGGCCACGAGGCCGAAACAGCAGGCCTGTGGAGGACACACCGGGCTGTGGACGGCCAGCTTGACAGTGGATCACTGGTCGGCATCCGTACTCTGGAATGCGTGGCGCCCAATGCCGTGCGTAGCGCGGCTTTCTTCGACCTGGACAAGACGATCATCGCGAAGTCGAGCGTCTTGGCCTTCGGCCGACCGTTCTATCAGAACGGCCTGCTGAATCGCCGTGCCGTGCTGCGTAGTGCCTACGCCCAGTTCGTCTTCGCCCTGGCCGGTGCAGACGAGGATCAGATCGAGCGGATGCGCGCGTACCTGACTGCCATGTGCGCCGGGTGGGACGTCTCCCAGGTTCGCGACATCGTCTCCGAGACCCTGCACGAGATCATCGACCCGATCGTCTACGACGAGGCAGTCGACCTCATTGGCATGCACAAGGCCGCCGGCCGTGACGTCGTGATCGTCAGCTCGTCCGGTGAAGAGGTCGTCACGCCGATCGGCGCGATGCTCGGCGCCGATCATGTCGTCGCCACCCGCATGGTCGTCGGCGACGACGGCACCTACACCGGCGAGATCGAGCTGTACGCGTACGGCCCCGAGAAGGCCACCGCGATCAAACAGCTCGCCGCCGAGCGCGGCTACGACCTGAGCACGAGTTACGCCTACTCCGACTCGGCCACCGACGTGCCGATGCTCGAGGCGGTCGGGCATCCCTTCGCGGTCAACGCCGATCGCGCACTGCGCAAGGTCGCAGCGGAACGGGACTGGCCGCTGCTCACCTTCTCCAACGCGGTGCCGCTGCGTGCACGCATCTCCGGCCTTCGGCCCGAGCATCCGACGCTCACCGCCACGGCGGTAGGCGCGGGTCTCGCCGTGGGCGGCCTGGTCTGGTACGCGAACCGCAGGCGCAACTCCAGCGCCTAGGACGTTCAACGCGCAACCACTGAGAAAGCGGTACCGACGCGCCGGTCACCCCTTGCGCCCTCATCCGATGCAGGTGTCCACTACGTCGCAAGGACGGGTGTGGCGTCTATGGCGGTCCAGCCCCCAGCGACACCTCCGCCCCACGGAACAGTTGGGCACCCACGCGGCGAACACACCACGGACAGGTGAGTCGGCGCGGAGCGGAAGCGGGCGACCGCGACCGCCTGCGTCGGACGACTGACAGGGCGCGCTTGGTAACCCAGCCTCCGTGTCGACGGCGCCTCAGGTTCGCCTGGTGGCGCCGTCGCCCTGTGGTGGGTCAGCCGCGCTGGATGGCTTCGCAGATCGCCAGTGATTCACGGGCGCCCGCCACCACCGCGTCCGCGCAGTGCCGGATCCACTCGCCCACGCCCTCGGCCGTGCCGGTGCGGTAAGCCGCCAATGCCGTCTCGTAGGCGTCGCCCAGGTCTCGATGCCCCGCCTCGATCACGACCAGCGACTTCAGATCCAGCCCGCGCTCGATCACGGTGAGACGGACGGCAGCTCGGGCGACCACTCCGGAAGCCGGGGTAAACGCGTCGAGGCCGAGGATCTCGCCGTGCACGATCGCGGCGACCACCACGGCCGGAGCGGACGTCGCCGCCAGCACGGAGGCAAGCGCATCCAGGCGTTCGGCGACCCCGGCGGTGCCCGACGGGCGGCCCAGCTGGTCGGGATCGGACACGAGATCCGCGCTTGCCAGTGCATGCAGCCGTGCCAGGGCCTGCCGCGGGGCTCGGGTCCAGGTGTCGGTCAGCGTCGGAATTGCCGCCTGCACGCGAAGCGCGCCCTGCACGATCGGGTCAGCGGAAGCGGCACCGGAGCGCACGTCTGCCTGGGTGCTGGTCGACCCAGCCAGCACCGACGAGATCCAGGCGCCACGCAGCGACGATTCCGCGGAGACGTCAGCGGAACGGCGCCGCAGCACGCGGTGCGCGATCAGAGAATCGACCGAGCTACGCGCAGCGGCGACACCGTCGGCTACTCCGGGCAGGTCGAGCAGCGGTGCCAGCGGGTCAGAACTCACGGGTCAGCACGTTACGGGCCGCTCGCGCACAGGTAATTGTCTGGGTGAGGTGCACAAGTCGTGCATGGGCTGGAAGGATCGAACAAGCCCCCGCCCACCAGGAAGACGAGGAGCCAACGTGACCGCATCCCCAGAGCTGCCGCAGATCGACCCCGCGGCGCAGGCCTCGCTGGGCAAGTTGGTGGCCGACGCCAGCGAGTCGATCTCCACGATCGTGCGGGGGGAACTCGAGCTCGCGAAGCTCGAACTGCGGTCGTCGGTCAAGAACGTCGGCGTCGGGGTCGGCTTCTTCGCAGCAGCCGGGGTGCTGCTCGTCTTCTCCCTGACGTTCGGCTTCATCGCGCTCGCCGAGGGGCTCATCGCCTTGGGCCTGTCACGCTGGCTCGGATATCTCGTTGTGTTCGGCGCCATGCTGGTCTTGATCGTGCTGCTCGTGATCTTCGGCATCCGCAAGGTGAAGCGAGTCAAGGCTCCCGAGCGCACCATCGCCACCAGCAAGGACACCGTCGCCTACCTCAAGGCCAACATCAAGCCATGACGTACCGCCCCGCCTGATGAGTGCTGCGACCCCCGACAGCTCGATCGTCCTCATCGACGGTCCGTGGACGCACCGAATCGTCCGTGCGAACGGCATCGCGGTGCACATCACCGAAGCGGGCACGGGGCCACTCGTCTTGCTGTTGCACGGCTTCCCGCAGTTCTGGTGGGCCTGGCGCCACCAACTCGTCGACCTCGCCGAAGCGGGCTTTCACGCCGTGGCCGTCGACTTGCGCGGTTACGGCGGCAGCGACAAGCCGCCGCGCGGTTACGACGCACCGAACCTCGCGGCTGACATGGCGTCGCTGGTGGCCTCGCTGGGCGAAGACAGTGCGATGGTGGTCGGCACGGACATCGGCGGGCTGCTCGCCTGGACGATCGCCGCGATCCACCCGAGTGTCGTGCGCAGTGTCGCGCTCGTCGGTGCCGCTCATCCCCTCCGGCTGCGCTCGGCCATCCGTCGCGACCCACGTCAGCGGGCGGCCTCGTCCTACGCGTTGGGCACGTTCCAGATGCCACGGCGCCCAGAGGTCTTGCTGACCCGGGATTCGGCCTGGGTGCGGCACCTGTTCGACACCTGGACGGGGCCGCGCTGGCGTGGCACCCCGGGCTACGTCGCCGATGTGGAGCGCTATGCCGAGGCGATCCGCATCCAGCAGGTGGCGTACTGCGCGTCGGAATACTTCCGCTGGCTGGTCCGCTCCCTCGTCCGGGCCGATGGGCGCCGCTACGCCGAGTCCCTGCGCGCGCCGATCCACGCGCCGGTGCTGCACCTGCACGGCGACTTCGACACCTGCGTGCTGCCCGCCACCGCGCAGGGTGCGGGTCAGTACGTGTCAGGCGAGTACGAGTGGCGAATCCTCGACGGGGTCGGGCACTTCCCGCACAACGAGGTACCGGAACTGATCAGCGGCGAGCTGGTCCGCTGGGCGAAGCTGCACTGATCACCTGCTTGCCGCCGAACAGCTAGCCCGGCGTGCAGCCCTCGGTGTCGACCGTGTGCTTCGCAGAGCGCGCCGTGCTCGCATCCGAAGCCACCTCCGCCGCGCTCAGCGCGTACCCGGTCTGGTTCGAGCGCAGGTCGGTCGCGAAGATCACCCCGATGACGGCGCCGTCGTCGGTCAGCAAGGGGCCACCGGAGTTGCCGCTACGCACCTGCGCGCGCACCAGGTACACCTCGCGCTTGACCGAACCGTGCCCGTAGATGTTCGAGCCTGAGACGGTGCGCAGCTCGCGGACCCGGGCCGAGCGCACCGTGTACGGGCCGTCCTCCGGGTAGCCCAGCACGAGCGCGGGGTCACCCGTCTTCGCGGTGGCACTGGCGAACGGAAGCGCCGGCGCCGACAGCCCGGGCACATCGAGCACGGCCACGTCACGCCCAGGGTCGTAGAGCACGACGTGCGCCGTCTTCAGCTCGTGCGGCCCGACCGCGATGCTCACCTGACTCGCGCCAGCCACCACGTGCGCGTTGGTGAGGATGTGCTCCGGGGCGTAGACGAAGCCGCTTCCCTCGATGCCCCGCTTGCACGAGGGCGCCGAGCTGTACACCTTGAAGATCGACTTCTGGACTCTCGCCACGACGGCCTGGACCGCCGGCGACAGGTCCGAGTCCGGTGGCGGCACGTTGACGATGGACGTGTTGGGCAGGTCGCCGAACACGGATGGGAAGCCGCTGCGGTCGAGGAACGTGCGCAGCTGCGAGTAGAGGCTGCGCAGGCCCGAGGGCATCACATTGTCCACGCCGCGCACGATCGACGACTGGGTCGCCTCGGAGGCGAGCGTCGGATAGGGCGAGGACGCCAAGGGCACCGCCACCATCCAGGCGACGACCAGTACCGACACCACGCCGAGCCCCGCGCCGACTCCGGCGTCCAGGGGGCGGCCACGCTCCCGCACGAAGCGAACGCGCAGGTAGCCGCCCGCCCAAGCACCGAGCAGCTGACCGATCATGGCCAGCAGCAGGACGCAGGTGATGGCAACCGGCACCTGTGAGCTGCCGTCGGTGATCGCCCGACCGACGGGCGCGGCGATCTGCGCCCCGATCGCAGCAACGCCGAAGAACCCCACCATCGAGAGGGCGCCGACGATCGCGCCGCTGCGGTACCCGCTGTAGCCGTACGCGGCCGCGGCGAGGATGACGACCAGGTCGAGGAGGTTCACGGCAGCACGACGAGCGTGCCCGTCTGCCCCTGCCGGAGGTGGATGGTGCAGACGTACTGATACCGGCCAGGCGCCGGCGCCACGAACGTGGTCGAGCCCTCCTGGCCCTGGGCGTTCAGCAGCGGCACGAACGCGGACGGCATCTTGGTGAGCTGCCAGTTGTGCGGCGCGCCTGTGCCGGTGTGCACCAGGGTGATCCGCACCGTCTTGCCGGTGTGGACGTAGATCGTCGACGGGTCGAAGCGGAAGTCGTCACCCGCTTTGACGACGACCTGTTCGATGCCGTCGGACTCAGCGGCGGTGGAGGTGCCGTTGTGCGGGCGCCGGTTGACCGATGCGCTGGTGTTGGAACAGGCGCTGAGCAGCGCCAAACCCAGCGCAACAGCGGCTAACACCGCTCGACGAGGCATATCGAGGACGGTACCGGGCCGAGCTGAGGGTCAGGACCGACGCCCGATCAGGTGTGGCGGTAACGCCCTTTCCTGGCCGGTGTCCCACGGCCGGCTCCAGCCGCCGAGGTCGAGGAGACGGTCCAGCAGCACCGCGGTGAACCCCCAGATGAACAGACCGTCCACCTCGAACCCCGGCCCGAGCCACCCCGTCGGGTGGGGAACGCGGAAGCGGTTCGCCGGCTCAGCCAGCGCCGCGATGGAGACGGTTGCGGCCCGGGCCACCTCGACAGGATCGACCGGCGAGACGGGGTGCGGGCTGTGCCACCAGGCGAGCACCGGTGCGACCACGAAGCCCGTGACCGGGATGAAGATCGACGGCAGTTCGATGATCACCTGCACCGACGCCGGGTCCAGGCCGACCTCCTCGGTTGCCTCGCGAAGCGCGGCCGATACGTTGTCCTGGTCGGTCGGGTCCACCGCGCCGCCCGGGAACGCGACCTGGCCGGCGTGGTTGCGCATGTCCGCGGCGCGCTGGATGAGCAGCAGCGACGGCTCACCGTCCACCTCACCGAATGCGATCAGCACGGCCGACTCGCGACCGCTGCCGTCCTCGGGAGGCAGGAACATGGACAGCTCACCAGGTTCCAGGGCGCCGGCGGCCTCAGCCAGCGGTGCAAGCCAGGGCGGGAGATTCACGCGGCAGGCCCGGCGAAGTCGGCGTCCGTCTTGACCAGTTTCCGTGCCTCGGCCGCGTCGGTGGGACCCTCGCCGTAGGCCGGGCAGAGCGAGGCCAGCGGGCACACCCCGCAGGCGGGCTTCCGTGCGTGGCACATGCGCCGACCATGCCAGATCACGCGCTGACTCATGATCGTCCACTGCGGTTTCGGGATGAGCGCGGCAATCGCGAACTCCACCTTCACCGGGTCCGTCTCCTCCGTCCACCGCCAGCGCCGCACCAAGCGCCCGACGTGGGTGTCGACCGTGATGCCGGG
>Ga0068852_100002222_pt1 | contig 13311 bp, 15 predicted proteins | sample KBSCornC22_FD_66594 | JGI IMG/M metagenome (GOLD analysis project Ga0068852, IMG submission 66594) | Corn rhizosphere microbial communities from Kellogg Biological Station, Michigan, USA - KBS Corn C2-2 | ecosystem: Host-associated > Plants > Roots > Rhizosphere > Soil ... | reverse complement strand
TGCTCCTGCCGCTGCCACCCCATGAACGGCCCGCCGTCATATTCGATCGTCAGCCGCCACCGGGTCACGGCAGGATCGTGCTCACAGGAATCCCAAAGCCGCGCAGAAGCTCTGTGGGCTTCATTGCCGCGCGTCCGGCCCGCTGCACCAGGGCAGGGCGGATCGACCCCGACCGGCAGGCGATCGTGAGGGCACCATCGAGCACTTCACCGGGCTTGCCGGATGCTTGGTCAACACTGGCCTCGAGCAGCTTCACCCGCTCGCCGTTCGCCTCGAACCAGGCGCCGGGCACCGGATTGAAGGCGCGCACCTGCCGCTCGATGTCCTCCGCGCCTCGGCGCCAGTCGATCCGCGCCTCCGCCTTGTCGATCTTCGACGCATAAGTCGCGCCGTCTTCCGGCTGCGGCTCAGGCGCCGCCGGATGGCTGAGCCACTCGACGAGCGCGTCTGCGCCGAGTTTCGCCAGTTCTTCCGTGACTTGTCCTGCGTTCTTTCCGCGGATATCGAGCTCGCGCTTGAGCAGCATCGGCCCGGTATCAAGCCCTTCGTCGACCTGCATGATCGTCACTCCGCTGACCTCGTCCCCGGCGAGGATGGCGCGCTGGATCGGCGCCGCTCCGCGCCAGCGGGGCAGGAGCGAGGCATGGACGTTGACGATCCCGCGCGTCGGAGCGTCCAGGATCGGCTTGGGCAGGATCAGCCCGTATGCGGCGACCACCGCCATGTCAGCCTCCAATGCCGCAAATCGCGCCTGCTCCTCGGATTCGCGGAGCGTACGCGGCGTCCGCACTTCGATGCCGAGCTCGTCCGCCCGTTCGTGCACGGCCGTCTTGCGGTCGGCCTTACCTCTGCCCGCCGGCCGCGGCGGCTGCGCATAGACCGCAACGACCTCGTTGCCCGCCTCGACGAGCGCATCGAGGCTCGGCACCGCGAATTCCGGCGATCCCATGAAGATGATCCGCATCGCGCCGCACTTGCGGGGCAGGGCAAGCGCGGTCAAGAAGTCCGGCACCATGGCCTCTCAGGAAATCGAAGCCCTCAGCCAAGCGCTGGCACGCCTGCCCGGCCTTGGGCCGCGCTCGGCGCGCCGGGCGGTGCTTCACCTGATGAAGAAGCGCCAGACCGCGCTCGAGCCGCTCCTCACCGCCCTGCAGAACGTCGCCGACAAACTTTCCGTCTGCTCGACCTGCGGGAATGTCGACACCTCCGACCCGTGCAGCATCTGCCGCGACCCGCGCCGCGACAAGAAGATGCTATGCGTGGTGGAGGAAGTCGCCGACCTGTGGGCGCTCGACCGCTCGCGTCTCTTTCCCGGCCGCTACCACGTGCTGGGCGGACGCCTTTCGGCGCTGGAGGGCGTGGGACCCGCCGATCTCAGCATTGATCAGCTCGTCGGCCGCGTTTCCAAGGGAGGCATCGACGAGGTCGTTCTGGCGATGAACGCCACGCTTGAAGGCCAGACCACGGCCCATTACCTGGCCGATCGGCTCGAAGCTTTCCCCATCCGTCTCAGTCAGTTGGCGCACGGTCTTCCCGTAGGCGGCGAGCTGGACTATCTCGACGAGGGAACGCTCGCCCAAGCCTTGCGCGCACGACGTCCGATTTCCTAGCTCCCCTCCCTTTCAAGGGAGGGGGAAGGGGGTGGGTGGCGACTGAAGCGGCTCGATGCCGCTGAAGAAGCTTCCTCATGGGCATCGAGCCCATTCGTCAGCAACCCACCCCTGAGCCCCTCCCTTGAAAGGGAGGGGAAGCAACGCCTAAATCCACCGCATGGCCATTCGCCGCATCTACGAGACGCCCGACGCTGTCCTCCGGCAGATTTCAAACCCGGTCGAGACCTTCGACGACGCTCTGAAAACGCTCGTCGGCGACATGTTCGAGACGATGTACGCCGCGCCCGGAATCGGCCTCGCCGCGGTCCAGGTCGGCGTTCCGATCCGCCTGCTCGTGATCGACCTCCAGGAGCCGCAGGACCCTGACGACCCCGAAAGTCCCAACCTCAGGGTGCCGAGGGTGTTCATCAACCCCGAGATCCTGTGGCACTCGGACAATGAGGTGCCCTACACCGAAGGCTGCCTCTCGGTGCCTGAGCAATATGCCGAGGTCATGCGGCCCGACCGCATCCGCGCCAAATGGCAGGACGAGGAGGGCAAGACCTACGAGGAAGAGATCGAGGGCCTGCTCGCCGTCTGCCTGCAGCACGAGATGGACCATCTCAACGGCCTGCTGTTCATCGACCACCTGTCCCGCCTGAAGCGCGACATGGTCTTAAAGAAGCTCGCCAAGTGGCGGAAGGAACAGCAAAAGAAGGCCGCCTGACCGAGCTTCGGCTTCCCTGCTGTCGTCCGCTGCCAATTGCTGTTAGCCTCCTCCTCCGAGGGGGGCTTCCATGCATTTTCACCTGCCCAAGCCGCTGCACGGCTGGCGTGAGTTCGTCGGCGAGGTCGGCATTATCGTCATCGGCGTGTTGATCGCGCTCGGCGCCGAACAGTTGATCGAGCGCATGCAATGGCGCGACAAGGTCCAGGAAACCACGGTTCAGCTCAACTCGGAGCTGCATCGCGACGCCGTCAGCGCTTATGACTGGCTCGTCGTCGCTCCATGCGTCGACGGGCAGCTCCACGCAATTGATGCAGCGCTCGCTTCGGCGCGGCAGACCCGCCGGCTTCAGCCTACCGCTGCTTTCACGCCTCCGCTCGAGATCTTCACCGAGGACACGTGGCTGAACGCCAGGGCGTTGCAGGTCGCCGATCACCTTAGCCCACAACAAGTGCAGGAATACTCGTCGCTGTTCTTCCTTCCGCGCGACCTGGGGGGATCTGTCATTGAGCTCCACAACGAAGGGGCGGTGCTCCGTTCCCTCTCTCCCGGCTATTCACCTATCTCGCCTGAAGAAGTCTCTGCGTATCAGCGGCAGGCCGGCAGGGTGCACGAACTCCTCGATCGCGTGGAACTCGGCGAGACCTTGTTGCTCAAACGATTGAGTTCGCGAGGAATTCAGCCGTCGGGGAAAGAGATGGAGTACGCCTTGGAAAGTGGTCGAAAGTGGGCCGGAGAATGCGTTTCCTCGCCCCATCTTCAGCGCGAGTTCGCGCCAGGCGACTGATCACGTCCCGCAATAAACAAGTCCAGTCGGCGAGATCGCGTTCGATTCGACCAGCATCGCACCCGCTGACTCGGCGAACCTCAGCTTGATCAGGTCGGTGTGGATCGGAACCTTCGCCGGGCATGTCGCCCCCACGTCATAGCCGCCGGGCGCCTTGGCGACATTGTAGAAGCTGCACTGCGGCCCGCCGGTCGCCTTCAGGCTCGTGCTGGTGAAGTGCCACGGCTTCGACGCGCAATTGGGCTTGCTCGTCGCCCATGTCCCGACATAGCGCATCGAGGCATTGGCCGGTGGCAGCACTCCAGCCTCGCTGTTATTCGCCGAAGCCGCGTTGGCTCCGGAGTTTGCGCCGGCGGTCTCCGCCGCGACCTTTGGCGGCGTTCCGGCGACGACGTTCGATTGCGCCGGCTGGGAGCGCTGCCCGCATCCCGCCAGCAGGAGCGCGACGGCAAGGACAAGCCGCCGCATCAGGCGGGCTCCGTCACCGCTTCCGCCGCGTTGCGGCAGTCCTCGGCACATTCCCGGCACATCTGTGCGCACAGCCTGCAATGCTCGTGATCGTGCCGTTCGCACTCGGCGGCGCAGTTGTCGCAGGCGCGCGCGCAAAGCTCGAGCAGCTCGCGCACCGTCTGCTGGTCGTCGCCGGTCTGGCGGAGCGCGACGTTGCAGGTGGCGTCGCAGATGTCGGCGCAGTCCATGCACAGCCGGACGCACTGGACCATGTCCACCGCCTCGGCCGAGCAGGCGTCGGCGGAGCTCCGGCACATCTTGGAGCAATACATCAAATGGTGGACGGCATCGCCGAGCGGCTGGTTGACGTGCCCGTGGACGCTCGGGTGAAGCGAAATCATCTTGCGGATCGACATGGCCTTCTCCCCTTTTGCACGCCAACGGGAGTTACGCCGCGATGTTCCGCTTGAGGAGCCTCAATTCGCGGCCTACAGTTCTCGCTCTGTTCCGCGGGGAAATTAATATGGACGTCGTGATAGCGATCATTCTGGCACTCGGCGCAGTGGTCGCCGGGGTTCTAACGGGTTGGTGGCTCGCAAACCGCTCTTCAGGACCTCTGAAACGCGAACGCGATGAAGCTCGCAGCGACGCTGAGGAATGGCGCGTCAAATTCAACGAAGCGGTCGTGAACCTCGCGGCTGAGGCGGAAAAAAACAAGCGGCTCGAGGAGATTGACGCGCAACTGGCTACCGAACGCGAGGCCGCCGCTTCGCTGAGGGCCGAAGTCGCAGCTTTCACGCGAGGCGAGGCCGAGCGCGAACGATCGCATCAGGAACAAGTGAAGCAGCTGGCCGACCTGAAAATTCAGCTGGAAGCGAAATTCGGTGAATTGGCCGGCCAAGCTGTTGAGACAGCCCATGCAACCTTCTTGAAACGAGCGGACGAAAAACTCGGAGCTACGGCGGTCGCGAACGAGGCTAAGCTCAAGAATCTACTGCAGCCAGTTGAAGCCACGCTAAAGCGCTATGAGCAGAGCCTTGGCGAGATCGAGAAAGCGCGAAACGCCAGTTATGGCGAGCTGAACAAGGCCGTTGAGCTATTACGTGCGGACCAATCTTCCGTCAGACAGGAGACTGCGCGGCTGGTCAACGCTCTTAGGTCCAATCCGAAAACACGCGGTCGTTGGGGCGAGGAGAGCCTGAAAAATGTGCTCGAACAGGCGGGTCTCAATCCATATTGCGACTATCGAGCTGAAGTGACGGTTGCCACGGATGATGGACAGTTGCGGCCAGATGTCGTGGTTCGTCTGCCCGGTGGTGGCCACATCGTGATCGACGCTAAGTGCTCACTTAATGCATACCTCGATTCGTGCGATGAGGTCGATGAGGCAGCGCGAATCTTACACCTGAAGTCCCATTTGGGTTCGATCAAGTCGCACGTGCAAAAGCTCTCTTCAAAGTCTTACTGGCAGCAATTCGGCGAGACGGCTGACTTTGTAGTCATGTACATCCCGGGCGAGCACTTTCTTACCGCAGCGCTTGAGCAGGATGCTCGCGATCACAACGACCCACCACTGTGGGATTGGGCGCGTCAACGACGAGTGCTCCTCGCAACGCCGACCAACCTGCTCGTGTTGGCACGACTCGCCGCGACCTATTGGCGGCAAGATCAACAGACGAAGGAGGCCGCGGAAATCGCGAAGCTTGGAAAGGAGCTGCATTCGCGCCTCGCGACAATGGCTGAGCACGTCGGCTCGGTCGGGACGAACTTGAGCCGAATGAATAATGCATACAATAAAATGGTAGGCAGCCTGGAAAGCCAGGTATTCACACAAGCTCGTCGGTTTGAGGATTATGGCGCGGCAAGCCCCAAAGAGATTGTAGCGGCGCCGATAATCGATGCGTCACCGCGCACGCTGACGAAACTCAGTGTTGTGACCACCGATCCACAGGAAAATATTGCGGAACCAAGTGACAAGGGAGCCGCCGAAGCATAGTCTTCATTCACCTCAGCAAGGCGACTTGTCCCGGTGGACTAGCTCAGTGATGACCCCGCAGATGGGCAGCACAGCGGCTTGAACGAAGGACACCTCCGCTGACCTGAGGCAACTTAGGAATGGAGGCAATGATGGGTACGCCCATGTTTGCCTCTGCGCCTACTTGTGATGGTCAGTGGTACTCAGTGCTCGTGACCCTTCGGGGGACGATTTCCAGAGTGATCCCTGGCGTGTTTGCGTCCAAGGCCGAGGCTGATGAAAACGCTCGTCGTTACACCAGCGCGGCTGAGTAGACGTTAGAGGCGGCCCGGCTGCACGTGCGGCCGGGCCTTTCAGCGTCATTGCGCCGGCACCTGACCCCCCCAGACCGCCGTCGAACAATGATCGCGCGCAGGGCGTCCGATGGATCAGGAGCGCAGCATGTCCAAGGGACATGCGAGTATACTGATCGAGCACGATCATGTTGCAAAATAGGGTTTCGGCTGCTTCGTTCGGGCCGGCTCTTTGAACCTTTGAAACCCGCGCTAGTCCACCTTCACGAAGGTCACACGCTTCAATGCCGCTGCCGAGGGGAACGACCCTCGTCCGCAGCCCATCGGACGCGAACTTAGTGACCTTTTAAAGGCCGCCGCAGCCGTCGAATCTTTTGCCGTCGACGGTGACCTGGACCTTGTCCGGATAGACCCGGTCGCTCATCCCGTCGCTGCACCGCGCATGGACGATGTTCACGTCGATCCGCGCCGTGCGGTAGATCTCGCCGGCGATCCCGACGATCGGCTTCGGCGTCGGCTGCTCGATCGGCTGCTCGCCCGAGCGCACGAAGGTAAGATTGTGCTCGTCGATCAGAAGGTTCCAGAAGGGCTCGGTTCCGAGGGCGTGATAAGGCGGCGGCGGAGCGGCGGGTATCGAGGCGCAGGCCGACAGGAGAACTGCGCCAACGATGGTCAGTGGCGTTCGCATGGTTCGACTATCTCCAACTCGCCCGGATCGCGAAAGCCATCACGGCGGCGGCCATCGCCGCGTTGAGGCTGTCGGCGCGGCCCGCCATCGGGATTTTCACCAGCAGGTCGCATTCGGATTCATAATCGGCGGGAAGGCCCTGCTGCTCGTTGCCGATCAGGAGGAAGCAGGGCTGTCCATACTCGGCCTCGAGATAATCCTGCCTCGCCTTGAGGCTGGTCCCGACGAGTTGTCCTTCTCCGCTGCGGAGCCACGCGACGAACTCGGGCCAGCGCGCGGCGGCGATCTGTTGGGTGAAGAGCGCGCCCATCGACGCCCGCACCGACTCGACCGAAAACGGATCGGCGCAATCGTCGATCAGGATGAGCCCGCCCGCGCCCGCAGCGTCCCCGGTCCTGAGGATCGTGCCGATATTCCCCGGATCGCGCAGCGCCTGGACGACGATCCACAGCGGTGATTTCGTCCGGTCGATCCGCTCCAGCGCCATGTCCGGCTGCCGATAAGCTCCGAGCAGCATCTGCGGATTGTCCTTGCCGCTCATCTTGGAGAGGATGTCGGGCGTCGTCTCGATCGCATCGCCGCCCGCCGCTTCGGTCGCGGCGATGATTTCGGCGGCCAGCGGGTGCTTGGCGCCTTCGGCTGAAAAAGCGATAATCTCCGGCAGCATCCCGCTGTCGCGAGCCTCGGTCAGGATGCGGAGCCCCTCTGCGAGGAACAGCCCCTCGGTCCGCCGCGCCTTCTTGTCCCTGAGCGAGCGAAGCAGCTTCACGGTGGAGTTTGAAAAGGCGGTGACCTGGCGGGGCATTACTCTTCCCCAAACCGCTCCTCGACGAGGCTGACAAGCTTCGCCAGCGCCTCGTCGGCATAGTCGCCCTCGACATGGATGACGATCATGTCCCCGACGCCCGCGCCGAGCATCATCAGGCCCATGATCGACGTCCCGCAGACCTTGTTGCCGTCTTTCTCGACCTCGACCGCCGCATCGATCTCGCTGGCGAGATTGACGAACTTGGCGCTGGCCCGAGCGTGGAGGCCGCGTTGGTTCCGGATCTGAACTTCGCGGCTGGCGCGGTTCAAGCGGCGGCTTCCCCGAGGATTTCGGAAGCGACCGATATATATTTTCTGCCTGCCTCGCGTGCCGCCGCGACGGCGGCATGCACCGGCATCACCTTGCGCGCCCCTTCGAGGCGGATCAGCATCGGCAGGTTCACGCCGGCGATCACCTCGACATTCTCGCCCTTCATCAGGCTGATGGCGAGGTTCGACGGGGTTCCACCGAACAGGTCGGTGAGGATGATCACGCCCTTGCCCTGGTCGACCTTGGCGATCGCTTGGGCGATGTCCTTGCGGCGGGCTTCCATGTCGTCGTCGGGTCCGATGCAGATCGGCTCGATCGCCTCCTGCGGCCCGACCACATGTTCCATCGCGGTGACGAATTCGGCCGCAAGCCGGCCATGGGTCACCAGCACCAATCCAATCATCGATTCAATCCGTCCTCGCCCTCGCTTGCCGACGCGCGCCCGGGATGCCGTTCGATCGTGTCACTCGGCGGCGAGGCGAGATCACGGTGACGCACATTCGGAGCAAATCCGGCTTCCCGCAACCGTTCCGCCATTTCGACTGCCGCGGCCACCGAGCGGTGCCGCCCTCCTGTACATCCGAATGCGACGGTCACGTAACTTTTGCCCGCGGCCCAGTAGCGGGGAATCCAGTCGATGAGAAGCGATTCGATTTGGCTCATCGTCTCGCTCCAGGCCGGCTCGATCGCCAGATAGTCCCGAACCGGCGCGTCGGCGCCGGTCAGCGGGCGAAGCTCCTCGACCCAGTGCGGGTTGGGCAGGAACCGCAGGTCGAACACCAGGTCGGCGGTGCGCGATATGCCGCGCGCGAAGCCGAACGAGGCGATGGTCAGCACCGGCTGATCCGCGTCCCCGCCGTAGCGGCGCCGGAGCTCGTCGCCGAGCTCGGCGGGGCTTAGATCGGTGGTGTCGAGGACGCTATCCGCAGCGCTCCGGAGTGGCGCGGTCACCCGCCGATCGCGTGCGATTCCGTCTTCGGCCGGCCGGTCGGGTGCGAGCGGGTGCCGGCGACGGGTTTCGTCGTAGCGCCGGATCAGCTCTCCGCCCGAGCAATCGAGATAGAGGATTTCGGGCTCGACGCCTTCGATCGATCGGAGCAGCGCGGGCAGAGTCTCCGCGTCGAAGCCGCGGCTCCGGGCGTCCATCGCGACCGCAACGGGCCTGGCCCCGCGCTGTCCGCGTCCATGCACGAACGCCTCGAGCAGATCGGCGGGGAGATTGTCGACCGTGTCCCAGCCCATATCCTCGAGCGTGTCGAGCACGGTCGACTTGCCCGCGCCGGACATGCCGGTGACGAGCAGTAGCCGCGGCAGATGCCGCGATGGGCTCACGGGAAGTTGAGGCCCATGCGGTCGAGGGCGAACGCCACCTTCGGCGCGGCCGAAGCGGTCATCGCGTCGATCGAGATCAGCGGCACCCGGACGCCGAGGATGAGGCGCTCGCGGCTGTCGTCGGGCATGCGCTCGAGATCGCTCCGCAGCTCCACGATCAAGGCCACGGGGATATCGGTCACGCCGCCGACCTCGACGATTCCGATGCCGCGGATTTCGAGCTTGCCGTCGATGTTCTGCGCCGCAGCCGCGAGCAGCCGGTTGCCATCGCGCTTCACCACCGTGCGGTCGTCGCTGACCAGCGCGAAGCCGCGGTCGATGAGGCGCAGCGCCAGGTCCGACTTGCCCGAGCCCGACGGGCCCGTGATCAGCACCGCCCGACCGTTGCTGGCGACCGTGCTCGCGTGGAGCGTCTCTGCGGAAATGCGCGGTCCGGCTCCGGGCTGCATCTGGCTCATGCGCGGTCCGCCGATGGAAGCCGGATGATGAAGCGGGCGCCGGATGGAGCGTCGTCGCGATCGTGCACGTCAATCTCTCCGTCGTGGCCATTGACGATTGCCTGGGCGATAGCAAGGCCGAGCCCGGAATGCCGGCCAAAGCTCTCGCCCTCGGGCCGTACTGAGTGGAAGCGGTTAAAGATCGCTTCACGCGCCTCGTGTGGCACGCCCGGACCTTCGTCGTCGATGCGGATGCGGACCTCGTCGCCGACGGCAGCGGCGGCAATCTCGACGAGGCCGCCCGGCGGCGAAAAGCTCACTGCATTGTCGATGATCGCGTTGATCGCGCGGGCCAGCTGATCCGGCTTTCCCATCACCACCGCAGTATCCTTGCGCGGCCGTGCGAACGCGATCCGGGCGTCGCCTTTCTCGCGCCGGTTTTCCCAGCTCGAGGCGACCTGCTCGATCAAGGGACCCAGGTCGACCCGCTCGAACGTCGCCCGATGAAGCTCCGCATCCGTCCGCGCGGCCTCGCTCACATCGTTGATGAGCCGATCGAGACGCCGAACATCTTCGCGAGCGATCGTCATCAGACGGCGACGCAGCTCGGGATCTTCGACGCTGTCCAGCCCGTCGACCGCGGACCGGAGCGAGGCGAGGGGGTTCTTGAGCTCGTGAGTGACGTCCGCCGCGAATGCTTCGATATTGTCGATCCGCTGGCGGAGCGACTGGCTCATGTCGGAGACGGCGCGGGCGAGCAGCCCAATCTCGTCGCTTCGCCTCGGCAGGCGCGGCACCTTGACTTCGCGGGCGCGGCCTAGCCGGACGCGGTGCGCCGCGATCGCCAGGCGCCGAAGCGGCCTGACGATCGTCCTTGCAAGAAACATCGAAAGCAGGACCGAGATCGCGACGACCAGCGCCATTGCTCCGATGATGAACGCGCGTTCCCGGCGCACGGTGTGGGTGAAGGTCCGGTCGTTGTCCGTCGCCAGGAGCACATATCCCTCGAACGGCACTGCCGACGAAATGACCGGCGTAAGGTCGGGAGCGTCCCTGATCTTGGTCGTGGCGCGGCCGAGCCTCTTTGCGCGCAGCGCTTCGGGCCACGCCTGCATCCGGTCAACCGGTGGGTCGACATAGTCTTCGTGGCGCCGGGCCCCGACGACGAAATTGAAGCCGCGGTCGAGTGCCCGGGCGATCGTCTTGGTCCAGTGCTCGCTGTTTGGATCCCGAAGCTGGTAGGTCGGGCCGGTCTGCCGCCAGCTGTCGACCAGCAGCGATCCGTCAGGTCCGTACAGTCGGAAGCGATCGTCGGTGACCTTCGAGGCCGTCGCGAGCAGCGCCGGCCAGTCCTGCTGCGGTACGTGGCTCAATGCGGCCACGGCGGTCACCGTTTCGAGCCGGGTCTGCTGGGTACGTTCCTTGCTCAGCCGGTGCCGGAACACGTCGAGGTAGAGCGTGCTCAGCACGACCAGCAGAAGAGTCAGGATGTTGAGCGCAAGGATTCGGTGGGTGAGAGTCCAGCGGCCCGACCATTTCAGCTGCGGTTCGGGCGGCTCACTGCTCGTCGAATCGATAGCCGACGCCATAGAGGGTCTCGATTGCATCGAATTCGGGGTCGACGCTTCGGAACTTGCGCCGGATGCGCTTGATGTGGCTGTCGATGGTTCGGTCGTCGACATAGATGTCCTCGTTATAGGCCACATCGAGCAGCTGGTTGCGCGATTTCACGACGCCGGGGCGCTGCGCGAGCGCCTCGAGGATCAGGAATTCGGTGACGGTGAGGCTCACGTCCTTACCGTCCCATCGGACCTTGTGCCGAGCCGGGTCCATCATCAGGCGCCCGCGTTCGAGCGGCGCCGGCTCCGCTTCTTCCGAACTCGCACTCGCCTCGCCTCGCTCGAGCTCCTGGCGCCGCAGGATCGCTCGGATTCGGGCGATCAGCAGGCGCTGCGAGAACGGCTTCGAAATATAGTCATCCGCGCCCATCGCGAGGCCCAGGGCTTCGTCGAGCTCGTCGTCTTTCGACGTCAGGAAGATCACCGGCACTGAGCTGAACTCGCGAATCCGGCGCAACAGCTCCATTCCATCGAGGCCGGGCATCTTGATATCGAATACGCCCAGATCCGGCGGGTTGTCGGCGAGCGCCTTGAGCGCGAGCATCGGGTCGGAATAGACGCGGGTGACGAATCCCTCCTGCTGGAGCGCGATGGACACCGAGGTCAGGATGTTGCGGTCGTCGTCGACCAGCGCGATCACCTGGCTCATCCGCTGCTCGCCCGCTGCCTCTTGCCGCTCCAAGGGTTGCGGATAGCCAGCGCCAGGTCGGGGCACAAGCTCGCTATGGTCTTGTGAAGTTGGTCCTATCTTCCCACTTCGAGGACGTGAAACGCCGCCGGGCCGTTTTGACCAAGGGGCGGATTCGCGCTTATAGGCGCGCTACGCACAGGCAATGCGGCGGCAGGCCAGGAACCGGTCGCCGCCGCATTTTGACATCAGGAAGGGTAATTCGAGCGTGAATGAACGGGTCCCCAGCCGCGGCCTTGATACCCAGGGCATCGCTACCGGCGCTGAAATCTTCTGGAATCTGACCACCGCGCCGCTGGTCGAGCATGCGGTCCGGCGAGGAGAGGGACTGCTGGCGAAAGATGGGCCTTTGGTGGTGCGCACGGGACAGCACACCGGGCGAAGCGCCCAGGACAAGTTCACGGTCAAGGACGAACTCACCGAGAACGTGATCTGGTGGAATAACGGCAACAAGCCGATGGACCCGGCGGCTTTCGCCCGGCTGCATGACGACTTCCTCCTCGCGCTCGCCGACAAGGACCAGCTATATGTTGCCGACCTGTACGGCGGATCGCAGCCGGAGCACCGGGTCAAAGTGCGCGTGATCAACGAGCTCGCTTGGCACAACCTGTTCATTCGTACCCTGCTGGTGCGTCCGGAGGCGGACGAGCTGCCGGCTTTCGACCCGGAATATCTGATCATCGACCTGCCCAGCTTCCGTGCCGATCCCGAGCGCCACGGCTGCCGCAGCGAGACGGTCGTCGCGGTAAATTTCGCCAGGAAGCTGATCCTGATCGGCGGCACGGCTTATGCCGGCGAGATGAAGAAGTCGGTCTTTGGCCTGCTGAACTTCATCCTCCCGCCGCAGGGCATCATGCCGATGCATTGCTCGGCGAACATTGGAGCCGACGGCGACACGGCAATCTTCTTCGGCCTCAGCGGCACCGGCAAGACGACTCTGTCCGCCGACCCCAACCGAACCCTGATCGGCGACGACGAGCACGGCTGGTCGGACACGGCGGTCTTCAACTTCGAGGGCGGCTGCTACGCCAAGATGATCCGTCTGTCGGCCGAGTCCGAGCCCGAGATTTACGCGACGACCAAGCGCTTCGGAACGGTCCTTGAAAATGTCGTGATCGATCCCGTGACACGCACGCTCGACCTCGACGATCCGACGCTCGCCGAGAACAGCCGCGGCGCTTACCCGATCGACTTCATCCCCAATTCGTCGGCCGACAACATGGGCCCGGTGCCCAAGAATGTCGTCATGTTGACCGCCGACGCGTTCGGCGTCCTTCCGCCGATCGCCAAGCTGACGCCCGACCAGGCTATGTACCATTTCCTGTCGGGTTACACGGCCAAGGTCGCCGGGACCGAGATTGGCGTGACCGAGCCGCAGGCGACCTTTTCGACCTGCTTCGGCGCACCGTTCATGCCGCGGCACCCGTCGGTCTATGGCAACCTCCTCAAGAAGCGCATCGCCGAGGGCAGCGTCGACTGCTGGCTGGTCAACACCGGCTGGACCGGCGGCAAGTACGGCGTCGGTAAGCGCATGCCGATCAAGGCGACTCGCGCGCTGCTCAACGCCGCGCTCGACGGCAGCCTGAAGAAGGGCAAGTTCCGGAAGGACCCGAACTTCGGGTTCGAAGTGCCGGTCGAGCTGCCC
>Ga0068852_100002221_pt1 | contig 13311 bp, 12 predicted proteins | sample KBSCornC22_FD_66594 | JGI IMG/M metagenome (GOLD analysis project Ga0068852, IMG submission 66594) | Corn rhizosphere microbial communities from Kellogg Biological Station, Michigan, USA - KBS Corn C2-2 | ecosystem: Host-associated > Plants > Roots > Rhizosphere > Soil ... | reverse complement strand
GCGCCCGCGGAACCGGCTCCCACGATGATGTCGTCGTACGTCACGGCGCCTCGGCTGACCGCCCATACCTCCACGGGCCTCGGGCTCCCAAACACACATTACGACGCGGCCAAGGCTCACGCCACCGCCGACGCCCTTCCCACCCCCTCGCGAACGTCAGGGTGAGCGGGGCCTAGGCCCTCGCCTTCGCGAACGCCTACCACTTTCTCTCGCGCGCACGCGCGCGCACGCGAGAACCGAGGCGGGCTCGAAGGTACCCCACCGCCTCGAAGCGGTGATCGTGGTGGGGCCTGGTCGGGGCCCTCGGTGTTCTGTCCCCCTCCTTCGTACCTCGCCGTCCCGCACTTCTGCCGATGCCAATGTCCCCGGCGTCGCAGAGGAGCCCCTTGACGAATATAGCGCAGAGATATATCGTTCAGATAGATGGCGCCGAAGGCGGTCACCTGGGCGGTTCTGGGACTACTCGCGCAACGCCCACGGAGCGGCTACGAGATCAAGCAGGCCGTCGACCGGACGATCCGACACTTCTGGGCCGCGAGCTACGGCCAGATCTACCCCGAGCTGAGGCAGCTGGAGGCGGCCGGCTGGATCGAGGGGGCCGACGGCTCGCGGGGCGCGCGCTCGAGGCGCGTGTACACGATCACCCCCGAAGGGCAGCGCGAGCTGCGCGGGTGGCTCTACGGTCGCGAGACGCACATCGAGCTCCGCGACGAGTCGCTGCTGCGCCTGTTCTTCGCCGACGTGCTCCCGTCGGAGCATGCGCTCGGGCTGCTGGCTGCACGGCGTGAGGGCTACCGCGCCATGCTCGAGCACCTGCGCTCGCTCGACGACGGGACCGGGCCCGATCCGACGTTCGTCGACCTCGTCTATCGCTGGGGGCTGGACTACTGCGAGTGGGGAGTCGAATGGTGCGACAGACAGCAACGTCGCTTGCGCCGGGCCGCCTAGGGGATCTGCCCGAGCCGACGTGGCGGTCGATGCTCGAGCGCGGCCTGCCGCAGTTCGCCGGCGAGGCGGTCGCGCCGGTCCTCGTCTTCTACGCCGTGTGGAAGATGTGGGCGCTCGCACCGGCCATCGCAGCATCGACCGTCGTGTACCTCACCCTCGCCGCGTGGTTGATGCGACGCGGCCACGACCTGACGCTGATTGCCGTGGGCGCCGCGTTCGTCGTGATCCAGGCCGTGGTCGGGCTGGCCTCGCACAGCACAACCGTGTACCTCGCGCAGCCGGTGGTCCTGAGCGCTCTGTGGGGCGTCGTATTCTTCGTCTCGATAGCGATCGGCCGGCCGCTGATCGGCGTGTTCGCCAGTGTTTGGTACCCGTTTCCCGCCTGGTTCCGTGCCAGCGAGCCGTACCGCCGGGAATTCGGAATGCAGTCGTTCGTTTGGGGGCTCGTGTGTCTCGCACGAGCCGGGCTCCGGATGTGGGCGCTGCTCGACTCGGGGGTCGGCGGCTTCGTCGTCGTCTCGATCGTGACCGGCACGCCCCTGCTGGCCGCGCTGGTCGCCTGGGGCATCTGGCACGCGCGCCGAACGTTCCTGCGGCTCGACGAGCCGGCTCCAGAACGGGAGTCGTCGTCGTACGGGTAGACGGCTGGTAGATCAAACCTAAATCACGCTGTCAACTAGTCAACGCTGCTGGGCAGCCTTACCTGCCGAAAGAGTGCATAGAGGCCGAGGTCGTAGACACTCTTCAACGCTCCGGCGATGACGAACGGCGCGCCGAGTGAAACCGTGATGATCGGCCCGGCGATGAGGGGCCCGAACGGGCGAACGACATAGCGAGCGGTGTTCGTATAAGCGGCTGCCGCGACCCTTTCCTCCGGATCGACAACGGCGACGACGTAGGCCTGACGGGTCGGGACATCCATCTGCGAGAGCGCGAAGCGGCCGAGCACCAGCGCGATCGCCGCAGTTTGGCTAGGAGCGAAGGGGATAAGTGCTAGGAGGGCGTTGGAAGGGAGATGCGTGAACACCATCGTGTTCAGCAATCCGAAGCGACCGGCGAGCCGGACGGCGATCTGGAACGAGCCTGCTTGAAGCAAGCCGACGGCGAAGAAGAGGACGCCGAGCGTCGCCGTCGAGGTGCCCCATTTCTCCGTGAACCAGTACGCCAGGAAGGCTTGAGTGACGAAGCCGCCGCCGAACGAGTCAAGGGCGAACAGCCCACTGAGGCGTGCGACGATTCCACGCGATTTCTCTAGCGGGCGCCGTGGCGCGGCCGTCGCGGCCGTCTGTGCTTCGACTGCCTTGCTCAGCCCTGCGGCGACCAGGATCGCCGCGCCAGCGGCTGCGGGGTATGCAAAGAGGAACCGTTGCGGCTCGACATTGACCCACCGGGTGGCGATCGCAGCCAGCGCGCCGAGCGAGCCAGCGAGCGTCGCGATCGTGTTGTAGGTGCCAAACAGGCGCGTGGGATCGTGGCCCTCGGCGGCGTTTGGGAGCATGGCCTGCTCCAGCGACGTGAACGGCCCTGACTCGACGACTTCGGTGGAAACGGTTCCGGTGAGCGCGACGAGTACCAGTAGCCAGACCGAGTCGGTGAGAGCGAAGACCGTTCCGGAGAGAGCCATCAACGCGAGCAGGCCGACATACCAGCGTCGGCGCCCGATTTGGTCGCCGGAGCGGGCGAGGATGACTGAGACGATCGCTGTCCCGGCTATGAGAGCGCTCAGGACGAGGCCCACCTGCAAGCCGGAGAGGCCGAGGTCGGCGAGCGTGACTCCGATCAAGACGCTGCCGAGTCCGTAAACGAACGCCCGCAGCGCTTGAACGACGAGGATGTGCCGGGCGTCTCCTCCGCGCGTCAACTCCCGTCGGCCTGGTGCGTGAAGAGAGCCGCCCCTCCGCTTTCTGGGCAGAAGACGTAGAGCGTCGCGCGGGTCGGATCCCAGCCGAGTGTGTGAGCACCTGGCTCCGTCGTGATCGTCTCGACGATCCTGAGGGCCACCGTGTCCACGACCGTGACGCTTCCCGGATCGCCCACAGCAACGTAGAGCTTCTCGCCCACTGGGTCGTTCCAGACGACATCCGGGGAGCCGGGGAGCGGAAGCGAGGTGGTGACGGCCCTGTTGTCTCGGTCGATGACAACGAGGGCGCCGCCGTCCGCCGCGCAGTACAGGCGACCGTCCGCCACCCAGAGGCCATGTGGGCCAGGTACGGGAACATCGATCGAGCCACTGACAGCTTGAGCCGCGGGATCGATGCACAGCACCACCGCGGGATCGAGCACGTTGGCGTAGACGGTGTCGGTCGCTTCGTCGTACGCGGCCCACCGCGGCCGTCCGGGCAAGGGGATCTCAGCTTCGACCGCTAGCGAGTCGATGGCCACGACGGACACGGTGCAGCCGACACCGAGAGGCTCTCCGAGGTTGAAGCTGAACAGAAGACGACGCGTTGGGTCGTAGGCAAGTCCGTTCGGGTGGTGCCCAACAACGACCCGGCCGACCAGAGACTCGTCGGAGCACCGGAACACGCTGACACGTGCACACCCCCGATCCGACGTGAACAGGAGGTCGTGCCCTTGGTGGACGAGAACGCCTGCTACGCCAGGCAGGCCGTTGATCGATCTCATGAACTCACGCGCCCCGCAGTCGATGACATCGACGCGGTCGGCGCCCGTGTGCGCCACATACATCAGTGCGGCGGAGTCGCCGAGCCACGTGTCAGCGTGGTCGAAGCCGTTCCGCTTCCCGCGGGGGAGCGGGATGAAGCCGATCTGCGCGAGGCTCATGGCGCCGCTTCGTTAGCCACCTCGTGCTTGCACCAGGCGTAGAGAGCGTCGTAGACGGGAAGCGAAAGCTCCAGCTGGCGATGGTCGCCAAGTTCCAGGAGATGGAACCCTTCTGCGACGGCAAGCAACCCGCGTGACTCGGGTGTCGCGTCGCGATCTTCGCTCACATCGGCTCCGTGCACGATCCGGGCCAGCAACCTCACCGCGTCGTCGTCGATCGCGTAGTCGTCGATCAACACCTCGAAGGAGCAGAGTCCGTCGCGGTGAGTGTATTTCGCCCCGGTTGCATCGTAGGAGTGCGCTCCCTCGCGCTCGGCAACCTCCAGCACCTGATCACTCGGCACGTAGAGGAACTCGGCCTCCGGATCGATGAACTTCTTGATCAGCCACGGGCAGGCGATCCGGTCGGTCTTTGGTCTTTCACGGGTAACCCACTTCATGGCGACTTCCTCTCGGTTGTGAGCCTTCTAGTCTGCTCCTGACGCACCCGCCGTTGCCCCGCACCGTGCCTGCATCGGCGCCCCTCCGCTCGCCCTTTTGGGGAACGTCGCCGGTCGCTGACCGTGCAGGGCCTCCCCCTCGCGAGGTGCTCAGGGGTGGGGCCTGGTCACGCCCCCTGGCACGAGCCAAACACATGAGTCTGCCCGCGCGCGCACGCGCGCGCACGCGAGGGAACGCCCGCCTTCGACATCTAGGCAGACCGACATCCCCGCCGAGATCTGACAACGATCTGACGCGAGGTCGCGAAGTCAGTATCCATCAGCCGTCCGGCGCGACCCCCGATTGGGAATGTCGGTGCGACGCCGCGTCGGGCTACTCCTCGCCGTCCCAGTAGTCGAGCTCGGGCCCGGGCTTGCCGAACATGATCCGCTCGCCGGCGACGCTGCGCGCGCCGACCTTGCCGCTGTCGAGATACTCGACGATGTCCGGTGCGATAAGGGTCGAGAGCATGAGGACACGGATCGGCACGTCCGTGTCGTTGCGGATCTGGTGCGCGCCATCGTTGCCGCGCGGGAAGGCGACGACGTCGCCCTCGCGCAGCTGCCGCTCACCCTCGTGCGTGCGAAGCGTGGGCTCGCCACGGAGGACGATCACCCACTCCTCGTTCGCGTGGTGCGTGTGGAACGGCCCCTGCTTGTCGCCCGGCTCGACCTCGTACATGCTCGCGCCGATCAGCTCGGCGTCGATGTGCGCGCCGACCCAGGCGTCCTTGATCCGCCAACCCTCGCGATCTTCCGCGCGATCCCACTCGGGGTCGCTGTTGAGATTGAAGACCTTCACGCCGCGAGCCTACGACACGAAACGGCGGACGATCTGATCGGCCGTCCCGGTGCGCTACTGACGCGCTCGCACTTTCGCGAACTGGGGCCTTGAACGGCGCCCGTCGACGCCCTGTTCCGCGCATGTCCGGTCGTCTGCCTCCCGTGTGTACAGCCGGCGTTAGGGCGGAGGCAACCCCCGTCGCGCACACTTCGCGGCATTGGTTGTCCGCGATAGGTTCCGCATGTGACCGTGCAGCAGTGGGTAGACGCGTACGCGCAGGCCTGGCGAGACCGCGATGCCGACGCTGCAGCGAGGCTCTTCACCGAGGATGGCCTGTACCGCGACCACCCGCTCCAGGCCGCACACCGGGGCACGGAGGGTGTCCGCTCCTACTGGGCGAACGTCACCTCGACACAGGACCGAGTCGACGTGAGGATGGGGCGGCCGGTGGAGGCGTCGGACGCGCGGCGAGCCGCGGTCGAGTTCTGGGTGAGGATGCTGAACGACGGTGCCGAGGTGACGTTGGTCGGGATCCTGTTCCTGCGATTCGCCGCAGACGGGCGCTGCGAAGACCTGCGTGAGGCATGGCTCTTCGAGCCGGGCGAGCACGCCCCCCATGACGGCTGGGGCTCCTGAGCGCCGGACCGGGCTACCGCGCGGGGCGAGCTTGTCAAAGCTTCCCGGCGTCCGAGCCGCTGAACCCGCGAGTCACGGCGTCTACCGGACCCAGAGCTGGTCGATGAGCATCGACCACATCGGGTTGTACTGGAAGTTGCCGACCCGCTTGGAGAGCACGTTGACGATCTTCGGGCTGACGAGTGGCACCCACGGCGCCTCGTCGACCGTCTGCCGGTCGATGCGCTCCCACAGGCCGCGAGCGGCGTCGGGATTCCTGGTCTGTGTAGTCATGGCGTCGCTGATCGCCCGGTCGATGCGCGGGTCGCAGAACCCGGCTGCATTCGCGTTCGCCGGGCCCTGGACGCGTGACGCGCAGGTAAGCAGCGGGTCGAAGAATCCTGACGGGGCCGGATAGTCGGACGTCCACGGCATGAAGCCGATCTGCGCTCTCGTCCGTGGATCGTTTGCGACGGAGAAGTACCCCGTGCGGCTGAGGACTCTCAGCGTCGCTCGATACCCGAGCGACCTGAGCAGCTTCACCGCATACACGCCGAAGTCCGCCGCTGGCGCCCATGACCAGAAGGTGACCTTCATCCCACGCGTGCCCGACGCGTCGACGAGGGCGCGCGCTTTGGCGAGGTCGGGCGCCCTCCACCGTCCGTCCGCCGAGGCGCCCTTGGAGTAGGGGCAGTAGGACCGGTAGCCCGGGAAGTCAGGAGGAAGGATCTGACATGTCGCCTGGGCGGCGTCGGGGCCGCCAGCAACGCTCACCGCCGCCGCCCGGTCGGCTGCGTAGTTCAGCGCTCTGCGCGCGTCGAGGCTGTCGAACGGCCGAACGCGGGTGTTCAGGAAGAGGGCGAAGACCCGCTGATATGGGTTCGAGCGCACCCGATCCGCGAACCGGGTCTGAAGCTGCTCGAGCAGGTCTTGAGACGGAAGCCCTCCGATGCTGCCAAAGGCATCCGCCCGACCCTCGATCACGTCCTTCACCGCCTGGTCCGGCGTATCGACCATCTCGAAGAGGATCTGGTTCGGATAGCCGTCGGGCTGAGCCGCCTTCGACCACTCATGGAACGACCTGTTCCGGACGAACCTGACCGAGTGTTGCGGCCGGTAGCTCGCGATCACGTACGGCCCCGTCGCCGGCAGCGGATGCGTGCCGCTGGCACGCAGCGGTGTGCCCGCGGGCAGGACGAAGGCGTTCGGAAGCGCGAGCTTGTACAGGAAGTTCGGGTCGGCCGCGACGAGATGGAACGTCACCGTCCGCGCTGCGTCGTTCGCGACGATCCCGTCGGAGAGATCGCAGCGCCTGGGGCGTTCTATGCAGCGCGACGCGCCGACGATGCCGCCGGCGTATGGGGCGCTACCGGCCTCGAAGTCGCGCTCAAAGGTGGCGCGGACGTCGGACGGCCTGACCGTTCCCCCGGTCGAGTAGCGGATGCCCGGTCGCAGATGGAAGACGTACGTCTTCCCATCGTTCGTCGGTGTCGGAAGCGAGAGGGCCAGGTCGGGCACGAGCTGCGCCCCAGCGAGCCCGCTGGTCTCGTTGAACGCGACGAGGCCGTCGTTCGTCATGCGCAGGAGCATCCACTCGGTCGTGCTGCCGGCGAGAGCGGTGTCGATCGACTCGACGATGGCGGGGTTCCGCACGATCAGGGCGCCGCCGCGGTGAGCGGCGTCGGACTCGCCGATGCTCACCAGCGCCTCGCCTTCCGACACCCCTATCCCCTGTGGCCGGTTCCCGATGTCGATCCGTCTGGCCACCTGGCTCGTCCGCGGATCGACCCGCACCACCGTCCCGTCATACGCGTTGCTCACCCAGACGCCGCTGGAGTCGGCCGCCACGGCTGTCGGGCCGTTCCCCACCGGAATGACGTCGGCGACCGAGCTGGTCTCGGGGTCGATTCGCGCGAGCGTCCCGTCCAGGCTGTTGGCCACCCAGGCGCTGGAGCTGCCGAACGCGATGCCCGTGGGCCCGTTGCCGACCTCGATCGACTGCACGTCGCCCGTCTCCGGATCGATGCGCGCGACCCGATTGGCCGTCCTCTGGCTGGCCCAGAGCGTGCCGGCGCCGAAGGCGAGCTCCGTCGCGGCGACGTTAAGGGTCTTGTCGGGCTGGCCGCTCTCGGGGTCGATCCTGGTGATCGTGCCGTCGCCCGTGTTCGCGACCCAGATCGAGCCGCTGGCAAAGACGATGCCGGCCGGTCCGTTGCCGACGTCGATCGTCTCGACGACGCGATTGGTTCCGGGAGAGATTCGCGAGACCGTGCCGGAAAGCCCGTTGGTGACCCAGACCGAGCCGTCTCCGAAGGCAATTCCGCTCGGGCCGTTCCCCACCCGCACCGTCTGCCGGATCGTGTGCGTCACCGGGTCGATTCGGTCGACGGTTCCGTCGGCGGTGTTCGTCACCCAGATCGCGCCGGCGGCGGATATCACCGCCGTCGGCGTCGTGCCGACCGGGACGTCTGCGACGAGTCGGTTCGTCTGGGCGTCGACGAAGCCGACGGAGTCGCCCGTCGCGACCTCGACCGACGTGCCGTCGCCTCCCTGGCCGAAGGCGAAGATCGGAATTGCCACCGCGGCTGCAATCACGCCGGCCAGCGCCGGTAGCCAGACCGATGCGCCGATCCGTCGGTCGCGCCGTGCACCATCAGCGCGGACATGCGGCGCGCGAGCATCGAGCGACGCGTCGTGGTTCAGAATCGCTCGATGGAGCTCTTGCAGCTCCGTGCCGGGCTCGATCCCGAGCTCGTCGGCGAACCGGCGACGGATGGTGCGGTAGACCTCGAGCGCCTCGGCCTGCCGTCCTGCGCGGTACAGAGCGAGCATCAGCTGTCCCACCAGCCGCTCGCGTAGCGGATGCACCGCGACGAGCGCCTCGAGCTCCGCGACATGGTCGCCATCTCGGCCCAGCGCGAGCTCGATCTCGATCCGCCGCTCAACCGCCGCGAGATGCAGCTCTTCGATTCGGGAGATCTCGGCTTGCGCGAAGCCGTCGAACGCGAACTCCTGCAGCGGCGGCCCGCGCCAGAGCGCGAGCGCCTCGTTGAGCGTCATGAGCGCCTGGGCCGGGTCGCCAGTGGAGCGCGCCTCGTGGACGAGCTCCTCGAATCGATGCAGGTCGAGCTGTCCCGGTTCGAGACGCAGGAGATAGCCGGGCGGACGGGTGACGATCAGCCCCTCCACGCCGCGGCGCCGTCCCGGTTCGAGCGTGCGGCGCAGGTGCGAGATGTACGTGTGAAGGACGTTCGTGGCCGACTCGGGCGGCCGTTCGCCCCAGAGCTCGTCGATCATTCGCTCGGACGACACAACCTCGTCGGCGTGGAGTACGAGCAATGCGAGCAGCGCTCGTTCCTTGGCGGCGCCGAGCGGAACGATCCCGAGTTCCTCGTCGACGACCTCGAACGGCCCGAGCACCCGAAACTCCACGCCACCCTCCAACGGTTGGCTACGCCGCCCGACCGTAGCACCCCTCCATCGCCGCTCCAAGCGGGCGCTCAAGAGACGCTCCAGCACTCCTCAAGCCCGCCTCATGGCGTCCCTGCCACAAACCGGGACCTAAAGAGCGAGCGGCCAGTAGGCCCATCGCGAGACCCAAAGGAGGAGTGATGAAGTCGAAATGGACAGGGGCTCTTCTGCTCAGTGTCGTCGCTGTCTGCGTCTACGCCGCCAACGTCCTCGCAACATCACCGGCGACAACATTCGTGAAGTCGACCTTCGACGAGATCGATCTCAAGGGCCACGCGCTCACGCTCCGAAACGTGGACGACGGCAAGACGCTTCCGGATCGCTGGTTCGCATCGCTCAAAACGCAAGGACGCTCGGACGTCTACGTCGTCGACAACAAGTTCTCGCCCGGAGCGACCAGCGGCTGGCACTCACATCCAGGTCCGAGCCTGATCCTCGTGGTCAGCGGGACCGTCACGAACTACACGGGTGACGACCCCGGCTGTTCGCCGCGGACCTATAGCGCGGGTACCGGATTCGTCGACCCGGGCGGCGAGGATGCCCACATGCTCCGCAACGAGACGGCCGACCCCGCGGAGACGATCGCGGTGCAGTTGCTGCCGACCGGCGCTCCGAGAAAGACCGACGCTACGGCTCCCGCCAACTGCCCCGCCTAGACGGGAAGCGCGGAGGGCGGGCGACCGGCTCGCCCTCCGTGGAACCCGAGAGTCGATCTCGGCTCAGCTCTCGACCTCGATCTGGTGTGATGAAAGACGGGCGCGACGCGACGTGAACCCGCGACCTCCGGCGTGAGAGTTGTGTTCGAGGGGGCGGTCTCCGTCGGTGGTGCCGGGATGCGCGTGCGCCTTCGCGAGCCAAACTGTTGGGCGTTTGGGACGAGGACTTACCGCGATGTGTGGCCGAGCAGGCGCTGGTCGTGCGAGATTCAGAGCTGCGGCAGCGCGAGCCAAGTGCCAAGGCACAGAAGGTGCAGGTCGTCGAGATTGAGGCCTGGCTCGACGAGGCAGCGCAGAACCTCGTCGCCGTAAGGAGCAGTTGGTCTATGTCCAGGCACTACCTTGGCTTCACATCGGCAAAGGCCGCCTTCCTCCTAAGAGTCCAACGATGCGCTGTCGTGGTGAACACATCGCCGGGTGTTCACATATCATGAACACTCTGGAGCGATCCGACCGGGAGGTTCGAGGGGCATGTCCGAGACCATTCGCCGTGTCGTTGAACATCCGATGAAGAAAGGCTTCGACACGACGTCGAGCGATGCGGCACTGCGCGCCGAGGACGGCTGGGTGGACATGGACGTGCGCTGGCTGCTGACGCGTGAGACGGTCGGCGCCGAGCACTCCGTGTTCGGAATCACGGTGTTCCCCCCGGGCTCGAAGCACGATATTCACCGCCATCCCAACGCGGAGGAGTTCGAGTACCTCGTGTCGGGTCGAGGGGTCGCGCGCGTCGGTGACGCAGATGTCGAGCTCGGGCCCGGCGAGGTCGTCTTCGTTCCGAAGAACGACTATCACGGGTTCGAGAACACCGGCGACGAGCCGGTTTTCATGATCTGGGGCTACGCGGGGGCCGCGAATCTCGACGAGGCCGGTTATGTGCGCTACGTCGACGACCACCCGGCATGATCCGAGCCTAGAGCGCGGGCGACACGAGGATCTTGCCCGTCGCGCGCTGCTCGGCGAGTGGGCGTAACCCTTCTTCCACGAGCTCGTCGAGTGCAATCCGCGGACCGGCCGTGACAGAGGCGACGTCGCTGTCGGCGAGCAGCTGGAGGGCGGCAGGAATGTCGGAATCGCAGACGTGCGCGACCGTCGTGAAGATGTCGATCTCGCGCACGATCATCGCCGTGAGGTCCATCACCCGAGGCGCACTATGCAGTCCGACGAGGAGCACACGCCCCCCGCGGCGCGCACCGGCAACCGCCGCGGCGGGTGCGTGCGGCGCCCCGCTTGCCTCGATCACGATGTCGAATCCGACTCCATCGCTCAGCTCGAGCAGGAGCTCGGCGAGGTCGTGCCCCGTCGGATTCGCGATCTCCTGGGCTCCGAGCGCGGAGGCAGTTGCCAATCTCTCGTCGTCGATGTCGACCGCGACGACGCGGCCGTGCTCCGCACGGCGCGATGCGCCGGCGACGACGAACGAGCCGATGCCGCCCACTCCGATCACGGCGACGAGGTCGTCCGCACGTTGCCCGACTCGGGAGAGGGCGTGCAGGGCCACGGCGAGCGGCTGCGCCATGGCAGCCGCGTCGTCGTCGCATGCGTCGGGCACGGCGCGACAGATGTCGGCGGGAGACGTCACATACTGCGCGAGCCCGCCGTCGACCTGAAGCCCGAGCGTCCGGTACTCGGCGCAGAGGTTCGTCCGGTGGCTGAGGCACCAGCGGCAGCGTCCGCACGAGATTCCCGCACCGGAAACGACCCGCTCGCCCCGTTGGAACGCGGTGACGTCCTTGCCGAGGTCGACCACCCGCCCCACGAACTCGTGCCCGAGAATCACCCCGGATCGACAGAGAACCGGGCCGTGATCCCATTCCGCAGCGTCCGTGCCGCAGATAGCCGCGCGGGTCACCTCGAGGACGACTTCGCCTGCGGACGGCGTCGGGTCGGCGACGGCCTCGATCCGGACATCGCGCGGGCCGTGGAAGACAGCCGCTCTCATCCGCTCAACACTCGATCTGGACCTTGACGTTGCGGCTCGTGTCGCGGGCGGCGTCGAGAGCGGCGGTGCCCTCCCCGAGCGGGAACGTCGCGCTGAGGAGCGGGGTCGGGTCGAGGCCGCTGGTCGCCATGAAGCGGATGGTTCGTGGCCACAACCCGGCCGAGCCGATGATGCCCCGGACCTGGAGCGCCTTCGACTGGACGAGCCCGATCTCGACGGGCGCCGTGCCACCGACGTCGATGCCCACCAGGACGACGCGTCCGCCGAGCGCCGCGATCGGGAAGGCGCTCGCCATCGCGGCGGGGGCCCCGGCGGCCTCGATGACGACGTCGAACCCGCGTCCGGCGGTTGCGTCAGACGCCTGGTCCGGAAGGGGGCCGGCGGCCGGGTCGATCACCGCTCTCACACCGATCTCGAGAGCGAGTACGCGACGATGCGCCTGCGGCTCGATCAGCGTGACCGCAGCACCCATCGTCGAGGCTGCGAGCGCACAGAGGAGACCTATCGGCCCACCGCCGATGACCGCTACCTCGTCGCTCGCGTCGATGCCGTTCGCTGCGACCGCAGCGCTGTACGCGACGGAGAACGGCTCGACGAAAGCCCCCTGACTGAACGAGAGCTCGTCGGGGATACGGTGGAGCCAGGACGCCTTTGCCACGAAGTACTCGGCGTCGGCCCCGCTGATCGAGAATCCGAAGTGGTCGTCGCCGTTGTTGACAACACATTCGCCGACGACGCGGTCACCCTCCGCGAGCGTGGTCACAAGGCTTCCGACCTCCGCGATCTCGCCCGACCACTCGTGCCCCGGGATGATCGGGTAGCTGATCGGGATGATGTACCGGCCCTCGTACAGCTCGAAGTCCGAGTGGCAGATCCCGACGTTCCGGGAGCGTACGAGTACTTCGTCTGCCGCGATCTCAGGGACGTCGATGTCGCGAACCGCTGCACGTTGCGGCTGCTCGAACACGAGTGCTTTCATCTCGAGCCACTCCTCACTGGTCGATCAACACCTTGATCTCGTCGGCTTTGCCCGACGCGAGCTGCGCAAAGACGTCGGGCGCGTCATCGAGCCGGGCCGTCCGCGTGACGATTCGCTCGACGGGCAGGTCGCCGGCGGCGATCTGGGCCGCGATCCGATCGAAGTCGTACACCCAGTAGCACCACGTTCCGACGATCGTCAGGTCGTTCAGGGCCCAGAGCATCGGCTCGACGACTGCCTCGCCGACGAAGAGCCCCGTCTGGGCAAGCGTGCCGCGCCGACGGAGCGACCGAACCGCGTCCGAGAACCCGGTCGGATGGCCCGAGCACTCGATCGCGACGTCCACGCCGAGCCCGTCACTCTGCTCGCGAAGGTACGCCGGAAGATCGACGGACGTCGGATCGAGGACCGTTGCGACTCCGAGCGATGCCGCTCGCTCCCGTCGAGCGGCGTTCGGCTCCGAGATGTACACAGTCGACGCTCCGGCCGAGCGCGCGCAGAGCGCCGCGAGTGCACCGATCGGCCCGGCACCCGTGATCAGGACTCGATCACCCGGGCCAACTCCCGCGCGTTCGACGCCGTAGGCGGCGACC
>Ga0068852_100002214_pt1 | contig 13345 bp, 14 predicted proteins | sample KBSCornC22_FD_66594 | JGI IMG/M metagenome (GOLD analysis project Ga0068852, IMG submission 66594) | Corn rhizosphere microbial communities from Kellogg Biological Station, Michigan, USA - KBS Corn C2-2 | ecosystem: Host-associated > Plants > Roots > Rhizosphere > Soil ... | reverse complement strand
GTCCAGCCGCGCTCGCTCGCGATGCGCTGCCAGGTGAGCGCGAAGAGCTTCTGGTAGAGCCGCTCGGGGGCGAGCGGATCCTCGCCCACGATGAGATCCGCGATGCCGGACCTGAACGCCCTGATCGCCGCTTCGATCGGCGTGTAGCTGGTCGCGATGCCGATGCCCTCGACGCCTTCGTCGGTCTTCAGCCGCACCAGGATCTCGTTGGCGCGCGGCACGATGAAGTTGCTCACCCAGTGGGGACGCGGGTCTTCGCCCTTGAGGCGCAGGATGTGGACTTCGAGGGAGGTGATCTTCATCGGTGGCGCTCGCGGTGGGATCGCGAATTCTAGCCTGCACGCCTTGTCCCACCGCCATGAAGCCGATCCGCTATGCATGGGCCTTGCCGGCGACCTGCGTGGGCGCCACGCTCGGCCTCGTGGCGCTCGCCCGCGGCGCGCAGGTGCGCATCGTGGCGGGCGCGCTGGAGGTCGCGGGCGGCATGCCGCGGCGCTTCGGTTTCGGCGCGATCACGTTCGGCCACGTGATCATCGGGCAATCGGCGCAGTGCCTCGCCGCATGCCGCGCGCACGAGCACGTCCACGTGCGCCAGTACGAGCGCTGGGGCGTGCTCTTCTTCGCGCTCTACGCGGGCTCGAGCCTCGTGCAATGGCTGCGCGGCGGCGATCCCTACCTGGACAACCGTTTCGAGCGCGAGGCGTACGCCGCCGACCGCGCCGCGCGCGCAGGCGGCGCTATTCCTCCACCAGGCGGTGGGTGAGGGCGTAGCGGATCAGCTCCGCCTGCGTGGACATGTTCATCTTCTGCAGGATGTTGGCCTTGTGCGTGCTGACCGTCTTCACCGAGAGGTTGAGGCGCTCGGCGATGTCGGAGACCGACCTGCCCTCGGCGATCATGCGGAAGATCTGGAACTCCCGATCCGAGAGCGTCGAATGCGGCGGGCCCTTGGCGCCGGGCATGGCGCCGAGCGCCAGTTGCTCGGCCACGTCGGCGCTGATGTAGGCGCCGCCGCCCGCCACGCGCCGGATCGCCGAGACGAGCTGCGCCGAGGCGCCTTCCTTGGTGAGGTAGCCCGCGGCGCCGGCGCGGATCGCGCGCACCGCGTACTGGTGCTCCTCGTGCATGCTGAGGATCAGGATGCGCAGGCGCGGCTTCTCCGCGTGCACCTGCTTGATGAGCTCGATGCCGCTCTTGCCGGGCATCGACATGTCGAGCAGCAGCACGTCGAAATCCAGCGCGCGGACGCGGTCCATGACCTCGAAGCCGTTCTGCGCCTCGGCCACCACTTCCAGGTCGCCCGCGGCGGTGAGGATCTGCTTCAGCCCCTCGCGCACGATGGTGTGGTCGTCCGCCACCACGATGCGGATCACTGCGCTGCCTCCTGCCCGAAGGGCAGCTGCAGCTCGACCGTCGTGCCCTTGCCCGGCTCGCTCGAGATGCGCGACTGGCCGCCGAGAAGATAGGCGCGCTCACGCAGCCCCAGCAGGCCGAAGGAATTGGGCTTGCGCGGATCGCCGGTCGAGAAGCCCTTGCCGTTGTCGCGCACCGTGAGCATCACGTGGGTGCCGTCGCGCTCGAGCGTGACCTCGACCAGCGACGCCTCGGCATGCCGGGCCACGTTGGTGAGCGATTCCTGCAGCACGCGGAAGAGCGCGGTGGCGTAGGGATCGGGCAGGTCCAGCTCCTCGCCGGACATCGCGAGCTCGCACGCGATGCCGGTGCGCTCCGTGAAGTTGTTCACCAGCCAGTCGCACGCGGCGACGAGGCCGAGGTCGTCCAGCATGAGCGGCCTCAAGTCGGCGGAGATGCGCCGCGCCGCCGCGACCGTCCCATCGAGGAGCACCTGCATGTTCGAGAGCTTGAGCCCCACCTCGCCGCCGCTCGCGGCGAGCCGCTCCTTCAGCCACCCCACGTCGATCTTGAGCGCGGTGAGCGCCTGTCCCAGCTCGTCGTGGAGCTCGCGGGCGATGCGGCTCTTCTCCTGCTCGCGAACGGAGTTGGCGGCCACGGCGAACTGGCGCAGCTCCTCGCGCGAATGGCGCAGCTCCTCCTCGTTGCGCACGCGCTCCGTCACGTCGCGCAGGATCACGGTGAAGAAGCGCTGTCCCTGCTCGGTGGTCTGCGAGATGGAGGCCTCGATCGGGAACTCCTCGCCGTTGCGGCGCAGGCCCATCACCACGCGCGCGGCACCCATGCGGCGCGAGGTGGTGTCCGTCGAGCCGAAGCGCCGGACGTGCTCGCCGTGGCCCGCGCGGAAGCGCTCGGGGATGAACCACGCGAGCGGCGCGCCGATGGCCTGGTCGCGCGGACAGCCGAACACGGCCTCGGCCGCGTGGTTGAAGAGCACGATGTGCTGGCGCTCGTCCATGGTGATGATGGCGTCCATCGCCGAGTCGAGGATGCCGCGCAGCCGCGCCTCGCTGCGCGCGAGGAGATCCTCGGCCTTCATGCGCTCCGTGATGTCGCGCAGGATGACGGTGAAGAGCTTGCGGCCGTCCTCCAGGTGCTGCGAGATCGACGCGTCGATCGGGAACTCGCTGCCGTCGGCGCGCAGCCCCGCGAGCACCATCTGGCCCCCCATGCTGCGCGACGTGACCGCCGTCTCGCCGAAACGCTCCACGTGCGCGCTATGCATGTCGCGGAAGCGCGCGGGGATGAGCATGTCGAGGCGCTGGCCGATCACGGCGTTGCGCGGCCAGCGGAAGACGCGCTCGGCCGCGGCGTTGAACTGCACCACGCGCTGGGCCTCGTCCACGGTCACGATGGCGTCCATGGCGGACTCGACGATGCCGCCCACGCGGGCGCGCACGTTCTGCAGCGCGCGCTGCGCCATCTCGCGCTCGGTGCGCTGCCGGTAGAGGTAGACGATGGTGGGCACGACCAGCGCCACGGCGATCGTGCCCGCGGCGAGCAGCATTTCCTCGCGATGCCAGCCCATGAGCGCTGCGGCCATGGCAAGGCCCGCCGCCACGATGCCCACCGCGATGAAGGGGAAGAAGAGGACCAGGAGGCGGTTGGCGGGCAGGCCGGCGGGCGGCGGCGCGGCCTCGGCAGGATCGTCCGTGCGGATGCCGCGTCCCTCGGTCATTCGACCCCCGGGAGGCCTTTGATCCTTGTCAAAGGGGCGATCCATGTCATGGGCATAGTAACCCTCATGCAAACGCAAACTATCGTCCCGACGTTCCAGGATCCCGCGACGGCGGACGCGTCGCTCCAGATCGATACCGGGCTCGTGCGCAAGTACGGCGGCAACGGACCGCGTTATACCTCGTATCCCACGGCGGATCGCTTCGCCGCCGCGTTCGACGCGCAGGCGTACCGGCACTGGCTCGCGAATCGCACGACCGGCGGACTTACCCGCCCGCTGGGATTATACGTACACGTCCCGTTCTGCGACACGCTCTGCTTCTACTGCGCGTGCAACAAGATCGCGACGAAGGATCGCGCGCGCGCCACGCGCTACGTGGACTACGTGCTGCGCGAGATCGACCTCGTGGCCGACGCGCTCCAGGGCGATCGCCACGTGTGCAAGATGCACTGGGGCGGGGGCACGCCCACCTTCCTCTCGGAAGAGGATTCCGCGCGGCTGGTGGCGAAGCTGCGCGAGCGCTTCGACTTCATGCCCGACGGCGAGTATGCGATCGAGATCGATCCGCGCCGCGCGGGGCCCGAGCGCATCGCCTTCCTCGCGACCCTGGGCTTCAACCGCCTTTCCATCGGCGTGCAGGACTTCGACCCGCAGGTGCAGCGCGCGGTCAACCGCATGCAGAGCGTGGAGCAGACGCGCGCGGTCATCGACACCGCCCGCGTCCACGGCTTCCGCTCGATCAACATGGACCTCATCTTCGGGCTGCCGAAGCAGACGCTGGAAGGCTTCGCCGAGACGCTGGAGCGCGTGATCGAGTGCGACCCGGACCGCATCGCGCTCTACGCCTACGCGCACCTGCCGACGATGTTCCAGCCGCAGAAGCGCATCCTCGAGGCGGACCTGCCCGCGCCCGAGGTGAAGCTGGAGCTCATGCGCATGGCAGTGCGCCGCATGGAGGCCGCGGGCTACGTCTACATCGGCATGGACCATTTCGCCAAGCCCGGCGACGAGCTGGCGCTCGCCCAGCGCCAGGGGCGGCTCACGCGCGACTTCCAGGGCTACTCGGTGGGCGGCGATTGCGACCTGATCGGGCTGGGCGTCTCCTCGATCGGCAAGGTGGGACCCACGTACGTGCAGAGCGAGAAAGCCCTCGACAAATACTACGGGCGCATCGACGCGGGCGAGCTCCCGGTGCTGCGCGGCCTGCAGCTCACCGCGGACGACCTCGTGCGCCGCGCCGTCATCCAGGCGCTCGCCTGCCAGTACACGCTCGCGAAGGAGTCGATCGCGCTCGCGTACATGATCGACTTCGACGAGTACTTCGCCGCCGAGCTCGCGGACCTGCGCCGCCTCGAGGAGGACGGCCTGGTGGAGCTCGACGACGAGTGGATCCACGTGACCGCCCGCGGCCGCCTGCTGGTGCGGGTGGTGTGCATGGTGTTCGACAAATATCTCCGCAAGGCGGAGAAGCGCGGCCAGTATTCGCGCGTGATGTGATGCCGGCCCTCGCCGCGGCCGCACTCGCCGCCGGTCTCCTGGGTGGCGTGCACTGCGCCGGGATGTGCGGGGGGATCGTCGGGGCGCTCTCCGCCGCGGCGCGCGGGCCGGCATTGCCGCGGCAGCTCGCCTTCAACGGCGGGCGCGTCGCGAGTTACGTCGTGGCCGGAAGCCTCGCCGGGGCGCTCGGGGCCCTCGCGCGGCTTTCGGCACCGGCGTTCGCGATGCAGTTGCTGCTGTTCGCGCTCGCCAACCTGCTCATGCTGCTGCTGGGCCTCCATATCGCCGGCTGGGGCCGTGCGCTGCTGCGTCTCGAAGCGGTGGGCAACGTCCTCTGGCGGCGGCTGCAGCCGCTCGCGCGCCGCCTCGTGCCGATCGACACCGCCCCGCGCGCCGCCGCGGCGGGGGCGCTGTGGGGCTGGGTCCCGTGCGGCCTCGTCTACTCGATGCTCGCGTTGGCGCTCGCGAGCGGCGATGCGCTCTCGGGAGCGGGAGTGATGCTCGTCTTCGGGCTCGGCACGCTGCCGAACCTGCTCGCCGCCGGATTCGCCGCGCAGAAGCTGCTCGCCATCCGCCGCGCGCCCTGGGTGCGCCGCACGGCGGGCGGCGCCATCATGGCCTTTGCCGTCGTGGGTTTCGCCCGCATTCCCGGGCTGCCGGATGCGATCGCCGCGGGGTGGCACTGCATCGCGTGATGGAAATTGGGCCCCGGCCTGCGCCGGGGCGACGGTAATCGCGCGGCGGCGGCGACGGCGTGTCATCCCGGGCGCCGCAACGCGGCGATGGCCCGGGATCCAATTTCCGGCTTTTCTGGTTGAATCTCCCTTTCCCGCCCGCATCTGACCCTCATGAAGACCGCCGCTGCCTCGATCCTCGCCGCCCTCGTCCTCGCCGTGTGCGCCTTCGCATTCGCGGAGTCGCCACCGGTGGTCGAGGTGTGGCGTACGGCGAGCTGCGGCTGTTGCGGCGCGTGGGTGAAGCACCTGCAGGAAAGCGGCTTCGCCACCCGGGTGCATTTCGTGGATGACACGGCCGCGGCGCGCAGGCAGGCCGGGATGCCGGAAGCGTATGGCTCCTGCCACACGGCGAAGGTCGGCGGATACGCCATCGAGGGCCATGTGCCCGCCGCCGAGATCCGCCGCCTGCTGGCCGAGAAGCCCCGGGCCGTGGGACTTTCCGTGCCGGGCATGCCGGCGGGATCGCCGGGCATGGAAGGCCCCGCGAAGATGCCGTACGACGTGATGCTCGTGGGCGGCGACGGCAAGGCTTCGGTCTACCGTCACTACTGAGCGAGGACCATGATCGAGTTCACCGTCAACGACATGAGCTGCAACCACTGCGTGCAGAGCATCACGCGCGCCGTGAAGGAGGTGGATGCGAACGGCGCCTGCGAGGTCGACCTCGCCGCCAAGCGCGTGCGCATCGCGAGCACCCACGCGGCCGAGGAGTTCCGCGCCGCGATCGAGGACGCGGGCTTCACTCCCGAAGCGCCCGCGCGCTGACGATCCCATGAGCGCCGCGCTGCCGCGGCTGCAAGGCGCCGCCACCACCCTCGACCTCAAGGTGGAGGGCATGACGTGCGCCTCGTGCGTGGCGCGCGTCGAGAAGGCGCTGCGCCGCGTCCCCGGCGTGACCGACGCCTCGGTCAACCTCGCGACCGAAACCGCCACCGTGAGCGCATCGCAGCCGGTCGCGGATGCGGCCATCGCGGCCATCCGCAAGGCGGGCTACGACGCAGCGCTTCGCGATGCCGCCGTTCCGCAACGATCGCACGCCGCAAGCCGCGACCGGCTCGAGGTGATCGCGGCCGTGATCCTCACCCTGCCGCTGGTGGTGCCGATGGTGGCGGCCCCCTTCGGCGCGCAATGGATGCTGCCCGCGTGGCTGCAGGTCCTGCTCGCCACGCCGGTGCAGTTCGCCATCGGCGGACGCTTCTACATCTCCGCCTTCAAGGCGGTGCGCGCGCGCGCCGGCAACATGGACCTCCTCGTGGCCCTCGGCACCAGCGCCGCGTATTTCATGAGCGTCTACCTCGCCATCGCGTCGCGCGGCGAGGCGCATCTTTATTTCGAGGCTTCGGCCGTCGTGATCACGCTGGTGCGCGTGGGCAAGTGGCTCGAGGCGCGCGCGAAGCACCAGACCACGGAAGCGCTGCGCGCGCTCGCGGCACTGCGTCCCGCGCGCGCGCGCGTGATCCGCGATGGCGTCGAGCACGAGCTGGACGCCGGCGCCGTCGCCGTGGGCGATCTCGTCGCGGTGAAGCCGGGCGAGCGCTTCCCGGTCGACGGCGAGGTCGTGGAGGGCGCCACCCACGCCGACGAGTCGCTCATCACCGGGGAGAGCCTGCCGGTGGCGAAGGGGCCCGGCGCGCGCGTGACGGGAGGCGCCATGAACGCCGAGGGCCGCGTCGTGGTGCGGACCACCGCGGTGGGCGCGGAGACCACGCTTGCGCGCATCATCCGCGGCGTGGAATCGGCGCAGGCCGCCAAGGCGCCCATCCAGCGGCTCGTCGATCGCGTGAGCGAAGTGTTCGTGCCGGTCATCGTCGCGATCGCGCTGGTCACGCTGCTCGCCTGGGGCTTCGCTGCGGGAGACTGGGAAGCGGCCACGCTGAACGCGGTCGCCGTCCTCGTGATCGCGTGCCCCTGTGCGCTGGGCCTCGCGACGCCGGCGGCGATCATGGCGGGCACCGGGGTCGCCGCGCGCCACGGCATCCTCATCAAGGACGCCGAGGCGCTGGAGCTCGCGCATCGCGTTCGCATCGTCGCCTTCGACAAGACCGGCACGCTCACCGAGGGCAAGCCCACGCTGGTGGATCTCGTGCCCATCGGCATCGAGCGCGCCGAAGCCTTGCGGCTCGCAGCCGCGCTGCAGTCCGGCAGCGAGCATCCGCTCGCGCGTGCCGTGCTCGCAGCCGCGCGCGGCGAAGCGGTCGAGTTCGCCGCGGCGAGCGACGTGCGGGCCATGGCCGGGCGCGGCGTCGTGGGGCGCATCGATGGGCGCACGCTCGCCATCGCGAGCGGCCGCTGGGCCGACGAGCTGGACGTGATCGGCCGCGAGGTCCTGGCCGAAAAGGTGCGCAGGTCGCAAGCCGCGGGTCGCACCTTCTCGTGGCTGGTCGAGCTCGGTGCGGACCCGCGCGCGCTGGCCCTGCTCGCTTTCGGCGATCCGGTGAAGCCGGGCGTGGCGGACCTCGTGGCGGAGCTGCATCGGCTGGGCATCCGCACGGTGCTGCTGAGCGGCGACAATCGCGGCGCCGCGCAATCGGCCGCGGCCGATGTCGGCATCGACGAGGTTCGCGCCGAGGTGCTTCCCGAGGACAAGGCGGCCGTCGTGACGGAGCTGCGCCGCGCGGGCACGGTCGCCATGGTGGGCGATGGCATCAACGACGCGCCCGCGTTGGCCGCCGCCGACGTGGGCATCGCCATGGGCACGGGCACCGACGTCGCGATGCACACGGCAGGCATCACCCTCATGCGCGGCGATCCGCGGCTGGTCGCAGAGGCGCTCGACATCTCCCGGCGGACCTACGCCAAGATCCGCCAGAACCTCTTCTGGGCCTTCGCGTACAACGTGGTCGGCATTCCGCTCGCGGCACTCGGGTGGCTGAGCCCCGTGATCGCGGGCGCGGCGATGGCGTTCAGCAGCGTGAGCGTCGTCACCAACGCGCTGTTGCTGCGGCGCTGGCGGAATCAAAAGGGCTGAGCGCAGTCTGACCCGCGGGGAATGACCCCCGCAACCATTCCAATCGCGTGCTCGACTGTCTCGTGATCGGCGCAGGCCCCGCAGGCCTCACGGCGGCGATCTACCTCGCGCGCTTCCGCAGGAACCTGGCGCTCGTCGACGCCGGCAACAGCCGCGCCGAATACATCCCGCGCACGCGCAACTATCCCGGTTTCCCCGACGGCATCTCGGGACCGGAGCTGCTCGAACGGCTGCGCGAGCAGGCGCGGCGCTACGGCGCTACGGTGCAGGCGGGGCTGGTCGAATCCCTCGCGCGCGACGGCGGCCATTTCGTGGCGCGCGTGGGCGACGGCGAGCTCGCCGCGCGCAAGGTGCTGCTCGCGACCGGCATCGTCGACAAGGAGCCGGAGATGCGCGACTTCAAGGAAGCGATCCGTGCGGGCTGCGTGCGGCTGTGCCCGATCTGCGACGGCTTCGAGGTGAGCGACCGCAGCGTCGCCGTGTACGGGCCCGCGCGTTCGGCGATCGGCCACGCGTTCTTCATCCATACCTTCGCCTCGGACGTGACGCTGCTCCTGCCGCGCGGCGACGAGCCGCTCGCGCGCGACGAATGCAGCGCGCTTGCGCGCTGCGGCGTGCGCGTCGTCGAATCGCCCGTGGCGGAGATGTACATCACGCCCGACCGCCGCGCGGGCGTGCGCACCGCCGACGGCGCGGTGCACGTGTTCGACACGGTCTATCCGTCGCTCGGATGCCGGCCGCGCGTGGAGATCGCGCTCGCGCTCGGCGCGCGCTGCGACGAGCAGGGCAACCTCGTGGTGGATTCGCACCAGGAGACCTCGGTGCCCGGTCTCTATGCCGCCGGGGACGCGGTGTCGTCCACCCTCAACCAGATCAGCGTCGCGACCGGGCACGCGGCCGTCGCGGCGACCGCGATTCACAACGCGCTGCGGCGTCTAGAATAGGGCGATGGGCATCCACGACCTGTCCATCTGGCAGCACAACCATACGTTCGACGCCGGCAACCGGTCCGGCGAGCGGCGCACGTGGGTCGTGGTCGGCATCACGGCCGTCTGCATGGTCGCGGAAATCGTGGCCGGCATGCTCACGGGCTCCATGGCACTGCTCGCCGATGGCTGGCACATGGCGACGCACGTGGTCGCGCTGTCGATCGCCGGCCTCGCATACCTGCTCGCGCGGCGCTACTCGGGCGACGAGCGCTTCGCGTTCGGCACGTGGAAGATCGAGGTGCTGGGCGCGTTCACGAGCGCGTTGCTGCTGGGCGTGGTCGCCATCGCGATGATCTGGGAATCGGCGCTGCGGCTCTATTCGCCACAGCCCATCGAGTTCGGCGCGGCGCTCGTCGTGGCGGTGATCGGCCTGGTGGTGAACCTGGCTTCGGCCGCGGTGCTGCACGGGCCGCATGCGGGGCACGGCCATGCGGGGCACGGCCATGCTGGGCACGACCATGCGGCCCGTCATCATGGCCACGCCCATGCGCATCACGACCCCGGAAACGTGCATCTCGAGGACGATCGTTTACACGAATCGCATCACCGCCACGATCACGGCCACGACGGCCACCGCGACCTGAACCTCACATCGGCCTACGTGCATGTGCTCGCGGACGCGTTCACGTCGGTGCTCGCCATCGCGGCGCTCGCGGCGGGCCTCTGGGCCGGCTGGACGTGGCTCGATGCCGTGATGGGCATCGTGGGCGCGCTGGTGATCGCTTGGTGGTCGCGGGGCCTCATCGCCGATTCGGCGCGCGTGCTGCTCGATCGCGAGATGGACTCGCCGATCGTGACGCGCATCCGCCGCGCGGTCGAGTGCGACGGCGATGCCGAGATCGCCGACCTGCACGTGTGGCGCGTGGGGCGCGAAAGCTACGCCGCGGTGGTGATGGTCGTGGCCGAGCATCCGCTCACGCCGGACGCATACCGCGAGCGCCTGGCGGCGATCGAAACGCTCGGGCACGTGTCCGTGGAGGTCAATCGCTGCGTCCACGCCCGTTGCCCGTGAACGAAGGCGGGCACGGGGCCGTGCTCGATTTCTGGTTCGGGCAGCCTCGCGGACCCTCGCGGCCCGAATGGTTTCGCAAGGACGCTGCGTTCGACGAAGAGGTGCGTGCCCGTTTCGGCGCGCTCCATGCGGCGGCGGCGCGGCGCGAGCTGGAAGCCTGGCGCCTGTCGCCCGAGCCGATGCTGGCGCTGGTGATCGTGCTCGACCAGTTCTCGCGCAACCTGCATCGCGACGATGCACGCGCCTTCGCGCAGGATGCGCACGCCCTCGAATGCGCCCGCGAAGCCGTGGGACGCGGCGACGACCTCGCGCTACTTCCGGTGGGGCGGCAATTCCTCTACCTGCCGCTCGAGCACAGCGAGGATCTCGCGGACCAGGAGGCCTGCGTGGAGCTCATGCGCTCGCTGGAAGCTTTCGAGGAGACGCGCGGGCTCACCGAATGGGCGGTGCGCCATCGCGACGTGATCCGCCGCTTCGGGCGCTTCCCGCATCGCAACGCGGCGCTCGGCCGCGCCTCGACGCCCGAGGAGGTGGAGTTCCTCAGGCAGCCCGGCAGCCGTTTCTGACTACTTGCGCTTCTGCTGGCCCTGCGCGTCGGCGGCCGGCTTCTTCTTGCGCGGGCGCGTGTTGCCGTAGCTGCCCTTGAATACCTTGCCCTTGAAACTGCGCTTGTCGCCCTTGCCCATGAAACCTCCGCAAAGGGACGATTATAGCGAGCGCGAGCGGCTTTCCTATCGATCTCGTTGGCGAGCGTGCTCGTGCTCGTGTTCATGATCGTGCTCGCGGTCGCGCACCCGATAGTCGGCCGGGACGCGGAATAGATCGGCCGCGGGGTCGCCGCGCTTGATGCCGGCAAGGCGATAGATCGATTCTCCGGTGCGCGGATCGTTGTAGCGCGAGTACACGGTCACCTGCAGGTCGGGGGAGTACCACGACTCGGACGTGACCTGGATCGGGTTGCGGTTGCCGATTTCGCCCGCGGCGATCGTCCAGACGGTGCGCTTGCCCTCGGCCTTCACGCCTTCCATGTCCTTGGCGCCGAGGCTCGTGGTGACGCCCTTGCCGAGCTTGCCCATGCCCTCGAAGCGCATGGTGTGCACGCCCGGTATCGGCGGCAGCGGCGGGATGGGCGGCAAGGGCGCGATACCGGTGGGCGGCGCGGGAGGTGCGGGAGGCGCGGGCGGTGCGGCGCCCGGGACCGGCGGCGTGGGCGGCGTGGGCGGCGTGGGCGGTGTCGGGATCACGATCTCGTTGTCGCCGATGCGAACCACCTGCACGCGCACCTCGTCGCGTGCCAGGCCGTCCTTCGCGTCGCGGCCCTCGATGCGCACGGCGTTGCGCTCGATCGTCACGCCGCGCGCGTCGCCCACCTTGCCTTCCTTCAGGCGCGATGTCGTCTCGATGGCGCGCTTGAGCTCCGGCAGCAGCACGTACTTCTTCCCCGCGACCGGGTCGTTGATGACGACGGATTTCTGCTCGCCGTCGGTGACCGTCTCCTGGCGCGTGCGGCCGTCGCCGTCGCGGTAGATCGCGCCCTCGTTGCGATGGCTGATGAGGTTGCCGTCGGCGAGCGGCTGGTTGGTCTCGGTGATCACGCGGGCGCTGTACGGCGCGCCCTTCACCAGCCGCGGCGTGGCCATGCGGCCGGCGAACATCGCGTTCATCGAGGTGCGCATCTCGCGCGAGAAATCGTCGGCCCAGCGCTTCCACGCGTCGGCCTGCGTCTTGGCCACGTCCGCTTCGGCGAGCAGCTCCTGGACGTTCGGGAAAGCGAAGTCCTCGGCCTGGGCTGCGGGGACTGCCAGTGCGCTCGCGACGAGCGCTGCGACGGCGGTGCTTTTCATGGCTTTTCCTGGACGGGTCAGTTGATGAGGCGCACGGCGATCGGCTCGCCATCCGCGGAATACAGCATCTCGGCGCGCACCGGCTCGCCCGCGTGGTCGGGCGCCACGGGCAGGCCCCAATCGGCCAGCAACGCGCGCGGGAACTCGGTTTCGACGACGGTCGTGCCGGGCTCGAGGGCGATGCGCTCGAGCGGGCGCAGCGCGAGGAAGGGCCCCGCATCCGCTTCGGCCGCGGGCGTCGTGGCGGCGCCTGCGGGCAGCTGCGTGCCATGGGGCATGCGCACCATCCAGCTCGTGACGGCGAGCGTGGCGGCGAGGGCCAGCGGCGGCAGCCACCAGAAATCCGGCCGCGCAATCCTGCGATGCTGCTGGCGGAAGCGCGCGACGAGGGCCGCTTCCAGCGCTGCCGGCGCGTGCACTTCGGCGATGTCGCGGCGCAACGCGCCGAGGCCGTCTTCGAGGACGTCGTGCGTCATGACTGCACCTCCTTCATGCCGCGTGCGGAGGGCGCGTACGAGGCGAGGCGTTGTGCGAGCTGGGTGCGGGCGCGCGAAAGGCGCGAGCGCACGGTGCCGATATCGATGCCGCACACCTGGGCCGCCTCGGCGTACGAGAGATCGGCCACCTCGCACAGGATGAGCACGTCGCGATAGTGCGGCGCGATGCCCGCCACGGCGCGGCGCACGTGCTCGGCAAGCTCGCCGCGCAGCAGCCGATCGAGCGGCGACTGGTGGTCCACCTGCGAATCGTGCGCACGTGCGTCGTCCTGGAGCTCCGCGGGGTCGGTCGCGTCCTCGCGCACGCCGCATTGCTTGCGTGCCATGTTGCGCGCCACGCCGCACAGCCAGGCGCCGATGCTGCCGCGGGTGGGATCGAACTGCCGGTGCTGCGTCATCAGATGCACGAAGGTGTCCTGGGTTACGTCCGCGGCGATCGCGGGCGAGCCGGCGTACAGCAGCGCGAACCGGTACACCGCGTCGCGATGCTTCCGGTAGAGCGCCACGAAGGCCGATTCGTCCCCCTGCTTCATTCGCGCGAGGAGGGCCAGCTCGGCTTTCGTATCCACAGGGGGCATGGTCATGTCGGCGGCGGTCACACCTATTGCGCCCCCGGCCGCGAAAGGTTCCCGCCGGGCCCGCGGCACCCCATTCCGCCCCGCGGAAAATAGGGTCCGTCCCGGTTTTCCGCGGGGCAGAAAATGGGGTCC
>Ga0068852_100002213_pt1 | contig 13346 bp, 7 predicted proteins | sample KBSCornC22_FD_66594 | JGI IMG/M metagenome (GOLD analysis project Ga0068852, IMG submission 66594) | Corn rhizosphere microbial communities from Kellogg Biological Station, Michigan, USA - KBS Corn C2-2 | ecosystem: Host-associated > Plants > Roots > Rhizosphere > Soil ... | reverse complement strand
ATCAAGGCGATGAAGATCGTCAGGAAGCCAGTGAGCAAGATCGTGAGCGTTGAGCCGGGAGTGGCAAGCGCTGACCAGGCGCCGGACCCGAGGACCTCGGCCTGGCAGTCAATGTACCCCGTCATCGAGCTGATGAAGCCGGCGGAGGCGGGAACGGCGGGACAGAGGTCCATCAGGCAACCTCCAGCAGCCGCGGGAGCCACTCGGCAGGATCGTCGCCGGTCTCGAGCCGGATCTCGTCGAGCAGCCGAACGGTGCGCTCGCGCCCCGAAAGGACCGTCAGCAGCTCCTTTTCACCGGCGAGGTTGAGCCGAGCGACAACGCTGTCATTGCCGTGCTTGATCAGGAAGCAGTGCGCGCTGTCGGGAATGGTCCGCACCAGCTCGAGCTCATGTTCGGTGAGCCCAAATCCATCGACATATTCCCGGGCTTGGGCCTTGGGGTTCGACATGAAGATCTGGGTCGCGGCCTGCTCGATGATCGCGCTCGCGATCCGGCTCTCGAGCGCATCCTGAGCGCTCTGGGTCGCGAAGCCGACGATCCCGTTGCGCTTGCGGATGGTCTTTTCCCAATCCTTGATCCGACGCACGAACACGTCGTCGTCCAGCGCCTTCCAGCCCTCGTCAACGACGATGATCGCGGGGCTGCCATCGAGCCGTTCCTCGACCCGATGAAACAAAACCATCATCGCCGGCGTGCGCACAATGGGATCGTCGAGGACCTGGGTCATGTCGAACCCGACCGATTCCGCGCCAAGGTCGGTCAGGTCCGTCTCATTGTCGAACAGCCACGCTCGCTCGCCCTCGCCCCACCACGGCGTCAGCCGAGACCAGAGGTCGTTGCCATGTGGACGGTGGCCGCCGCGGAACAGTTCGACGATGTAGCGCAAGCGCCGATGCTCGACAGGTTGCTCGTAATTCGCATCGACGGCATCCTTGATGCGCGCGAGCTCCTCGCCGTCAGCGCCGCCGGCGAGCACGCTAATCCAATCGATGATGAACTGTCGGTTCGCGGGCGTGTCGGGGAGCTGGAGCGGGTTGAGGCCGGAGGGAACGCCGGGACGAAGCACATCATAGCGGCCGCCGATCGCTCGGATGAACAGCTCGGCGCCCCGGTCCTTGTCGAAGAAGATGATGCGCGGCTTGAACTTGCGCGCTTGGGCAAGGAGAAAATTGAGGACCACGGTCTTGCCCGAACCGGAAGGTCCGATCACGGTAAAATTGCCGAGGTCGCCCTGGTGGAAGTTGAAGAAATAAGGTCCCGCGGCGGTCGTCTCGAGCAGCGTCACCGCCTCGCCCCAGTGATTGCCGGCCGGCTTCCCGAGTGAGAAATTATGATAGCTTGCAAGCCCCGCGAAGTTCGACGTCGATACCAAGCCGCGGCGCGCAATATATTTAAAGTTGCCGGGGAATTGCGCCCAGAAGGCCGGCTCGAGCGCGATGTCCTCGCGAACCGAAAGAATGCCGAGATCCGCGAGCGAAGCCTGAACTTCGGCGACGCCTTCGTCGACCTCGTCCGGAGAGCTTGCGCGCACCGCAATCGTCATATGATGCTCGCCGAACGCGGCGCGGCCCGCAGCGACGTTGTCCTTGGCTTCGGTAAGCTCGCCCCTGAGGCTCAGGGCTTCGTCTTCCGCCGAACGCATACGGCGAAGCGCGAGGTTCATCCGCGAAAGCGCCGCCTGCCGTTCGACGAATCCGAACGATTGCGAAAGGGTCAGCTCGAACGGCAGCCTCAGCAGTTGGTCGAGCATTCCCGGCGCGGTCTGGCCCGGATAGTCCTTGATCGAGACGAGCCCGAGGAACTGCCGCGGACTTGCCCCGGCGCGGCCGAGCTCGATCGCGTCCTGACCGAAACTGATCCGGCGGTAGGGCAGGTAATCGCCAATATCCTGCATCGGCAGCAGCACCGGCCGCATCTCGCCGTTGAACAGATAGGACAGGAACTCGAGCGGCTCGGAGCAGGGGCCCTGCGATGTTTCGTAAACGCCGAGCAGCCGCGGTTCGTAATTGCCGAGCGCCGCGATCAGCGCATCGCGGGCCTGGCTGAGCTGCTGAAGCTCGTACCGGGTCGTGTCGAGCTGCTCGACTTTCCGGCCCAGGCGCTGCCGCAATCGGTCGACGCTCCCGACCTTCCCTTGCAGCGGCCGCCTGACAAGTGTCAGGAATAGGTCGTTGATATAGAGCCGCCGGTTCGAGAGTTTCGCCCGCCACGAACTGTCGAGCCGCCGCGAGAAATCGTCCCGATAGTCGGCATCGAGCGACACCTCGGCCTCGCGGCGGATGATGTGGTGGTAAACCGCGTAGCGCGACGATCCGATCGCCTGCAGCGCGGCGTCACGCAGCTGCTTGCGATAGTTGATCTCGTCCGTATCGGCAGTCTCGAACAAAAGGCCGCGAACCTGGATCACCTGCATCAGCAGGCCGTCACGCGTTTCGATCGTGTGGTCATCGACATGACGCGCGTAGGGGAGATGCCTGCCCGCCGGCTGCTCGCGAGCGGCGGCCGCGGAATCTTTGGTCAGGGGCGGTAGGAGTTGCATCCCCACACCTGATGATTCTTGATCCGCGGGCATTTCGAAACGCGCGCGAGCCACAGGTCGAAGAAGCGCGGCTCCTTGAGGCAAAGGAGCACGCCCGCGCCATGGAGCAGCAGCGCCGCGCCAATCACCCACACTGACTTGAAGATCAGAAACAGCTCGGTCGCGACCACGACGTTCACGACAAACAGGCTGTAGGTCACGCCCGCGAACATCTGCGGCCGAGTCAGTCCCACGAACAATGTGTCGCGTTCGAGCGCGTTCACTTGCCTCGCCTCACTGACCGAGCGTGGCGGTCGAGTGGATTCCGGCGACGATGCTAGCGGCGCCGAACAGGATGAAGCAGCCGAGGACGACCGTCACCCCGTAGCGCCAGTTAATTCGCCCGGTGAGCATCATGAACCCGACCGCGGCGACCGCGATCACGGCGACGACGGTCGCGATCGTTCCGAGCAGCGTCCCCTGCAGCCAGTTGACCGCGGAAACAAGCACGCCCGAGCCGGCCGGATCCGAATAGGAATCCTGCGCATGGGCAGCGGATGAGAGAAAAACTGAAACTGCCGCAAGCACGGCACGCGCACGTATCGACGCGGGATGCATTGACGCCCCCTGACCCCACTACGATTCGGCGAAGTCATTGTGCGCCAACGTGAAGAGATTGCAACAGGCGTTTGGAGTCCGCCTTCAATGGCGGATAAAGATCGGTGATCACATCGGCGGTTAGATCACCCCAGCAAACGGGCTCAACTGGTTCGACACAGGTTGCCTCTGCGATGCGTTCGACACCAGCCCTGAAGGATCTGTCCACCTGGGGGATCGCCATCGGTATACTCGCCCATCACCCGTCATCAACGAAGCGGTGAGTGACCGATCCGCTGGTCGCGCTCACCCGGTCGTCGAGGCCGTTGTACGCATTCGCCTGCGCCGGATCGCCGGTGCGGGTGTAGGTCAGCAAGCGCCCGTAGCCGTCGTAGGTCGCGGCGACGGTCACTCCGCCCGGCCGCGTCTCGCCGATGGTGTTGCCGCGGTTGTCGTACGTGATCGAGCGCGTGCCGCTCGCATCGGTCAACGTGGCGAGCTGGTTGGCGCTGGCATTATAGGCATAGGTCTCCGAGGCCGACGGCGTGTCGAGCACGGGCGGGGTCAGTGTCAGCCGGTTACTTGTGGTCCGAAGTCCGCCATAATTCTTTTTGAATTGAATTTCGTAAATCCTCAACCTCGAGATTAGGAACGAGGATCGGCTTACCATTCACATACACCTGTATATTTTTCGGCTTGGGCGTAGTGGCAGCCCTTGAAGCGAGGTTAAGCGCTTCCAAGAGGGCCTTCCGCTTGTTGGGGTCCCGATCACTCAGGCTTTGCGCTTCACGTAAGAGTGTCCCGGCTTTCCTTGTCATTGCTGGCAAATATCCGTCGGCAATGAGCTGGTTTTCCAAGCGGCCTGCCGCACCATCGTTGCCCACAAGCACGTAGTGGTCGTAGAGGTCTCTTGCGGACTGAACATCCCCATCTTGAGCCTTCCGTTCCATATTTTCTTCTTTGGCGCGCGGCCATCTGAAGTCATAAGTCGGATCTCCAGTCTGAAGCCGCGACTTGTTCGAGATATTATTGTGCTGCCTGGAACAGGCGAAGAGTACAAGGCATAAGAGAGGAAGTGCGAAGCGGTATGTCACGGCTTAAACGCCTTAAAGAACCCTGGTTTACTATAGTCCGGCGTCTCGAGATTCTGGGGATCTGGAGCCCAGATTCCTACTAGATGGTAGGAGTCCCAGAACAAATCTTCCGTCGCTCCGACGGTTTCAACTCCGTACTGACTGGCATATTGTTGAGCCATCGGGTTCTCACCTGCTCCCGCCGCACAGCCAAGGAAATAAACAGGCTGTTTGGGGTCACACCCTCCATTCATCAAAATCCTATGAACCTCGGCTACATCGTCCCATACGGGTACGTATTGTTGACCGTTCCAATACATTAAGCCACGTGGTCCCATGTGACCGTACACAGCGCAAACGCCGGGGTTGTTTCTTATATGAGTAGCCATGTAGTAAAGTGAACCAGGGGTTGTATCTGGTCTAAAGAGAATGATTTTTGCCAAACCCCATGGGTCAAACCGCGAGAGGGGGTTCGCGTCTGAATATAGGAACGGATTGCTGCCGCCCCCGAGCCCGATGGGGTCGGCCTGGATGTACCGCCCGGTCGACGAGTCATAATCGCGGTAGCGGTTGTAATAGAGGTTGCTGAGCGTCTGGGTCTGGCCGGGGAAGCCGGGGAGGCTGTAGCTCGGCAGCGAGACGGTTGCGCCGCTGGCGTCGGTGAACGCGATCGGGACGCCGAGGTGGTTGCCGTGGACCCAGGTCAGGGTGGCGCTTGAGCCCGAGCCGGTCGCGACCGCTAGCGGGGCGTAGCCGCCGACGCCGTCGTCTCCGCCGAACTGATTGTCGTTGGCCGCGATCTCCGGGCTCAGCCAGATGGTTTCGGCGATCACGTCGGAGGCGCTGGCGCCATATTCGCCCATCACCCGCCCGTCGCCGTCATCAACGAAGCGGTGCGTGACCGATCCGCTGGTCGCGCTCACCCGGTCGTCGAGGCCGTTGTAGGCGTTCGCCTGCGCCGGATCGCCGGTGCGGGTGTAGGTGAGGAGGCGGCCATAGCCGTCATAGGTGGCGGCGACGGTCACTCCGCCCGGCCGCGTCTCGCCGATGGTGTTGCCGCGGTTGTCGTAGCTGATCGAGCGCGTGCCGCTCGCGTCGGTGAATGTCGCGAGGCGGTTGGTGCCGGCAGTGTAGGCGTAGGTCTCCGCGGCAGGCGGCGTGTCGAGCACGCGCGAGGTGACCGTCAGCCGGTCGTTGCCGTCATAGGCGTAATAGATGCTGTTCGCATCGTTCATCAGGTCGCGGACTACGGAAATGGCGGGAGACAGGATGTTACTTTATTGCTTTCCCACCCCAAACTCCACCAAGTCGCTTTGGAAGGAAGAATTTCGGAACATAATACCACCATATCGTCCCGAGTATTCCATTAACTAGCAGGGGAGAATAGAATATTTCTGAAATTACAGGATAACCGAGAGATCGCACATAACTTTTTAGTTCGCCCACTGGTACTACATACAATAAGCTTATTGGAAAATCTATAACTAGAAACGGGATATATAAAAGTTGTATTTGAGATTCCTCTGAAGAAATAACTGTCATGAATACAATGGAGAATATTATAGCATGTAAAACAGCAAATGAGATGCCGATTTTAAAGTACACACGAGAATTACTCATGCAATCAGTCTCCACCCCAATGTTCGTCTATGACTACTGCCAGCGCGTCAGCCGTTAGTCCGCCTAATCTCCATGCTCCATTGGAGAGATACACGTCGCACTGTTTATAGCATTTCTTTCGAGGATCTTTGTTACACCCACCAGGGCGCTGTGCTCTGCATATGAAATAACAAATATCGTGCGTTCTACACAGGCTGTCTAGCGGATCTATTGGCGGCGCATACCGAGAAGCATGCTTTGGGTCGTACGATTCCCACTGGCCGCCCGTCCATCCAGGGCCACAGTAGTTACCATGATATGCGAATGATCCGGGGGGGTAAGTAGGCGGAGTGAATCCGCAGTTGCCCCCGTTAGTAATGCACCCGGCCTCTAGTCCCCATGGATCCGTCCACCGGAGTGGGTTATCGTTGGCATAAGCGAACGGGTTCGCTCCACCCTTCAGCCCGATCGGATCGGCCTGGATGTACCGCCCCGTCGACGAGTCATAGTCGCGGTAGCGGTTGTAGTAGAGGTTGCTCAGCGTCTGGGTCTGGCCGGGGAAGCCGGGGAGGCTGTAGGCTGGCGGTGGTACCGCGGTACCGCTTGCATCGGTGAACGCGATTGGGACGCCGAGGTGGTTGCCGTGGACCCAGGTCAGCGTTGCGCTCGAGCCCGAGCCGGTCGCGATGGCCAAGGGTGCGTACCCACCGAGCCCATCATCCCCGCCGGACTGATTGTCGTTAGCGACCTCCGGGCTCAGCCAGATGGTCTCGGCGATGACGTCGGAGGCGGATGAGCCATATTCGCCCATCACCCGCCCATCGCCGTCGTAGACGAAGCGGTGCGTGACCGATCCGCTGGTCGCGCTCACCCGGTCGTCGAGACCGTTGTAGACGTTGCTCTGCGCTGGGTCGCCGGTGCGGGTGTAGGTGAGTAGGCGGCCATAGCCGTCATAGGTGGCGCTGACACTGACGCCGCCCGGCCGCGTCTCGCCGATCGCGTTGCCGCGGTTGTCGTAGCTGATCGCGCGCGTGCCGCTCGCGTCGGTGAATGTCGCGAGGCGGTTGGTGCCGGCAGTGTAGGCATAGGCTTCCGCACTCGGCGGCGCGTCGAGCACGCGCGAGGTGACCGTCAGCCGGTCGTTTCCGTCATAGGCGTAATAGATGCTGTTCGCGTCGTTCATCAGGTCGCGCACCGCGCCGATATTGCCGTCACCGTCATAGCCGTAAGCGAGCGACGACAGGTTCGCGCCGCTCCCCGTCGCATAGAGCCGCCGGGAGGCCAGGCGCCCGTCGCTGCCCCAGCCGTTCGCCACCGACAGGCCGTTGCCGAGCGTCAGCGCCTTCACCGGCCCGAACGGCTCGTAGCTCATCCCGCTCGCCAGCATCGTCCAGCTGGGGTCCGACGTCGAGGCCTTGGTTTCGACCGCGCTCACTCGTCCCTTCGAATCATAGACATAGTGAACCACCCGGCCCGAGGGATAAGTGACGTCCGTCACCCGGTCGGCAAGATCGTAGGCATAAGTGAGGTCGGCCGCCGCGCTGCCCACCGTCTGGCGCTTGTCGACCAGATTGCCGCGATGGTCGTAGGCGAAGGCGGTAGTCCCGGTGCCGTCGGTCACGCTCGACAGGCGGCCCACGCCATAAGAGCCGGTCAGGCCCGGCGTGTCCCAGCTGTAAGTGACGGTCTCGCTCGCCGGACGTCCCGCGGGGACCTTCTGGGTCACACGGCCGAGGATGTCGCGCGTGTAATCGATCCGCTGCCCGCGCCCGTCGATGCTCGCCGTCAGCTCTCCCGCCTGATTGTAATAATGGATGCTCGTGCCGCGGTCGGGCGAGACTTCCTGGATCGCATCGCCGAAGCCGTCGCGGATGAACTGAGTCGTCACCGAAATGCCGTCGGTGTGGCTGGTGAGATTGTCGGCCGAGTCATAATTGTGGGTGAAGGTTCCCCCGTCGGGCGCTACGGTCGTGACCAGCCGGTTGAGCGCGTCGAACGCCTGGGTCGTCGCCTGGCCGTTCGCCGAGGTGATCTTCGTCTTGTTCCCGAGCTTGTCGTAAGCGGACGCGCTCGCGCGCTGGACGCCGACAGCTTCCGTCAGGAGCCGGCCGAGCTCGTCGAAGGTGCGCGTGACCTTTCGCGACAAGGTCCCGGTTGCTCCGGTGACGGTCTCGGAAGTGACGTTTCCGTCGGAGTCGAGGACATAGTCGATGCGCTCGCCCGAAGCGGCGCGGATGGCGGTAAGCTGTCCGGCCTTGTTGTAATCGATGATGAGCTTGTCGGTCTGGGGAAGCGTGATTCCGGTGACCCGGCCGTGAATGTCATAGTCCAATGCGGTGGTCGCATCGGGCGACGAGCCGGTCGGATCCTTGACCGTCATGGTCTTGGTCCGGCCGAGCGCATCGTAGGTGAGCGCCGTAACGACATTGTTGGGGTCGGTGATCGTTCCGGGCCGCCCGTTCGCGTCGTAGCTGCCGAAGCTGGTGACCTGCCCAAGCCCGTTGGTCGAGCTCTGCAAATTGCCTGATGCATCGTAGGCGAAGGTAATCGTGTCGTCCTTGCCCTGCGCATCGACCGGCTTCGGACCATTGACCGACGCGAGCCTGCCGCTTGCTCCCCAGCTGTAGGTCCATGTCCTCGTCTGGCCGGCGGTCGAGTAAGGAACCGACTGGCTGGTGGTGTCGGTTTCGGTCATGCTCTGGAGCTGCCCCGACGCCGAATAGCTATAGTCGGTCTGCAGCCCTTGCTGCACGACTCGATCCGGGAGGTTGAAGACCGGATCGTAGGTGATCGTGGTCGTGCGCTGTTGCGGAGTCCCCCGTGCTTCGACGATCGTCAGCGGCCGGCCACGGCTGTCGCGCGTGTAGGCGGTGACGTGGCCTTCCTCGTCCGTTTTCGTCGCGATGAAATTGTCGCTACCGTAGGTGATGGTGGAGGTGCTCGCTGCGGTCTTCGCGCTCGCTTCGCCATTGATGCTGGTGGGGCGAATGTCGGGCACGCCGGTTCCGAACCGCTGAAAATGATATTCTTCAACCTTCCCGAGCGGATTGGTGACGTTGCTGACGAGCTCGCTCGAGCTCTCGCTGTTGGAGATCGTGTAACCTTCGGCTCCGCCGGCGAGGCTCGTCGAGACGCCTCGTCCGCGCGGATCGTAGCTGTAGGCGGCGACCTGGTCCCCGTTGAAGTCGGTGACGGCGGTAATGCTGTCGAGGAACCGGCTGTCCCCATAGCCGTAGCCGGTCGAGTCGATCACTTTTGACGAGGCGTCGACACGCTCGACTTTCAACAGCCGTTCAACGTGCGCAGCTGAAGGGGGCGCCGTCGCCGCCGGGGGATCGAAGGTATAGCGCAGCGAAGTCCCATCCGGCAGCGCGATGCTCGATATGGCCTCGGGATAAGGCAATGCGTCGGCGGGCGGACTTGCAAGGCTGGATGTGTAGAACTGCGACCAGGTGAACGTCGCCTGCCGTCCGAAGGAATCGGTGACGGTCTGCAAACTGTTGTCCGCGCGATAGGCGAAATCCCAGCGATATCCGTCGCGTGCCACGCGTGAGATCGGCCGGCCCACTGCATAGGGAGAGGTCGTGTTCGGCCTTGTGAACGTCTGGAACGTCCAGACCGTGTCGTCGCCATCGGTCACGCGCCACTGAGTCGACGCCGATTGAAGCGTGCTGAGATCGCTCGGAAGCGTTCCGACGAATTCGATCTTGAGATTGGTCGGCGCGAAGTAGGCGCCCGTCGTCCTGTCCGGCACCCACGCACCGCCGGGCTGCATCACGAAATCATAGGCGCTGCCGTCCGGATCGACGAGCGCGAGCCTCGCATTGGGGGCCGAGGGGGAACCGGAGAAACCGGTGAGCTGCAGCTCGTACATGAAGTCGAATTGCCATCCGCCGGCAAGGCCGACGGGCGCACTCTGGAAACTGACCGATCTGCCGATCGGCATGGATTGATAGGAACGGCTGATGACAAAGTCCCCATCGGCCGTTTCATAATCTCGATCGGTCCGACCGACCGAACCCGTCGACGGCGCTATTGGATCACCCACTATGAGGTTCTCCGACGAGCCGTTATTGAGCTGTTGGCATTTTTTGCATGGTCGGGCCGGAACCAAGTCCGTGGCCAGCATGCAACTTTTCCCCTGGACCGGCACGTAACCGTCTTGGCAGTCCAGCTCGATCCAGGTCGGAATGATCGTTCCGCAGTCGGCGAGGCCTGGGTGATGGGTTTCATCGAGGCAAAGGTACTGGACCCTCGTCCACTGACAGCCTCCGCGGTTAGGGTTACCGAGATCGAGGCCGTATCCGATGTAACGGCTGTCTACGTGCCCGCCTTGATAATATTGCCACTGTGCGCGGCAGGCTGCATCCGGCGTTGGGAAATAGCCCCCGGGACCCGGAGTAAACCACCCAAGCCGTCCCTCGGCCGACTGCGCCATCGCTACTGACGGGATCGTCGCCCCTGCAAGACAGGCTGCGAAAAAAACATGAAACAATGCCGCAACAGCGGATCGAACGCCCCGCATCAGAAACCCCCTCAAAATTTGAAAATTACTTCCATATGATTCTATTCTTCCCCGACTTAACTTCGCGGGTTGGCCGCGGTCATCGTCTGACCCAGTGTCGGAACGGTCGCAAAGAGGAACTCGAATGCCGTATAATATACGGCGCCATTGTCCGAGAACATGACGCGGCCCCATGTCGGTGTTTGGTCCTGCGCGGGCGGATCGTTGCGCGCCGTGATGGCGACTTCTTCAACTGCCTTCGCATTGCCGGCGCCGAAGTCGTAGCCTACCCAGGCGGGGTGATAGTAGACATTACCACTGTCGCCTTGGCTCGTCGCCCAAAAGGTCGCGGGATTCGCGTCGAAGGCATTGGCAGCGGCGCCAGCATCTGAAGCCGATGCGATCGCCGTTCCGCCGACGCATTGATCAGCCGCTCCCCGCGTTGGCCGCATTTCCACTTTGGCTACGGCGACCGCCCAGTCGGTGCTTCCGGAAAACTGAATTATCCAATATCTGTGGGGGATCAACGACGGGTCCGTGCTGCCTCCCCCCGTGCCCGACGGAAGGGCCCAAACGCCGTCGCCCCTGAGAAAATGTGAGCTGTCGGCAAGATTGCCGTTATCAAAGCGGTTGACTGATATGGTTCCGGTAAGGTGACCAGCATCGGTGCCGGTTGCAAAAGGTCCCAATGGCGTTCCGTTGGTCTTCGTGCAGGTGACGGCAAGCGTTCCGCTCGTTGTGCAATCCCCCGAGACATTCCCAGGCGAAATCGTCGTCGGACTCGAAAAGACCGGCAAATTGCCTGCGACAGGTGTGCCCGAGGGCGACACGACCGAATTTTGCACAGAATTTATGCAATCGGAGATCGCGTTGAGGTTGCCCATCAGCACGGTCGCATCGGCGGTCTGCCCGTTGCTGATCTGATTGGGCACGCTGCATGCCGCGTTGGCTCGAGCGGTCGGCACCATCATGCTCAGCACGAGCATCAATACGAACGCCACTAAGCCGGTCGCCGGAACCGCGCGTGTTCCCAATAAGCCAAGCCGGTCTCCCCGCCTCATCTGTCTTCCTCTCTTGGTGTTTGGTGGATCTCGTTAATCCGCGAGAATGCTAAGGCTGCGACCAGGTGAAGCAGCCATATGCCGATGATCCCCACGTTCCCGCCCCACTGTAAGTGACGGCGTTCAGCGCGGTCCGGTTGCCGTTTCGATCGTAAGAGTAAGCGAAGCACTCGTTCTCACCCGCCGTTGCGGCGAGCGCCGCAAGCAGTTCACTGCCGAGGAGCTCGCTCCAGACTCGTCTACCGGAATGCGAAGCCGTGACGGCGGTGCGCGCAGGGTTGGATTTCAGATCTGCGACGCCACCGGAATGTACTGGAGCGGCAGCAGCTAACGTCGGCGCCGCCATCAACGATAATTGGAAGACTGCGAGGATCACAGAAAAACCAAAAGTGACTCGCTTCGTCATCGGCGCAGCAACTGTCTAGCCGAGAGCCAACTTCGCACAGTGCTCAATGTGCACCGTTGCAAGTCAAGGTCCATACTTACCCCCGTCGAATGCGATCGCGCAATTCAACGGACTCCATTGCAGGTCACGCCTACAACGACCGAGCGAATCGTTGCCTTGGACAACCCCCCTTAGTGATTTACATGCTAGTCGGTCAGCAAAGTTCGTCAAGTGCTCATAAGTAACGATCTTCGACCATCAGATGGCTAAGCTGGACTACCGAATTGCAATAAACATGCTGAGGCAGCACTTCTAATTGTCTTTCTAAGAACACCAACTAGGGTCGAGTGGGCGGCGCTGCTCCGGCATATGGGTCATATGGTGAGGCGGAGCCGTGCGTTGCGCTCGCATATGGTCACCAAACGTTGAAATAGGTGTCGTTCGCCGGCATCGAGCGGGGCATGGTGATTACTCGCCCTCGCTTCCTCAGGGCGCCGTCGGCAGTCTTGCGTTCGTTCGCTTCGATCGTCAGCCTCTGGCGTCAGCTTGGCGCCAAGGTTCCAAAGTCAGACACGCGAACGGCGCCGGCGGACTGGCAATCAACCCCGATACCCGCGCGGTCTATTGAGCCCATGAACGTGGAAATGGTGCGCGTCCCAATCGTCTCCCAGTCAACGCCGTTTGCACTATAGTAGAACGTCAGCGTGCTTCCGTCGCTTGAAATCCGAAGCCAAAGAGGGGTGCGTGCAGAAGCAGCCACACTCGACAACGCACTTGAGAACGTTGTAGGGCTCGACCATTCCTGAACAGTGAGGTTGGTGTCCGAGTTCAGAGCAAGAATAACTAGTTTGCCTGAAGTCGAATTACGAAGTACAAGACCAAATTGCACATTCGTTGCGAGCGCTGTCAGGGGTGTTGCTCTCATATACCAGTCGAATGAGCCCGAAGCCTGCGCTTTGTCGGCGATTTGCAACGTATTCGACCCTGAAGCGGTCCAGCCGACTTTATGAGCCTTCATGCCGTCAGTAAGTGCAATGTTCGCGCTTGCGCCAGTCAACGGTGTAAGCCCTGCCAGGCTTTGCAGATCACCGAAACCTTCATAGGCCGCCCCGGCGCCCCCGCCGCCGGTCGGAGGCGTCGCCCAAAGCCCATCACCGCGGAGGAAGTGCGACGCATCGGCATTGAGACCGTTATTAAATCGGCCGACTGACACGGTTCCGGAAAGCTGCGACGCGTCTGTCCCTGTCGCGAAATATCCCAAGGGTACGCCGCCTGTCTTCGTGCACGTGACAGCGAGACTGCCACTGGTGGCGCAATCTCCTGACAAGTCACCCGGCCCAATGGAGTTAGGGCCGGAAAAGACGGGAAGGTTTCCCGTTGCGGGCGATCCCGTAGGCTGAACTACCGAATTCACGCAATCCGTAACAGCATTGAAGTTGCTCATCACTGCCGTTGCATCGGCAACCTGGCCGTTGCTGATCTGATTGGGCACGCTGCACGCCGCGTTGGCTCGAGCGGTCGGCACCATCATGCTCAACACGACCATCAATACGAACGCCACTAAACCGGTCGCCGGAACCGCGCGTGTTCCCAATAAGCCAAGCCG